>Ga0209347_1002316_pt1 | contig 25652 bp, 24 predicted proteins | sample AutmiccommuBRH23_FD_187382 | JGI IMG/M metagenome (GOLD analysis project Ga0209347, IMG submission 187382) | Deep subsurface microbial communities from Mt. Terri, Switzerland - Autotrophic microbial communities BRH/23 (SPAdes) (version 2) | ecosystem: Environmental > Aquatic > Deep subsurface >...
AGCTCAAGGAACAAGCAGCAGCCTAAACGGCCGCTTTACCACTAGATACCACTGATCAGTTCTGCTTCCAGGTGATGACGCCGCGCCTGTTGGCTAACGACTTCATACACCGGACGCTTCGCTGTAACCCTGGCTAGGCTGCGAGCCTTTCGGCTGTAGCGGTTCGCCTGGAACTGGTGGTACTTACGCAACACAAAGCCAATCCAGAAGGAATCCAGAGCGGCGTCTACGCGTGCAACTACACTATTTAGTTCGTTCATTTGAGTTTCTCGCCTGCCGTTACAGGGAATAGGGATATTGCCCCGGGACGGTACCGGGAATGTGAGCCCTCAAGACTCGAACAAAACCCGGCCTGAGCTGGGTTTTGTTCCAGCTCAAGGGAGAGGTCGGTGACCTTCAGGCCACCGTAGGGCATGAAGTCGGCATGACTGCCTCCTTACGCCACCGCAGTTACTGCAGTCTTAGATGCTTTCGTGATGAACGCTTCGCAGACATCAGCAGCGCTCAGCTTGTACTCCTCAGGAAGCGCGACCTCGCGGCCGAACGTCTCTTCAAAGTTCATCAGAGCTAATGCCTGGTCTGCCTCGTCCAAGTTTGTGTAGATCGAATCAACGAAGGAATCGTCGAGCTGGCCGTACAGCGTCCGCTTCTCAACCCAGCGCTTCAACTCGCGGAACGAGATGTTGTCACTGGCGTCGGCCGCGGCAAATGCTGCACGTGAGCGCAGAGCAAATTCGACCATGCCTTGGATCTCCACATCACTCACAGCCTCAACTTGTCTCGAGGCTGCGAAGCTTGTGGCGATGTGCTTCAACGCCGCCATTTCTTTCTCTGGAGCCATGAAAGGCACTTTGAAAGAGGTAAAGCGGCTCCGAACCGCAGCGTTCTGCGTAGCCGTACCAGCGAAGCGCGGGTCGCGGCTTTGCTTGCCCCCTGTGTTATCCGTTGCGAACAAGCGAAACATCGGGTGCCGAACGATATTCAACCCAGACTCCATCGAAAGCAGATGCTTCGGATCAAGCCTTGGGTCAATACCGTGGTGCTTGAGCGTAACCAACGCGTCACCCTGAAGGATGTCGTTGATCCCGACCAAAACACCCGGCCGAAGCGTGCAGATCTCATCCAACAGGAACGACAGACCATACCGGTAGGCATAGCTGAGCACCCCGTCAAACGATTTGACGTCGCCGCCTTCGATGGTCTTGGAACCTAGAAGATGGGTTTCATCGACGCCGTTGCTACCGTTGATTGCAAGAAGTGGCTTGTTGAGCCGGTTGTGGAGCTGAGCGACGAGAGAGGATTTACCCGTCCCTTTATCGCCCACCAACATAATGCTGTCCTTCATCTGCATGCTCAGCAGGACCCGACGGAGCAGGCCTGGAGAGAACACAAAGTTGGGATCGCATTTCGGCGTCAACGGATGAGCCTCCACCGGAACCGGGAGAGGCTTCACTCCGGCCAGAGGCTCATTGAGCCCAAACAGCTCGTGCGGAAGCACAAACTCAACTGTTTGCGAACGCACACCTTCGAGGTGCGCGGCTTGGATCTCTTCAACGGTTACTGTTGCTGCGTTCTGAACATTGTTCATGGTATTTCCTCGCACCCGCCGGACCACGGGGCAAATTAGATTTACACCCGGGGCCGGAGCCGGGTGGTTTTCGAGCAATTAACTCGAGCAAACACCCGGCGTGAGCAGGACGTATGGTCCAGCTCACTGAATGGAGGTTTTGATTTGTTACTGGGGCCTTTTAGTGCCCGCAGTAGATTTCGTAACTGTGGAGTCGGTCTTCACCAAGCCCATCGTCACCAGCAAACTGTTTGCCAGTGATCTCTCGATAGGCGTTTCGCGCACGGGCAACTTCTTCTCCGGGCATTGAGAGAGTGAATCCCGCATGCCCTTCCTTTGAAGCGATCAACGGGTAAACCCACTGATCGAGTCCGTACGTGTCGGTAAAGAAATCTCCTTTTCCCGTGGCTATTTCCCATCCATCCCAGTGCAAAACATTGCGCTTCTTAGCCGCATAGAAAATCACGGCCGGCGTCAGCGTGTCGCACTTCACTACCCGATCCTTTTCAAGGATGTCCTCCATCAATTCCTTGAACTCCAAACCCCCATATAGAGGTGAAGCTCGCAGATCAATGTCGTGAGCTCTGCAGAACCGGGCAAGTGTCTTACAACGGCCCTTCGCAGCATCGCAGGCTTCAAGATAGGGATGGTTACGGCTCCAACGCTGCTCCTCAGTGATCGGTATCCACTTAGATTGAAAGAGACACCCAGGATTTACCTCCTGATAGATCACTTTGGTAACGCGCAGCATGCTTGACGCAGAGGCTGCTTGTAGCAGAAGAGTCGGATAGTCCGATCGGTCAATTAATTTCATTCGAGCTTCCTCGCACCCGCCAGGCCACGGGGCAAATTAGATTTACACCCGGGGCCGGAGCCGGGTGCTGTACGAGCAGTGAACTCGAGCAAACACCCAGCGAGAGCTGGATGCTTGATCCAACTCACAGGAGGAGCGGCACCCTCGTGGGTGCCGAAGCGGTTAGCTGACGAAACGTGCAGAGTGAACTGCAACACCGCCTGCATTTAGTCGGTGGCTCATCATGGACGTCATCAGGAGCGACACGTCGACACCGATCCGAGCAGCAAGCTGCTCGTTCGTAAGCCCACACCGCACCTGAAGTTCAAGCGCAGTCGCCCAAAAAGCCCGCTCGGGTAGGACTTTGATCTCCATAACCGGCAGCGAAACGGCTACGTCGGTTAGTTCGATCTCCTCCACCCGGCCGAGGTCCCCTTGCAGTCCGTGTGAACAGCCTCGCTCCCATTCAGCGTGCGAGGCGGTACCGGGCATACATGGGTTCTCAGCCATAGTCCCCTTCGTCAGCGCAGCCAAACGGCCGGCCTCCCAGGGCTCTACAAGGTGATAAGCCAGTGCAATGTCTTCTATGAGATTGCTGTGCTTCTTTTGGTTGGTTTGCATTGCTGAACTCCCACCCGCTGCAGTCGGGGGAATTGAATTGCACGCCCGTCTGCAGAATCGGGCGTGTGTCTTACACGCCCGGACCAGCAAAGCTGGCCAAGGCGTTTAGAACGCCTAGGCAGCAATAGCCGGCCAGGTAAGGAGTGAATTTTCGTGATGCGTTGATGCCGGAAACTCCTACCAGAGATCCGGATCGTCCGTAGATGAGCACAGCTCTAGCCGCGCTCTTTCCTCGAGCAGCCGTGCACTTGGTCGTGGCGGGAATGCCCTGACGACTCGCGTAAAGCTACCCGTATACCCCGCCTTCTCAGCCAGCGCCTGAATGGCCTGTTCCGAGCGCGCTGAATAGGAAACTCCGTACTCACCGTCGCGAGGGTCTACAAACGCAAAGATATCTTCGTGTCCCATTGATACCCCCTGCCCGTCCACAGTCGGCCGGGCCGGTCCCCAAGGAGACCGGTCTGATCTCCTGGGCGGGTTATCAAAGATAAAGCCCCATTTAACTGGGGCGATTGGTTGTCACGGCGGGCAGGAAATCCTTCCCGTATTTTTCGCAGTAGTCACATCGCCACCAGATCGCGAACGCGATTAGAAGTAATGCAATTGCTCCTGGAAATGACAACATAGCTGTACCCCTTCAATGGAAAGTAAAGTTCATTCAGACACTAACTTCCGTTCAGGGACCACGGCTTTTTCTCTTGCCGCGATGGTTTCGCTTACGCGCCCTATTCCGCTGCATTTTCTTGCTCCTAGCCTTTCTCCTTGGAGAGGTTGAAGATTTGGTCATCATTATGGCGACCATCAATACCGAAACACCAAATACCACCTGTTGCTCAGCTATTGTCCACCCTACAAACAAGGAGGCAGAAGCAGATCCCATGATTGCCGCAACAATCACGAGCATCACGTTCTTTATGTACGTCATCTGACCTCCAATACGCCGTCGCGCGTGATTAAAAACACGACCGAGGCGTCCCGCCGGAAGTGTTTACTTCCGGCCCGGAGGCAGGTTTCCATCGAATGATAGAATTGTTATGCCAAATTCACCAAGATCAAACAAACCTCAGGAATTCTGGCGTATCAGGCTCAAGGTTTCCCTTGAGAAAATCTGGCACAGGCTCATCATCAATCGGATATTCCAGCTTGATTACACCCTGTCTTTGTTCTTCCGCACGCTGCTTCACGCGGCCCTCCAAGCGGCTTATTAGCTCCGCTTTCAGTTGGGCACGATCAGTTGGTGCGAGTCTGCGAACCCACGAACCCAGATAGTGTTTACCCTCAAACTCTTCCCGCATTTCGGCGGACAGAATTCGATGGGTGCAAACCTGTGAGTTAGGACCCCATACCACATTGATTGCCTCGGCCCCATCAGAACTGATGATCAATTCTGAATGGTCAAGGAGGTATTTGCCGCGCTCAGTAGCAGGAATGGCCGCGAGGGCCTGGTTGATCATCTCGCCTTGGTCAAGGTACTTAGCCAAACGGCATAGCGCCTCTGGCTGGATCACCTTCCTACGCTTCTGAATTGCGCGCTGAGCGTATAGCTCCATCCGATAAGACTCTCTCATGAGAACTCCGAAGGGCTACACCTACCCACAGGGCAAGTGAATGCCCGGTGAGGGAAAGTTTGGTTGAGCGGCGTTCGATTAGAACGGATCGCTTCGATAGTCATTGCAATAGATCACTACGTTCAACCACAGGTCGTGGCGAGCGATAGGACCGTTATATGCGCGGGAAGCCTTTCGGACACACGCGTACGCCCCTGGGCCTATGAGTGCCCAAAGGTGGATATAAAAATAAACGTTGCTCGAGTGAGCATTGGTTTTGTTTATCTCATGGCGTCAATGCCGATCACCTACAACACACAACACAGGGCAATACCATGTGCTCGTTGTCGGGCCGCCAAAATCTGGTGGACTCGCAGTGAACTGCCAATAGATCTGCCTCCCTTCCGCACTGCTCGGACCGAAGAGCTTCGTTGAAGCGTTGGACCTAAACAGATGAGAGTGAAGGAACCTGATCGGTAACTGAGAGTGTACCGAACGGCTGAGATACCTGTTCCTGGAACAAATCTACTGATGCGAAAGCGCGTCAGGACCTGCTTGGTATCTCGAATGGGAAAAGTCCGAGGACGAATTCCAAATGGATCAACAATGTCTGTGCGACGTGACCAGCAGTAGCTGTGCCTCGGCAACACCCTGAAAAACCCCAATGAATGCAAAGGCGTAGTTCAGGTTAGCTCTCGATGAGGGCTATTAGGACAGGTGATTTGTACCCCGCCGGCCGTCGTCAGTCAAGTCGAATCAGAAACGAAAAAACCCGACTGACCAATAGGCCAGTCGGGTTCTCTCGTAGCGCTCACGCCGCCACGCGGCCCGCTTCGAATTGCTTGGAGAAGCTTTTCTTAGCATGTCCGCGAGGCGTGAACACACCACCCTCCTGCGCAAATTCGCGCAGGCGATCAAACCGCTCAGCGATTGGCAGATCGAGTACACCATTTGCCACGATCAAGTCCTCCCAGTCCGGCCCCTTAGCTTCCGTCGTGGGATTCGTATCAGGCAGCATCAGGCAGACACGAAACCCCTGTCGTATCAGCTGAATAAACAGCTTCCACATGTAGGTTTGCCCGTCACCATGCTTTTCGCGTTTTTCGTTGTACGGGTCATGGTCCGCCCACAACACGACATCATCATAGTCGGCACGACTTACCCATTGGCCCGGCAGCGACGTGCAGCTGTTTGCACTGCGCACTGTCTCTGCTGTCGCCAGGTGAATCGCCCATCCCTTTTCGACACCTTCACAGATATGCAGCGTCCTGCAGCCTGCGACGGTAGCGACCGGAACGGATGTCTTGGACCATCCATCTAGCCCACTACATACCTTCTTCGTCTTTTTTGCCATTGGGTGTTCCAGCTTGCGCCCGTCCTCACTCAGGTAGATCCGATGAAGGTTCATCACCTTGCCCAAATGATTTCGAAACACAGAGATGATCGCCGGGAAACGGCCTAGGCATATTTTCTTACGCTCCTCGTTCTCCACATAGGTGTGGTGGTAAGGGAGCGCCGGATGGAACATTACGTCACCGATAGCTGCGTTCAGTGGTATGCCCCTCCGACGAAAGTACAGTCGACCGATACGCGCCTCTACAGCGCCGAGATGAATGCAATCCTTGACTATCGCATTGTGCTCAGCACTCTTTCGGGCGTTCTCCTCAAATGTTGGCCGGGCCTTCTTCGGCGCCGGAACAACACTTTTGGTTTTGGCGGTGTAGCTGTTGCTTCCGTTATAAGCTTTCTTGATTTCGAGGCAGACTTGGGTGAAGTTCCCTCCAACACCAGCCTCGATCAGCAGATCAATAGGCGTCCATCCGTCTTGGTTGCACGAACAGATCGCCCGCCCCGCGTACTTAACCTCGTTCGAGAAGCGAAATGCATCTACTCCGCCGCTCTTGCGATGACGCTGAGGAAACGGGCAGTTAACTCCGCGTCCGAGGTTTGCGATAGCGCTGCTGAAGATGGGGGCCACACGTTCAATCACATGCAACCAACCACCTGCGTTTCTTAGAATCTGGTCAACTTCCTCTTTCAAAGAAGGACCGTTTTCTTCGTTGTTGTGAGACATAGCTGACTCCTTCAAAGAATGAGGCAGCCGAGTCCCTTAGGGCTTGGTTGCCCTATTGGGTTGTGTGTTACGTAAGTGCAAAATTTTAAAGAACCCGATCCAGCAGTAGCTGCGAAAGGAATCTTCGTCGGCTTCAGCAAAGCATTAGCAATACGGAAATCGACGGATAGATCACCTACGACGCTAGAGGGTATGGGGACTCAATTCAAGTACGTTGCGTACCAGAAATACAAAAGGCCCGAACACTTTCGTGCCGGGCCTTCGGTAGTTCTGCCAGGGCACTTCTCATATAGCCTGTTAAAGCTACATGAGGGGTGCCCTGACTAAGTCAAAGGGCAAGGTGATGTCAGCACTCCAAACCGTTGGCTACGAAAGCAGCACAGCGGGATTCAGAAGCCTTGGCTACAGCGGACTGCGCATCATGACCAGGAAAGACGGTCAGAGCAGCGGCGAACACTGATAGTAGGGCAATTGCTTTCAGCATCTAAGTATCACTCCAGGAGGATGAAGCGATACAAACCACCCTTAGGCAATTTGAAATCGCCCAAGGGGTCTAGATTGAACATCGCTAACGAGAGCAGCTGCAACAGTTGGTAATGACGAATGGTGAGTGCTAGGGAGCTCACACCAAACGCCAAAACCACGCAGACCGACCTCTTGCAACGTGAAACGGTGCTAAGACGGAAGCGAGATGGCGAATGATGTGAAAACACCAAACGCGAAGTCGCAGGAAGCATCCGAAAGGACAACAACCCAGACAACAATGACTTGTTAAAGAACGGTGAAGCAGGAACCCAAGACAGAGTCGAGAGAACCGTAAAGCAGGTGGCCAAACTAGAAATGGAATGCCATCGCTAATAAGACCCCATCACAACCGAACGAAATAGCGCAGGCCGGATGGTTGTGATCAAGCACCAAAGAAGTATCTAAGGTGCGGAGAGATCACGAGAATGCGACTTCAGGCTATTACTCTAAGGCATCCAGATCAAGTACATAGCGGACTAAAAAAGTGGCAAAGAAAAGGCCCCATATGGGGCCTAAAAAGGATTCTGCATGCGGAATTTAGTCGGTCGCGAGCGGCATCATGCTGAGTAGCTCGATCTGGTCCAACGGCACCAGTTTCTCGGTTGGTCGGCCGGCAACAAGGATACTCACTAGCCCCTTGGAAGGATCGCCGCAAACCTTGTTGAGCAGCAGCTCACCAGTGACATGCTTACGGTCAAGTGCCACGCGCACGGCTATCACCATACGCTCGGGGGTGATCGTTGCCACCTCCGCCTTGCCAAGCTTGCCAGTCGCCCTTTCCCGTTGTTGCGATGCCTTAGGAGGGGCCTTCGACGAATCGTCGGGCTGATCGCTAGTACCGGCCCCTTCAGCCCCCGTCGCGCCCGGTTCACCGGGCGGCATTGGAGTCTCGCTGCTTTGCGCCCCGCTGAGGGAGCCGCCAGCCGAGCCTTCGGCAGAGGCGCCCCCCCTCCCCTCCCCTTCAGGCTGTGAGGCTCCATCGGTGCCACTTCCGCCAGGCTCCTTCCCCGCAAGCGGTTCGCGCGGCAGTTCGGGCGCGCCCTTTGCGGCCTTCATCTCCCGCCGAACCTCTTCCCGTGAGAGGGGACGCTCGGGGTCGCGGGCGCGCGCAATCAAGACAGTGAAACGCGCTGGGTCGATCTCGCCCAACTGTTTGAGCGAGTAAATGATCTCGCTGTCGGTAGTGATCTCATCCTCGATCAGCTGGGCGAGCTCTTCGGGAACGTCTGCAAGGGCTAAGTGGCGTGAAACCCAGGACTCTGGCTTCTTCAGCAGATTCGCCAGCTCCTTCCCGGTGCCCTTCCGACCCTCCTCGATGAGACTGTTCCGAATCTCCACCAAACCTCTACCAATCTCGATAGGTGTCGGGTCCTCCCGCTGGATATTCTCGATCATCTGCGAGGCGGCATGCTCAGATGCACTTCGTTGGGTTGAGTCAACGATTGCCCTGAGCTTATAGCCTCCCCCAATCAGCTTGGCGGCCCGCAACCGGCGCTCGCCCTTCTGCAACAGGTACTTCCCCGTATCCTTGTTCAGCGGAGAAACGATGATGGGAGACTGTTGCTGCTCGCGCATGGACTCTGCGAGTTCCTCAATGCCTTTAAAGGTCCTTCGGAACTGCTTTTTGACGACGATATCGTCAGGGTCCAGCATAAGTACCCGGTCTTCCTGCGCGCCTTCCGCAAGCGAGTTCAGGTCGGCCAGGTTACGAAGTCGTGTGAGATCTACCTTCATTTCCGTGCCCTTGCTTTAGTATCGATCTTGATGCCGCAGAGGCCCGCCATCTCGGCCATCAGCTGTGTCATTTCACGGCCGGTGTCGCGCTGCGCCCCAGTCGATTTCCGTTGCCACACCGGAATCCGGTCGCCCATCGCTTCGTCCACGGAGCCTCTGTTTACTAGACAATTCTTGAGGATCAGAGGGCCTACCGCTTGCCGCAGTTCGGCCAGCGACTTGCTGTGCGAGTTGACAGCGCGCAGCTTATTGCAGATCACGCCAGTTACTTTTACTTCGGACCCTGTGAGTTGCCCTATTTCCTGAAGCGTTTCGAGAACGTTCTCAACGCCCTCCACAGCAAAGGCGGCTAGCTCAACAGGTACGAACAAGAAGTCAGCCGCAATACACGCTGCCGTCATCATGTTTCCCAGCGCTGGCGGCGTGTCCACCACGATAAAGTCGTAATCCTCCCGTAGTTGGCTGACCTTCTCGTAGAAATTCGCAGCAGCCTCGCCAAGGGGCATGCGCTCGACGTTGAATAGCTCAACGTCGCGCTTGAGGGCATAGATAACGTCGACGCCGAGGTCCGCCGTGAGCGGCGCGAACTCTGCGGATGCGCTGGTGAACAAGTGAACCGCCCGGTAACCGCTGATACGTTCGGCGAGCGGGAAAAAACGGCCAGAGAGGTTTCCCTGCCCATCCAGATCTATAGCCACCACCTTGTACCCCTGGGATGCCAGGTAGCAACCAACGTGGTATGCAATCGTCGTCTTCCCAACCCCGCCCTTCTGATTGTTCAGGACGATCACCTTGCCTGGTGTTTTGAGACGTTTTTTCTTGCTCATGTTTTGAGTGGCTCCCATATAGGTTGGAGCCACTCTAACGCCGCTGCGCAAGTTTTCAAGCCAAAAACCTGCGCAATGCGTGATTAAAGTGCCGGGCGCTCCCGCAGCGGAAGTACATCGAAGGTTCGCAAGGGGCTGGCCGCTGCGAGAAAGATTCCGCATGCGGAATCTCGTTTAGTTGGGGACGTGGGTTTCCCGACTCTGCACATGCTTGGTGTTTGTCTTCGCGTTAAGCCAAGCCACGCGGGATGCGGCTTCTTCTTCGTCGTAGTACCGACCGCAGTAGATGAAGAATTCACCAGTGCGATTGTTATGGACTGGTTCGAAGTCAGTGATGCCGTAAGCCTTGAGGTACGCCTGAAACCGCTCCCAGCTATCCTTATCGTTGTACACATAGAAGACATCGAATACAGATCGGGTCTTCGCAGCGACCAGAAGTGGGGCCGCCGCGCTGGGAGCCGCCGGTGGGGTAACACGGCTGCCAATGGCCAACACCGCTCCTCCTATTTCGTCGCTTCCAGGGACTGTCGGCGAGGTCTGCACCCTGGGCTCGAACGTATTGACCGTCAGAACTGGCGCACTTGGTGGGGATGCAACGATCGGCTTTGATTGGGGGCGCTTCGTTGCCGGCTTTGGAGTAGGCGAAGAAGCTTTAGTGACAGACTTTGCCGGGGCGTCACGCCTGGCGGCAGTGCTTGGGTATACCGCGCGCCCGGTTACGACTGGCGCGACGATAGAAGCCTTGGCCAGCTCGGTATTCGCAGATAGCGCCGCTATCTCAGTGCGGGCCTTGGAGACAATCTGGGCCTTGCGGTCGGCAAGCTCGGCCTCGATCTGCTTTATGCGTCGATTGGTCCGCGCCTCAGCCTCGCTCTTGAGCTGTGCTAGCTCCGATTCTTTGAGTTGCACAAGTTCACTTGGAGCACCGCTCCCGGTCACAGATTGGGCAACAGTTGTAGACCTCAGGGACGCTGCGACCTCATCGTATCGTGTGAGCTCGGTCCTAGCAGCAGCAACACGTGCCTCCTGTGCGGCAAGCTCCGATTGCAGCTGGGTTAGTTTGAGAGCTTCTTCATCAAGCTTAACCTTTGCTTGCCGTTGCGCTTCAGCATTGGCCACCGCCAACGCAAAGCGCTGCTCCTCAAACTGTTTAGACCTTTCAGCGCGCGCCGCCATCTCGAGCGCCCGCTGGCCCTCTATATCGTTGCGTAGCGCGTCAATCTCCGACGCAAGCTCATTGCTGCCTTCCTTACGTGCCTCTTCAACCAAGCGCGCTGCCTCGCGCTCTTCCGCGAGGAGGTCCTGGTCGCGCTTGTTCTCGATCAGCGCCTGCTGTATTGCTGCCTGGGAGCCTACCTCTGCGACAAACGACTGGGATTGCCGTGTTGCGTCTTGAAACGCCGCAATACGGGTTGCCTCGGCAGCAGACCCCGGAGCCTCAGCTAGACCAGATTCATACGCGCGCGCGTTGAGCGACGCATCAAGCTGACGACGCTTATCCTCAAGCTCATCCAACTGGGTCTGGAATTGATTGAACTGTCGCTGCGCAATCATCTGGGCTTCCGTGTAACGTTGCCCACCGAGCGCATCCTGAATCTGGGAATCGTATAGGCCCTGTGAGCCCACCGTTCCGAGTTCGGTCGGTTTGCTTTGCGAGCTGCATCCCGCCACCGCCAATGCGACGACAAGAAACGACAGCTTGAAAGTGTTCCGCATGCTGGAAGTACCTGGCCCAGGCGCTTGCCTTCGGGCGATTCGAAGTTGGTTTACCTAATAGTGGGCGGGGAGGGGGCCAAACCTGGGAAATCACTCTTCCCTTCGGCTGGACAGCGTCACCGGCTCAACTGAATCGTCGTCTGGCCTAACTCCAAGTCGCTCAAGCAGGCCTTCGAATGACTCGCTATTTCCCGCGTTGAAGCCGACCTGCCACTGCCCGGCAGGTGAGCGCTTGACTATGCATTCCAGACCGGTCGCTTCGCTGATCGCCCGCTCAATACTCCGAATATCGGGATCACTATCTGAAAGACGCACTACCGGGCGGACTTTCTCGGTCAGCTTGATCACCTCCTGCTCGATTCGCTTAACCGACCACTGCAGGCGAACAGCTTTGTCACAGACCTCACGCTGCTGGCTGGCGGATTTAAGCGTGCAGATCGGACGTGCCTGGCCATACGTTAGACGCCCCGCCTGGATTGCGTCGCGCACCCGGATGTCCAAAGAGAGCAACCGTAGATAGCTCGTCACATGCGGACGGCTCTTTCCGATCTGCCGCGCGATCTCGTCATGGGTCAGCCCGAACTCAGTCGTCAACGTTTGGTATGAGGAAGCTTCCTCAATAGGCGTCAGGTTTTCCCGCTGGAGGTTCTCGACGGCACAGATGAAAGCCGCTTGCTCATAGGAGTAGGCGCCTACCAGAGCTTGGAGCGTCTCCAGCCCGAGCCTCTGTGCCGCACGCCAGCGCCGCTCGCCAGCGATAATTGCGTAACCGCCGTTCGGCCTCGGCGTAACGATAATGGGCACAACGTTGCCGCCGGATGTCGCCATCGACTCAGCCAGTTCATCTAGGGCCCGGTCGCTGAAGATACGCCGCTGTTGCCAGGTGCCCTGATGCAAAAGGTCGACCGGGATGCTCATCAGAGCGGCCGGCACGTTCTGAATGTTTAGCGAAGTCAGCTTTTCGAGGACTGATTGATACACGTGTAACCATCCTATTTGCGTGTAACGGTTACACGTTGTATACCGCATGACTCGGAAAATTCAAGACAGTCGATCTCGCGCCAATGTCATAGTTGCATCCTCGATCAGGCCCCACGGGGAGGGTGACGGCTTGAAGCGGAGGACAAGACCACCACCGGCTCCTCGCTCGGTGTAAGCCAGCGGCTGGGCAACGTACTGCTTCGAGTCATCCGCGAGAAAACCCGCTATAACGAATGCATCGATGACCGGCTTGCAGCCGGCACTAACAGCCTCGACATCCAGCAGGCTGGTCTCAGGGGTGATGTACACCTGCTCAATGATTAGTGGATAACGCACCAGACCGAGCCATTCTCGAAAGGTGTGAGGGTTCTCGAGCCTAAGCGCCTCGACGCGCTTCCTCCACGTGTGCTTAAGCGCCGTCTTCTGCGCGTCGTGTGTTCTCAACATGACGTTGAGGCTGAGGAGCAGGGCGCCAGGGAACGTTGCCGTCATCACGCCATTCGAGCTGTCCAGCTCAAGCCCGTCGTTCCGACCATCCATGTTATTCGTCCGTACTTTCCCAAGGCGTGCCTTGGCACCAGAGCGGGCCGGTTTCCCGTCAACCGTATCGATATTCAGGGCAACTCCCTGCTTGGCCAAACGGGTCTGGAAGGCCTGATCACTAGCGAATGCAGCTCGGTGGTTCGATTTCTTTAGGGTCATAGGGGGCTCCTTGAAGCCCCACTGATAACGCTCAGACCCAAAAAATCACGAGCGGCATCGGAAGTCGCGGATATGGAGCACCTCCCCAGCACTATTAGGGGATACGAGAGGAGTTTCTATGCCCAACATCCGGTCGGTTTGCATTGTCGACGACGCTGCTGGTATGCGGCGGCTCGGCGAGCAGTTATTACGAAGCGCCAACATCGAAGTCTGGACAGCAGCGGATGGCTACCAAGCCCTGAACGTTATCCGCGAGCACCAGCCTGATGCCTGTTTGATCGACCGAGAGATGGATGCGATCGACGGACTGCAGCTGATCCAGCTGCTTCGCGCGTGGGAAGGCTGGGGCACTAAGCCGATCGCCATGCTTTCAAGTGCCAGCAGTGTCTTCGACAAGCAAGCCGGCCTACTCGCTGGAGCCGATCTCTACCTCACTAAGCCGTTCAAGAGGGAGACGGTCCTGGCGGCCCTGACTGAGCTGGAGGCCTACCTTGAGTAACCAATCCGATCAGCCGGCGGTGAAGCTCGTTGCTTTCAGGATCGGGGACGCTTACTGCCTCAGCTCCTTCACGCTCGCTTGAGGCGATCGACATTCCTCCCCCCGCTATGAGCCAAGTGCCGGGTACGAAGCCCTGGGTCTTGGGGGTTGGACGTCTGGGCCGAGAGCTGGTTGCGTTCATTAGCGTTTCGCGCCTGCTATCTATCCCCCCCGCACAGAACACCTCTGCGTTCGGCTCCGAAGTCGCTCTGTTCGTCAACGGCGGTGAGAGCATCGGGACGATCGGAATCGTCGTTGATGAGGTGGTCGGCTTCATGCCCGCTGGCGACTTCCTCGACCACGATGATCCTGAGATGAGGATTCCGCCGGGCCTTGGTGCATGTGTCCGCGGCACCCTTCGAAACGACATCCGCACTTGGGCCTATATCGACCTGAAGGCGCTCCTCGCTGATCCCAAGATCAAAAAAATAGACCTCTGACACCGAGCATATTCATGAGCACAAATAATTCGCTGATATCTGCGGTTGGGTTCCTTATCTTGGCAACGGGGTCTGGAGCGGCTTACACCGGCTACAACTACCTGCAAGGCGTCGCGCAGGACACATTCATGTTGAAGCATGCCTACAGCCTGCAGAACAGCATTGCGCAGGCCGTATACCTCACAGAGCGGGCAGCATCGGACAGCACCTATGTCCCAGAGTTGGAGGCGTTGGAGGCCGCCGCTGAGAAAGCGATCTCCGATCTGCGCGCCGGAGACCCCGTCCGCGGCATTCCGCCAGCACCGCCTGCAGTGCAGGCAAATGTCAGTGCATTGCAGAGTGTCTGGTCAGAGGTGGCCCAGTCGCTTGCCCAAATCATTAGCCGTAGGGGTGTGACTGACCAGTACAGTCGGAACCTCGCCGATGCGGGTCGCGCCGCCGAAGAGGCTCTGAGAGCCGCTCAGAACGGAACCTCTCGTCTGGACAGCAAAGCAGTGAACCCGGAGGTTCTGAAGAGGCTCAATGGCGCCGTCGCTATGCTTCAGGACGGCACTAATACCATAACCGCCGGAACCTCCACGCCCGTCGACACCATTCGCGCGGCATCGGCATTGTTCGCTCAGTATGTGTCGGAGCTTGCTAGCCTGGGAACCCAGCTGCCTAAAACCGATGCAGCACTACCACTCCTGGTGAAGAGCTATCGTGATGCGAGTTCGGCGCAGGTCCTAATTCAACGGGCCATCGACAACTCGTCAGGAGCAACCGAAAACATTCCGCATGCGAAATCTGTCTGGGCAGCACGGGATCGTATTTCAGCTGCGACCATTGGACTTTTAGCGAGCGTTGAGGCGTCTCCCGATGCGCGGCCGTATGGAGCACGTCTGGTCTCCGGACTTACCGGACTCACTTTGTTCCTAGCGATCACCGGTATGTTCCTGATGCGCTCGATTACGACCAGCCGAACAGCTCAGGTCGAGCACAAGGGGTATGCGCTTGAGTCCTCTACGCGAAACAAATCTAAGGAGATGAAAACGCTCCTCGGTGAAATCGGGCAGATAGCAGACGGTGACCTAAAGACCACATTGACCGAGAGCAACGAATCCACGAGCGATATCGCCAAAGAGTTGAACCGTCTGGTGCAAAGCTTTGGGAAGATCCTCGATGACGTTAGCCAAACGATCGCCGGGCTCGCGGCCGCCACCGAGCAAGCTGTTGTGACCGACCGGAACGTTACTCAGAACCGGACCGAGCAAGAGGAGGCAATCGCGCACATCAACCAGCTATTCAAGACCCTCCTGCAGTTCATCAACCAGATCGAGGAGATGACAGCATCCACCGAAACCACCTCAGGAAAGATGCTGACGGAAGTGGACCGGGGCGAACAAGCCGTAACGCTCGTGCACGAAAACATCATCACCCTTCAGCAGCACATCCAAGCGATACACCATCGCTCGAAGCACCTAATCGAGTCGTTCCAGACCCTTGAGAATATCTCCTCGGTCGTTCGGGACGTTGCAGCGAAAACGTCGATGGTGTCCTACCAAGCCGATCTCATCGCCCAACAAGTTGATGACAAGGCAGTTGCTAAATCCATCACCACGTCGGCGTCGTCGATGCAACGGCTGAGCCAGGAAACCCGCGAAGCGGTGATCCAGATCCAGGTGGTGCTGAAGGAAATGAACGATGCGGCACTCGAGACACAGCGAGCGGTCTTGAATGCCCAGCATGAGACTGACCAGCTACGCGACCGGTCTACGTCCGCTCAGCTGGCGCTGTCCGGAATAAGCGCGATGACGAACGAGCTATCCACAAGCGTGGAGAAGGTTATCGAAGGCACCCGCTCGATGAAGGAAAACTCGAGCGAGGTGGATCACACCATGTCCGCCATCGTGCAGTACACAGTAGCGAACAGCGCATCAAGCGAGCAGACAGCGGGGGCTATTAAAGCCGTCAACGCTCAAGCACAGGGTGTGCAAAAGCTGATTGCCGAGTTCCGTCGGGAGCCCTCTTAGAATGGATAGCGTCGAACTAACAGGGGATGAGCATCCGTTCACGAGTTGGCTAAGCATCATCGAATCCCGGTTCTCGATTCAGATCGACGCGCTCCTCCATGCAGCGCTGCATAGTGCTCTCCAAAACTACGCCACGACCTTGGGCTGCTCCCTTGCAGACCTAGAGATCAAAGCTAAAGAGAGTCGACTTCAGCCCGACCACTGGTCGATGATCCTTCACTTGGCGACGAACCATGAAACGCGTTTCTACCGCTCGCCGGCAGCGCTACGGCTGATAGTCGACATCGCGAAGAATCTCAAATCACCTCGAATTTTGTCCGTAGGGTGTTCCACGGGGGAGGAACCATACAGCATCGCCGTAGAGCTCCTTAACTCGGGCAGTTGTTCGTTCCGCATTCATGCCACGGATATTTCACCACTGTGCATTGAAACTGCGAAGGCTGGGCTGTACCCGAAACATAAAGCGGTAACCCAAATTGCTGCGGCATCCGTCGACCCTCACCACATGCGTTTCCACGCATGGGTCCGCGAAATGATTACGTTCGAGCAGCACAACATCCTTCTCGACCGGCCTATTGAGTTCGCCAGGCCAAACATCGTGCTTACCCAGAACATGCTCATTTACTACCGGCCCGAAACCCGGTTTGGAATCCTGGACCGGCTCGCCAACTTGCTGGAGCAGGGCGGGTACCTAATCACAGGCCCCGCTGAGACGCTGAGTTGGCCAGGGCGAGGACTCATTCGTCACCTCCATCCCAATCTGACTGTTTTCCAAAGGTCCGCAGATGTCTAAGCAAACGCGCAGCGCGCACCTAACCTGGCTCATGGCGTCAATCCAGCGAAGCATTGACACCGCCAAAGTTCAGCTGGATGCCTACCACAGCAAGGCTAAAGACCTAGCGAGGCCTCCGTCAGACGCGCAACCCGTCTGGTTCAAGAACAAGACAGCGGCACGCGACGAAGCGCTAGGTAGGCTCCGCACCGAGGTCACCCTTATCCATTCCGCGCTCGTCGTCGGCGGGTGCAGCGGCGCTTCCAGCCTTGCCCTAGAAATCAAGATTCTGCTCAGCAATATCGAGAACAACCTTCATGCCCAAGAGCGTGTCGAGGAAGCTCTCGTATCCATCATGACCGGACTGCTTGCGATCCCAAAGTATGTGTCGATGGTGATCGACGGCGCCCCAGATACTCCCGTCATCCTGGCAAAACATATCAACGAGATCCGGGAACTGCGCGGTGTACAACTGCTCGAGGAGGAAAGCATGCTTCCCCCGGGCCTGGAGTTCGTCTTCATCGATCCACCGCGCAAGATAGCTGACTGCAGTCAGGAGCAGCGCAACAGAACTTTCGCCATAGCACCGAAACGCTTCACTACTGCTTTCAGCAACTACATGGCTAACGGCAACAAAGCCGTCCTTGGCGAAATGCACTCTGTGCTCAAAGAGCTACAGGAAGTCACCTATAACCCCGAGGTTGGATGCTTCTGGTGGATAGGTGAATGCCTGATCGACTCGATCGCCAGCGGGGCTGTCCGCAGCGCGGGTAACACGCTTTCGCAGATCCGTATGTTGTCCGTAGCGATCCAGAAAGTGGCAGCTGGCGGCGAAGAGGCCGCTGTCGACACCCTAGGCGCAGCCCGCTTCAGGTCGCTTCTTGGTGTCGTCGCAATGTCCAGTCGGCTCTCGCCCGAGGTCGAACGAGCCTTGGCTGCATTTAACGTCCGCGCGGCCACTGACCACTCGCGTATTGAGTCGCTGCAGGCCCGCCTTGATGAAGCCCCCACGGACTCGCTCAAGGAAGTCGTCGCTGAGCTAGGGCCACTTCTTGAAACGTCGATGGTGTCACTGGCGCGTGCGGTTGGTAGCAAGAACCAGCTGAAGTTCGATACGCAGATCGAAGGCTTCCGCGCATCGCTACGCCAAATCGCAAGCGTCTTTTACATGATCAACGAGGACTCCCTGGCTGCAGTCGCATCGCAGATTCTCAAACGCGTCGAGCATATCTCCGGAGCAAGCTCCCTAGCGAGTCCAGAACTCATCGACGAGCTCAAGAACGATTTCGTGTTTCTGGATCAACGCGTCCGGACCCTCAATGCTAATGAAGCGGTCCGTTCGTTGGCATTGCCAGGCATCGGTCCTGATGTCGTCGAGGCCGTCGTAACTCAGGCCGTCCGTGAGCTGGCGATCACCCGCCGATTGATTACTCAACACATGGACAGTGGCACAGGCTCGGAGGACCTTAAAGACGGCTTAGAGAAGCTACTGGGTACCGCTAATGCCCTGTCGTTCACCGGGCTTAGTAGGGCAGGGCGGGTTCTTAATGGGTCGTGCCAAGGCTTCATGACGCTGCTCAAGCACGGAGCAATCGAGGCGTCGATCGGAGCGGACCTTGCCGCCCGCGCATTGGTCGCGGTTGAAACGTATCTCAGCTCCGTCGCCGCGAACCTTACGCCGTCCCCGCTACTCCTCCAGCGGGCGGAGGAGGGCCTCGCCGAAATGGGGCTGCAGATCGAGCACTCCGATACCGTAAGCCAAACCGCGCTGATCAAGATGTTCGATCAGGTCGCTCAAGCAGGGCATGCCGAAGAGGAAGATCATCTCCTCAGTGAGATGATCGACTTACGCAGCTCATTGGACCGCGCCGCGCAATCTCCCGATGTTCGGGACCGCGCGTCTATGGTCAATTTGTACCGTACGGCCGATAGGCTTTCAATTGCTGGGAATCTATACGAGCACGACCAGTTTGCGCGCCTGGCACGGGCGCTGGCATCGGCGGCGAACGCTCTTCAAGAGCGCACCCCGAGATCTGACCTGGCGGTCCAGAGTGCAACTGCGTTGATCAAATCGGGGGTAGAGACCACCCTACGATGCATGGATGAGTATGCGGCGCGCGGCACGTTCTCGCTGTATACGAGAGAGATCGAAACGGCTCTGCTGGGCATCGCAGAGCCTGATACAAGCGCCGCGGCAACCAAGCCGTCCATAACCGTTGGCGATGCCCCGGACACTCAAGAGCAAAGCACACCTCAAGCGGTCTGTGCGCATGACGCCGTGACCGAAGTTGCTGGCGCGCCCCGGGCTTATCCGGATGGTGTTGATGGTGTCCTCATGGAGCTGTTTCGCGAGGAGTTCTTTATCTCGCATAAGGTTCTACGAGACTTCTGTGAGGCCGCGGACGGGACCATCACCAATGACGTCCGCCGCGCAGCCCACTCCATCTACGGTAACTCTGCGAACGCCGGATGCGAGCCGCTTCGCCGTGTCTATGGCAACCTCGAGGCACAACTTGATCGCTTCGCGACCGACGGCGTACTGCTGAGCAATGTTGATCTGGCGCAGCTAGCCACTGTCATTGATGAAACCGCGGACTACCTAAAAGACTTCCCGTGGAAAACAGAGAGCCCCCTTCAGGATGTCTGGTTGGATACCATTCAGGAACTCGGCTCAGATCAGACCTACGTTGTGTTTGAGGAGGTCATCTCTGCGGAGACGCTGCCTGAGCAGAATCAGAACCAAGCAGCTCCATACGCAGCGCCGGTGCCTTGTGACGCCACTCCGGCCGTTCAGGCGGACGCGGCTCTGGTGTCCGAAGCCAACCCGGTCCGTGAGTACAACGATGATTATGGCTTCTACCTTGAAGAGGCGGACGAGGTTCTTCCAGATCTCCAGGCAAACGTCAGCAGTTGGCTGGGAGACATGTCGAACCGCGAGTTGATCACCACGATCAAGCGCCAGATGCACACGCTCAAAGGCGCGGCCCTGATGGCCGAAGCAGCGTCTATTGGCGCCATCTCTCATTCAATGGAGAGCCTGTTCGAAAGTCTAGCGATCAAACTTATTGAGCCCGACGACGATTGTGCACAGCTGGTCAGCTGTGCACTGGACGTTGTCGCAAACCTCACAGCGCTGATGCGGCAGGAGTTGCCATACGCTCCACCTGAAACGCTTATCCGCTGTTTGGAGGATGCAGTCGACTCGAACCAAATTGATCTTTCCATCCTCACTGAGCAGCCGCGACAAGCCATCACCGAGCCTTGTGTTCCTAAGGACCTTGCGGGGAGCAGTATAACAACTGAAACCAAGCCAGAACTCGAGCCAGCAACTACGGCACCTCTGGCCGGTGATTCATCATCTGACCCCGCACAAAACGATGCTGACGCTGAACAGAATGCCGGCAGCGCGCCAAAACGAACTCGTAGGCGGCGCGGAAAGGGCGGTGCAAAACGACATGCGGCCATGCGATCAGCTCAGGGCGAGGAGGCCGGCGAAAGCCCCATCCTTCCGGAAGTGGCGGTTGCGGGGGGTGATGCGAGCCTAGGCACCCCTCCTGCCTCCGCACCATTGGCTGACGAAGCGCCCCTCAACCTGATGCACACCCTGAAGGATGAGCCGACGACGGAATCCTCGGAGACAGAATCGAATCGCGACGCGGCATTGGTCGAAATTCCGCATGCAGAATCTTTTGATGACGCTGCCCTACGCCAGCGGAACTACACCCAGGAAGCAGCCGCTGAGTTTGACCGGATGTACGCTATCGACGCCGTGGGAGTGGAGGTAGAGCAAAAGCCGATCGCCAGCGCAACGCTTGCCCGTCTTCTTGCCCGCGACGAAGTTGCCTCGACCACAGTCAAGAAGGGCGCGATGGTCGCTACAGAGAAGATCAAAGTAGACCTACGGCTTCTTGAGTCCGCAGCGGAGCAGTCAAGCGAGCTCACCGCCAACCGCCATCGTCTTGCAGGCCTCACGGAGGATCTTCTGCTCCGGCTTTCTACGCTTCGCGGCCGCTTTGATACCAGCAGCCTTTTACATGGCCAGTTCACCACTGCGCTGCGAGGCTTCTTGAATACACAGCCGGCTTCACGTGGCCAAGCAGATGAAGGGCTCGAGCGCTTCAACGAGCTGTCAGCAATGTTTGTCGCTCTCGTCGCGCAGTTCGAGGACATGCGTGAAGAATTTGGCGACACCCTGGTCATCGGCCGGCAGATGCGGTCCGCCATTCAGGACCAAGCGCTTGTCACCGCCAGCCTGCAACGCGACCTTCTCGACTCCCGTCTCGTCCCCTTTACCATTGTTCGACCGAAACTATTGGCGGCGGTAAAACAGGCCAATGCCAGCACAAGGAAGTCCGTCGAGCTTACCCTTATAGGCGACGAAGTCATCATGGACCGCATGATTCTCGACAGTGTCGCTGAGCCTCTCACCCACGTCCTTCGCAACGCTGTCGATCATGGCATTGAGAGTGAGCAAGAACGCGTCGCCGCTGGAAAGCCGGCGCACGGCTCCATCGAGGTAACCGTGTACCGGCGCGCTAAGAACGTAGTGATCGCAATCTCAGACGACGGCCGCGGCATCAGCCCTTCGGCTTTGCGGCACAAAGCGGTGGAGAAAGGGATTATCAGCGAAACCGACATTCTCACCGACAAAGAGTTGCTCCGACTCATTACCGCGAGCGGATTCTCAACAGCCGCAAAGACGACAAATCTATCCGGGCGAGGCGTTGGGATGGACATCGTCGCGACATCGGTAGACAACCTGGGCGGCCAACTTCTTATCGACAGCACCGAGGGCAAGGGAACGACATTCACCATTGAACTGCCGTTCACCATTGGGGCCAACAAGGCCATGATGGTTAGCTCCGGCACACAGTGGTTTGCCATCCAAAGCTACTCCATCACGCAAGTGTTTCTCACCAGCTACGCGGCGATCGACATCCATCGTCAGAACAACGGCTACGCGGTTGTAGAGCACGATGGGCATGAATACGAGGTGGTCCACCTCGCCGATCTGATTGCTATGCCGGACTCCCGCGGCACGGTCGCGCGCGGTCAAGAGGCGACGCTGATCCTTTGCGAGCATGGGGACACTCGCATCGCGGTCGAAGTCGCCCAGGTAGATTCGATGCCTGAGATCCATATTCGGAAGCTCGAAGGGGTTCTATCCCAAGTTCGCGGAATCGTAGGCGAGACAGAGATGCAGGACGGTACTGTCGTGTTCGTCTTGGACGTCATCGAGCTGGCCCGCCTAAACCTAAAGCGGGGGATGAACGGCTACCAGGTTAAACAGAACCGTATCCGCTCCATGAAAAGGACTCAGAAGCCCGTCGTCATGGTCATTGATGATTCTCGTCCCTATAGGTCTCTACTAGACCGCATCTTCACAGGGTTGGGCTACATCGTCGTTCTGGCAGTAAACGGGCAGGATGCGCTGGATAAACTACCCCTGGATCGAGGCCCTGACCTCTTCGTGGTCGATATAGAAATGCCCCGTAAGAGCGGCTTTGAATTCACTGCAGAGGTGCGCAAGAACCCGGCGTTTAGCGCTATTCCAATCATCATGATTAGCACCAAGCACGAGATGGAACAAAAGGCCAAAGAAGCTGGCGTTAATGAATTCCTCAGAAAGCCTTTTGACCAACCTACCCTGGAGCAATCACTTGCCAATGTGACTGCCCTGATGCCCTGCGAGCCAACCGTATGAGAGTAGGAATCGTCAGCACGAATGAAGTCCAGAAGTCCCTCATCATCGAGCTGCTCCAGCCGCTCGTGGGTCCAATGAAATCGTACAACTTAACGCATGCGAAGAACGGCGAACTCGAGGCCACAAACGTTCACTTCCTCATCGTCGACATGAGTGATCCCGCACTCCTCGATTGCCAGGAGGTAATGGACATGGTCGCGGAGAACGAAATTTGCCTGATGCACGAAAAGGACCTCTTCAGCATGACCCTCGAGCAGCGAGTCGCGTGGCGTAATCGCACGATCGATCTGATCAAGACAGCTCGGCCGGACCTCGCTGAAGACCTCCTCCAGAAGAAAGACGAGGCCGACAATAAGCACGTGCCCGACATCTGGATCATTGGCTCCAGTGCAGGCGGTCCGCAAGCGCTCAAGGAAATGCTTACGAACCTGCCGGCGTTACCCATCTCGATCTTCATTGCGCAGCATATCTCTGAGAGCGCCTACGGCCAGGTCCTACTGCGCGTGAAGCAAATTGCACAGCACTGGTCGGTGGTCTCGGCCGCCGACGGTCTGCAAGTCACTCCTGGGAGCATCTACTTAATTCCTCGCGATCGAACGATCGAAGTTCGGCACGGCGTCATCCAACTCAAGCCCTACGCCGTACAGGACCTATCGTTCAATCCCTGCATTGACGCGGTGATCCGTTCCGTCTATGCATCGCACAGCCGCATTGGCGTAATGATCCTATCCGGAATGGGGTTGGACGGCGCAGCAGGAATCAGAGCCATCAAGGGAAAGGCTAAGATGATCATGGCCCAGGACCACGAAAGTTCCGGGGCTAAGGGCATGCCGGACTCGGCTAGGGCTACCGGAGCTGTGAACCTATCCGCTACACCTGTTGAACTTGCCAGTGAGCTAACCAAGCTGTACGCCTAGACGAAAAAGGCCACCTGCGAGGGTGGCCTTCTTTGTTACGCACCAGCCATTTGTCTATGCGACAGCTTCAGCCTCAGCTTCGTCCATCTCTTCAGCTGCTCGACCGACATTCGAGCTAGCGTCAGGAACTCCCGCGCGCGCGCCTCGAATCTGCTGCTCCAGGGCTTGAGCGTCAGCAGGGTTCTCTTCCAAATACTTCGCTGCGTTGGCCTTGCCTTGGCCGATCTTCTGGCCCTTATAGCTGTACCAGGCGCCCGCCTTCTCCACAAAGCCGCCTGCCACTCCTAACTCGATCAGCTCGCCCCCAAGATTGATGCCTTGCCCGTAGAGAATCTGGAACTCTGCCTGACGGAAGGGCGGCGCGACTTTGTTCTTGACGACCTTGACGCGTGTCTCGCTGCCGACGACGTCATCCCCGTCTTTAACCGCGCCCGTACGTCGAATGTCCAGGCGTACTGAGGCATAGAACTTCAGCGCGTTACCGCCGGTGGTCGTCTCAGGGCTTCCAAACATCACACCGATCTTCATGCGGATCTGGTTGATGAAGATAACCAAGCAGTTCGCGTTCTTGATGTTCCCGGTGATCTTGCGGAGCGCCTGGCTCATCAGTCGGGCCAGCCGACGTGAGTGTCGCCCATGTCACCTTCAATCTCGGCTTTCGGCACCAACGCCGCTACCGAATCGATGATGATCACATCGACCGCATTAGAACGGACCAACATGTCCGTTATTTCAAGAGCCTGCTCGCCCGTGTCTGGCTGGGATACAAGCAGATCATCAACGTTTACGCCGAGCTTGCCGGCGTACTCCGGGTCAAGGGCGTGCTCTGCGTCCACAAACGCACAGGTGGCCCCCGCTTTCTGCGCCTGGGCAATCACAGACAGCGTAAGGGTGGTCTTGCCCGAGCTCTCAGGGCCATAGATAAATTTCAACGATACGGCCTTTGGGAAGACCCCCTATGCCCAAGGCAATGTCTAGCCCCAGAGAGCCGGTGGAGATTGCCGGGACAGCTTGACTGCGGATTCCACGCCATCCGGCCACCCAGTCCGCTCTCATCTGGCCAGGCATTCCACGGCCATCTGGCCACCTGTTCCACGGCCATCCGGCCGGGCAGTCGGAGCGCAGCGACGCAGGGGGGGCATTGTTAGTCTGAGGTGCCCGGTGTCGTCAATTTCTTCGTCTGTTTGCGCATCGACTCACCCTTGAGGTTGATCCGATAAGCGTTGTGCACCAGGCGGTCGAGGATGGCGTCGGCCAGAGTCGGATCACCGATCAGTTCGTGCCAGTTGTCCACTGGCATTTGGCTGGTCACGATGGTCGAGCGCTGGCCGTAGCGGTCGTCCAGTAGCTCCAGCATGTCGCGGCGCTGTTCCGCGTTGAACGGGGCCAGACCCCAGTCATCAAGGATCAGCAGGTCGGTCTTGGCATAGCCGCTCATCAGCTTGGCGAAGCGCCCGTCGCCGTGGGCTAGGCCCAACTCTTCCAACAGGCGCGGCAAGCGCAGGTAACGCACGCTGTAACCCTCTCGGCAGGCCTGGTGGGCCAGGGCGCAGGCCAGCCAGGTCTTACCGACGCCAGTCGGGCCGTTGATAATCAGGTTGAGTCCGTCGCGTAACCACTGACCGCTGCTCAGCTGGAGGATCAGCGCCTTGTCGAGTCCGCGCGGGCTGCGGTAGTCGATGTCTTCGAGGCAGGCGTTGTGCTTGAGCCGGGCCTGACGCAGGCGGCTGCTGAGGCGCTTGTCGTCGCGCTCGGTCAGTTCGCGGTCGACCAACAGGCCGAGGCGTTCCACGAAGCTCAGGCTGTCGATGTCGGGGGTTTTCAGTTGCTCGGCGAGTGCCTTGAGCATGCCGGTCAGGCGCAGGGTCTGGAGCTTGTCCAAGGTCGGATGGGGCAGCATGGTGGGATTCCTTGTGTTCAGTGGTAGTAGCCGGGGCCGCGCAGGTTGGCGTGGTCGTCCGGCAGCAGGGGCAGGTGCTGCTGGGCCAGCGGCAGGTTTTCCAGCCCCTGGCGCAGGATCGATTCGAGGCTCTTGTAGCTGCACGCGCCGAGGCTGAGGGCGCGTCGGCAGGCCAGCTCCAAGCGCACTTCGCCATGGGTCTTGCCCAGGCGCAGGATGCCCAGGCAGGCCCGGTAGCCTTGGGTTGGGTGGATGCGCCGTTCGAGGATGTGGCTGATCACG
>Ga0209347_1002317_pt1 | contig 25652 bp, 22 predicted proteins | sample AutmiccommuBRH23_FD_187382 | JGI IMG/M metagenome (GOLD analysis project Ga0209347, IMG submission 187382) | Deep subsurface microbial communities from Mt. Terri, Switzerland - Autotrophic microbial communities BRH/23 (SPAdes) (version 2) | ecosystem: Environmental > Aquatic > Deep subsurface >...
CCGTTTGGAGTCCCGCGTTTACGCGGTCTTCAAACCGCCTGAAGACGGGACTCCAAATGGGCCGGCCTGCGATTCTCGCCCACGGGGAGCGCAACTGCGGTCATGCACCCGGGATCTTGGGCTCGTGATGAGGAAGCGGCAGTTGAGTCGGGTGGCATGGACAAGCTCGTTTGTCTGTGCTCGGCCGCGTGCGGTCGCATGGAAGACACGCTCAAGCTGTGTTTGGGCGTGCCACTCGCAGGCTCCGGCACAAGTGCGGTAGATGGAGCACTCGCGTCACGCGACAGTTTTGCCTGTTCCGGCCGCCGCAGGAGCGGCCTCTTACGCAGGGGCGAGCCTCCCGGCGGGCGAAAGCGCCACAGGCCGGCTCGCGTTCATCGCCTGCGCGAGGACTGATGGTTGTCCGGTCGCGGTCCCCTTTGCGGCTGCCTTCTGGGGCGGTCCTTTCCGGGTGGGATGTCCCGGATCTCGTACCTGCCTCCCCCCTTGCCCGTGGGACGCGGGGGGCGCTTCGGGGCCGATTTGGCCCTCTTGATCACAACCAAGGCATTACGAGAGAGTTCCGAGGTCAACCGGTCCGGGCTGGTGGTTCCCTCGACCAGGGTCTCCTCGGCCTTTTTCTTCATCCGGCCTCGCATCTTCCGCAGGCCGTAGGCCGCGGCGCTCTTGGCCCGCCTGGGGGTACTGCCGAGCAGGGCCTCTCGAAGGATTTCCAGGCCGTCCTCCTGCATCCACGACAGGTGAAACGCGCTTTGCCGCACGGTCGAGATATTTGTCGAATACAACTGCTCGCGCAGGTTCTCCAGCATTTCAATGGCCGCCTCATCCTTTTCCCGGCCCGACGGCTGCCTCTTCTCCAGTCTCATGACGCCACCTCCTGTGTGCCTCGTTGACCACAATCCGTTTGTTGAGAGCCGCTTTGCATCCATTGCTCTGGAGACAAGGGCACTGTCGTGTTGGGAGAGTTCGTGGGAACCAAGGCGTAGTGAGATGCCGAAGGGCACCCTGGCAGATGACAGGCGCGTGGCCATTCCCCACCCACTCCATGCCTGGATTTGAGCATCCCTGCTTATCCTCCAGTCAAAAGCCCGCGTTTTCAACTCGTCTGTGCCAACTCGCTCATCGACGACAGTCACCACACGTCAGGCACCGTCGGACCGGGCGCCAGGAGACAGTCGTTGCCTGGCTTGGCAGCCATGTCCGGTCGTGAGCCATCCCGGGCGCGTCGGCACTCTGTTCCGGCCGTCACTGCAAGAAACTGCGATCCCTTTCAGTGACGCCGCCGTTATGCATGCCATTGTCACAACAGGACTTGGGACTGTCAAATGATTTTTTTCCTACCCCCGCAGAGGATTGTCCTGATGCCCCATTAAGGGCTCGCACTATCATCATTTCCCCTGAGGGGAGGCCGGATGTCCCGGGCGAAAGCATGGGGCGGGGTGTCACGGCCCGCCGGTCGCTGTCGGGACCGAAAATTCCACTTTCGTGTAACAAACCGCCCCTGCGAAGCGTCTGACTATATTAACTGCAAGGAATTTGTTGTCTGGTCTCCCACCGCGGCACCGACTACAATAGGTAGCGGTGCAATGAACGCGGCTGGCGGAGGCTGTGCAGACGCCAAGCCCTGCTTGTACGGCGGAGTGTCTTGGACCGGGCGATTGCGGGTGTTCCGTTGGCGGCGACGAGGTGTAAAGTGTAAACTGTTGCCCTGCCTGAGGTTACAGATTGGCGGGGTTTTTGGATTGAGGTTACGGGATGGGGATAGACCCACGCGGCGGTACGATTCGAAAGAAGAAGCTGGGCGAACTGCTTTGCGAGAAGGCCTATCTGGATGAGGCCGGTCTCGGAGTGGCGCTGGCTGAGCAGAAGGTCAAGCACAGACAGTTGGGACAGATTCTTCTGGAGCTGGGGTATGTTACGCAAACCCAGTTGAATGAAGCACTTGCGATCCAAGCGGGAATCGAGAGGGTCGATCTGGCCGGGCTCTCCATCGGCGGCGAGGTCATCGGGCTGGTGCCGGCCGAGCTGGTCAGCAAGTACAACATCCTTCCGCTGTGGCGGGAGAACGGCCGTTTGGCGGTGGCCATGACGGACCCGTTCCAACTGCAAGTGACGGAGGATCTGCGGCTGGTCACGGGCTGCATGATCCAGCGGTTCTATGCCGATCCGGGGCAGCTCGAGCACGCGGTGCTGCGGTTCTACGGCAGCAACGTGGCCCGAATGCTGGATAACCTCGCCCCGGCCGAGCAGCGGGGGGATGACGACTCGGGCAACGGCGATTTCTCGCCGGCCAAGCTGAGCGAGTTGGCCCGGGAGCCGTCTCTCGTCAACCTGGTGAATCTGATCATCTTTGAGGCCATCGAGTCGCGGGCCAGCGATATCCATATCGAGCCGTTCGATCGGGAGGTCAAGATCAAGTATCGCGTCGACGGCCTGCTGGTGGAGAAGGCTCCGTCCTCGAAACGGCTCCACGCGGCGATCATCTCGCGTATCAAGATCATGGCCAATATGAACATTGCCGAGCGATTCGTGCCTCAGGACGGGCACATCGAGTTCATGGGCAAGAAGGGCAAGATCGACATCCGCGTTTCGACGGTGCCCACGGTGTTCGGCGAAGCGATCGCATTGCGGCTTCTGGACCGGTCCGCGTCGCTGATCAATCTGACCGATCTGGGAATGAACGCGGCGACTCTCGAGGGCTTCTGCAAGTGCCTGAAGAAGACCCACGGGATCGTCCTGGTCACCGGGCCGACCGGCTCGGGCAAGACGACGACGCTCTACGCGGCGCTGAACCAGATTTACTCGCCCACCGTCAAGATGATCACGATCGAAGACCCCGTGGAATATCAGCTCGAAGGCATCAACCAGATGCCGGTGAACCCCAAGCGGGGGCTGACGTTCGCCACGGGTCTGCGGCACATCCTCCGGCACGACCCGGACGTCATCATGGTCGGCGAGATCCGCGACAAGGAAACGGCAGAAATCGCCATCCGGGCGGCCCTCACGGGACACTTGGTCTTCTCGACCCTTCACACGAACGAGGCCGCCGGCGCGATCACCCGATTGATCGATATGGGGGTCGAGCCGTTCCTGCTGGCCAGTTCGATCGAGGGCATCTTGGCACAGCGTCTCATACGCAAGATCTGTCCCAAGTGCAAGGAGCCGTACGAGCCGGACGAGATCCTCCTGAAGAGTTTCAACGGCATGGTGAAGACCGAGCCGGGCGTGAAGTTCTACCACGGCGCCGGGTGCAACAACTGCAATCAGACGGGCATGACCGGGCGAATCGGCATCTTCGAGTTGCTTCGCATCACCGGGCGGATCCGGGAACTGATCGCCTCGCGTCCCACGGGCGATCAGATTGTGAAGGAAGCTCCGGTCGATCACGTGAGCATGGTGCACGATGGCTTCGCCAAGGTCTTGAAGGGGCTCACGACGCCGGAGGAGATCTTCCGAGTCGCCAAGACGATCGGTGAAGACGACTGATCGACGTCGATGACGCGGTTGCGGGTGTGCCGCTGTCTGACGATACCATATTGCCAAGCGGGGTAAATCTTGGGCCAGTTTTCCTACAAAGCAGTCGATCGAGGCGGAGCGCACGTCGCGGGCGTAGTGGATGCGGCCGACCGCAGGAGCGCCGTGGCCGCCCTGGCCGGTCGCGGTCATCTCGTCATGGAGTTGATCGAGAAGGGCCAGGGACATCAGGCGGCCGCGACAAGCGAGTCACCGACGGCACGCGGCGCCGAGCAGACCACCGTGTCCGGGGTCCTGGACTATCTTCGCAACGGGCGGGTTGCCAGCCGGGACGTGCTGGCCATGACGACTCAAATGAGCACGGCCGTGCGGGCGGGACTGCCCCTGCTCAACTGTCTTGAGCTGATGCGGAAACAACAGCGAAAACCCGCCATGAAGCGGATGTTCGACCGCCTGACCAAGGACGTCAGTGGCGGCAAGTCCCTCTCCGAGGCGCTGGCCGAGCACAGAGGCGTCTTCAATGCGCTGTATCTGTCAATGATCCGCGTGGGCGAGACCGGCGGCATCCTCGAACAGACCAGCACGCAACTGGCGATGATCCTGACCCGCGAGGAGAAGATCAAATCCAACATGAAGACGGCCGCGGCGTATCCGATTTTCCTGTTGGGCCTGGGCATTGCCTCCGCGGCGCTCGTGGTTACCGTGATGCTGCCCAAGATCCTCGGGACGGTGGACATGAGCGTAGCGGCGATGCCCCTGCCGACCCGGGTGCTGCTGGCGGCGAGCCATTCCATGCGAAGCCTCTTCACGAGCATCGCCGGCTGGATCGTCCTGGCCGCTCTTGGCGCGGGCTTCGTGGCGTTTCGAAAGTGGGCCAAGACCACGGGCCGAGTGCAGTGGGACGCCTTCCGGCTGAAGATCCCGGTCCTCGGGGCAGTGTTGCGGACGATCGCGGTGGGGCGGTTCGCCCGGACGCTGGGCGCCTTGACGCAGGGCGGCGTGACCATCCTGGAGGCGCTGGCCGTTGTGCGCGACACGCTGGGTAACGAGGTGCTGGCTCGCGAAGTCGATGAGGTGGCCGAGAAGGTCAAACGGGGCGAGTCGCTGGCCGACCCGCTGGAGCAATCGGGGTATTTTCCTCCGCTGCTCGTGCAAATCGTTGCCATCGGCGAGCAGACGGGTAAACTGGATGAGCTGCTGTTGAATGCGGCCGACACGTTCGATACCGATGCCGACGCGGCGATTGCCCGATTCATGAGCGTTTTTCCCGCCGTGCTGATCCTGGTGCTGGCCATCGTGATCGGGTTCGTCATTGCGGCGGCGCTGCTACCCATCGTAATGATGTCGCTCGGCGCCGGGGCTGTATAGCCCGCCGAGAGACATGGTGATTATCAGAGCGTTTGAGAGAAGAGTAAGAGAGGTACCCGATGAAACGGACCAGACGAAGCAAGAGAGGATTCACGCTGATCGAGTTGTTGGTGGTGATCCTGATTATCTCGATGCTGGCGGGCTTCGTTGCCCCCAATGTCCTCAAGAGGCTCGGCAAGGCTAAGACGGACCTGGCCCGGCCTCGCATGGCCGTCATTGAGAACGCGCTCAAGAGCTTCGAATTCGATTGCGGCCGTCTGCCGGACGAGTCGGAGGGCGGGCTCGAAGCCCTGCTGGTCGCCCCGCCGGATCTTGAGGAGAAATGGCGAGGTGCGTACCTCAAGAAGAGCCAGCTCCTGGACCCCTGGGGCAATGAGTATCTGTACCTCTCCGAGGGGCAGGTCAACATCGGGAGCTTTGACCTCATCTGCCTTGGGGCCGACGGGCAAGAGGGTGGCGAAGGCGATAACGCGGATATCGTCAACGACTGAGTGTGAAGTTTGATTTTTGATGGTTGATTGCTGATTTGAAGAGAACAGGACATCATGTCGCCAAATCAAAAATCACAAATCAGCGATCGAAAATCGATTCACGGGTTCACCCTCATCGAGATCCTGCTTGTGGTTGCGATCATCGCCATGGTGACGGGTCTGGGCAGCGGGTATTGCGTGGGTACGTACAAGAAACTGCTGGTGGAGAAGGCGGCCCGCCAGTTTCTCCTGATGGCCCGCTACGGCCGGATCATGGCGATCGAGCAGCAGCGTCCGTACGAGCTTCTGATCGATCCAAACAACCAGGGGTTTCTCCTGGCAACCGCCCAGATGAATCCTGAAACGGGCGAGTCGCAGAAGACCATCGTGAGGGACTTCTTCTGCAAACCGGTGCAGTTCGAGGGCGACGTGAAGTTCGAGGACGTGCAACTGACGATGTACGCCGAAGGGGCGCCGAGCGACGGCGGCCCGGAGCAGAGAATCGTCTTTCTCCCCAATGGCTCGGCCGAGTCGGCGATCCTCCAGATCGGCGACGGCAAGAGCCACTGCTCGATTGCGGTGGTCGCCGCCACGGGCAAGGCGAGCCTCTATCCGGGGGTGATCACAGACGTCAAAACGGCCAGCGTGGATTTGGACCTGGAAGAATGAGAAGTCTGAAGTGTCAAGTTTCAAGTTTGAAGCCTGAAGAGACCGCCCGCCATGAGCCGGACGCGCCCGCGGTCTTTTCCGACTTCAGACTTCAGACTTCACACTTCAAACTTGGTTTCAACCTCGTCGAGACCCTGGCGGCCACGATGATCCTTTCGGGGGCCGTGCTGACCCTCGGCGCCATCAGCACCAACGCGCTGACGAGCACCCGCCTGCACCGGCACTACGAGGTGGCGGCCTCCGTAATCGATCAGCAGTTGACTCTGATCGACCAGGTCGGCATCGATCAGTTCATCGAGGCCGGCCAGATGGAGGGGATCAACGACCAGTTCGAGCCCGGGTACCAGTGGGTCGTGGCCACCGAGTACGTAGGGACCGACAATCTGTACGCTGTGAAGATCACCGTGACCTGGCTGGAAGGCCGGCGGCCCTACAGCGTGACGGCCCAGACGATGCTCAACGGCGCATCGCTGGTCACCGATACGGCGACGACGGAGGAACCACAAGCGCAATGACAGTTTTGCGGCACAGAGGGTTCACGCTGGCGGAGGTCCTGGTGGCTTCGACCATCAGCGGCTTCATCGCCATCGTCGCGGTCGGCGCGATGAACGCCGTGGCCCACACCGCCCAGACCGTCAACCGCGTCAGCGAGGTGAACTCAGAGATCCGCTTTGCCGCCCGGATGGTGGCCCAGGATCTGGCCAACCTTTATCGCGATCCAAATCCCGAGAATGTCAAGCTGGTCGGGGTTTCGCAGGGCTCCGATACCGGCGGACCGCCGTTCTTGACCTTCTACATGGTAGGGCGCGCCAAGGCCCGGGCCGACCAGCCCGAGGGCGACGTCTACGAGGTGGAATACTTCCTCGGGAGCCGGCAGGCTGACGATCAGAGACAGGTCCCGGGCGAATCGGGCGAGGAGGCGATGGTGCTCTTTCGCCGCCTGTGGCCCAATCCGGACAAAGAGAGAGAGCCACGCGGCATTCTGGCGCCGATTGCCGAGAACATCGGGATCTTCTACATCCGGTTCCATGACGGCCAGGAGTGGACCGGCGAATGGACCGAGGAGATGCGGACGCTGCCGAAGCTGATCGAGGTGACGCTGGGCACGGCGCCGCCGGAAAAGGGCGATCCGGTTCTGGAGACGTTTACCATCGCATTTCCCCGGATGGCGGAGGCATCGGAGGGTGCTTCGCAGCAGGGCGAATCATCCGAAGGCGGACAGGAACAGCAGCAGGAATCGCCCCGCGAGTCATCTAACCAACAGGGTCAGCCGGGCGGTTCCCAAAACCAGGGCGACAACGGGGGCAACACGAATCAGAATCAGGGTAACCAGGGCGGCCGGGGAGGGCGGGGTCGGTAGCCATGGGAACGCCAAGAGACAAACGCACGTTCAATCCTCTGGCTCCTGGGGACGCTATCCCCAGGCCCCTGGCATTTTTCGCTTTGAGCCAGGAGCATGATCAGGAGGCCGTCGTATCGGGCCTGGAATGCACGCGAGGAAGGGTGGCACGGCCAAACTTGTTGGGCTTGTCCCAGGTTCTTGAGGTCGAATTGTCGGCCCTCCATTCGGGTGCCATGGCTACGCCTCGTAGCCATGCTCTGCCGGGGTACGTTCAAGACATGCTTATGAAGCATAAGCATGGCACCCGTCGAATCCCAACAACTTGGGACGAGCCCAACTTGTTTGACCGTGGTTGCCTGGGTGCTTTCCATGGCGCAGGAAGACACGCTCAAGCTGCGCTTGGCCGTGCCACCCGGCGTAGACTTTGCTGGTTGCGTAGTGACGCGCCCTCGGAACTGGGCGAATGGCCGTTCAACAAGAGCGATGGATATGGGAACAGAAGCGGGCTGGTCCTGATCGCGGTGCTTTGGATCGTCGCCGTGATGACGGCCATCGTCGCGGTCGTCGGGCAGACCAGCCGGCTCAATATGAAGATGGCCATGGCGGCCACGGACGAGGTCCGGTGCAAGTGGGCCTGCCGCGCCGGCACGGAGAACGCGATTGGGATTCTCAACGAGGATCTCCGGGACAGCGATTGTCTGTCGGACCTCTGGAGCGACAACGACGAGGACTTCAACGACGTTGCGATGGAGCGGTGCCGGTACAGCGTGCGGGTGCTCGACGAGGCGGGCAAGCTGAACATCAACATCGCCACGAAGGATCAGCTCATGGCCCTGCCCTACATGGAGGAGGAGATCGCGGAGGCCATCATCGATTGGCGGGACAACGACGATGAGCCGCAGCCGTTGGGCGCCGAGATCGGGTACTACGAGAACCTGCCTATCCCCTACAAGGTCCGCAACGGCCCGCTCAAGACGGTGCGGGAACTGCTTTGCGTCAAAGGGATCACCGAGGAGCACCTGTATGGCGAGGATACGAACCTCAACGGTCTGCTCGACTCCAACGAGCGGGACGGCGACCTCAGTCCTCCGCCCGACAACGGCGATGATCGCCTCGACCAGGGCTGGATCGCCTATCTGACCTGCTACTCGTACGAGAAGAACGTCGATGCCGAGGGCAACGCTCGCATCAACATCAACCAGGCGAACCAGCAACAGCTTCAGGATCAGCTTGGCCTCAAGGCCTCGCAGGCCAGGTGGATCGTCGACAATCGCGGCGGGGGCTTCCGCAGCATCGCGGACCTGATCAACGACAGGAGTCCCAAGACCGCTCCGGAGGGCTCGGGCGGCAACCAGGACCAGGCCGAGCCGATCGACATGCAGACGTTCAGCCAGATCGCCGACCAGATCACGATCTCCGGGGAACAGAAGATTCCCGGCAGGATCAACGTCAATACGGCGCCCCTGGAAGTGCTCGTCACGCTCTTCGGCCGCAACGACCAGGGCGAGCCGTTGGCCCAGGCCATCCTTGCGGATCGCGCGGGCCTGATGTATGGTTTCACGAGCGTTGGGGATCTGCTGAACCAGCAATCGATGAGCGTCGAGCGGTTCAAGTCCATCGCCGATCTGATTACCGTCCGCTCGGACGTGTTCACGATTCAGTGTCTTGCGACGGCGGACGTCAGCGGGGCGAATTTTCGGACGGAATGCGTGGTCGATCGCAGCGCGTCGCCGTGTACGATTCTGTATTGGTACCAGGGAGCAAATTAGTGATGAGCAAAGGCGAGAAGATCCTGCACTCGGTGATCGCGGCCGCGAAGGAAGACGCACGATTCAAAGCCATCGAAGTGCGCCGGCAGGACAGCCAGATCGAGGTCCTGTGGGCCAAGAGCCTGCTTGTGGAGAACCAGACGTGGAGCGGCTTGGCGGTTGAGTGCGGGGTGGCGTCGAACACGGAACGCCACGACAGAACGCTGAAGAGGCACTCGGCGGTCGTGGTGGGTCTGGATTCCACCGGCGTGGCGTTCTATCGAATCAGCGCGCCGGCCGTTGAGGACCACGAGACCGCGGCCATCGTGAAGATGCAGGCCGAGTCGCTGCTGCCGCTGCCGCCGGACCAGATCGAGGTTGCCTGGCGGACCAGTCCGTCGACCACAGGCAACATGGACATCACGATCGCGGCCGTTCGAAAAGAGCATCTGCACAAGTTCGCCGATAACGTCCGGGACCTTCGGCCGCGCGCCATTCTGCTCTCGTGCGAGGGGATGGCCAAGGCCTGGCAGAGCCTTTTCGCCGATCGCGAGCCCCAGGCGATGCTGGTGAGCATCGGCACAGAGAACACCCAGGTGTGCCTGGTTCAGGATGGACTGGTCACACGGGCCGGCGTGCTGGACATGGGCATGACCAGTCTTTCGCCGGTGGAGGGCTCGGCTCCCCCGGCATCGGTCATGGACCGCTTCTCGCACGATCTGTGGAGCATCCTGGCATCGTTCGGCTGGGATGGGACGGGTCCCTGGCCTCTGTTTGTTCTCTCCGACGGCGGCGAGGCCATGCAGCGGATCATCGAGCGACTGAATGCCGCGGATCTGCCGGCCAAGGCCAGCGTGCCGAGCGCGCGGAATCTCAAGCTGCCGGCCGGTTTCGGGGCGGCAGAGATCTATGAGTACCGCACGCCCCTGGGCCTTGCCTTGATCGCCCTGGACAAGTCCGCGACGACGCTGAATCTCTTCGATCGCGTGCTGAAAGAGCAGGAACAGGAGAAGGCGGCCTCCGCATGGCGTTCAGTGACCCTGGCGGGCGTCGCGGCCGTAGCGATGTTGGCCGCGCTGCTCGTGACGGCCTACTTCACGGATGTGGCCAGCGCCAAGCGATGGGACGCGCTGGCCAAGCAGCCCGATTTCCAGGCGCACGTGCAGCAGCAGGCATTGCTCAAGACCGTAGCGCGACACCGCCCGGACATCCTGGGACTGCTGACCGAGATCAACGCCGGCCAGAGCGACGGGGTCGCGCTCGACAGTCTGCACTTCAAGAAGGGGCAGGTGGTTTCGGTGGTCGGACAAGCGGGCAACATGGAGCAGATGTGGAAGTTTCAGGCGAATTTGCGGGAGCAGAAGGGGATCAAGGACGCCGAGATTTCGAACGCCACCCCGGACACCAAGACCAAGAAGATCAAGTTCACGATGACGTTCCAGTACAAGGAATTCACGAAAAAGGAAGCGGCTCTGTAACGAGCGATCCACAGCAAACAGGAAATGGTAAGTCGGGAACCCGATGGCGAGAAAACTGAATACACGCGAAAAACGCATGCTCCAGCTTGGAGTGGTATCGGCGGTGGTCATCTTCACCTTCACGTACGGTTCGAGAGGGTATGACCGCTGGAGCGAGGCCCGGACGACCCTGGCCTCGGCGAAGCGCAAGCTCGGCGAGATCGAGACGGATAAGAACCGCCAAGCCGCCCTGGCGGCGATGGTGCCGGCGATCGAGACGCCCCAGGTCGAGGACAAGCAGAAGTTCCTCTTCCGGGACAGGCTGTACGAGCAACTGAAGAAGGCCGGCATCAAGACCGAGCCGCTGCAGTTCCTGCCTGTGCGAAGGCCGCGGGCTGTCTCCTACAAGGTGCTCAAGATCAAGTGCAAGGGCAAGTGCAAGTTTGACCAGTTGCTCGATTTTCTGTCGAGCCTGAATGAGAACCCGTACCTGGTCGGCGTCGAGGAGTTGCGGATCCAGTGCGACGCCAAGGAGCCTCCGGAGAAGAGGAAGGACAAGGAGATCGAGATCGATCTGACCGTCAGCACGTTTGTCAAGTGACGTCGTGTGTCGCATGGGAAAAGCGGATTGGTTGGGGCATGCAAGTGAAGACTGCCGATACATATCGAAATAACCGGGTTTCGCTGCTGCTGGCGGCGGCCGCGGTCTTGCTGGGCGCGTCGGCCTTTGCGAAAGTGACGGCCTTCTACGTCGAGCGTGGGCGAATGCGGGGAATGGCCGGCCTGACCGGGGCCGAGTGCGACCCCAACGGTCTGAAGGAATGCCTTGGCCGCGCGAAGAAAGTGGCCGATTCGATCAGGCAGAAAAACCTGTTCATCCGGGAACCGCCGAAGGAGAACCCGGTCAAACAGGTTGACGGCATCCTCGGGAATGAGGCGTTCATTGCGGGCAAATGGTACAAAGCCGGCGACAAGGTCGGTGACGCCAAGGTCGTCGAGATCCGGCCGACCTTCGTCAAGGTCGAGTGGGACGGCAAGACGACGGATCTTGCCCCGATCGGGGCGCCGACGAGCGGCCCGTCGTCGCCGCCCGTGGCCAAAGAGGTGAAGAAAGAAACGCCGCCCGAAGCGCCGAAGGTCGCGGCCAAGGCGGAAGTGGCAAAGGTCGAAGCGCCGGCGCCGGTCGAGGAAGACCCGCTCGCCTTTCTCGGCGTGAAACTCTCTCCGCGAATGAGGGCGCTGCTGCTTGAGAAGTGGAACCATGCCTCGGATGAGGAAAAGGCCCAGGCAAAAGAGCAATGGGACAAGATGTCCGACAGTGAGAAGCAGCAGGCGATCGATATGATGGAACAGCGCATGTAGATGGAGATGCCGCGCGACAGGTGAGGCTCAGCGGCGACGGACAACTATGAAGAGTGAATTTCACAAAGACAAAGCCGACTTCTACGCCAAAGGCCTGGTGGGGGTGGCCGTGCTATTGGGAGCCTTGACATTTCTGAGAGTCGCCGGGTTTCTGGCGACTTCCTCGGAAGCCCGGGTCATGGCGGCCAAGGTGGACCCGAACGGGTCGAACGCACGGGCCCCCGACGACGTGAGCAAGCTGCTTGTCTCGGCCAAGGCCAGCGCCGAGGAGTTGAAGAAGAAGAACCTGTTCGTGGTGACTCCGCCCCGGCAGCACCCGGTCAGCGAGGTGCTCGGGATCCTGGGCGATGAAGCCCTGATCAACGGCAACTGGTGCAAAGTCGGCGACAGCGTGGGCGATGCGAAGATCGTCGCCATCGATCCGACCAAGGTGAGAATCGCCTGGGACGGCCAGGAGAAGGAGTTCTCGCCCATCAGTGCCGCCGGCGGCGGTGGCCAGGCGGAGCGTTCCGGGCCTTCCCGCCCGACCGGCAGGCCGGCGCCGGCGGGCAAGGCTCCGGTGGTGGCCGGCGGCGCCCGCAGGGGGGCCGCCGCGCAGGCGGGTCCGCGATTGTCCGCCGGAGAGAGAGACAGAACGCGGGAGCAATGGCAGAGTATGAGCCCGGAGGAACGACAGCGGGCCAGGGAAGAGATGCGTCAGAGACTCGGAGCGAGAGCTCGGTGATTCTTGTATAGGAAAGGTTTTTCGGAATGAAGTCATCCAAGACCATTGTAACGATCATCACCATTGCAGCGGTGCTCCTGGTCGCCTATGGCGTGGGCCTGTTGATTCAGCGGGCCCGAGTGGGCGATTCGCCCTCTGCGACCGACATCAACGACCCCTCGATCCGGCAGGACACGGCCGAGTTGTCCCATGCGCCGGGAGCCGGACGGACGCAGGATTCGCCGGAGGCAAGAGCCATGCTGAAGGAGAAACGCGCAGAGGCTCTGAAGAAGATGGAGTCCGCAACGGAAGAGGAGAAGGCGCGGTTCAGGGAGCAGGTACGGGAAAGTCTCGAAACCGGCAAGAGCAAGAGGCCGGCTGAGAGACTTTCCACCAGACGGCCGCAGGCTCCCGCGGGGCCGTCTCCGGCCCAGGACCCGAATGCCGAAAGCGAGAGGACCGGTTCGGAACCCAATGCCGTCGGTCAGGGTTGATCGCTCGATCACAGACGAACATACGATTGAAGTGAGGTGAGAACTTGGAACGGTCACGAGTAGTCCTGTGGATTCTGGTCCTTGTGGCGGCCGGCGTCATCATCTGGTGGGTTGGTTTCCATTCGCCGACGCTGGAACTGCCGGGTGTGGAAGGGAAGGCAGGCGCTCAGCCCGGCCGCAGAGTGTCCAGCCCGAATGAGCCGAACAGCGTACAAACACCCGGTGAGGTCGAGCCGAATGCGCCACAGACTCCTGCCACGGCGGGGGAGCCCAACAAGCCGGCCCAGGGGGACCCGAATCGACCGGATGCCGAGGCCGGTGCGTCCGATCAGCCAGCCAAGCCGGGCGAGTCGAAACCGGAGGAAACAAAGCCTTCGGAATCCAAGCCTGGCGAGTCCAAGACCCCGGAGGACCCGAACGATCCGCTGGAGGCCGTGAACCTCAAAGACGTCGAGATGAAGAACATCATCGAGAAGATCGCCCAGTGGACCGGCAAGGTCGTGATTCCCACGGACGAAGCCATGAAGCAGAAGATCACGATCTACGCGCCGGACAAGCTGCCGCGGAGCAAGGCCCTGCTGAAGATCTACAGCGCCCTGCGGATGAAGGGCTTCACGCCGGAGGAGGCGGACGACACGATCTTCCTCAAGCCGCTCAGCGAAGCCAGGCTGGGCGTGCATCCGATCGTGCCGGCGGATCAGCCGCTGGCGGCGTTCGAGAACCCCAGCCAGATCGTGCAGAAGCTCTTCAAGCTCGCGAATTATCCTCCCGCTCAGATGAGCGAGGTCGTCCGACCGCTGGTGGGCGAGTACGGGCACGTCGGCGCCGACGAGACGACCGGGACTCTGCTCGTGATTGACACGGTCGGCAATCTCATGCGAATCGAGAGCATCATCGCCGAGTTCGACATCCCCGACGCCGGCAAGATGATCACCGAGATCTTCGAAATTCAAAGCGGCGATCCCACGGAGATGGTTCAACTACTCCGCCTGCTGCTGGGCGGTTCGGCCGACGGCCGGCGGGGCGGCCCCCTGCGGAGCGGATCTTCCTCCCGTCCGACCCAGTCGTCGGGTGGCAGCGGCAAGGGCGCCACAACGGTTGTGACTGGGGCGGGCGACACGCCGATCATCCTGATTCCCGAACCCAAGCGCAAGTGGATTATCGCCCGCGGCTCGGCCGACACGATCCGCCAGATCGGCGACTGGATCGAGAAGATGGACCGCGACCAGCCGATCAAAGCGGAATATGAGACGGTTTCGATCGTCTACGCCGACGTGGACGAAGTCGCCCGGCGGATCCAGCAATCCCTGGAGGATATGCCGGGCACCGAATTGCGGCCCAACGTCCTGGTTCAGGCGTTGGCGCAGTCGCGACAGATCATGATCTTCGGCCGGGCGGACCTGCGGGAGATGGTCAAGAAGCTCATCGCCGAGGTCGATATCATGCCCGGGCAGTTCCTTACGGAGGTCTTCGATCTCGAGCATGCCGACCCCGACCAGATCAAGACCAATCTGGAAGGGCTGTATGAGTCGGAGTCGGGCACCGCGTATAGCTATAGTTATCGCAGCTCGCGATACCGCAATATCCAGCCCAGCGAAACCGTGAAAGTCATCTCCTATCCCTCGATGGGCCAGGTCACGGTGATCGCCTCGGCCGAGAACATGGAGAAGATCCGCAGGCAGATCAAGGAATGGGATGTGCCCCTGGACGTGGAGGCGGTCAAACCTCGGATCATCGAGTTGCAGAACTCCGACCCTGTCCAGATGGCCACGCTGCTCCGCAAGCTCTTCTCGGAGGAGTCCGACTCCAGCCAGTCGCTCATTCGCATGTTGATCTATGGTGATGAGATGGATCAAAGGCAGAAGATCGTCGGCCCGCTGTATGGCCAGTTGACATTCGAGGACGTCCCGGGGACCAAGAAGATCATCGTGATCAGCAAGCTCCCCCAGGCGTACTCGGTGATCGAGCAGCTCATCTACGATCTGGACCGCCAGGAGATGGCCGAGATTCCTCACGTGGTGCAGATCAAGTACGCCGATACGGAAGATCTCGCCGAGCGGCTCAACGCCATGTTCAACGAGCCCGGGACCAACGCGAGGATTCGCCGGACGATCCAGGGGATAAGCCAGTACTCCATGGACAACACCGAGAGCACGCAGAGTCAGGGCAATAACAGAAACAACAACTCCAACAACACCAATAATCAGGGCAACTCCGGCGAATACACCCCGTGGTGGTCCAGCGGCGGGGGCGGAAGGCGGGGCGTTGACGAGGAGCCGATCAGCAACGTGATCGGGCGCGTGCGCTTCGTTCCCGACCCGAGGAGCAAGTCTATCCTGGTGTTGGCGCCCCCGGAGTTCCAGAGCAGCATCGAGGCGACGATCAGGACCCTGGACGTGCCCGGCAAGCAGGTGATGGTCAAAGCCGTCGTCGTCGAGATCGACCATCAGGATCTGACCTCTCTCGGCCTCCAGTTGTCGTCGAATCCGGCCGGGGTGTTCGGGGTCGGAGAGAACGCGGCTTTGGCTCTCGGGGAGCTCACATACCTTCAGGAGCGAGGCTCCGCCACGATCCAGGTGGGAACCAGCGTCGCGGCCTTGTTGGATTTCCTTGTGAAGAAGGTGGACGCCCAGATCCTCAATCAGCAGTCGTTGTGGACCGAGGACAACGAGGAGGCGAGTTTCTTCAAGGGCCAGATGGTCGCCTTCCAGACGAATGCCTCCACGTCGGAGACGGGCGGACGAGTCACGCAGAGCTTCGAGTATAAGAGAGTCGGCATGCAACTCGCCGTGCGTCCCAGCATCACGCCGGAGAAGAACGTCGATATGGTTGTCACCGTGCTGCTATCCGACTTGACGGGCGATTCGATCAACGGACAGCCCGTCCGGCGAGTCATGGAGAGCACGACGAACATGATCGTTCAGGATGGCCAGACCCTAATGCTGGGCGGCATCCTCTTCCAGGTCGATACGAAGATCCAGAGGAAGGTCCCCCTCCTGGGCGACCTGCCCCTCGTGGGGGCCGCATTCCGACACAACAACGTTACGAAGGCGAACAACGAATTGATCGTCTTCATCACGCCGTACGTGATCGACGACAGCGAAGAGATACCTGCGGATACCGCCGCGCAAATCGAGGAGCCCAAGAAGAAGCTGGAGACGATCCAGGGCGAACTGCGCGAGATGGCCGAGCAACTGGAGACGAATCTGGAGAAGTAGCCGCACACGCCGGCACGATGGCGACAGCTTTGCCGCGGCAACGACCACCTTGCACGGGTCGGAGACGGTCCGTGTGAGGTGGAGACGGGGCATTGCAGGCCCTTCACCTGTCACACGGATTCGATTTTGATTCGTGCGCTCGACCCGACGGTGGCATGGGCTTCCAGCCCATGAATCATCGGCAGGATGCCGATGCCACAGAGTCTGACGCGCACGGATTTTTCCGAATCGGTATTACTCCCGCGAAAGCGGGAATCCACTGCACGCGGGTCAGAAATCAGCGGGGACCGATTCTGTCCCTGCCGCCCATGTAGGGACGCAGCACCTCGGGAATCGTGATCGAGCCGTCGGCGTTCTGGTACATCTCCATCAGCGGGATCAGAACGCGGGGCGAGGCGATCACCGTATTGTTCAGCGTGTGGCAGTAGATGTTCTTCTTGGTCTGGGCGTCCTTGTAGCGGAGGTTCATCCGGCGGGCCTGGAACTCGTGGAACTTGCTGGCGCTGTGGGTCTCCGAGTAGCTGTTCCGCGAGGGCATCCACGCTTCGATATCGTATTTCTTGGCCTGGCCGCGACCCAGGTCGCCCGTGCAGACGATCACGACGCGGTAGGGCAGCCCGAGAGCCTTCATCACGCCCTCGGAGTTGGCCAGGATCTCCGCGTGGTATTTGTTGCTCTCCTCGACGTCGTTGCGGCAGACCACGACCTGCTCGACCTTGTCGAACTGGTGGATGCGGTAGAGGCCGTAGGTGTCCTTGCCGGCCGCTCCGGCCTCGCGCCGGAAACAGCTCGACAGGCCCACGGTCTTGAGCGGCAGTTCATCCTCCGAGAGGATCTCGCCCATCCGATAGGCGGTCAGCGGGACCTCGGCGGTCCCGACCAGGTTCAACTCGTCCCGCTCCATGCGATAGGTCTGCTCTTCGGAGCCGGGGTAGTAACCGGTGCCTCGCATGGCCTCGTCCCGCATCAGCAGGGGCACGACCATGGGCGTGTACCCTCGCTGGACCATGAAATCGATCGAGAATCGCAGGACGGCCCAGTGCAGCAGGGCGCCGTCGCCCTTGAGGAAGTAGTTCCGCGTGCCGGCCAGGCGGACGCCTCGCTCGATATCCATCATGTCCAGGGCCAGGCCCAGTTGGACGTGGTCCTTGGGTTCGAAGCCGAACTCCCGGACTTCGCCTTCCCGCCGGACCTCCACGTTCTCCGTGTCGTCTTTGCCCACGGGGACATCGGCATCGGCCGGCTGCGGGACGTCCAGCATCAGAGCGTCGAACTGCGGCTGCAAGGCCCTGATCTCTTCCTCCAGTTGTTCCTCCTGCGGCTTCAACCCCGCCAGGTTCGCCAACGCTGTCTCCCGCTCCTGTCCCGAGAGCTTCGGGATCGACTTGCCCACCCGGTTCTTCTCGGTGGCGATCTCCTGGAGTCGGGCCTTGATGTCCTTGAGCCGGCTGTCGATCTCCACCAGCCTGGGGATGTCGGCGTCGATCCGCTTGTTCTTTGCCGCCTGGATGTAGAGATCGGGATTATCGCGAATCTGCTTGATATCGATCATAGTCACTGGCCTCGCAAGGATGGGACCTATAGGACCAATTGGACCTATGGGACTTATCTCAAATCTTCAACGTATCGTTTCAGGATCACCACATTGTTCTGGCCGCCGAAACCAAACGATTCCTTCATGATCGTGTTCACGGGCATCTTCCGCGGCACGTTCGGCACGTAATCCAGATCCAGCTTGGGATCCGGGTCGTGCAGATTGGTCGTGGGGGGCACGACGTTGTCGCGGATCGCCAGCACGCTGGCGATGATCTCGGCGGCGCCGGCCGCTCCGATGAGGTGCCCGAGCATGCTCTTGATGCTGCTGACGGCGACCTGTTTGGCCCGATCCTTGAAGACGGTCTTGATGGCCAGCGTCTCAATGGAGTCGTTTTCCTGCGTGCTCGTGCCGTGCGTGTTGACGTAGTCGATGTCCTGCGTCGTGACCCCGGCGTCCGCCAGGGCGGCCTGCATCGCCTGGACCGCGCCCCGGCCCTCCTCGTGCATGTCCGTTATGCGGAAGGCGTCGGAACTGCATCCGTAGCCGGCGACCTCCGCCAGGATGGGGACGCCGCGCCGGCGGGCACTGGTGAGCGATTCGAGGATCAGGACCGCCGCGCCTTCGCCGATGACGAACCCGTCCCGGCTGCCGCTGAACGGGCGGGAGGCGGTTTCCGGGCTGTCGTTTCGCCGCGACAGGGCGGTCAGCAGGTTGAAGCCCGTGATCCCCAGCGGGTGGATCATCGAGTGGGCTCCGCCTGCGATCATGATGTCTGCGTCGCCCCGCCGGATGATCATCATGGCCTCGCCCACCGCCTGGGTGCTGGCGGCGCAGGCCGTCAGGCAACTCCGCACGGGCCCCCGGGCTCGCGTGAGCATCGCGGTGTGGCCGGCCGCCATGTTCGGCTCCTGTTCGATCTCCCGCGCGGCGGTCATTCGGTCCATGGCCACCCGCGTGGCCTGGGGCCATTCCATCCGCTGTTGCTGCGAATCCCAGCCGGCGATGATGGAGGCGAAGAACGAATCGGTGTCGAGCGAGCCTTCGCCTGCGCCCAGGTAGATTCCCATTCGAGTACGATCGATGCCGTCGGCCGGCGTGTCTGTTTCGGTCTCGATTCCGGCCTGTTTGCAGGCCTGGGCTGTGGCCCCGAGCACGAATCCCGATCCGCGGCTGCACCCCTCATGGAGCTCCGGATGCCGCAGGCACGGGCGGAGATCGTAGCTCTTCACCTCGGCATCGAATGTCGTGGGAAACGTCGAAGCATCGAAGATCGTCGTCCGGTTGGCTCCGCTTCGACCCGACAGGAGCCCTTCCCAGAAGGTGTCCACATCGTTGCCCAGCGGGCAGACGATGCCCATCCCCGTAACTACGACACGTTCCTGTGTTTTGGGCGTCTTCATTCAGCTCGTCGCGTCTCCCTCAGAAGCCTTCAACACGATCGCGGTGGTCTGCCCGCCGAACGTGTGGCTGCACACCAAGGCATGGCGGATTCCGCCCTCCCGGGATTGCGTCAGAACATTCAGATTGGACCCTGCGGCCGGCTTGGTGAAATTCCTCGCCGGCGGAATCACGCGGTTGGTCATGGCCTTCACGGCCGCAATGACGTCGATCGCTCCGGCGGCGGCCCCGGTCGTGCTGAGCATGCTCTTGGTGGGCCAGACCGGGATGCGGCCGACCGCAGACCCCAGGGCGGCCGCGATCCCCCTGGCCTCGGCCAAGTCGTCACCCGGAACTCCCGTTCCATGTGGAATGATCAGGTCCAGCTCTTCCGGACCGATCTCGGCGTCGGCCATCGCCTTCTCCACGGCGATCCGAATCCCCGTGCCGTCCGGCTCCATTTTGTCATAGGCCCGATGCATATTGTGGCTCTGCCCGATCCCGGCCACTTCGGCCAGGATCTTGGCCCCACGCGAGCGGGCGTGCTCGAGCGATTCGAGAACGACGACCCCGGCTCCCTCTCCGAAGACCGACCCGGCGGCATCGATGTCGAACGGTCGGCAGGCGGTCTCGGGCGAATCGTTGCGGTCTCTCACCGCCCGTTTCAACAGATCCTGACGGAGGACCACCATCATATTGATCTTCGCTTCGGCGCCGCCCGCCAGGGCGATGTCGGCATTACCGCGGGCCACGATCTGGGCGGCTTCCCCGATGGCCAGGTGGGCGGACGCCTCGGCACACGTGATCGTGTTGCTCGGGCCCTGGATATCGTGGATGATCCCGATGTGGCAGGCCACCATGTTGGGCAGGTACTTCAGCAGCCACAGGGGTGTGATCTGCCGCAGTCCCTCCTGACCCCACTTGCGGAGATCGATGTGCCCGTCGGTCGTGCTGACTATCGCGGCTGGCCCCAGTTCGGCCACGTCGGCGCTGATCATCCCGGCGCCCATGGTGATCGCGAACCGCGTCGGATCGACGTTCACCTTCTCCGGATCGATGCCCTTGGTGACCAGGCCGCTGCCGGCTACGGCTTCCCCTGCCGCCATGATGCCCAACTCAATGTCCCGGCACATCAGTTTGACCGATTTCCGGAAGCTCTTCGGGACATGGTCCTGGATCCGGTAGGACGGGACTTCGCCTCCCAGTTCGCAGGGCAGGCCGGTCGGGTCGAAGGCCTTGATCCGAGCGATGCCGCACCGTCCGGCGGTCAGGCCCGCCCACATCTCATCGACGGTCAGTCCCAGGGGACTGATCGCGCCAAGCCCCGTAATGACCACGCGCGCCGATGTCATCCCGCGGACTCCATTTTCTGCGGTTCCGGCCGGGCGTGATTCAAGGCGAGATCTCGCAGCAGGGATGTGAACAGCCCGGTGAACACGAAATTGTCCTTCGGGAACTTCTTGCCCGCGAGGTTCTGGTCCACGTGACTGAACATCAGGTCGATCTCGGCAATCAACTGCTCCGATCGCGTGATGCGTCCGGTCGTGGTGGCCGCTTCCGGCACGATGGTTTCCAATTGAGCCTCGAGCCGCAGGCAGTCGCCCGGCACGACATAGTCGTGGAAAACCGCCTTGCTGATCTTGGCCAGCACGACTTTCTCCTGGAAGTCCCGGGCCTCGCCTACGAGGATCCCGCCCGTCTGGGCCATGGCCTCGATCATGAGGCATTCCGGCATCATCGGAAATCCGGGAACGTAGTCGTGCAGGTGCTCTTCGGCCAGGGAAACGTTCTTGACGGACACCGCCCGCCGGCCGCTTTCGAACTCAACGAATTTGTCGATCCAGATCCAACGCATCAAGACTCACTATCGCACAGGTCGCATGTCGAACACGGACAGGCACGGACACGCACAGATGGACACGGACCGAGGAAGGTCCGTGAGGGTCGGTGCAAGTCCGTGTCTGTCCGTGTTCGGCTCATGGAGTTCTTCATTACGCCGGATTCAGCCGGCTGTCCACGTAGTTGACGATGGCGTTGACGGTGAACAGGTCGGCCAGCTTGTTGATGTCCGGGTTCTTCTCGAACTCGCGCAGATCCGTGTGCGGGACCCTCGCCCGCAACTCGGCCAGCCCTTTTTCGGTGAGCTTGCCGTTGCTGACCAGATCTGTGCTGTTCAGCAGCCCTTCCACCGGAAACAACTCCTCACGAGGCACTTTCATCCCAAACGCCTTCTCCAGGCGGAACACGATGTCCAGGAAGTCGATGCTCTCGGCCCCCAGATCGCCCATGAGCGTGGCGTCGGCCGTCACTTCATCGTCATCCACCCCGAGTGCATCTATGAGAACTTCCTGAACCTTCTGGAAAATTTCATCCCGACTCATGCTCATGGTTGCTGCTACCTCCGGTCAGTATCTTCTGAAAATCCTTCTTCACAACCTCATTCAGTCCTGCTGTCTGAGCAGGATGTAGCGGTTCTTCATGGCCTCAATCACCTGCGCGTCCACCGCGGCCATCGCTGTCGTCCGGTCCGACAGATTGAAATGCCTCAGGCCAAACCGCGCCTCGAGGATCTTCTCCCCGTCGGCGACGCCGCATCCGGTGAAACGGCTGACGTTCTCCTCGATCACCTTGGCCTGGACCGTGTACTCGATCCGCGACCCGGGCGCCAGGAAGCTCTTGTATTTCACGTTCCGAGCCTCTTCCAGCAAGATCATACTATGGGCGAACCCTTCCGTTTTGCGGACGAGCCAGCTCGCCGATTCCACGAGTCCCTGCAACAGAAGAACGCCCGGCAGCACCGGGAACGTGGGGAAGTGGTCCCCCAAGTACTCCTCGGCCAGCGAAACGCACTTCACTGCCGTGAGTGTCTTGCCTTCTTCCAGCGAAACGATCTTATCTATCAGTATGAATTTCATGAATCCCAGGGCCACCCAACACGAACCGGCGTCATTTTAGTGACTGCCAACGGTTTTTCCACTGTTTTTTCGTTTTTTGCGCCGGATCACAGCCCCGGATTGCGGGCAAACGTGATTGAAATGAGGCAAAACAGGAGTATACTTGCGACGATGAAAGTTCGCAACGCAAGAATCCCGGACGCCAAGGCGATCAGCTCGCTGATCAACCACTATGCCGAACATGATAAGATGCTGTTTCGCTCCCTGGCAGACATCTATGAGACCCTGCAAACGTTCCTTGTGGCCGAACGCGACGGCAAGCTGGTCGGCTGCTGCGCGCTGGAGGTGATCTGGTCGGACCTGGCCGAGGTCAAGTCCCTGGCCGTCGCGGCCGACGAGCGGGGCACGGGCGTCGGCACGGCCCTGGTCACGGCGGCTCTGGATCAGGCCCGCCGGCTTGGGGTGCCCCGGGTCTTCGCGCTGACCCTGGAGGCGAAGTTCTTCGAGCGGACCGGTTTCACCGTCGTGAGAAAAGAGGAACTGCCCATGAAGGTCTGGAGCGATTGCGCCCGGTGCCCGAAACAGGACGAGTGCGACGAAATCGCCGTTATCCGAGATGTTCCGGCCGGTTCGTAGCCCCACAAGAGGAATCTAACAGTCAACCGGTGAAATCCCGCTTCCAAGCCAGATGCCTACGCCACCTGTCTGCGCTGGAACAGGGCCACCGCCACGGCGAGGATCCCCACAGTGTAGCACAGGGCGTACGATGCGCTGATCAGAATGTAGCGGAAGGGGACCACGGTGCCCTCGTAGATCGCGTCGCTGATCCAGAAGACCTGCAGATTGGGGACGAGGTAGCGACCAGCCTGGGCCCACAGGTGCGTGTCGGCAAAACGTCCGAACACCCAGTCGCTGGTCAGCCCGAGCAGGAACACCCCGATACACGTCGAGAGGGTCACGATGACGTTGAAGCGGGCCGAGATGGCCACCGCGACGGCCGCAATGACCACGGCCGCCATGAACAGCAGGATCGAGGCGTAGACATCGAGCCCGTTGATTCCGTTCTCGGCAGGATGGAACTGCCAGTGGCGATCGATCAAAACCAGGAACACCAGGGCCAGTGTGGCCAGGATCGCCCCGACCACAATGGCGGTCGACGTGAATTTCCAGTCGTAGGCATAATTGAAGAAGGCGCTGAGCAGCACTGTCGCGACGGCGACCCCGGCCGCCGAGCCGATGACGGTCCAGTCGTGGGTGTCCGAGGCGGTCGAAAGGACGCCGTGGCGGATGGTCATCAGCAGACCGATCGTACACAGGTAGTGCGCCAGGGCGACCGCCCCGATGACGCCGAGGAACTTGGCCAGGATGAATATCGGACGCTGGACCGGCTTGGTCAACACCGTCAGGATCGTTTTGTTCTCCATTTCGACGGAAACGGCTCCCGAGGCGGAAAAGATTGCCACGAACAAGCTCGTCAAGAACAGCGTAGAGAGCCCGATTTCACGCAGCAATTTGTTGTCATCGTCCATGGTGTACATAGAGAGCGCCGGACTGATGAGAAACAGCAATAAGGCGGCTGCAATGATGACGGCATAAACGGGTTGGCGAAGGGTCTCGACGAAGGTGTTTCTGGCGATGGTTATCAATTTATACATCAGTCACCCAAGACATTGCCGGTCTGCTGAACGTTGCTGTTGACACAAGACTGTGATGCGTATTTTTTCACGATTGTCTCTACACGAGCGTCGTTTTCGTTGTTATAGTACCGGATTCCCTTTTTGTAAAGGATCTGGTCCGGTATCGGGTACTACTGGATGAGCAGGTTTTTGGTTCACTGCCTGGAGCTGAATCGCCAATGACAGTATCGTCGAAACGCCCCGAACAGGTCGCATGGGTGGCCCTGATTCTCAGCCTGGTCTTCTTCGGCATCGCATTTTTCCTGGGTCGCTGGAGCGGATTCCATGCGATGTCGGCCGTCGGGTGGCAGTCCCTTGCCGCGGCCCTCATCTGGCTGGTCCTGGCTATCCTGTTCCATCAACGCAGTCTTGCCGAGCAGGAAAAGCTCGACATGAGCCAGTTGGCCCGGGAGAAGAGCACGGCCACGATCTTCCAAAAAGGCGAGACCGCGGCCCTGTTCGCCGCCTCGCAGCGACGCCTGGAGATCCTGGAGAAATGGTTCATCCCGGTCTTCGCGGGACTGATCGCCGCCTATGAGATCGGAATCGGCACCCTCCTGTTCAAGAGCATCCCCGCGGCCGATGACGCAAGGACCCAACAGCCGCTGGTAGGCGCCATCGTTGCGACGGCCATCGCATTCATCAGCTTCCTGATGTCGCGATACGCCACGGGGATGTCCGCCGAGCCGCGATGGAAACCGTTGCGGGCGGGGGGCAGTTTCTTCCTGGGCATGGCGGTCGTGTGCTTCTTCCTGGCGATCGCCCTGGCCCTCGTACACTTCCAGATTTTCCCCCTGTTGAGTGTTGTCACTTATGTCGTCCCTATCCTGCTGGTGGTTCTGGGCGCCGAAACGGCCCTGAACATCGTCTTCGACATCTATCGGCCGCGGCTCAAGGACCAGTACAGCCGACCGGCGTTCGACAGCCGGCTCCTGGGCACGATCAACGAGCCCGGCGGCATCTTCCGCAGCGTGGCGGTCGCCATGGACTATCAGTTCGGGTTCCAGGTGTCCCAGACGTGGTTCTACAAGCTCCTGGAAAAGGCGATCATCCCTCTGATCCTCTTCTTGGCTGCGACGCTCTATCTGGCCAGCAGCATCGTGGTCGTCGGCCCGAGCGAGGAAGGCATCGTCGAGCGGTTCGGCCGGCCGACGACGGGCGATGGCCAGGTCCGCCACATCGGTCCCGGGCTCCATCTCAAGCTGCCCTGGCCCATGGACATCGCCTACATGTACCCGACCCAGGAGGTCATGGAACTGCACATCGGGTACGAGCCCAAGCTCGATCCCAATGGCGCGGTCATCCACGAGAGGACGCTCCTGTGGGGTCAGGCCCATTACGCGGAAGAGTACGATCTGCTTGTCGCCGCCGAGCACTCGCCCACCGAGGTTGGCGACGGTTCGGCCGAGGGAGCGGTGCCGGTCAGTCTGGTCAAGGTGAATATGCCGGTCCAGTACCGGATCAAGGATTTGCTCGCCTACGTGTACGGCCACAGCAATCCCGCCAAGCTCCTGGAGAACATCTGCTACCGCGAACTGGCCGAACTGGCCTCCACAGCCAACGTGGACGTCGACAATGTTCTTGGCGACGATGCGAACAATCTCTTCGGCAGTGGAAGGACCAGGGCCAAGCAGGTCCTGACGGAGCGGATCCAGCAGGCCGCCGACGAGCAGGGTCTGGGGGTCGAGGTGGTCTTCGTAGGGCTTCAGGGCATCCATCCGCCGCCGGAGGTGGCGACGAACTACCAGGCGGTCGTGGGAGCGGTCCAAGCCAAGCAGGCGTTCGTGCTCACCGCCGAGGCGGAGCGGAACCGGAACCTCAGCACGCTGGCCGGCTCGGTGCCTCAGGCCTACCGGCTGGCGG
>Ga0209347_1002318_pt1 | contig 25644 bp, 20 predicted proteins | sample AutmiccommuBRH23_FD_187382 | JGI IMG/M metagenome (GOLD analysis project Ga0209347, IMG submission 187382) | Deep subsurface microbial communities from Mt. Terri, Switzerland - Autotrophic microbial communities BRH/23 (SPAdes) (version 2) | ecosystem: Environmental > Aquatic > Deep subsurface >...
AAAGCCGTCGACGTGACGCGCTATTACAACGCCGATCGCATGCGCCCCATCTACGACTTCCACCGTCAGCCCATCTTCATCATGACCAGCGACGTGTAGGCAAAGCTTCCAGCTTTGCTCACAGGAGGCCCGGCTTTCAGCCGGGCCTCTCAACCTGCAGGCAGATCCTGAAACCGGCGTTCGAGTGACGGACGAATATCTCCAGGCGGCAATCGAGGAGGCCCGGCTCGGCCTGGCCGAGGGAGGAATCCCGATCGGCTCGGTTCTGGTCTACGGCGACCGCATCATCGGGCGCGGCCACAATCGACGGGTCCAGCAGAAAAGCCCCACCCTGCACGCCGAGATCGACGCACTCGAGCGCGCCGGCCGGCAACCTGCCGAGGTCTATCGCCAGAGCGTTCTCTACACCACCCTCTCCCCCTGCGCCATGTGCAGCGGCGCGATCCTGCTCTATCGGATCCCCCGCGTGGTGATCGGCGAGAACGAGACATTCATGGGAGAGGAAGAGCTGCTTCGATCGCGTGGCGTCGACGTCGAGGTCGTCCGGGACCCGATCTGCCAGGCGCTCATGCGTGAGTTCATCCGCTCTCATCCCCATCTCTGGAATGAGGACATCGGCGAGCCCTGACTCCCGGAGCGCGCCGGATTCCCTTGTACAATGGCGGCTTCCGCGGGATTCTAAGCATTAACGGAGGGGAGATGCCGACGACGTTCGAACCGGGCACGTCGCTGTCGCACTATCGCGTCATCGCGCCGATCGGTGCGGGCGGCATGGGAGAGGTCTACAAGGCCCAGGACCTGACGCTCGAGAGAACGATCGCGCTCAAGATCCTCCCGCCCGAGCTGGTGCGCAACGACGAGCGGGTCCGCCGCTTCGTGCAGGAGGCGAAGTCGGCTTCCTCGCTCAATCATCCGAACATCGTGACCATTCACGAGATCGGGCAGGCCGAAGCATCTTCTTCCACCGGCTCGGGCGACGAGGATGGCCGGCCGATTCATTACATCGCCATGGAGTTGATCGACGGGACGACGCTCGGAAAGAAAATTCACGACGGGGAAACCGACCTTCGGACCCTTCTCGTCTACCTCGCCCAGGCCGCCGATGGCCTGGCGAAGGCGCATGGCGCGGGGATCGTCCATCGCGATCTGAAGCCCGAGAACATCATGATCACGCGCGACGGATACGCGAAGGTCCTCGACTTCGGGCTGGCCAAGCTGAGCGTCAAGAAGTCCGCCGACGCCACCAACGACCCCACCGCTCTTCGGGACGACACACGTGAGGGAGTGCTCCTGGGCACGGTCGCCTACATGTCCCCCGAGCAGGTGAAGGCCAAGGCGGTCGACCACCGCTCCGACGTCTTCTCCTTCGGGGCGATTCTCTACGAGGCGGCAACCCGTCGCCGCCCCTTCGAGGCCGATTCCGACATCGACGTGATGCACCGGATCGTGCACGACAAGCCCGTCCCCATCGACGAGGTCAACCCCGCGGTCCCCGCCGAGCTCCGGCGGATGATCCGCCGCTGCCTGGCCAAGGATCCCGAGAGGCGCTACCAGTCGATGAAGGACCTCTCCATCGAGCTGAGCGAGATCGTCGACGAGTTCGAGGAGCTCTCGGCGTCGGCCTCGTCGCGCAGCATCTCGGCATCGATCTCCAGGGAGGCGCTCTCTCCGCCAGTGCATCGGCGCCTGTGGCTGTCGCTCGGTGCCTTGGCGTTGCTCGCCGTCGCGGCAGTCGCCTTCGCCGTGCATCAGTGGAGGGAGGGACAATCTCGGACCACTCCAGCTGTCGCGTTCGATTCCATGAAGTTGACTTCCCTGACTTCGACGGGAAACGTCGTCAACTCGGCGATCTCACCGGACGGCAAGTACGTGGCGCAGGTGCTCCGCGACCCGGCCGGGTTGTGGAGCGTCTCGGTACGCCAGGTGGCGACGGCGAGCGACGTCCAGATCGTGGCTCCCACCCCCATGCCGATCCGCTACGCTACATTTTCTCCCGACGGGAACTACGTCCTTTACAACCACCGAGAAGTGGAGAGCGGGACCGGATACGCGTCGCTGTTCCAGATCCCGACTCTGGGCGGACAAGCACGGAAGATCATCTTCGACGTCGATACCGCGGTCACCTTCTCGCCGGACGGGTCTCAGATCGCGTTTGGGCGCGGATACCTCGCTGACTCGCAGAATGCGCTCGTCGTCGCGAACGCGGACGGCAGCGGAGAACGCGTTCTCATCCGCCAACAGCGCTTTGGCAACCCCGCCACACCTTCCTGGTCGCCGGATGGGAAAAGCATCCTGTGGGCCAAGTTCACAATCGCCGAACGGGCGATCGTGGAGCTCGCCCTCGTCGACACGACCTCGGGTGAAGCTCGTGTGATCGGCAGCCCGTGGCAGTGGATCGACGCCGCAGCCTGGCTCCCCGACGGCAGCGGGATCGTCCTCATCGGCGGAGCGTCCGACCCTGAACGCTCGCAGATCTGGATGCAGCCGTACCCGGAGGGTGCGCCGCAACGCGTCACGAACGACCTGAACCAGTACGAAGGTCTCTCGCTGACCGCGGACGGAACCACCATGGTCACCCTGCGCGCCGAGTACATGACGGAGCTGATGACCGCTGACCCCGGCGATGAATCCGGCGGGACCCCTCTGGGCTCCGGCATGGCGGGACAAACACCGAACCACCTGTCGATCTCGAGGGCAGGCCCAGTCGTCTACGCATTCGGCCACGACACCGGAACGGATGTCGCGATCATCGACGCTCCCGGCCGAGCACCGAGAGTCCTGACCAGGGACGGCCAAAGCGGCGGCGCATCCATCTCTGAGGACGGGAAGACCATCGCGTTTTTTTCCTGGCGCGTCGACACCCTCCCGCACATCTTTCTCATGGACGCGGACGGATCGAACCAGCGCCAGGTGACCCACGGCCCCGGCGAGTACGCACCCCAGCTCACGCCTGATGCGTCGACCGTTGTCTATCAATCGGTGGACGGATCCGTCTGGAAACTCAACGTCGCCGGAGGCGAGCCACAGAAGATCATCGACCGCTCGGGTATCTTCGCGGTCGACGCGACGCGGATCGCGCACTCCTATCTGGAGATGGATGGCGATCGGGCGGTTTCGCTACTAGCGGTCGCAGGGCTGGACGGAAAAGTGCAGATTGGCAATCTCCCTCTTTCCGCCGGAGGCAATACATTGCGCTGGATGCCGGAAGGGGACGCAGTATCATTCATGAGAACCGTCAGGGGCGCTACGCAGATTCTCCGGCAGCCGCTGGACGGCTCGGAACAAACCGTGTTGACGCGTTTCAAATCCGGATACATCGCGGGCTTCGACTGGGCCCCGGATGGGAGACTGGTGATGAGCCGAGGCGAGCAGCGCTCGGACGCGGTGCTGATCAGCGATTTCCGCTGATGGCGCGGCGCTCGGAACCGGCGAGAACCTCCCCTTCGAAGAGCCCTCGGAGCTGATCGAAACGCGCGTACCGCATCTGTACAGCCTGACCCTCAACTGATCGTATCGGAGCGAGACCGGTCAGGCTGCCGGTCAGAAACGATCCGCCGAGAAGATCCTCACGACCGAGCAGCCGCGTCTTCACGCTCCATCCCACCCGCGGAGCGTTCGCGATCACCCACTCGCGAATGATCCCCGGAAGAATGCCCGCCTCGACCGGCGGAGTGACGAGAGTCTCGCCGTCGACCGCGAAGACGTTCGTCGCGGTCCCCTCCAGCACTCGCCCGTCCGCCGTGGTGAAGAGCCCCTCCTCCGCATCCGCCTCCTCCGCGTGACGAAGACCTACGACGCTGGCGAGATGAGAGATCGATTTCAAATGAGGCATGGCGCGCTGAATGGAAGACGGAAGCAGAACGATGCGCCCTCGACTGCGCCGTCTCAGCGTGACCGGCGGAATCTCGAACGCGCGGGCGACGATCGTCCACGATGGGGGTGAGCCGTTCGGCCCCGAGTCGACATAGGTGCAACGGATCGCGAGCTCCTCGGCTACCGATTCGAGCTCGAGTGCCGAGCGAATCGCTTCCGCCCAGCTTCCCTCCTCCGGTTCGGGGATCGCGAGCTGCCGCGCGCCCGCCACCATCCGATCGAAATGCGCGCGCTCGAGCGTGACGCGACCGCGAACCACGAGCATCGTCTCGAAGAGCCCGACTCCCCACAATAGCGAGGGCGATGCGGCGTCGATGCGGCTCATTCCTTCCCTCCCCGCACATGGCTCAGAAACGCCGCCGATTTCGCGATCGACTCGTCATCCTCGGCCGCCGGGTCGGACTCCCAGACGATTCCTCCACCCGCGTGGTAGCGCGCCGAGTCCGGAGTGACGATCGCGGTGCGGATCGCAACGCTCAACTCGGTCCGCCCCCGGAAATCGTGAAAGCCGATCGCCCCCGTGTAGACGCCTCGCGCCACCGGCTCGAGCCTGCGGATCATGCCGACGGCCGCGCGCTTCGGCGCACCCGTGATGGAAGCTGCCGGAAGCAGGGCTGCGAGCATCTCCGCGAGCGTCACGTTCCCTAACCCCTCCGCGCGAACGGTCGACTCGAGGTGATGGACGTGCGCGAGCGTCCGCACCGTCCGGAACGCCGGCACCGAGACTCGTCCCGCTGGCGCGACCTTCCCGAGGTCGTTGCGAACCACGTCAACGATCATGAGGTGCTCGGCCGCGTCCTTCGCACTCGAACGGAGCGCCCGGATCTCATCGTCTTCGTTTCCCTCGCGCCGCACGGTCCCCTTGATCGGTCTCGACTCGGCGACTCCGAGGAGGCGGTCGGACCGGAGAAAGACTTCCGGAGATGCGCTGGCGATCGTCCATCCCTCGCCGCGAAGAAAGGCCGAGCATCGAGGGGGCTCGGACCCGGTCATCGCGTGGTAGAGCTCGGACGGGTCGACCGTCGCGGTCTCGAAGCGCCGGGTCAGGTTTACCTGGTAGACGTCCCCTCGCGCGATCGCCTCGCGGATCGCCTCGACATTCTCCCGATAGGCGGATCCCGCCAGCGAATCGGCGATCGTGAGCGGCGAGCGAGAAAGCTGCACGGAAATCGAACGGCGGTTCAAGAGCTCCCGCAGTCGCGCTTCGTCCTCGTCGATCGAATCGGGCGGCCCGAAGATCCACATCCCGTCGCTGGAGCGCAGAAGGCCGGATTCGTGGCGCGCGAAAAAAAGAGGCGGCTCGGGCGGAAGCCCCTGGTGAAGGGAGGCGCCTTCCTCGCGCGCTCCCAACTCGTACGAGAGAAGTCCCACCCATCCTCCGAGGAAAGGGGCCGCCGGGAAAGGATCGGGGGCTCGATTCTGCGATTCAAAACCGCTCACCACCTCGCGCCACCCGGCGATATCCGTCCACTCGAGCGCTCGAGTCTCCGCGGGCCAGGGAAGGAAGATGGTCCAGGAATCGTCGTCTGCCCATCCTTCGAGCAATGCCGCGCCGCTCGCTGTCAGCGCTCCGGTCAGAGAACGCGCGTCGAGCTGAACATCCGGGGTGAAGGGACGCACGGACACCGGTGCGGCGGCGGTGAAGTTCATCGGTGGGCGTGATACTACCGATCCGGAATCGGCGACGCCAGACACCCCTGGTTCGCGGGGAGGAAAAGAAAAAAGGAGCGGTGCCACATTGAGATCAGGCGCTCCTGCTAGCAGGATTCACGCTCAAGGAGCCTGTCCTGACGCCCCGGGGATGTTCGATCTCTCACCCGGTATTCGGACTCGTGGTCACCGCTCCAGTCCCCAAGATGCGTCCGGATTTTCGGGAAGGCAAGCGGGACCGTGTGTCGCGGCTGCAATGTGATGCGGTGCCCGGGCGCGCGGGCTTCGTCCGCCGGACCGCCGCAGGCGGTCCCTACGTTTCCGAACTGTCGCAGGCGGTCCCTACTCAATCGAAGTGAAAACGCGAGATGACCGGGTCGTGATCGCTGGCGGCGCCGCGGGCCGGAAAGTCCGCGTTCACGTGGACGACGTCGATCTCAGGGCGGCTCCTCTCGACCAGCGGCTTCGACGCGAAGATGTGGTCGAGTACCTGGCTGTTCCCCTCGAAGTTGTAGGTGTACCGCTGGCTCGCCGGAACCCGCAGCATCAGCGCCACCAGTTCCTGCTCGAGAACGCGGACCGGCGCGCGGAACTCGTGCTCGTTCATGTCTCCGAGAAGGATCACGTTGGCCTGCGGGTCGATGGTCAGCAGCGAGCGCGCGAACCCTCGCAGGATCTCCGCCTGACAGATCCGCTGCGCCTCCGAGCCGCGCCGCGGCGGCTGAATCGATCCGAAGATCCGGTCGTCGTCTCCCTTCGAGATGAGATGATTGTTGATGAGGAAGATCGTTTCGCCGCGGAACCGGATCTCGGCGGCCAGCGGCTTGCGCGACCCCTCCCCTTCGGCGTTATCGACGCAGGGATTGCGCGGATCGACGCGGCCGGGGGTGAGGGTGAGCCCGAGTCGCCCGTCGATCGTGGCCGCGGCCGTGGCGTCGGATGGTCCGGCGGACCCGCGCTTCACCAGAGTGACGCGATCGGGGCGATACATCCAGACGACCCGGATGTTTCCTCCGGGCTGTCCTCCGTCGCGATCGACTTCGGGATCGATCTGCGCCCATTCGTACCGCGCGCCTCCCGCCGCGGCAATCGCTTCCGCGAGCCTTCGCATCGTCCGCTCGGCCGACACCACCCCGTCGCTCTCTCGGTTCGGGCCTGAGTCATCCTGGATCTCCTGCAACCCGATCACGTCCGGACTGCGAAGATTCACGGCGATCGTTCTCGCGACGTCGGCGAACCTTCGCTCGTGACTGGTGAACGACAGGTTGAGCACGTTGTAGGACGCGACCGTCAGCGCGCGTTCGTCCGCGACCAGTGCGGTGACTTCGGCCGCCGTCCCCCCTGGTGTGAGCTCCGGCCACGCCAGGGGCAGAACGCGCGGAGCGCCGAAGTCGTAATGGACGACACCGCGCACGGCTGAAGCGAAGCGGTCCCCGACTTTCGCCGCCGGGGACGGATTCGCGATGCGCCCGTCGAGAATCACGCGGTCGAGATTGAGATTCGTCTCGCCAAGCAGCACTCCCCCCGCCGCGGTGCGGCGCGCCATGGCCGGCCCCCCATCCCCGATCACCACGAGATCGCCATAAGAAGAGGTCGGGCCGGTAACGACCGCCTCGCGAACTTCGACCAGCATCCCCTCCAGCGACTCCCAGAAATCGAGGGCGTGGACCTCCGGCTCGACCGCTCGCATCCCTTCACTCGCGACCGAGCCCGTCGGAATCGGTCGCCCGCCCCTGCCGATGGTGATCGGAACCGGAAGGGGTTCGCCGCCTCGAAGAGTCTGCACGACAGGATTCGCGATCAGCGTCACCGAAAGCTGGCTCTCACGCCCCCGCTCTTCGACCGTTCCCCTCACCTCGACGTAGTCACCGATCGCAGGAAGCTCGTGCGACGGCCGGCTCGCCATGTCGACGAACAGCGCATCGGACGTCCGCGGGTTTCCGTCGCCCTGCGCGTCCTGCACGAAAAAGCCGGCATCGCGCTCGCGGGTGACCACGGCCGTAACGACCCCTCGCACCGTCACTTCGGTCGCGGCCAGCGGCGAGAGGTGCCGGACCCCCTGAACCGCGAAGATGGGCGTGTGCGTGAGCGGAGCCACGGTCGCGCATCCAGGAGTCAGAAAAACCAGCACGGCGAGAAGGGGATAGATCGGACGACGGATCATCGGGTCGAGCCTCCAGGAGCGGAAGTCTAACGCGGGACCGTGATGATGTCCCGGCCTTGCGGACGCTCCCATGCCGCGGCAGGTGGGCGGTTTCGTTCGTGACCGGGGCGGTGGTGCGGGTGTAAGGTGAGAGGTAGCCCGCGACGAGGTGACGACGCCTTTCACCAACCGGCAACCCCTGCCTCATCCGTCGCGCCAGGAGAGTCGAAAAGTGCGCGAAACACTCGCTGTCACCGCCATCGATGCGCTGGTGGCTCACGTTGCCATCCTCGATTCGGACGGCGTGATCGTCGAGGTCAACGAGACCTGGAAACGATTTGCGGTGGCCAACGGCGCTCCGAGCGCCTCCGGCGCCATCGGTGTCAATTACCTGTCGGTCTGCGAGCGCGCCGCGCTCGATCCTTCCTGCCCGACGGCGCCCGCGGCACTCGCGGGCATCCGCGAGGTGATCGATGGAAAACGGGAGCGGTTCTACCTCGAATATCCGTGCGACTCACCCTCCGAAAAGCGATGGTTCGATCTCCACGTGACGCGCGCGGTCACGAGCAGCGGCCCGCGGATCGTCGTCGCGCACCACGACATCACCCCGCGCAAGGAATCCGAGCTCTCGCTCGAGCGGACGGAAAAACTCCTGAGAAACGTGCTGGAAACCCTGCCGGTCGGGATCTGGGTGATGAATGCCGACGGGGTCATCGTCCAGGGAAACGCGGCGGGGCAGAAGATCTGGGCCGGCGCGCGCTACGTCGGTCCCGAGGAGTTCGGGGAGTACAAGGGGTGGTGGGTGCGCAGCGGCGAGCCGATTGCGCCGGAGGAGTGGGCCGCGGCGCGCGCGATCCGGGACGGCGAGACATCGATCGACGAGGAAATCGAGATCCAGTGCTTCGACGGAACGAAAAAGATCATCCTCAACTCCGCGATGCCGCTGCGCGACGGCGACGGGCGGATCACCGGGGCGATCATCGTCAACCAGGATGTCACCGCGCGCTTCGCAGCTGAGAAAGAGCTCGTTCGCGCGAAAAGGCAGCTGGAGGAAGTCAACCTGGAGCTGAGCGAGGCGCTGGCCCGCGAGCACCTTCTGGCGCGCACCGATGTGCTGACCGGAGTCAGGAACCGCCGCGACTTCTTCGAGATCGCCTCTCACGAGTTCGGAGTGGCGAAGCGCTACAAGGAAGAGATTTCGCTGATCCTGTTCGACATCGACCTCTTCAAAAGGGTCAACGACTCGTTCGGCCACGAGGTGGGAGACGCCGTCCTCCGTCGCATCGCCCGCCTGGCCGAGGCCGGAATCCGCGAAGCCGACCTTCTGGCGCGGTATGGCGGCGAGGAGTTCGTCGTCCTCCTGCCGAACAGCCCGGCGCATCTCGCCGCGGTCATGGCGGAGCGGATCCGCGCCGCCATCGAGGAGTCGGATTTCCTCGAGGCGGGAGCCAGCGGCTCCATCACCATCAGCGCCGGCGTCGCGGGCGGCATTCCGGGGGAGGAGAGCCTCGACGAGTTCATCCGCCGGGCAGACCACGCGCTCTACCGCGCGAAATCGAACGGGCGCAACCGGGTGGAGATCTTCGGAGGCGGTGACGGAGACGGTGCGTTCGGCGTCTAAGGCTCGGAGGACTTCCGATCATGCGAATTTCCGCGGCCCTCATCGCTCTGACCCTCCTCGCCTGTGAACCCGCCGTCGCGGAGGCGGATCCGGTCTTCGTTCGAATGTGGGAAGAAGCGCAGAAGGATCGGCCCGCGCGAATCCCCGTGCAGGGGCGGATCGCGCCTGAAGGCGAACCGGGGCAGCCGATGCGGATTCGAGGAACCGCATATCTCCAGGACGGCCGCACACCGGCGGCGGGAGTGGTGATCTTCGCGTATCAGACCGACGCCCGAGGCCTCTACCACGAAGAAGGAGCGCGTACGTGGCGCCTCCGCGGATGGGCCCGGACCGACCCTCGAGGGCGATTCGAACTCCTGACCATCCGCCCTGGCGTTTACCCGAACCGATCGACCCCCGCGCACGTGCACTTCACCATGGAAGGAAATGGGCTGAGCCGGCGCTGGACCGGCGATCTCGAGTTCGCCGACGACCCGTTGCTCACCGACGCCCGGAAATCGCGATCTTCCGCAGCGGGACGCTTCGGGTCGATCCGCCCCGTCGTCCGTGACCAGAACGGGGTCGAGGTCGTCGAGATTCACCTCCGCGCCTCCGACGAGAATCGATTCTGACCGTGGCAGAGGATCCTTTCCTCTGCCTTGAGCCACGCCAGCAGCAGAGTCATTATCCAAACCAGGGCGTCGCAACGCGATCTCGCGGTCGGGTTGGTAGGTCGCTTCGAAGGGCTGCGGGCGGAGGAAAAGATCCTCCGCCACTTGTGGGCGCGGCGTTTGAAGGGGTTACCCATGGAGGTCCTATCCATATGAACAGCAAACAGAAGGCGTGGCGCAACACCATCGCGCTCGGAGCGATGGCCGGAATGCGCAGCATGGCGGCGCCGGCCGTACTCAGCCGGCAGCTCTCCCAACGCCGTTTCCACTGGCCGCGCGGAAAAGTCGAAGCTTTCCTGAGCGAAGAGACGACGTCGAACCTGCTCATGACCGCAGCCGCGGCCGAGATGCTCCTCGACAAGCTCCCCTTCGCGCCCAATCGCGTCCGGATCCTCCCGCTCGCCGGCCGCGCCGCCGCCGGCGCCGTGGCCGGGTGGTCTCTCGGCCGCCGCGACTCCCGGACGGTGCTCGCGTCCGTGGGAGCCGCGACCGCCGTCGTCACCGCCATCACCGTGTTCTACCTCCGGTCGACGATCGCGAAACGCTCGAAGATTCCCGACACCCTCCTCGGTCTCGCCGAGGATGCCGCCGTGCTCGCCATCGCGAACGAGGTGAAGGTGTAGAGAGGCAGGGGCTAGGGGCTAGGGGCTAGGGGCTAGGGGCTAGGGGCTAGGGGCTAGGAAGAGCAAAGGCAAGAGCAAAGGCAAGAGCAAAGGCAAGAGCAAAGGCTAGAGGGCAAGAGCAAAAGCGAGCCTATTCGTCCTATTCGTCCTATTCGTCCTATTCGTCCTATCCGTCCTATCCGTCCCCCGCCGAATCTTTCGTTCCAGCCGCGCGTTTCCATTTCCGTGCGCCGACCTTTCATCCTCGTCCTTCTCGTTCTCGCTCTCGGGTTTTCTCCTCTCACGCTCGAGGCGGCTCGCCAGAGGCCGCTCGCCCGCCCCGCGTATGCACCCCTTCCGACGGCAGCAATCGATGCGCTGGTATCCGAGGCGCTGAAGGACGGCGTCCCGGGCGTCTCGATCGGCGTCTCGAAGCCGGGAGCGGCTTACGTTCGGGGATACGGGTTCTCCGACCCGGCCAGAACCGTGGCCGTCGACGCTCTGACGATTTTTCAGATCGCTTCGCTCAGCAAACAGTTCACCGCCGCGGCGATCCTGGTGCTCGAGGAGGAGGGACTCCTCTCGACCGATGACCCGATCTCGAAATGGATCCCGGAGCTCGAGCTCGGCGGACGGACCGTCACACTTGCACAGCTCCTCTCCCACACCTCGGGAATGCGGCCCGATGCGGTTCTGGGCGTCGACCCTTACCGCACCTATTCGCAGGCGGAGATGATTGCGCGCATCGGAGCGATGGGATTCTCATCTCAGCCGGGCGGTCGCGAGGACTACAACAACGGCGGCTACTATCTGCTCGGAGTGGTCATCGAGCGCGCCAGCGGGATGAGTTACGCGGAACTGCTCGAGCAGCGCTTCTTCGAGCCGCTGGCCATGTACCGCACCGCCTACTGCGGCCTTCCTCCCGCCGTTCCCGTCCCCGCCGGGTTCGCCCAGCTCTTCGGCCCCGCTTCCCCGATCGCGCCGGTCGACATGTCGATCCCTTTCGCCGCCGGCGCTCTCTGCTCGACTCCCACCGATCTGGTGAACTGGTCGGAGGCGCTCTCGTCGGGGCGCGCGATCTCCGTGGAATCGTATCTGAAGATGATCACCTCGGCGCGGCTCAACGACGGAACCGAGATCGGCTACGGCCTCGGGATCGGAACCGGCACCGTCGACGGGCGACTCGCGACATCCCACTCCGGATCGATCCTCGGGTTTCAGACCTACATGCTCCATCTCCCTGCGGAGCGGATCACGGTGGTCGTTCTGGTGAACGCCCTGTCGAGCGAAAGCTGGGCGCGGGACATCGCGCGCGAGATCGCGCGGATGGTCGTGGAGTGAGCGTGGCGGAGGATCTTTTCCTCCGTCCACCTCGCCACGAAGCGGGATGATGACATTAGGGAGGCGGAGGAAAAGATCCTCCGCCACGCATCCCTCAGAACGACTGAACCTCCACTCCCTCAATCCCCAGCGCCAGCTCCGGGCCGAAGGCGGTCGATGGCGTGTGCGCGCCGGGCGGAGGCGGATCCGCGAGCACGCGCTCCACGGCCGACAACGCCGCAAGCACGGTGAAGGTGTATCCCTCCGGCGTGGTCATGGTCATCGTCGTCTCTTCACCTTTCCCGTTGGCGACGCGTCCCCACAGCTCCACCCGGCCGGTGCGCTGCTGCTCCTCGGTCGGGCCTTTGACCCTCGAAGCCATCCATCGAAGCGTTTTGCGGATGGGCCAGAACGCGGCGACTGGAGCGAACCGCGCCATGCGCCTGAGGCGCTGCACACCCTTCTTCGACGTGCCGTTGTAGACGCGGATGTCGGGGATCCGCGTCGTCCGGTAGGCCGAGGCGACGTCGCCCCAGGGAATCGTAACGGCGAAGCGGGAGCGGGAGGGGAAAGGAATCTCGCGGACGTCGTAGGCATGGGGAACGCGCACGATCTTTCCCTCGCGGCGGATCGCGCCTCCCTCGCCGATCGACTCGATCATCGTCTGGAGCGTGCCCGGACTGATCGCGCTCCCCCGGCTCGTCGAGAATGCGAGCTGGAGCTCGGTGGCATCGGGGAGGCGCCGTGAGAGCATCGCGGCGATCGCGTCGGTGGGAACGACATCGAAGCCGACGCCGGGGATCAGGGCGATGGCGTGCGCCTTCGCTTCGGCGTCGCGCGCATAAACCGCCTCGAAGACCGGGATCTCACCGGTGATGTCGAGGTAGTGGATAGATGCCTCCAGACAGGCGTCGACCATCGGACGGCTCGTCTCGATGAATGGACCCGCGCAGTGGAGGACGAGCGCGCAACCGCTCAGATCGGGGCGGTCGAGCGGAAACGCGCGCCACGCGAGGCCGAGCTCGCGTGCAAGCGGCTCGAGGCGGTCGGAACTGCGGCCGGCGAGGATCGGACGGAGACCGCGTCGCGCAGCCTCGCGCGCGATGAGGTTTCCCGTGTAGCCCGTCGCACCGTAAATGAGGAAAGGCCGATGAAGTGGGGACGAGGCGACAGCGGGCCGAGAGTCATCCTGCATTGGTGAACGGTAGCAGAACTCCCGAGGCGACCGCGGTCAGGGCGGGAGCCTCAGTCCTCTTTCTCGGGGATGCTCGCGCCGTGGGGCGGCACGCCCTCGACGGGGTTGAAGGCGCCGGCATTCGGATCCGGACGGCCGGCCTTCTCGGGATTCTCGAGCTCCTCGCGGCGCTCGTCGGCGGCGCGCTCGATGTCGCTTTTCTTTTTTTCCTCGTTCATAGAACCTCCACGCGAAGGTGGTGCGGGGGGCGTGCCAGTGGAGGACGGATAGGACGGACAGGACGGACAGGACGGACAGGACGGACAGGACGGACAGGACGGACAGGACCTAGGACTGGAAAGGTTTCGGCTTCCTTCGAACGGCCCCTCCGTCCTAGCTATCAATCCTATGTCCTATTCGTCCTATAGGTCCTATTCGTCCTCGTCCTATAGGTCCTATTCGTCCTATTCGTCCTATTCGTCCCCTTTACGCTAAACTTCCCCGACTTTTACTGGCTCCGGTCGAAAGGACTCCCACAATCATGGCAGAGCAAGCCGTCGAATCCCCCAGGTGGATCGATCGCGCGTTGAACTGGATCGAGCGGGTCGGAAACAAGCTTCCCGATCCCGCCGCGCTCTTCTTCATCCTCCTCGTCGTCGTCTGGATCGTTTCGGCGCTTCTCGCGCCGATGTCTTTCTCGGAGATCGATCCGAGGACCAACGCCCCGATCCAGGTCCAGAACCAGCTCACCGGCGCCGCCATCGCGACATTCCTGTCGGGCATGGTGACGACCTTCACCGGGTTCCACCCTCTCGGAGTCGTCCTCGTCGCACTGCTGGGTGTCGGCGTGGCCGAGCACACCGGCTTCATCAATGCCGGCCTGAAAGGGCTTCTCAGTTTCACCAGTGAGAAGCTGCTGACGCCGATGCTGATCCTGGTGGCGATCATCAGCCACACCGCCGCGGACGCGGGATACGTTCTCGTCATTCCGCTCGGAGGCGTCATCTTCTACGCCGCCGGGCGGCATCCGCTCGCCGGCATCGCGGCGGCCTTCGCCGGAGTGTCGGGCGGATTCAGCGCGAACCCCGTTCCGTCGAGCCTCGACCCGCTGCTCCAGGGCCTCACCCAGTCGGCGGCGCAGATCATCGATCCTGCCCGCCTCGTGAATCCGCTCTGCAACTGGTTCTTCACCGGAGCCTCGACCCTGCTGATCATCGGTCTCGGCTGGTTCCTCACCGACAAGGTGATCGAGCCCCGGCTGAAAAACGTCGCCGTCGACGGCGACATTACCCAGATCCCCCGCATGGACGCGCTCGGCCCCAAAGAGCGGCGCGGACTCTGGGCGGGAATGGCGGCGCTTCTGATCGGACTCGCGATCCTGGTCCTGGTCACGATCCCCACCGACTCGGCCATGCGATCGCCCGACGGCCAGCTGACCGCCTCGGCCGCTCCCCTCATGCAGTCGATCGTCCCGCTGATCTTCCTTCTCTTCCTCATCCCCGGCATCGTCTACGGCTACGTTGCCGGGACGGTGAAGACGCATCGCGACATCATCAAGGGGATGTCGACCGCCATGTCGACGATGGGCTACTACATCGTCATGGCGTTCTTCGCGGCGCTCTTCATCGCCGCGTTCGGCCAGTCCAACCTCGGCGCTCTGTTCGCGCTCAAGGGAGCCGATTTTCTCCGCGCTCTCGGCCTTCCCGGACAGGTCACGATCTTCGGGATCATCGTCCTCACGGCCATGGTCAACCTGCTGATCGGCTCCGCGTCGGCGAAGTGGGCCCTGCTCGCACCGATCTTCGTCCCCATGCTGATGAGCCTCGGGATCTCCCCGGAGCTGACCCAGGCCGCCTATCGCGTCGGCGACTCGACCACGAACATCATCACGCCCCTGATGCCTTACTTTCCGCTGGTCGTCGTCTACGCCCAGCGCTACGTGAAGAGCACCGGCATCGGCACGCTCGTATCTCTCATGCTGCCGTTCTCGGTCGTCTTCTTCATCGGATGGACGATCTTCCTCGTCGCCTACTGGATGCTCGGAATTCCCCTGGGACTCCAGGCCCCCTACGTCTATCCGTAAGCTGGGCTCGAATCGATGCAAACTAAAGGCGCCGCGTTCTTCCGAACGCGGCGCCTTTGTCGTCCTGAGGAGGGGAAGCCGTAGGGACCGGCTGCGCCGGTCCGGTCGCGAAGCGACGGTGACGCGTCCTGACCCTACTCGGGATCGATCTGCTCGACCCGCTTCCGTTTCCGCGGGATGGCGGCCCAGAGGGCGCCGGCGATGGCGGCCTTTCGGCCGAGTCGGGAGCTGGCGAGGACCGCGTTCCTGCGACCGCGCCATTTCGGCGAGACTTTGGTGGCGAACCAGCCCGGCAGGCCCCGGAACTCGCGGTCGAGGCGTTGCGAGCCCCACCAGAGACCGATTCCGAGAGCGGAAAGCATCACTCCTCTTCTGCGCATCTCTATCTCCTTCTCTGTCTGTCCTGCACGAGCGGGGCCGGAAAGATCACTCTTCCGCGGCCAGCCTCCGCTCGAGCTCCGCAACGAGCTCAGCCGGGTCGGTCTCGAGCGCCCGGGCCAGCTGAAGCAACTCGATGACGTCGAGGCGCCTGTTTCCCTTCTCGATCTTCGAAAGATAAGAGGCGGGGAGGCCGAGCCGCTCGGCAACGATGCTCTGCCTGAGCCCGCGCGCCTCCCGCGCATCGCTCAGAACCCTCCCCAGAACGACCAGCTCGCGTGCGAGTTTCGATTTGGTCGAGATCCGGTCCTGCCCCCCACCGCGCGTCATGTCCGGCAGCTTACCGCGAACGTGGCCACGGCTTTCCAGCCGTGGTCTGTTGGGATCTCACCACGAGCCACGGCTGGAAAGCCGTGGCCACCCGATGGTTTCCGCCGCGCGACGCGCGCCCCGTTTCCCCGCGACCGCAAATCGGCTAGCATCTTCCCCATGCCTGCGGTTCTGAGCGGTTCCACCTCCTTTTACTCTCTCGCGGACGTTCTGCGGTACATCACGGCCGGGGGGAAAAGCTGCACCCTCCTGGTCCGGCGGGCTGGCGTCGAGGACACGGTGCTCTTTCACCAAGGGCATTTCGTGATCGCGGCGACCACCGACCCGGCGATCGAAGTCTCCGCAATCGCGAACGAGCTTCTTTCACCCGAAGCGGCCGAGCGGTTCGGAGAGCTGACGGCGGCAACGAAGGGACGGCTCACCGGCGCGGCAATCCAGAAGAAGATCGTCTCGCCGGACGAGGCCCGAACTCTGGCCGAGCGCGTTGTCCGGGCGATCGTGGTCGCGGCCCTCACAGCACCGGAGGCCGAGTTCCAGATCGACTCGGAAGCCGAAACATCGGGACTGGAGCCCCTCGAGCTCTCACCGGACGCGCTGTTCGAGGAGGCGGAGGAGCGGCGCGAGACCGAGGCGAAGGCGCTCCACGACTCAACGGTTCTCCGGACGAACGGTGAGATCGATCTCGAACAGGTCACACTCTCAGCAGCCGAGCTGAAACTGCTCCTGAAGATCGACGGAAAGCGAACGGTCGCGGACCTGATCGGATCTGCGGATCGCGAGAAGATTCTCGGCGTCATCGAGAAGCTGATCGCGATGGGGATCGTCGAGCGCGAGACGGCTTCCCTCTCGCCGGAGGAGCCAACCCCCGCTGCCGCTCAGCCAGCGACACCCGCGGAAGCTCCGCCCCCGACGCCCGCGCCCCCCCCGGCGGCCGCAAGCGAGGCCGGGGAAGATCTCGTCCCCGGACGCACGATGATGGAGATCCCGGCAGGAGGGTTCACCGCCGCCTGCCTCACGGTGCATGACGCGAGCAACACGTCGTTCCCTCTCTTCGACGATGTCTACAACATCGGCCGCGATCCCTCGAACGACATCGCGATCCCCGATGCGAGCATTTCGGGCAAACACGGACGCCTTCGCCGGACGCCCTCCGGCTACGAGATCGAGGACACCGGAAGCCGGAATGGAACCTTCGTCAACGGCGAGAAGATCGAGAAAGCGACTCTCGTCGACGGGGACATGCTCCGCCTCGGCAAAGTCCAGATGGTCTACAGCGTCGCCAGCGCGAGCCGGCCCCCGGCTCCCACTTCCCCCGGCAAGATGTAAGAAGGCCACCGCCTTTTCCTTGACTCGAAGATGCGCGCGCCGCTCGTCGCCACCAGCGACAATCCGTTGCAGCTCCCCTCCGAGCGACGAACGAGAAGCCGACATTCTTGACCTTCGCTTTCAACCCGAATAGGGTATTCTTCTCAAACACTTCAGGAAATGGATCAGCACCAGGATCCAGGAGCCGGCGTAGGCCGGCTTCCTGTTTTCATCGGTATGACTGAGAGCACATTCGATCTCATCGTTGTGGGGTCCGGCCCCGCCGGTCTGTCTGCGGCGTCTCACGCCCACGACAGTGGGCTCAGCTATGTCCTGCTGGAGAAGACGGGGCATCTGTCCGACACGATCTTCTGCTACCAGGCGCGCAAGTACGTCATGGCGGAACCGAGCCTGATCCCCTGCCGCGGCGAGGTCCCGTTCGAGGCCGGCTCCCGCGAGTCGATCCTCGAGGCCTGGCAGGACCACTGCGAGGAAAAGAAGCTCAACGTCCATCTGAATCGCGAGGTCACCGGCATCGTTCGCGAACCGGACGGCCTCGTGGTTCGCGCCAAGGACGGCTCCACCTACCGCGCGAAAAGCGTCATCGTGGCGATGGGAACCCAGGGGGCGCAGCGAAAGCCGAACGTGCCGGGAGACGATCTCCCCCACGTGGCCTATCGCCTCGTCGACCCGGACGAGTACGTCGACCAGGACATCATGGTCGTCGGAGCGGGCGACTCGGCGATCGAGATCGCGCTCGCGCTGGCCGAGAAGAACCGCGTCTCGCTGGTGGTCCGCTCGGCCGAGATCCTCCGGGCGAAGGAAAGTCTCACCCGCGAGGTCCTGAGCCAGGCAGCCAACGGCGCGATGGCCGTTTACTACAGCACGACGCTTTCGAAGATCGATCCGGAGTTCGTCGACCTCAACGTCCGCGGCGAGATCGTCCGCGTGCCCGCAAAGCACATCTTCCTCAAGCTCGGCGCCGATCCCCCGCGCAAATTCTTCGATTCGGTCGGTATCCGCTTCTCCGGCGACGACAAGGATGCGCGCCCGATCCTCACGCAGAACTACGAGACCTCGGTGCCCGGCCTCTTCCTCATTGGCGCGGCGAGCGGTCGCGATCTGATCCGCCTCGGTATGAACCAGGGGTGGGAAGTCGTCGAGCACCTGCTCGGCCACGAGGTCGAGCCGGCCGACGAGCAGATCCTCCGCCAGAAGCTCCCCTTCCTCGAGGGAACCGTGTTCGAGCGGATCCAGGCCCTGCAGGAGAAGATCCCGCTCTTCGGCGCCGCCGCCGACGAGCAGATCCGCGAGATGCTTCTCTCCACCGAGGTGCGGGACTACGCCGACGGCGAGACGATCATCCGCCAGAACGATTACACCAACGAGTTCCTCGTCATCGGCTCGGGACGGGTCGAGATCCGCGTCCGATCCGAACAGGGAGAGGAACGGAAGGTGACCGAGCTGACCGCCGGGAACTTCTTCGGCGAGATGAGCCTCATCTCCGGCCGCCGTCGCACCGCGACGGCCATCGCCGTAGGCCGCACGCGCATTCTGGAGATCCCGCGCAAGGCAATGCTCAAGCTCCTCCGGACGGCGCCCCGCGCCGAGGCGCTCGTCGACCAGGCGTTCCTCATTCGGGCCATCCAGGGATATCTCTTTCCCGGCGTGCCGACCTCGCAGCTGGGCGAGCTCGTCGCGCGGGCGACGGTCGAAGTCCTCCCGAAAGACCACGTCGTCTTTTCGGAGGGAAATCCCGGCGACGCCTTTTACCTGATTCGCAACGGCATGGTGAAGATCGCCAAGAAGTCGGGTGACAAGGAGATCGTCCTCTCCTATCTCGTCGCCGGGAACTTCTTCGGCGAGACCGCGCTCCTCTCGGACGCGCCGCGCACCGCGACCGTCTCGACGATCTTCCCCTCGGAACTGATCAAGCTGAACAAAAGCGATTTCGACCGCTTCCTCGCCCTTCATCCCACCCTTCGCGAGCAGCCGCTCAAGAAGCTCGAGGAGCGGAGAATCGGAGCGCTCATCGCCGAGGCGACGCCCGGATCGGGATCGATCCTGAGCGACCTGATTCGCGAAGAAGTGGTGATGGGGACAGACTCGCTCATCATCGACGAGCACAAATGCGTCCGCTGCAACAACTGCATCAAGGCGTGCGAGGGCGTTCACGACGACGGCCAGTCGCGCCTCTCGCTGACCGGCATCCATCTTTACAACCTGCTGGCCCCGAACTCCTGCTGGCAGTGCGAGAACCCCCTCTGCATGCTCGACTGCCCGCCGGACGCGATCACCCGCGACCCCCGCGGCGAGGTCTACATCAAGAGCAACTGCATCGGCTGCGGGAACTGCGAGAAGAACTGCCCTTACGGCAACATCTTCATGGTTCACCCCGAGCCGAAGTGGTCGCTCTTCAAGTGGGTCGCTTCGCTGGTCAAGTCGAACGGTGATGGCGACGCGGGCGCGGACCGGACGGTCGCGGTCAAGTGCGATCTCTGCCGCGGTCTCAAGGGGGGACCAGCCTGTGTTCGGAGCTGCCCCACCGGAGCTGCGATCCGGGTGACGCCGAAGGAGTACCGCACCACGCTCGAAGATCTCGTCGTCTCACGGAGAGAGCTCTGAGATGGCCGTCCCTCGCTACGCCCTCCGCTGGACCATCATCGGGCTCGTGCTCATCGCGATCCTCGTAGCTTCCTACGTCCCCTATCATTTGTCGGCACCCTTCACGCACGGGGGCTCGCGGCACGGCCTGATTTACGGAGCCGTGGCGCTCTTCCTGTTCGGAGTCCTTCTTTATTACGGAATCCGCAAGCGAAACTACAAGAGCCGGTTCGGCAAAGTCGAGGAGTGGCTTCAGTCCCACATCTGGCTCGGCATCGTGGCATTCCTGGTCGTCGTGGCGCACACCGGCTTCCGGTTCGAGGACAAGCTCGCCGTTGCGCTCTTCATCGTGGTCACTGCCGTGGTCGTGAGCGGGATCTTCGGTGCGGTGCTCTACCGGACCGTCCCGCGCGCTCTGACCGAGGTGGAGACGAACCTTTCGGCCGAGCAGATCTCCGATCAGCTCAACCAGCTCGCGCGCTCGATGGCGCGCATCGCCTCCGGAAAGTCTGAGCCGTTCCAGCGCATCTACGCCGGGCTCGCACGGGAAGCCGTCCCCGCACCGCTGGCAGGTTGGACGCTCCTCCTCTCCTCCCCTGGCCAGCGCGCTTCGCGCGAGATGACCGGTGACTGGACCGGCCTTCTCGGGCTGGTCGCTCCTCCCGAGCAGGACGAGCTCCGCCAGCTTCTGGTCACCTCGCGCCAGCACAAGGAGCTCCACCACCGCCTCGCCCAGCAGCAGCGCTACCGCAACCTGCTGGAGTTCTGGCTCTGGATTCACCTTCCGCTCTCGATTGCGATGGTCGTGCTGATCATCGCTCACCTGGTCGCCGTGTTCTATTTCGCCCGCATCGAGTTCTGATCGCCATGAGCTACCTGATCCAGCAGATCGACGGCACCCGCGTGGGGCTTCGCGAGGTTCGCAGCGGCGAGCTCGTGATCGGCCGCGGGACAAATGCTCAGATCCGCTCAGAGAACCCGGCCGTCGCCCTCGACCACGCGATCATCCGGCTCACCGAGGACGGCTACGTTCTCGGCGACCGCGGGAGCATCACCGGGACTTATCTCAACAGCCGCCCGGTCGAGACCTCGGTGCTCAAGCGCGGCGACGTCATCGAGATCGGCGATTTGAAGCTGGTCGTCCAGGTGGCGGATCTTTCGCGCCCTCTTTTCGTCCGCCTCGAGCACGTCGACGCCGACGCCCGCCCCGTTTTTCAGCGCCGGAAAGAACCGTCGGACACGCCGGTCGCGGCGCCGACGGCGGGAGTGGTCACGGCGGACCGCATCGATTACGCGCGTGCTTACAGGCTTCGCCGGGGACTGCTGACCAAGGCCGGCGCCGCCGTCCTCCTCACCCTCCTCGCCGTCACCGCGGTCGGGATGGTCACCGCCCGGAGACAGCTCGACGTTTTCTCGCCGGGGAAGCTGTCGGCCGCGCACGCCGGGGTTCGGCTCGCTGGCGGAGAGCACCTTTTCGGCCCGGGCTCCTGCGGCGAGTGCCACCACCCGTTCGCCGGGCCATCCGACTCGCGCTGCCAGGAGTGCCATGCGAAGGCGTTCCACCAGGCCTCGCAGAGCATGGTTGGAGAGTGCTCCCGCTGTCACGCGGAGCACCGGGGACTGGCCAATCTCGCAGCCGTGCACGAGTCCCAGTGCATCGATTGCCACCGCGACCTGGGTGACGTGGAAGGCACCGGCGTCGTCGCCGCGAAGAACACGATCACCGGGTTCGAGGTCGATCATCCTGAGCTCACGATCTCGTTTCCGGGCGCGGTGGACGAGCGCGTCACCGCCGACGTGGCGATCCAGCGGAAGATGGACTCCCGCGGCCTGAAGTTCGACCACGCCTGCCACATGACGGGCAAGTGCGCAGTGCGCGCCGCCTCGATCGACAGTCCTCAGCGCGTTCCGGAGAAACTCGACTGCGTCACCTGCCACCAGGTCGATCCGGCGACCGGAGGGATCATCGCGATCAAGTACGAAGAGTCGTGCGCCCGCTGCCACCCGCTCACCTTCGACAATCGCTTCCCGCCGGTACCTCACGGAGTGACTCTCGACGCGGTCGCCGGCGTGATCGCGAACGCTTACGCCGGGAATCGCGATCTTCTCAGCAAGAGCCCTGAAGAAGTCGCGCGAATCTTCTCGCAAAGCTCTCGCAGGCAGTTCGACGTCGGCAGCGCGACGGTGAGGAACGCGCAGCGGACGCTGAGGGTCCGCTGCGAGCAGTGTCACGAGATCGAGGGGACGGCAGTCCGGCCGGTCTCGGTCAGCCGCAAGTGGTTTCGCGGGATGAAACCGTTCGATCACCCGGCCCATCTGAACGAGAGTCTCGAGACCCGCTGCGAGACCTGTCACGGCGCGGCCACGACCAGTTCGACCTCGGCCGACGTCCTGATGCCGAAGCTCGCCGAATGCAGCAGCTGCCATCGGAGCAGTGGAACCCGCGACGCTTCCGTCGGCGGCTGCCTCACCTGCCACTTCTATCACTTCGAGACCGCACGATCGGGCGCGGGATGGACCCGCCGGGTCGAGCTCGCTTCGATGACCGGAGGCGCGCTCGCCGGGGCCGCGATCGTCTCGCCTCCTCCCGCCGTCGCCGAACCCACGACCCCGGAAGACGCCGAATCGGGCGATATGCTCATGACTGGAACATTAATTTTCCTCCTCTTCCTCGCCGCCGCCGCGGCCCTCTGGTTCTGGATGCGCCGCCGCTCGAGCTTCGATGCTCCGAAGCCACGCGCGACCGCCGGACAGGTGCCACCGCGACAGCCCTCGCCGCCTCGCGCGCCGGCTCCGCGCCCTCAAGCTCCGGCTGCGGCGGCTCCGCCGCCCGAGCCGACGGTCGCGATCAATCTCCGCGAGACCGCTCCTCCGGCCGAGGTGGGCGGCACCATGATGATCGAGTGGCATGGCTCGCTCGTCGGTGTCGAAGGTCCCTACAAGGGACGGAAGATTCCGATCGACCCCGAGGGCTTCTACATCGGGCGCGACAAAGAGATGTCCTCGGTCGTGGTCGACGATCCCCGGATCTCGCGGCGCCACGTCTGGATCGGCGTGAAGAACGGAAAAGTCGTCGCCACCGAGCAGGGATCGACCAATGGCACGTTCCTCAACACCGTCGGCTCCGCGCCGATCACTGAAGTCGAGCTCAAAGCCGGCGACGTCCTGATCCTCGCCGACACCGTCGCTTCCTTCCGTTACGAACCTTGAGAGACTGATGATGCGCGATGTCCGAAAGCAAAGCTTTCCGCCCGTACCGAGAGCCTGGCACTGGCTCGCCTGCGCGGCGGCTCTGATCATCGCCGGCTCGGCGATCGACCCCGTGGAAGCGGCGGGACGGAGAAGCGCGGTCCGCCGGGGCGTGATCCCTCCCGCGCCGCACGTGAGCGCACCCGATTGTTCCGGCGAGCCGCTGAACGAGACCTGCAACGACGGCGGGGAGTTCGCGCCGCTCAGCGCGGAGGAAGTGGAGCGGCTGGCGCGCGGCGCGCTCGCCGCGATCGACGATCCCGGCATGACGGTCGCCGTCGTCGACCGCGCGGGACGCCCTCTCGCGGTGATCCGCAACCCTGAAGCGGACCCCGCGAACGACGAGATCGCGGTCGGCGTGGCGCGAACCGCCGCTTTCTTCAGCCACAACATGGCGCCGCTCTCCTCGCGCACCGTCCGCACCATCAGCGGCGTGCACTTTCCTCCCGGCGTGAAGCGAGCTCCGAACGCAGCGCTCTACGGAATCGAGAACACGAACCGCGGCTGCAATTTCAACGTGCAGTTCAACGAAGGGAAATGCGTCCCGCGAGCCACCGCGCTCAACGGGCTTCCCTGCGACGCCTTCGACCAGCGCGGCTGCGGGACCGGCCCGGTGACCGGCAAGCCGGACGCGTTCGACGGCCACGCGGGCGGCGATCATCCCGAGCCGGTCGGCCTCCGCGGGCCGTTCAACCCGGGGGGCCTTCCGGTCAACCCCGGCGGCATCCCCATCTACCGAGTCGCCGACTTCCAGATCGTCGATGGCTCGATCGAAGACGGCGACGCACAGGTTCGCGTGTCCGGCCCGAGCTTCATGCTCGGCGGAGTCGGAGTCGCGGGAACGACGACCCCCGAGGCCGCGGAGTTCGCCGCCTTCGCCGCGGTGGCCTTCGCCGGAGGCGGACTCTTTCCCGCTCCCTCGTTCCCCCTACCCGAGCCGGGGAGAGTTTTCATCGATGGATTCCGTCTTCCCTTCGTCGAGCAGGGAAAGCGTCCCGCGGGCCTATCCGCCGGCTCGCCCTCGAGCGGAACGTTCGTTCTTGGGCCGAACCGCGGCGGCTGCATCGCCAACCGCTACCTCGTCGGACCGGCTGCATCGGCCGAGCTCTCCGTTGAAGAGGTCGACGCGCTGGTGCGCAACACGTTCCGGACGGCCACGGAGACGAGCGCGCTGATCCGCCTCCCGCTCAGCAGCTACGCCCGCATGGCGATCGCCGTGTCGGATCTGGACGGCAACATCATCGCGCTCTACCGGATGCCTGATTCGACCGTATTCTCCATCGACGTCGCCGTCGCGAAAGCGCGCAACGTCGTCTGGTTCAGCGGCGAGGGATCGGGAGACCTTCCCGGCCTTTCCGCCGGACGATCGGTCACCGCAAGGACGGTCGGGTTCGGCGCGCAGCCGATGTATCCCGCCGGAATCGACTTCACCGAGCCGGGACCCTTCTTCGAGCTCTTCCTCAACGACCTGGAGAACGTCTGCTCCCAGGGATCGCAGCCGCCGAATCCGAATCAGAACGGCATCGTCTTCTTCCCCGGCAGCCTTCCGCTCTACCGCGGCGGCCAGCTGGTGGGAGGACTCGGCGTGAGCGGCGACGGCATCGACCAGGATGACTTCGTGACGTGGGGAGGCGCAGAGCTTTACCGTCCGCCTCCGGAGATCTGGCCCGATCGGGAAACCATCCGCAACGCGCGTATCCCGTTCCTGAAGTTTCCGCGGCGCCCGGGCGGCGTCACTGAACCGGTGAGAGAGCCGTTCGATGAGCCATAAGCCATACCGTTTCCTCATCGTCGCCCTTCTTCTCGGCGGGCTCGCTGGAGCGGCCGAGAGGTTGGAGATCCGGATCGGCGGGGACGATCCGCTCGTGTTTCACGAGCCGAATCCGGTCATCCGGGGGGCCGCATCGGCTCCTGCGGGAACGATCGTCGAACTGCGGATCGGCGAGAGCGCGGCGACGGCGCTGGTCGACGAGAACGGCCGCTGGGGCGCGCGGTGGCCGGAGCCGCTCCCGCTCGGAACGTGGGAAGTGATCGCGACGATCCGCCAGGGAGGCTCGATCGCCGAGGACTGGAGGACGATCCGGATCGAGACCGAAGGGACGCTTCCGCGGCGACCTCTGGTCGACCGCCCTTCGACGGAGGAACTGATCGAGCCGGTGCGGCCGAACAGCGAAGAGTTCCTCCCCTACACCGATCGCTGGATGATCGTTCCTCCTCCCGGTTATGACCTGATCGTCCCCTCGAAGGGGCCGCTCGACCCCTACAACCAGAACATCCTCAAGGGCGACCGCCCGATCTGGGGAGAGCGGGTGTTCCTCAGTCTGACCGGCATCTCCGACACGATTCTCGAGTCGCGGAACGTCCCGACTCCGTCCGGAGTCAGCGCCGAGGATCCAGGCAGCATCGACTTCTTCGGCGAAGGAGACCAGATCTTTCTCAACCAGAACGTGGTCGTCTCCGCCGACCTCTACAAAGGGCTGACGACCTTCCGGCCGGCGGACTGGCGGGTGCGGGCGACGGTCTTTGCGAACTTCAGCCACGTCGACATCGCCGAGCGCGGCGGGGTCAATCCCGACGTGCGGCGCGGAAGCGACCGGAGCGACGGCCAGCTCTCGCTGCAGGAGCTCTTCTACGAGCGCAAGCTTGCCGACCTCTCCACCGA
>Ga0209347_1002320_pt1 | contig 25634 bp, 27 predicted proteins | sample AutmiccommuBRH23_FD_187382 | JGI IMG/M metagenome (GOLD analysis project Ga0209347, IMG submission 187382) | Deep subsurface microbial communities from Mt. Terri, Switzerland - Autotrophic microbial communities BRH/23 (SPAdes) (version 2) | ecosystem: Environmental > Aquatic > Deep subsurface >...
TGGGCTACCGCGTCACCGTCGAACCCGCCGCCTGACCCCCCAAAAACGACCCGAGACACCCGGCTCCGCAAGCTCCGCCGGGTCGCTTCGCCTGCCCACTCACCCTGGGCAATTTTCCGGTCAGCAGCGCCTCACTCGAGGTTCTGCTGCTGGAATGCCAGTTCGGCGCTAGATCCGACGCAGACCGACGTACTGCGCGGTGCCGATGACGGCGGTGTAGAGCGCCCCGCCGAGGACCAGAGCCACCCCCCACCCGGTCAACGGCCAGATCCCGGCCACCTCCACCGCGACGAAGCCGGCGGTGAACAGCGCGTTGGCGGTGATGGTCGCGACACCGCCGGGACGCACTCGCTCGAGCCCGGCGAGCCAGTAGACGACTCCGCCGTAGACGAGGAAGACCACCCCGAGCGTGTACTCGACGGCCACCGGAATTCCGGTCACCGATGACAACCAGCCCGCGGCGGCCACGAACGGGATCCCGGTGATCCCGACGAGGACGGCGTCCAGGCGCATCGCGAAGCGCAGCAGGCCTTCCCGGGCGGTCGTGACGGGGGCGGCGGTTGCGGTCATGGTGCGTTCCCTTCGTTGAGTGGACATCACGGCGTGCGACGCGCGCCGAGATACTGCAGTCCGCCGATGGCGGCGGTGTAGGCGCCGACCGCGAGTGCCAGCGCGTTGCCGGTGGCGGTCAGCCCGGCCACGTCGGTCAGGACGAGCACGACGAGCCCGGCGGTGGTGAGGACGTTCACGACGGCCAGCACCAGGCCGACGGTCCTGACCTGATCGCGCGCCGCGAGCACGAAGGCCAGCGGGCCGTAGGCGATGCTCAGCGCACCTACGCCGTACTCGACGGGCGTCGGGAGCCCGGTCAGCGTCGAGGCGGCCCCGGCGAACGCGACCATCGCGACGCCGAGCAGCGCGACGACTGCACCGTCGAGCCTGCTCGCGAACCGCAGCAACGACTCCGACGTTTCGGTGATGGCGGTCATTCAGCGTCCTTCCGGGATTACGCGGACAGGGACCGGTGCCGGGTTCGACGCCGCAACCTCGTGCACTTGAGCTCTTGCTCCTCGCGTGCGCGGCGCCGCCACCGGACCAGTCATGAGGGGGTCACGCCAGGCGGCGCACCCCGAGGTACTGCAGGCAGGCGAACCCGACCGTGACGGCGGTGAACGTCACCGTCGCGGCGACACCGAATCCGGTCAGAGGCAGCCAGCCCGCCACGAGCACGACGACCACCACCGCGGCGAACACGACGTTGCCGGCGAGAACGGCCACGCCGATGCGGCGCACGTCGGGGACGCGGGCACACAGGTAGAGCAGCGCGCCGTAGCCGACGAGCGAGGCGCCCGCGATCCATTCGGCGGTGGGCGTCAACCCCGACAACCGCGCGAGTGGGTCGGCGGCCATCGCGACGAACAGGCCCAGGCCGGCGCACAGGGTGGCGTCGGCGCGCAGCGCGAAACGCAGCAGTTGGGAGTCCGTTCCGGCCGTCGCGGGTGCCGCGGCGACGGGTCCGGTGGTGATGGCGGTCATGTCACCCACGGTCCGCACAACCCACTGCCAGCTCCACACCGGATGCTGCCAAGTACTGCCAACCGCAGGTCAGCGCTCCTCCGCCGAAATGGCATTCCGGCAGCGATAGTTCGAGTAGGGGCCTGCTGGAATGCCGTTTCGGCGTCAGCGGGCGGCGACGAGGTTGCTGCGCAGGTCCGTGGCGATCACCCGCGCCGCGGCGTTCTGCCAGTTGTGCAGCGACCGCTGCGGCACCTCGGCCACCAGCCAGTGCCAGGCCTGGCGGGCAACGGGATCCAGCCCCGCGGCCGTCGCGTTCTGGGCGTAGGCACGGACACCGACGACGTACGGGAAGTACAGCGAGTTGTAGTGGCGCCACTGCTCGGTGGTGCCGAAGTCGCCGCCGTCGCGCGGCTTGAGGCCGACGATCCGCTCGGCCAGCAGCGCCCGCAACTCGTTGGCCCGCTCCAGCGGCTGGTCGGGCGCCCCTCGGCGGGCCAGTCGCTCATCGATCTCCGGCAATGCGGTCAGGGGGCTGGCGACCAGCTTGGACAGGTTGCCGTAGTGACCGAGCGCGCGACGGGTGACCCGCACGAAGGTCTCCTCGTCCATGCCGTCGAGCGGGCTGCGCGACCGCAGCGGCAGCGCAGCCTCGGTGCCGCGCAGCGCGGCCCGGTCCTCGCGCAGGCCCGGCGAACGGGAGAAGGCGAGCCGGTCGAGCAGGCCGGCCAGCGGGTCGGCGAGCACGTTGATGGCGATCGCGATCGCCAGGCTGGTGAACAGCAGCACGGCCAAGGTGGTGTCCTTGCCGCCCACCGCCAGCCCGATCAGCAACTGCCCGCCGAACAGGACGGCCACCGCCATCGTCCCGACGAAGGAACGCAGCATGTCGCGGCGCAGCGCGTGCCCCTCGTCGAACGCATCCCCGATGGCCACCGCGACACCGAGCAGCGCGACGTCGAACCCGGTGGATGCCAGGGCCAGCCCGCTGGGCACCAGGCCGAGCGGGATGATCAGGATCGCGTTACCGAGCGCGAAGAACAGCGTGGCCACCACGATGAAGCCCACCACCGGGCCCGGCTGTGAGCGCCGCACCACCGCGTAGATCATCGCGCCCAGTGCCGGAATCGACACCGCCGCGACCATGACCCAGTGCCCCAGCCGCAGCGGGCCCTCGACGTCGCCCGCCATCGTCGCCCCGGCGAACGCGACCACCGCGACGCCTGCCACCAGCGAGGCCTCCCCCGCACGGCTGCGCCAGCTGTCCCGGGGCCGCGACAGCTCCAGCAGCACCGCGAACCACGCGATGCCCGGCAGAACGACGAGGTAGATCTCGATCCGGCTCAGCAGCCCGGAAGCGCTGACCAGCCGGACCGCGTCGAGCGCGACCACGAGGGCGAAGCTCGTCAACCCCAGCGACGCCAGCACGAGCACCGGTTTGCGGGGATCGCGCGCCAGCAGATACAGCCCGAGCCACCAGCTCAACGCGAAGACAAGAGCGGAGAGAGTGACCACGACCTACTTCCTCAGCGGCCGTAGCGTCGGTGTCTGGCGCTGTAATCCCGCAGTGCGCGAAGGAAGTCGACGCGGCGGAACTCGGGCCAGTACGCCTCGGTGAACCACATCTCCGAATACGCGCTCTGCCACAGCAGGAACCCCGAGAGCCGCTGTTCGCCCGAGGTGCGGATCACCAGGTCGGGGTCGGGCTGGCCGGAGGTGTAGAGATTCTCCGAGATCGCCTCGGCGGTGACGGCCTCGATCAGCTGGTCACCGGTGGCACCATTGGCCAGCTCCTTGGCGAGGAGCGCGCGGACGGCGTCGACGATCTCCTGGCGGCCGCCGTACCCGACGGCGACGTTGACGTGAAAAGACGCCGCAGGAGCCACGTCATTCGTGGAGGACACGGCCTCGCGCAACCGGCGCGCCGGTTCCTCCCCGATGAGCTCCAGGTCGCCGACCGTGCGCACGCTCCACTGGTTGGCCGGTGCGCAGATCTCCTCGACGACGTCGGTGATGATCTCGATCAGCGACGCCAACTCCTCGGCGTCGCGCTGCAGGTTCTCGGTGGACAGCAGGTACACCGTGGCCATCTCGATGCCGGCCTCCTGGCACCAGCGCAGCATCTCGGCGATCTTGGGGGCCCCCACGCGGTAGCCGTAGCTGACGTCGTCATGGCCCAGTTCGCGGGCCCAGCGCCGGTTCCCGTCACACAGCACCGCGATGTGGCGGGGCAGCTCCGATCGCGACGGCGACAACCCCTGGCGCAGACGCATTTCGTAGAGCCGGTACATCGGCTCCTTGAGACGCCGCGGAATGAGGTCCACGATGGTCCAGACTACTGTGGCGCAGGAAAACCCCAAGCAAGTCAGCGGAGGTGACATGGCCACATCGTTCGATCCCACGGATACCGCTGACTCCGATCGCGCAGGATCGGCGCACGAGGCAGAGGACCTTCCCGAAGCCGTCGCCGAGGGGGTCGCTCAGTTCCTGGGGAAGCCGCGGCTGCGCGGCTGGATCCACGTGTACTCGGCGGTCATCGCAGTCATCGCCGGTGCCGCGCTGGTCGCGGTGTCGTGGTCGCTGGACTCGACCCGCGCCGGGATCGCCACGCTGATCTACACCTGCACGATCGTCGCGATGTTCGCCGTCAGCGGCACCTACCACCGGGTGGATTGGACGTCGCCGAGAGCCCGCAAGTGGATGAAGCGCGCCGACCACTCGATGATCTTCCTGTTCATCGCGGGCAGCTACACGCCGTTCGCGCTTCTCGCGCTGCCCTCGGACAAGGGCTGGGTGCTGCTTTGGATCGTGTGGGCCGGGGCACTGGCCGGGGTCGCGCTGAAGATGCTGTGGCCGTCGGCGCCGCGGTGGCTCGGGGTGCCGCTCTACATCCTGCTCGGCTGGGTGGCGGCGTGGTTCATCGGGCCGATCATGCAGGGCGCGGGAGTCGCGGCGGTGGTGCTGTTGATCGTCGGCGGCGCGCTGTACAGCATCGGCGGCGTGCTCTACGCGCTCAAATGGCCGAACCCGTGGCCGACGACGTTCGGTCATCACGAGTTCTTCCACGCGTGCACGGCGGTGGCCGCCATCTGTCACTACATCGCGATGTGGTTCGCCGTCTTCTGGTGATTTCGGTGTCGGCGATCACGCTGAGGTTGACCAGCGACACCGAAATCACGACAGCTGGGTGATGTTCTGCGGGCCCCAGTAGGCCTTCATCGACGTGATCTTGCCCTCGCCGTCGAACGTCATCACCTCGATCGGCTCGATGCGCATCGCCCCGCCGACGGTGATGGCGAAGACGAACGCCGCCTCGTGACCGCCCGCGCGGAAGGTCAGCAGCTCGGTCTTGATCTCGCCACCGCCCTCCATGATCTTGTAGAAGCCGGCGATGGCCTGTCGCCCGATGTGGACCTCGCCGCCGCCCACCGGGTCCTCCAGCGTGGCGTCCTCGGCGTAGAGCGCGGCGACGTCGTCCGCGGTGCTCCCGGCGACCGTGTCGAGGTAGCGCTGAACGAAAGCCTGCAGTGCGTCGGGCTCAAAACTCATGTGCGGCACGCTACACGGAGCGCTCCAGTGCGGCAGCCAGATCCGCGACGGTGGTGACGGGCAGATCGCACGTGCGGCCCCGGCACACATAGGCCGCGTCCGCGCCGTTGAGCCGCGGCCGGTCGATCAGCAACTCGGACGAGCCCACCGCGCCACCGACCACGACCGCCCCGCCCGGCGCCAGCCGACGCGCGGCGTCCAGCAGTTCGGAGGTCGCCGGGTCACAGGCCACCGCGATCTGGATCGGACCGCGCACCGCGGCCTCGGCGACGGCCAGCCAGTGCCCACCCGCCCGTGGCGACCGGGCCAGCAGCACCGTCGCGCCGGCCAGCGTGGCCTCGGCTGCCGCCGCGTAGCGCTGCGCGCGGTCCGCCGGAGCCAGATGTGCTGCCAGCTGCAGGGCTTCGGCGACCAGCGACGCCCCCGCCGGGGTGGCTCCGTCGATCGGATCGGCCGGTCGCAGCAGCAGTTGCTCGGCGTCGTCGGCGACGTCGTACCAGCGGCCCTCCTGGTCCGGGTCGGCGAAATGGTCGAGCGCCAGGTCGAGCAACCGGGTGGCGTCGTCCAGCCAGCCCCGCTCCCCCGTCGCCTGATGCAGCGTCAACAATCCGGTCGCCAGCGCGGCATGGTCCTCGAGGATCGCGACACTGTCCCCGACCACGCCGCCCAGACTCGACCGCCGAAGCCGACCTGACACCAGGTGCAGGTCCAGGATGCGTCGCGCGCACAGCACTGCCGCATCGACGTATTCGCCGCGGCCCAACCCGATACCGGCTTCGGCGAGGGCGGTGACGGCCAGCCCGTTCCAGGCCGTCACAACCTTGTCATCGCGTGCCGGCTGGGGACGCAGCGAGCGTGCCGCCAACAGCGCGGTGCGTACCCGCTCGAATCGCGCGGCGTCGTCGGGATCGGCGCGCAACTGCAGCACCGATGCGCCACCCTCGAACGTGCCGTCGCGGGTGACGCTGAAAACGTCTGCCGCCCAACGTCCATCGCTCTCGCCGAGCACCTCGCGCAGCTGCCCGGGAGTCCAGACGTAGGTCAGGCCCTCCTCGCCTGCGGCGTCGGCGTCCAGCGACGACACGAACATCCCGTCGCGGCTCAGCTCGTCGAGCATGAACCGTGCGGTTCCGTCAGCAATCCTGCGCGCCAACGGGTTTCGGGTGCGGCGCGCCCAGTGTGCGTACCCGCGCAGCAGTTGGGCGTTGTCGTACAGCATCTTCTCGAAGTGCGGCACCACCCAGGACGCGTCGACGCTGTACCGGGCGAATCCGCCGGCGAGCTGGTCGTACAGCCCGCCGCGCGCCATCGCCTGCCCGGTGCGGGCGACCGTCGTCAGTGGCGCTTCGGCGCCGGTGCGTTCGTGGTTGCGCAGCAGCGCCTCCAGCAGCGACGACGGCGGGAACTTCGGAGCACCACCCGGGGTGTTGGCGAAGCCGCCGTTGACGACGTCCTCGTCGCGCAGCACGGCCGCCACCGCGTCGTCGCACACCCCCGGCGCCACCGCCGGACGTCCGCCCGGCAGACCGGAGGCCATCGTCCGCAGCTCGTCGGAGATGTGGTCGGACGCCTCCTCCACCTCGCTGCGGCGGGTCCGCCACGTCTCCGACACCGCGGCCAGCAGCTCCAGGAAACTCGGCTTCGGGTAGTAGGTGCCGCAGAAGAACGGGCGCCCGTCCGGGGTCAGGAAGCAGGTCATCGGCCAGCCGCCCTGGCCGGTCAGCGCCACCGTGGCGTTCATGTAGACCGCATCCAGGTCGGGACGTTCTTCGCGGTCGACCTTGATGCAGACGAAGTCCGCGTTCATGGCTGCGGCGACCTCGGCGTCCTCGAACGACTCGTGGGCCATGACGTGACACCAGTGGCACGCCGCGTAGCCGATCGACAGCAGGATCGGCACGTCACGCTCGGCGGCCAGGGCGAGCGCGTCGGGGGTCCACTGCTGCCAGTGCACCGGGTTGTCGGCATGCTGGCGCAGATAGGGGCTGGTCGCCGAGGCGAGGGTGTTGCGTGGGGCGTCAGCCCGGCTCACGTTTCGTCCCGTCGGGCGGGTTCTCGGCGCCGGGGTCGAGGTCGGGCTCCGCGACGACACCGGCGGCGCCGTCGCCGGCCTGGTCCGACTCGTCCGGGGTCTCGTCGAACGACTCCGGGAGCTTGCGCAGGTGCCGGTTCATCGACCACACCAGCAGGAAGACACCGATCAGCAGCAGCACCACCACGATCAGCCCGAACGGGCTGGCCTTGCCGAAGTCGGGCCCCGTCTGGCGCGGCTCCTCCTGGGCCAGCACGCCGGTCATCAGCTCAAAGCCGAGCGTCATCACACCGTTCACTCGCGTCCCTCGATCCCGGCGAACAAATCGGTCTCGGGGAGCCGTACCGGCACCCGCGACCTTGCCAATTCGAATTCCTCTGTCGGCCACAGCCGTTGCTGCCACTCGATGGGAGCGGCGAAGAAGTCGCCCGCCGGGTCGATCTGCGTGGCGTGCGCGCGCAGGGCGTCGTCACGCTGGGCGAAGTACTTCGAGCACTCCACCCGCGTCGTCACCCGCTTGTCGAACGGATCCTCGTGAACGTCCCAGTGCTTGAGCCACTTCTCGAAGGGACCCTGCTTGCCGTGCTTGGCGAACTCCTCCTGCAGCAGCAGCATCCGGCGGCGCAGGAAGCCGTGGTTGTAGTAGAGCTTGAGCACGTTCCAGGGCTCACCGGCGTCGGGGTACAGGCGGTGATCGGCCGCGGCCTCGTAGGCGGCGACCGCGACCTGATGGCAGCGGATGTGGTCGGGGTGGGGGTAGCCACCGTTCTCGTCGTAGGTGGTCGTCACGTGCGGCTTGAACTTCCGCACCACCCGCACCAGCGCTTCCACCGGTTCCTCGAGCGGCACCACCCCGAGACATCCGTCGGGCAGCGGGGGCAGCGGGTCCCCTTCGGGCAGCCCGGAGTCGACGAACCCCAGCCAGTGGTGCTCGACGCCGAGGATCTCGGCGGCCTTGGCCATCTCGTCGCGACGGATCTCCGCCATTCGGCCGTGCACCTCGGGCAGGTCCATCGCCGGGTTGAGGATGTCACCGCGCTCCCCACCCGTGAGGGTCACCACCATGACGCGCGCGCCCTCGTCGGCGTAGCGCGCCGCGGTGGCGGCGCCCTTGCTGGACTCATCGTCCGGGTGGGCGTGCACGGCCATCAACCGCAGTTCGCTCAACCTGTTCCCTCTTAGATGCTCACCTGCATGGATACTCACGCTGACACTCACGCAACGGTTCAACCGCACTGACTGGCCCTATAGTTCCAGTCCTAGTACACCCATCCGAACGACGGGCATGCAAAACGAGATGATCGAGCGTCCCACCGCCCGCTATGGACGGCAGCGGCTGAGCCGGCGCACCCGCCGCTGGATGGCCGTCGGTTTGACCGCGGCGGTGGTGGTGCTCGGCGTGGTGATCGCCGCGGTGGCCTTCGTGCGGTTCGATGCGGGCGACGTCAAGGGGGAACTGGGCGGCTACCGGATCGTCGACGACAAGACCGTCGAGGTGACCGTCAGCGTCACGCGCGACGATCCGTCGCAGCCGGTGGTGTGCATCGTTCGGGCGCGGTCCTACGACGGGACCGAGACCGGCAGGCGCGAGGTGCTGGTGGCACCGTCGACAGAGACGACGGTGCAGGTCAGGACCGTCGTGACGACGAGCAGGCCCGCCGTCGTCGGTGACGTGTACGGCTGCGGGAGCGACGTGCCGCCCTACCTGGTGGGTGGGTGAGCCGGCGGGGGCGCAACCAACTCCCCGTGGCGAAATCCCGAAAACGGGGTATCCCCCCGGTGCTATCATGGATCGATACACGGTTCCTGCTGGGGCCGTGTATTGCTGCATTTGGGTACGCGGACGACGGCGTGCGAGCGCGGCAATACACGAGTGACGCTCCCGGCGCCGTGTGACGACCTTCTAACGCGACCAGCGCGGAAGCAACGACGACAGGAGCGCGACGACATGACCGACACACAGGTCACCTGGCTGACCGAGGAGGCCTACGACCGGCTGAAGGCGGAACTCGATCAGCTGATCGCCCACCGTCCTGTCATAGCCGCCGAGATCAACGACCGCCGCGAAGAGGGCGACCTGCGCGAGAACGGCGGCTACCACGCCGCCCGCGAGGAGCAGGGCCAGCAGGAGGCCCGGATCCGGCAGCTGCAGGAACTGCTCAACAACGCGAAGGTGGGCGAAGCCCCCAAACAGTCCGGGGTGGCACTGCCCGGCTCGGTCGTCAAGGTCTACTACGACGACGACAAGGACGACACCGAGACCTTCCTGATAGGCACCCGCCAGGAAGGCATCACCGACGGCAAGCTCGAGGTGTACTCCCCGAAGTCGCCCTTGGGCGAGGCCCTGATCGACGCCAAGGTCGGCGAGTCGCGGTCCTACCGGGTGCCCAACGGCAACACCGTCAAGGTCACGCTCGTCAGCGCGGAGCCCTACCACCCCTGACCGGAACCTGACTTGTTCTGAGGGTGAAGCGGCCGCGGGTTACCCTCCAGCCCATGGCGCAGATCGCCGAGGACCTGTTCTTGCTGCTGGTGGACAACGCGTCCGCGCAACCCGGGCTGGACAGCCCGCGTCGTGACCACGTGCTCGCGGCGGCGGCCCTGCTCGACCTGGCGCACGCGTGCCGTATCCGCCCCGCGGTGGCGGGCGAATCCGTACCGCCGGGGAGGCTGGTCGCCCTGGCCGCCGTGGGCCCGAGGGATCCCGTCGTCGAGCCGGCGTTCGAGCTGCTGCAGGCGAAACCGCTCAGCGCGGGGGCCGCGATCAAGAACGTCGGCAAGGGCATCCAGGACGGGCTGGTCGAGCGGCTGGAGCAGACCGGACAGCTTCGCCGAACCCCGTTGTCGGCCAAGCGATTCACCCGTGATTACGCGTTTCCGCTGACCACTCGGGACCGGGTCGGGCCGGCGCGCGCCGCTCTGCTGTCCGCGCTGTTCGACCGCACCCCGCCGGCCCCGTCGACGGCGGCCGTCATCACCGTGCTGCACGCGGTCGACGGACTCGGGGCGCTGCTCAGCCTCAACGACCGCGGCTGGCGCTGGGTTCACGCCCGTGCCGGCGAGATCTCCAGCGGTAGTTGGGTGGACGAGTCACCGACGGCCCTGGCCGAGGTCAACCTCGCGGTCACCGCGGCAACGGTGCGCCAGGCGCTGATGCACCTCGTCTAACGCGGCGCGGCCAACGCCTGCTCGACATCGCCGAGCAGGTCGGCGACGTCCTCGATGCCGACCGACAGCCGGACCAGATCGTCGGGCACCTCCAGCTGCGAGCCCGCCGTCGAGGCGTGGGTCATCGCACCGGGGTACTCGATGAGCGATTCGACGCCGCCCAGCGACTCGGCGAGGATGAAGATCTCGGTGCGCGCGCAGAAGTCGCGTGCCGCCTGAGGCCCGCCCCGCAGCCGCACCGAGATCATCCCGCCGAAGCCGCTCATCTGCCGCGCGGCGACTTCGTGGTTGGGGTGCTCGGGCAGGCCCGGGTACAGCACCGTGTCGACGGCGGGATGCCCGTCGAGGAACTCGGCGATCGCCGCGGCGTTCTCGCTGTGCCGCTGCATCCGCAACGGCAGCGTCTTCAGGCCGCGCATCGTCAGGTAGGCGTCGAACGGGCCAGGCACCGCTCCCGCGCCGTTCTGCAGGAACGCGAAGGCCTCGTCGAGCGCCTCGTCGTCGGTCAGCAGCGCGCCACCGACCACGTCGGAATGCCCGCCGATGTACTTGGTGGTCGAATGCAGCACGATGTCGGCGCCCAGCGACAGCGGCTGCTGAAGCGCCGGTGAGGCGAAGGTGTTGTCCACCAGGACCTTTGCGGCCGTCGGTGACGCCAGCTCGGCGATCGCGCTGATGTCGGCGATCGACAGCAGCGGGTTGGTCGGCGTCTCCACCCAGATCAGCTTGGTCCGGTCGGTGACGGCGGCGCACACCGCGTCCAGGTCGGACAACGCCACCGCGGTGTAGCTGATCCCCCACAGCGAGAACACCTTGTCGATGAGCCGGAACGTGCCGCCGTAGGCATCGTCGGGGATCACCAGGTGATCGCCGGGGCGCAGCAGCGCGCGCAACGCGCAGTCGGTGGCCGCCATCCCGGAGCTGAACGCGCGGGCGTAGGCGGCCATCTCCACGGCCGCCAGCGACGATTCCAGCGCGGCGCGGGTCGGATTGCCGGTGCGGGCGTACTCGAATCCGCCACGCAGACCACCGACGCCGTCCTGGGCGAACGTCGAGCTGGCATAGATCGGGGCGTTGACCACGCCGGTGGCCGGGTCGGGGCGGTAACCGGCGTGAATGGCCTTCGTGGCAGGTCCGTACGTCCGGTAGTAGTCTGCGTTGTCCGTCCCCCCGGTCGCTCCGCTCCTGCCCCCCGGGAATCTGCGATGCTCGCTCATGCGGGCCAGGGTAGCGGTGTAGAACTTGGACATGCCTGCCCACCAGCCGCCCGCAGCCACCCATACCATCGAGAGCCTTCTCGACCTCGATTCGCTGCTGAGCGCCGAGGACCGTGACCTGCGCACGATGGTGCGCGAGTTCGGCGAGCAGCGCCTGCGCCCCCACATCGCCGAATGGTTCGAGACCGGGGATGTCCCGGTCCGCGAGCTCGCCGTCGAGATCGGCAAGCTCGGCCTGCTCGGCATGCACCTGACCGGTTACGGGTGCGGCGGGTCGTCGGCGACGGCGTACGGGCTGGTGTGCCAGGAATTGGAGGCGGTGGACAGCGGGCTGCGCAGCCTGGTGTCGGTACAGGGCTCGCTGGCGATGTTCGCGATCCACCGCTGGGGCAGCGAGGAGCAACGCGAGCAGTGGCTGCCCGGCATGGCGGCGGGTGAACTGATCGGCTGCTTCGGGCTGACCGAACCCGATTTCGGATCGAACCCCGGCGGCATGCGCACCACCGCCCGCCGAGACGGCTCGGACTGGATTCTCAACGGTTCGAAGATGTGGATCACCAACGCCTCGGTCGCCGACGTGGCGATCGTGTGGGCGCGTGAACAGGACACCGAGCGCAACAGCATCGTGGGGTTCGCGGTGCCGACGTCCACGCCGGGGTTCAGCGCCAGGGAGATGACCCACAAGATGTCGCTGCGGGCGTCGGTCACCTCCGAGTTCAGCCTCGACGACGTGCGGCTGCCCGAGGCGGCCAGACTGCCCGACGCCCGCGGACTATCCGGGCCGCTGAGCTGTCTGTCCGAGGCGCGCTTCGGCATCGTGTTCGGCGCCGTCGGCGCGGCACGCGACTGCCTGGAGACCACTCTGGACTACGTCGGCACCCGGCAGGTGTTCGACAAGCCGCTGGCGGGATATCAACTCACGCAGGCCAAGATCGCCGACATGGCCGTCGAGTTGGCCAAGGCTCAGCTGCTGGCACTTCATCTGGGACGCCTCAAGGACGAGGGGCGCATCCGGGCCGAGCAGGTCAGCGTCGGCAAGCTGAACAACGTCCGCGAGGCCATCAAGATCGCACGTCAGTGCCGAACGCTGTTGGGCGCCAACGGGATCACGTTGGAATACCCGGTGCTGCGGCATGCCAACAACCTGGAGTCGGTGCTCACCTACGAGGGCACCTCGGAGGTTCACCAGTTGGTCATCGGAGAGGCGCTGACGGGCGTCAGCGCCTTCCGGTGAGCTCTTCTAGTACTGGGTGGGCCCCGGTGGTAGCGGTTGCGGATTCAGTGGCACACACACGGTGGTCATGATCTTGTCCGCCAGCGTCTGACGCTTGTTGTCCCACAACGGGAACAGGTAGCCGATGTAGCAGATGATGGCGTCCACGAAGTGGGCCAGCTGGCGCACCACCGAAAGGCCGAAACCGATGGGCTGCCAAGTCTTCTCGCTGACCACCTTGAACTTCATCACCGACTTGCCGATGCTCGAGCCCGTGGTGCCCTGCCGGTAACCGTAGTTCCACACCAGGTACGCCAGCGACAGCAACGAGGCCAGCCCCGACACCAGGGAACCGACGACCGAGTAACTCGACGTGCACGCGACGCCGCCGCCGGTGGTGACGCAGTTGTTGTCGCCGGTGAGGATCGCGATGCCCTGGCCGATACCCGCGATGATGAACACCGGGATGTTGTCGATGAACCATGCGGCCACGCGCGTGAGCCACGGCGTGTAGGACTCTTTGGGCAGCGCGGGCCCCGCCGACGCGTAACCGGCCTGCTGAGGTGGGGGGAAGCCGCCCGGCGGGGGGTAATTGCCTTGCGGGGGCGGCGGATAGCCACCGGGGGGCGGCGGCGGGGAGTAACCGCCCTGAGGCGTCGGAGAGTATCCGCCCTGAGGCGGCGGGTACCCGCCCGACGGCGGATATCCCCCTGGGGGTGGTGGATTGTCGGTCATGGACGCCTTCCAGTGACGTGTTGCCTGGGACGAGCGTGCTCACAATACCTGAGAAACGGCTCCGAGCAGCGTTTTCACACATCAATTCGATCTTGGCCCGGGTAGTGCCGAAGTTTGCCGAAACCGCCGGGAGCGTCAGCGACGGGCGCTGCTGTCCGACAGAAACCCAAGCAGATCGTGGCGGGTGAGGACACCCACCGGTTTGCCCTCCTCGACCACCATCACCGCGTCGCAGTCACGGAGCGACTTGGCGGCGGTGCTCACCAACTCGCCTGCACCGATCAGCGGAAGCGGCGGGCTCATGTGCTGGGCGACGGCATCGGCGAGTTTCGCGCGGCCCTCGAACACCGCCGACAAGAGTTCGCGTTCGGACACGCTGCCCGCCACCTCACCGGCCATGACCGGGGGTTCGGCCCCGACGACGGGCATCTGGGACACGCCGTACTCACGCAGGATGCCGATGGCGTCGCGCACCGTCTCCGACGGATGGGTGTGGACGAGATCGGGCAATGCCCCGGACTTGCCGCGCAGTACGTCGCCGACCGTCGACTCCTCCACCGAGCCGTCCAGCCGAGTGCGCAGGAACCCGTAGGACGACATCCAGTCGTCGTTGAACACCTTTGACAGATAACCGCGTCCGCCGTCGGGCAGCAGAACCACGACGAGCGCGTCGGGGCCCGCCCGCTCGGCCACCTTGATCGCCGCAACCGCGGCCATTCCGCAGGATCCGCCGACCAGCAGCGCCTCCTCACGCGCCAGTCGCCTGGTCATCTCGAACGAGTCGGCGTCGGAGACCGCGATGATCTCGTCGGGCACACTCGGGTCGTAGGCGGAGGGCCAGAAGTCCTCACCGACGCCCTCCACCAGATACGGCCTGCCGGTCCCGCCGGAGTACACCGAGCCCTCGGGGTCGGCGCCGATGACGCGGACCGGGCCTTCCGGGCGTCCCTGGGACACCTCCTTGAGGTAGCGGCCCGCACCGGTGATGGTTCCGCCGGTGCCGACGCCCGCGACGAAGTGGGTCACCTTGCCGTCGGTGTCGGCCCAGATCTCCGGTCCGGTGGTCTCGTAGTGGCTGGCGGGACCCATCGGGTTGGAGTACTGGTCGGGCTTCCAGGCGCCCTCGACCTCCTGCACGAGCCGGTCGGACACGCTGTAGTAACTGTCGGGGTGGTCCGGGGGCACCGCCGTCGGACAGACGACGACGTCGGCGCCGTAGGCGCGCAGGACGTTCCGCTTGTCCTCGCTGACCTTGTCGGGGCACACGAAGATGCACTTGTAGCCGCGCTGCTGGGCGACCAGTGCCAGGCCCACGCCGGTGTTGCCCGACGTCGGCTCGACGATGGTCCCCCCGGGACGCAGCTCTCCGCTGGCCTCGGCGGCGTCGATCATCTTGATCGCGATGCGGTCTTTGGCGCTGCCGCCGGGGTTGAGGTACTCGATCTTGGCCACCACGGTGCCCGCCCCCGCAGGGACCACCGAGTTCAGCTGTACCAGAGGGGTATTGCCGATGAGCTCACTGACGTGCCGGGCGATCCGCATGCGTCCATCGTCTCAGGCCCGGCCGGCGGCTACCAGGTGGCCTCTCGGATGTACTCGCCGATCTGCTTGATCGACCTGCCGGCTTCCGACACTGCAGGCGCCCCGAGCTGGAAGACATGCATCTGACCAGGCCAGATGCGGACCTCGACGGGGACCCCGGCGGCGGCCAGCAGACGCGCCGCCTTCCGGGCGTCGCTGAGCAGGACCTCGGAGCCGGACACGTGGATGAGCGTGCGCGGCAGGCCGGGCTCGATGTGGTCGAGCGGCTCGTAGACCTCTTCGGGGCGGCCGTCCTTGACGTTGCGGCGCGCCGCCTCGTCGATCAGCTCGACCAGGGCGTGGAAAGCCTTGGGCGGGAACATCGCATCGGTGCGGGTGTTCGGATGGTCGGCGCGAGCCTCGTTGTCGATCTCGAACAGCGGGGACATGGTGGCGATCGCCGCCGGCGTCTCCCCTTCGTAGCCGTCGATGCCCTCGGCCTGGAGTCGCTCGGCAAGCGCGAGCGCGAGATAGCCGCCCGCGGAATCACCCGCCAGCACGATCTGGTCGGGCTCGTAGCCGGTCTCCCGCAGCCACTTGTAGGCGTCGTAACAGTCGTCGAGCGCGGTGCCGACAGAGTGCTTGGGGATCATCCGGTAGTTGACGACCAGCACGGGGCTGTCGGCGTGCTTGGACAGCGCCGTCACCAACCGGCCGTGGGTGTTCACACCGCACGTCAGGAACGCCCCGCCGTGCAGATAGAGGACCACGCTGCGCTTGCCGTCCGCCGGGAGCACCCCGGCCGCGCGCACCAGCTGCGCGGTGCAGTGCGGCAGCGAGATGGTGGCCCGCACCGTGCCGGGGGCGGGTCGCAGGATCCGGGCTGCGAAGTCCACCACACCCCACGGCCACGGCAACTTGGGTGCGTAGCTGCCTACGGTCAGGAACGGTTTGATCGTCGCCATCGCGCCCAGCACCATCAGGCGACCTGCGATGCTCGGGCCGTCCTCGATGACCTCGACCGGCGCGCCGTCACTGACCGGGAAACGGCGACCTTTATGCGATCTAACAGGCCTGACGCCAAGATGCGAAGAGCTGGGAACCTTGCTCGGTGCCGTCATCGCCACCACTTCCTACGCCGTTGTAGAACCGGGATAAGTCAAGTTACTCAGACAACCTCGTAACTTAGCTTGACATGTGTAACCACTATCACAATCGGTTAAACGCTATTGATACCGGAGTTGATACCGCACTGTGATCGCCGATTCCGCATCGCCACGCCAGCGACCCCCGAATTCCGCTCTAGACTTGGCGACGTGGGCATCCGTGCACCGCGTCGGTCGGTCATCGCGTTGGCGGCCGCAGCCACGCTATCGACAGGCTCCGCCTATGTCGGGGCCCGCAACCTGCTGACCGGGCAGGCCGAGCAGGCCCGCCGTGTCATCCCCAAGTCCTGGGACGTCCCGCCCCGAGCCGACGGGGTCTATTCGCCCGCCGGCGGACCGGTCGAACGCTGGTACCGCGGGGTGCCGTTCGACCTGCATCTGATGATCTTCGGCGACTCCACCGCCACCGGGTACGGCTGCACGAGCGGCGACGAGGTGCCGGGTGTGCTGCTGGCCAGGGGCCTGGCCGAGCAATCGGGCAAGCGGATCCGTCTCAGCACCAAGGCGATCGTCGGCGCGACGTCGAAAGGTCTCTCCGGTCAGATCGACGCGATGTTCGTCGCGGGTCCCCCACCCGACGCTGCGGTCATCATGATCGGCGCCAACGACATCACCAAGCCCAACGGCGTCGGCCCCTCAGCGCGCCGCCTGGGCCGTGCGGTGGGGCGACTGCGGGCCAGCGGCGCGGTCGTCGCCGTCGGCACCTGCCCGGACTTCGGCGTGATCACCGCGATCCCGCAGCCGCTGCGATGGGTGGCACGCAGCCGCGGCCTGCGGCTGGCGCGCGCTCAGGCGGCGGCGGTTCGATCGGCCGGTGGTGTCCCGGTCCCCTTCTCCGACCTGTTGGCGCCGCATTTCTACAAGACCCCGGAGTTGCTGTTCTCGCAGGACATGTTCCATCCCTCGGCCGCGGGCTACGAGCTGGCGGCCATGCAGCTCCTCCCCGCGCTCTGTGATGCGCTGGGAGAGTTCGTATCCGGCGCGACGCGCGACGAGGCACTCGAGGCGAGGTGGGCCGACGGCGGGTCGCTGCTCTCGCGGGTGAGCGGTCTGAGCAGGCTGTGGCGACGCTCGACTGGGGTCCCCGCACCCATCGTGGTGCCCGCGGGCTAGGTTCTTTCTAGTTTCCCGATCCCAAGGAGCCGTCATGCCCGAGGCCGTCATCGTCGCCGCCGCCCGCTCACCGATCGGCCGAGCCAACAAGGGGTCGCTGGTCTCGATGCGCCCCGACGATCTGGCGGCGCAGATGGTCAAGGCCGTCCTCGAAAAGGTGCCCTCACTGGACCCGCGGGATATCGACGACCTGATGATGGGCTGCGGCCAGCCCGCCGGCGAGGCCGGCTTCAACATCGCCCGTGCGGTGGCCGTCGAGCTCGGCTACGACTTCCTGCCCGGCACGACCGTCAACCGGTACTGCTCGTCGTCGCTGCAGACCACGCGGATGGCGTTCCACGCGATCAAGGCGGGCGAGGGCGACGCATTCATCTCCGCGGGCGTGGAGACGGTGTCGCGATTCGGCAAGGGCACCTCCGACGGCGCGCCCGACTCCAAGAACCCGCTGTTCGCCGACGCCCAGGCCCGCACCGAGCAGGCAGCCGCCGGCGCGACCGAATGGCACGACCCGCGCGAAGACGGTGCGCTGCCCGACGTGTACATCGCGATGGGGCAGACCGCCGAGAACGTCGCGGCGTTCACCGGCATCAGCCGCGAAGACCAGGACCACTGGGGGGTGCGGTCGCAGAACCGCGCCGAGGAGGCCATCAAGAGCGGCTTCTTCGCACGCGAGATCGTGCCCGTGACGCTTCCCGACGGCACCGTGGTGTCCACCGACGACGGCCCGCGGGCCGGAACCACCTACGAGAAGATCAGCCAGCTCAAGCCGGTGTTCCGCCCGAACGGCACGATCACCGCGGGCAACGCGTGTCCGCTGAACGACGGCGCCGCCGCCGTGGTGATCATGAGCGACACCAAGGCCAAGGAGTTGGGGCTGACACCGCTGGCGCGCATCGTGTCCACAGGCGTCTCGGGCCTGTCGCCGGAGATCATGGGGCTGGGCCCGATCGAGGCCGTGAAGAAGGCGTTGGCCAACGCGAAGATGTCGATCGGTGACATCGACCTGTACGAGATCAACGAGGCGTTCGCGGTGCAGGTTCTCGGCTCGGCACGCGAGCTGGGCATGGACGAGGACAAGCTCAACGTGTCCGGCGGCGCGATCGCCCTCGGCCACCCGTTCGGCATGACGGGCGCGCGCATCACGGCCACGCTGCTGAACAACCTGCAGACCCACGACAAGACGTTCGGTATCGAGACCATGTGCGTGGGCGGCGGCCAGGGCATGGCGATGGTCGTGGAGCGCCTCTCCTAAATTCTCCGTTCAGTCTGCAATGGCGGCGCAAAAGTACGAGAAGCGACCGCCGCCAGCGCAGCCTCGATACCCGGCGTCAGGCACGAAGAAGGGGCGCCCACACTGTGGACGCCCCTGCCTTCGTGTCTAGCGCTAGTCGCTGTTGAAGTAGCTCAGCAGGCGCAGGATCTCGATGTACAGCCAGACCAGGGTCACGGTCAGGCCGAGGGCAATGCCCCATGCCGCCTTGGCCGGCGCGCCGGCGCGGATCAACTGGTCGGCCGAGTCGAAGTCGATCAGGAACATGAAGGCCGCCAGCCCGATGCAGACCAGGGAGAAGATGATCGCCAGCGGACCACCGCTGCGCAGCCCGAAGCCCTCACCGCCGCCGACTCCGAACATCGCGAGCACGAAGTTGAGCAGGGCGATGGCGAGCACACCGAACAGTGCGGCGACGAGCATCCGGGTGAACTTCGGCGTGACCCTGATCGCGCCGGTCTTGTACACGACGAGCATGCCGAAGAAGACGCCGATGGTGCCGAAGAGCGCCTGCGCGATCATCCCCGGGCCACCGGTGGACACCAGGTTGGCGAACAAGAACGATGCGGCACCGACGAAGAGACCTTCGAGCGCTGCGTAGCTCAGCACGATCGCCGGGTTGTCCTGCTTGCGACCGAACGTCGCGACCAGGATCAGCGCGAGTCCGCCGAGTCCGCCGACGAGCACGAACGGCATCATCAAGCCGATGTTCGACGACACCAGGAAGTACGACACGATGCCGACCAACGTCACGACGCCCAGCGTCATGGAGGTCTTGGTGACGACATCGTCGATGGTCAGCGGCCGAGTGTCGACCGCTCGCTGATCCTGGTACGGCTGCGCCGCGTAGGGATCGGCGTGTACCGCTGCCGCCGCGCCACCGGCGGCTCCGGCACCGAATTGCGCATATCCGCCCTGCCCCTTGGGCAAGCTTCGAAATACCGGGTTGCTGCTTTCGCGCACCGTCGGTTCCTTCCTGTGCTGGTGTCGACCTATGACGAACAAACCTTCAACGCGTGAGGTTGCGAGCCAGTTCCCTCACCCGCCGACGGCCATTTCCCAGGCCCTTCACAGGAAACCTTACCCGGGCCTGCTCACCCCCGGGCGACGAACTAGATTGCATTCCGTGGACGAAAACGAGGATGTCCTAGTTTCTGTGGGTGGGCCCGCCGAGGCGCGCGTCGGCCTGCTCACCCTCAACCGGCCCAAGGCGATCAATTCGCTGACGCATCCGATGGTCGGCACGATCTCGGCGGCGCTGACCGAGTGGGAGCACGACGACGCGATCGGCGCCGTCATCGTCTCCGGCGCCGGCGACCGCGGACTGTGCGCGGGCGGCGACGTCGTCGCGATCTACCACGACGCGCAGGTCGGCGGTGCCGCGACGCGGCAGTTCTGGCACGACGAGTACCTGCTCAATGCCTACATCGGGCGCTACCCCAAGCCCTATGTGGCGCTGATGAACGGCATCACGATGGGCGGCGGCGTCGGTATCAGCGCGCACGGCAGCGTCCGCGTGGTCACCGAGACGACGAAGATCGGGATGCCCGAGGTCGGCATCGGGTTCATCCCCGACGTCGGCGGCACCTTCATCCTGTCGCGCACCCCCGGCCTGCTCGGCCTGCACGCCGCGCTGACGGGTGCGCCGTTCACCGGCGCGGACGCCATCGCGATGGGTTTCGCCGACCACTTCGTGCCCCACGACCGACTCGGCGCGTTCACCGAGACGATCCTGGCCGGCGGCGTGGACAAGGCCGTCGCCGCGCACGCCGAGGAGCCACCGCCGAGTCCCCTTCTCGCCCAGCGGGAGTGGATCGACCACTGCTATGCGGGCGACACCGTCGCCGACATCGTCGCCGCGCTGCGCAGCCACGATGCGGGCACAGCCGCGGGGCACATGGACGGCACAGCCGCCGCCGACCTGATCGCGTCCCGCTCCCCCATCTCGGTGTCGGTGACGCTGGAGGCGGTGCGCCGGGCCGCGAACCTCACCACCCTGGAAGACGTGCTGCGCCAGGAGTTCCGGACATCGTGCGGAGCGCTGCGCTCGCATGATCTCGTTGAGGGCATCCGCGCGCAGCTCATCGACAAGGACCGCAACCCGAAGTGGTCGCCGGCGTCGCTGGCCGCGGTCACCAAGGACGACATCGACGCGTACTTCGCTCCCGCCGACCCCGATCTCTCCTTCGACCACTGATTCCATCAGGAGTAGCCATGACCGCAGACGATTACGAGACCATCCTGGTCACCCGCGAAGGCCGGGTCGCCACCATCACGCTGAACCGGCCGAAGGCGCTCAACGCGCTCAACAGCCAGGTGATGAACGAAGTGACCACCGCCGCAGCCGAACTCGACGCCGACCCCGGGGTGGGCGCGATCATCCTCACCGGCAACGAGAAGGCGTTCGCGGCCGGTGCGGATATCAAGGAGATGGCGAACCTGTCGTTCGCCGACGTCTTCGCCGCCGACTTCTTCGCCGCGTGGGGCAACTTCGCGGCCACGCGCACACCGACCATCGCGGCGGTCGCGGGCTACGCGTTGGGCGGCGGCTGCGAGCTGGCGATGATGTGCGACATCCTGATCGCCGCGGACACCGCCAAGTTCGGCCAGCCCGAGATCAAACTGGGCGTGCTGCCGGGCATGGGAGGGTCGCAGCGCCTCACTCGCGCCATCGGCAAGGCCAAGTCGATGGACCTGATTCTGACAGGCCGCAACATGGGCGCCGAGGAGGCCGAACGCGCCGGGCTGGTCTCCCGTGTGGTGCCGGCCGACGCGCTGCTCGACGAGGCCAGAGGCGTCGCGGAGACGATCGCGGGCATGTCGCTGTCGGCGTCGCGGATGGCCAAGGAGGCGGTCAACCGCGCGTTCGAGTCCACCCTGGCCGAGGGTCTGCTCTACGAGCGGCGACTGTTCCACTCGGCATTCGCCACCGACGATCAGACCGAGGGGATGAACGCCTTCGCCGAGAAGCGGGCCGCGAACTTCACGCACCGCTAAAGTTCGTTCGTGACCGATACCGGCGAGCGCGCTGTAGCGACCGAGGACGCGGAACCCCGTGAGGAGGCGCCGGCGTCGACCCCGCCAAAGGGTGCCTGGTGGATTCGGCACTACACGTTCACCGGGACCGCCGTCGGTCTGGTCTTCCTGTTCTTCTCGTTGACGCCGTCGCTGCTGCCTCGGGGTCCACTGTTCCAGGGGCTCGTCAGCGGCGGTGCGGGCGCGATCGGTTACGGCATCGGCGTTTTCGCCGTGTGGCTGGTGCGCTACATGCGCTCGAAGGACTCCAGTCCGCCTGCGCCGCGCTGGGCGTGGCTCGGCCTCGTCGTCGTCGGTGCCATCGGGCTGATCCTGATGATCATCTGGTTCCATCGCTGGCAGGACGACGTACGCGACCTGATGGGGGTGCCGAGGCTGGGGTTCTGGGACCATCCGCTGGCCGCGGTGCTGTCCCTGATCACGCTGTTCGTGCTCGTCGAGATCGGCCAGCTGGTGGGCAAGCTGACACGCTTCCTGAAGCGGCAGTTGAGTCGGTTTGCCCCGCCCAGAGTTTCGGCTGTCGTGACAGTCGCGCTGCTGGTCGCGCTGACGGTCGCACTTCTCAACGGCGTGGTGGTCCGGTTCGCCATGAGCACCATCAACAAGACCTTCGCCGCGGTCAACGACGAAAACGACCCCGACTTCGCCGGACCGGACACGCCGCTGCGTTCGGGCGGCCCCGAATCGCTGGTCAGCTGGGAATCGTTGGGCCATCAGGGTCGCGTCTTCATCGCGAGCGGTCCGACGGTCGAACAGCTCACCGAGTTCAACGGCGAGCCCGCGATCGAGCCGATCCGCGCCTACGCCGGCCTGCATTCGGCGGACGGCATCAAGGAGACGGCCCGGCTGGCCGCGCTGGAACTGCAGCGCACCGGCGGGCTGGACCGGTCCGTGGTGGCGGTGGCGACGACGACGGGCACCGGCTGGATCAACGCGGCCGAGGCCTCGGCATTGGAGTACATGTACAACGGCGACACCGCGATCGTCAGCATGCAGTACTCGTTCCTGCCCAGTTGGCTGTCGTTCCTGGTCGACAAGGAGAACGCCCGTCAGGCGGGCCAGGCATTGTTCGAGGCGGTCGACGAGCTGATCCGCGAGATGCCCGAGGCACAGCGGCCCACGCTGGTGGTGTTCGGCGAGAGCCTCGGTTCGTTCGGCGGTGAGGCGCCGTTCCTGGCGCTGAACAACCTGATCGCGCGCACCGACGGCGCCCTGTTCAGCGGCCCCACGTTCAACAACACGATCTGGGCCGACCTGACCCACAACCGCGATCCCGGGTCGCCGGAGTGGCTGCCGATCTACGACGACGGCGAGAACGTCCGGTTCGTCGCCGAACCCCGCGACCTCCAGCGACCCGACGCCCCGTGGGGCCAACCGCGGGTGGTCTATCTGCAGCACGCCTCGGACCCGATCGCGTGGTGGAACACCGATCTGCTGTTCGCGCGGCCGGACTGGCTGCACGAGCCCCGCGGGTACGACGTGTCGCCGGACATGGAGTGGATTCCGGTCGTGACCTTCCTGCAGGTGTCCGCCGACATGGCGGTGGCCGTCGATGTCCCCGACGGCCACGGCCACGTGTACGTCCGCAACGTCGCCGACGCGTGGGCGGCGATCCTGTCCCCGCCGGGCTGGACGCCAGAGAAGACCGAGAGGCTGCGTCCGCTGTTGCGCAGCGACGAGAGTTCTTAGTAGACGAGCACGCCGCGGAGGGCGTGGTAGCCGCCGATGACGTCGGTGGCGCGGTGCAGCCCGAGTTCCCTCAGCGACGCGGCGGCAAGACTGGAGGTGTAGCCCTCCGAGCACAGCACCACCCATTCGACGTCGTCGTCGACGGCTTGCGGCAGTCGCGCCTCGCTGGTCGGGTCACACCGCCATTCGAGGACATTGCGTTCGACGATCAGCGCCGTGGGCACCTCGCCCTCGATGGCGCGTTGCGCCGCTGGGCGGATGTCGACGAGCACCGCCCCCCTGGCCAGCGCCGCGGGCAACTCGTCCGCGGACAGCCGGTTCAGCTTCGTTCGGGCGTTCTCCAGAACTACATCGATGCGACTGCCCATCAGTCCCCCTCCGGTTTGTCGGTCAGCTCGGTTCGGTTGCGGCGCAGGGTGTTACGTTCGGTGACGTCGTAGTAGGACATCGCGGTCAGCGGTGGTGAGTAGGCGTGCACGCTCAGCGTCGGCGCAGCGGGTGTGTCCGGTGCCCCCACCACGTCGTGCACCCAGCCGAGCGGAAACGCGGCCTGATCACCCGAGTCCAGCCGCCGCCCACGCAACGACGTTCCGTCCCAGCGGGTTTCATGCAGCGCGCCGGACACCACGGTCAGCGCGCCGAGCGACCCGCCGTGATCGTGCAACTCGGTGGAGCGCTCGGGTGCCCAGCTGATCAACCAGACGTCCAATTCGTCGTCACCGTGCAGGCGTTTGAACCAGCGCTCCGTCGCCGGCGGCCCGCCCGTCGGCAGCAGATGGTCGTACCGACCGCCGAGCACATCGTCGGCGAAGCGGTCGGTGGCGTGTAGCAGATCGGGCAGACGCAGCCGGGTGGGCGCGACGGACAGCAGGGAGGCGGTAGCCATGGAGACTCCAGAGACGGACGACGGGGTTCGGGACAGGCGGTCAGGCCTGACAACACTCCTGAACCCGGGTCGCGTTCCTCATGCCGACCAGTGTGGCACGGCTCGCCGACACGTCGCCAGTCGGAACCCTCACCGGAGCGTCACGGTGGGGTTACGAAGACGCAAGGCCTTTGACGACGGCAACCGTCGCCTCCTAACGTCGGGTTACCGACAAGGAATGGCGGCCTCGCGCCGCGCTTGGCGTGGGCGTGCAGTTCGGCCGTCGGGTGCGGTACCTGATCGCGGTTCCTCGATCCGTCACACGAGAAGATCCGTCACACCGAGAAGAGGTCGCCCATGAGAACTCCCGCCATCCGAACGTCGGCCAGGCTGGGCCGAGCCCTGCTCGCGGGCGGTCTGGGTGTCCTACTGGTCGCGGTCGGCGGCTGCTCGACCACCGAACCCGGCTCCGGAAGCCCCACAGGCGACGGCGGCACGCTCGAGCGCATCAAGGCGGACAAGAAGATCAACGTCGGCTTCGCCAACGAACGGCCCTATGCGTACCGGGAGAACGGCCAACTGGTCGGCGAGGATCCCGCCATCCACGGCTACATATTCGACCAGATCGGCGGTATCACTCTGGAGCCGAATCTGTTCGAGTTCGGCTCGCTCATTCAGGCGCTCAACTCCAAACGGGTCGACGTGGTGACCGCCGGCATGTTCATCACCCCCGAACGCTGCAAGCAGGCGGCCTTCAGCAACCCGGTGTACGTGGCCACGACCTCGCTGCTGGTGCCACAAGGCAACCCCAAGGGCCTCACCGACTACGCCTCGGTCGCCAACGGCGACGCCCGGCTGGCGGTGATGAACGGCGCCGTGGAGGTCGATCAGGCGAAGGAGTCGGGTGTTCCCGCCGATCGACTGCAGATCGTCGCCGACCAGCAGGCCGGACTCGATGCGGTCAAGTCTGGGCGCGCCGATGCGTTCGCGCTGACCAGCATCTCGCTGCGGGCGCTGGCGGCCAACGACGATGCCGTCGAGGTGAGCGAGGCGTTCGTGCCCGTCATCGACGGCAAGGAACAGCTCGGCGCCGGGGCGGCGGTCTTCCGCCGGAGCGACACCGAGCTGCGGGAGGCGTTCAACGAGAAGCTCGCCGACCTGATTCAGAGTCCCAAGTGGCTCGAGCTCGTCGAGCCCTACGGCTTCACCGAGGCCGAGCGTCCGGACCCGGAGTTGACGGCCGAGCAGCTCTGCCAGGGCTGAGCCCGGTGCTCGCCGAACTCGCCGACGCCGCACCCCTGTTCCTGCGTGGCGCCGGGGTCACCGTGCTGTACACCGTGCTGGGGGCCTTGGCCGCGCTGGCCGTGTCGTTCGTGTTCGGCTTGATGGCGTTGTCGCGTTCGATGCTCGTGCGCGGCGTCGGCCGCACCATCGTGGAGTTCTTCCGCGGCACCTCGCTGGTCATCCAGTTGCTGTGGATCTTCTTCGTGCTTCCTCAGCTGGGGCTGCGCTTCGAGCCGATGGCGGCGGCCACCATCGCATTCG
>Ga0209347_1002321_pt1 | contig 25633 bp, 23 predicted proteins | sample AutmiccommuBRH23_FD_187382 | JGI IMG/M metagenome (GOLD analysis project Ga0209347, IMG submission 187382) | Deep subsurface microbial communities from Mt. Terri, Switzerland - Autotrophic microbial communities BRH/23 (SPAdes) (version 2) | ecosystem: Environmental > Aquatic > Deep subsurface >...
AAATAAAAAGCCGGCACAAGGAACATCAGGGCAAATTCCTGGGAGTTGGTGGAGGCCTGCCGGTCAAACTCCATGGGCAGGTAGCCGCTTAGAACACCGAAGACAAAGGCCGCCACCAATCCCGGGGAGGTCCTGCCGGACCACCTTGAAACCGCAAAATAAATGCCCAGCCCCGTCAACACCCCGTTCAGAGGCCCGGTGTACTTAAGCACCAATAGTGAATCAATAGCCGAAAACTTGCGTAGTACGGTAAGGTAAATATGAAACCCCTGGGGATAGATGCCGTCATGAAACAAAAACCTGTTCTCTATGTACTTCATCCAGGCCAGGGTTACGTAGGCGTCGGACATGGCCGGGGCGGCGTGGATTAATGCGTCGTAAAACCTCAGATAGACCGCCCAGACAAAAATTATTGCAAACAGGATGGTGTTTCCGGCCTGGGTAAAACCGCTGAACCGGTATTGCAAAAAATGCTTTATTGATTGAAGCCTGTTTCGGCCCAGATTGGCCAAAACCCTACCCGGAGACACCAGCCCGTCAAATACGTCATAAACCCAGGTGGTAATTTTTAACCCAAGCTCTCTGGCTCCACCCCGGTGACCGTAACGGCGGATCGCACTCCTGAAAGTGATCACCAGCAGCACCGCCGTTAACGAAAGAAATTCATAGAGTTTGATGACCACCAGCACATAGCCCACGGCAATGGTCAGACAGACCATCAGCACATACCCGGACACCAGTCCGTCCAGCCCTCCCTCCCGGCCGGACCTGAAAAGGAGCCTGGGCCACAGTATGTAGACGATAAAAAACGCCAGTACGAACCTGGCCAGATTTATAAACTGATAGATAAAGTCGGAATACAAACTAATCACTTCCTAAGAAGCCGCATAAAGGTAGTAATCAATATTTTTCAGCACCTTTAGCACCCGCTGCGAGGTTATGATCACAAAGGCCAGAGCCCCGACGAGCAGCCCGAAAACCGCCCAACTGTGGTCCACCCAGCGGCTTAAAACAAAGCCCAGGAAAAGGTTGATCAGAAAAGAATACAGTGTTGAGCGGTAAACCATTTCCGGCTGGGACAGGCAGAAAAGGATCAGAGTGTTCATCAGGGCCACCGCCACCACGGCATAAGCCACCACGGACCAGGCAAAGACAAAGTGGGTGGTGGGGCTGGTAAATATGTTCAGCTCAAAGGTCCCGGCATTGCTTAAGTATCTTATCAGCAGGTAAAGGGCTGCGGCGTTGACCGCCGAAAAAAGGGTGACAAACGCCATCCTTTTGAAGTACATTAAAACATAAAGCCGGCTCAGGCGGCCCGACTCCGAAGCCATGTGGTTCTTTTCATTGGCCTCAAGGTTAAGCATGATCTCGTTGACCACCACCTCCACCACCCCCATGGGCAGGATCATGGTGATCAAGGCGAAGTCCAGCCCCAGCTCGTATTCACCCCGGAACCAGATCAGGTAAGGCATGAACAGGTTATTGGTGGACCAGGCCATAACCCGGTCGGTAAAAAGAAAGGTAAAATACAAAAAACCGTAAGTAAAAAAGGGAATGCTGGTATAGGCGATGATGGAAAGCCGCGGCATTGGCGGTGCAATGCCTTTTTCCATCTCTTTCTCGGCCTTCATAAAAAAATAATGGGCCGTCAGGATCCCGGCGATGGAAACCAGAATCAGGGCGATCACCTGGGAAAATATGATGTTGAAAGCAAGCAGCTTGAAAAGTATGAAGACCGTGGTGATCCCGCCGATTATCAGGCCGGTGAAAATCAACTCCTTTTGCAGTATGTACATGATCGTCACCGAGAGCCAGATGGCGCTGAGAAAAAGAAAATAAAGCACGATGATCACCGTCATGTGCCAGGGAAAAACCGCGAAAACAAGACTGAAAACGATAAAGGCGCCGGCGCTTAAAAGGCAGACCACGTACCCTATCTTAACGAAATAGAAGGTCACCCTCCGGGCCATGTAGTAGTGGCCCTGACCTACGTACATAAAGCCCCGGCGGGCTATGGCCTGGGTGAAGCCCCCCACCGCCATGAAGCTTAAGATGGTGCCCATGGCTATACTGGTGGCGTTCTCCAGGGACAGGTACTCGTAGGACCAGAGGGAAAACCTCAGGGTCAGCATGGAAAAAACCGACACGGCCATGGGCAGGGCAAATATGGTTCCCCTGAGAAAACTCCTCAGGATCAGCACCAGGTATTGCAGGGTGCTGATCTTCTCCACCGGAGAGGCCGGAACAAAGAGTATCTTGACCTGGATGGCGTCCCAGATATTGGCGGCCAGGGCGAAAATGTCCTCAACCCCGAAAAATTCCGCCGCCGTTCGGTCATTCCAGCCCATGGACTCCAGTATGGCCGCCACCTCGTACTTATCCTCGGGCTGAACGTGGCGGCTTAACACCTCGTCAACCAGCTGGTCAAAGGAGATTGCCTTTGGGCTTTGCGCTAATCTTCCAGCCGCCAGTTCCATAGGCTACTGTTCCAGTCCGGGAATCACCATATTGATAATCAGCTCGGCCAGTTTTCCTTCTTTTTCGGCCTTTTCAACTATGGACGGGGTGATCAACTGGCCCTTGCCGATTAAAAGACTGCCCTCATTGTCCAGCAAGTCCTCTCCGGCCAGTTTGCCTACCACGTACTTATGCCTGACGGCCTTGATCTCCCTGCTCACCGCCGGGCTTGACACCAACCCGGAGCTGCCGGACAAACCCTCTCCGCCGGGCTTAACCGGTAACTCCGGCGCCCCGGGGGCCAGATCCTGATGATCAGCAAATGACTGTTCGGCTGTGGAGGCTGTTTCGGGAACACCGGCAAAAAAGGTTTCATCGGCCAAGTCCTCCCGGGATTGGGCAAAAACTCCGTCATCCTGGACAGGGTGATCAAGGGACGGGGCCTCTCTTGCCGCGACACCGTCAGCCGGGACCTCTTCAACATTGGCAGCGGTATAAGTGGCGTCTGCTTCCGGCACATCTCCCCAGAAGCCGCCGAAATCTTCCACGGCAGCCGTCAGATCAGTCCCTCCGGGAGTGCAGGCCACACCCACCGGCGCAACATGGCCGCTTTCCTTTGGCCCGGAAATTTCCGCCTGGGGCTTTTGCGGGGCTGCCGCCCCATCGGCGGTGAGCTGTTTTTCCAGCAGGTTCTTCAGACTTTCCAGTTTCCCGCCGGAGGGCCTGTCGGCATGCTGAACCCCTGTTTTCTGCCAGTCCACCGATATGACCAGGGAGTCTTTCTTCACTGCCATGACACAATCAGCCGGAACAAACCTGCCGTCTTTCAGATAAAAGCCTTTAATCTCCCTGGTGCCATGGTCAATGAACAGGTTGCCCACCCTGCCCACCTGGACGCCATTGGGGCTGACCACGGTTTTACCAACCACGTCTTCACCCATGGCCGAAACTATTTCCGATTTGCTGTCCGGTGAAAAGATGGTCCCGACCACCTTCCTGCTGGACCCCTCGTCCTCGGCGCCCGGGCTAAAATCCTTATCGCTGCTCAGTTGCAGTATGCTTTGCAGCACTGCCTCCATCCGTAATTTAGTCTGTTTGATCTCCTTTTCGATGTCCGCCTCATAGTTATGATGAACGGCTATCCTGTGTGCTATTTCAGCACTAATTTTACTTGCATCCTCCTCCGAGGCCCGGTTGATCAGTTCAACCGCGTTTTTCACCCGGCTCAGGGCAAAATTCAACAGGCCCCCGGTCCCAGCATACCTTTCCCTTTCCTGCCGCAGGGATTCCAGTTCCCTGTTCAACAGTTGGCGCTCCTGCCGGCACTCCTCTATATCATCCCTGATCAGGGCTATTTCGTTGTTCCTGGTCTCCCGGATCCCGGCCAGGTGTTCATCCACCTGCTGCCTGTTGTAGCCCAGCAGCTTACCGCCGATGACCTGCATGAAAGACTACTCCCCTTCTGCCTTATCATTTACGGGCATATACTGACTGACCATCGAGGCAATCTCGCTCCTGGCCTTTTCCATGGTGGCCTTCAGGTTGACCAATTCCGCCCGCCTAAGCATAACCCTTTCGGCCGCCGCCTTTTCTTTCTGATCGGATTCCCCAAGGGCTGCCAAGGCCTTTTCCGAGGCCTCCATGTGCGCTTTGAGCAGCAGCCTGGAGATTTCGTTTTCCTTCTTCCTGTAAACGTCCACTTCCTGCTTCAGTTTCTCTATCTCAACCCTGATCAGCTCCAGTTGGCGGACTTCGTCGGACAGCTGCTTTCTAAGCTGCACCAGGATACTTTTATATTCCCGGTCCATCTGTTCCTGCAGGCCGTCCACGCCGGCGGGGTCATAGCCCCAAAAAGAACGTTTGTAACCTGTCCTCATAAGTCAACTCCACCTCTATTTCCGATCAGCAAACCTGTCAGGCAATCCTCACCGTCTCAATGTACTCAGCCATCACTTCCGCCTTTTCCAACTCGCTGAAAGCCAGGTCGAACTGGCCCAGATTGTTGTAAGCCCTGGCGATTTCGGTGATCAGCACCGGGACGGCGGTGGACTCCGGAGCGGCCTTGACCGCCAGCCGGAACTGGTTGACGGCCTCCCGCCAGTATCCCAGTTCCGCCAGGGCATAGCCCCTCTCGGCCAGCAACTTCTGCCGGCCCAGGTTGATGACCACCACCCTGGGCGCCACCCTGTCCGCCAGCCTGCGGTAACTTCTGATATAAAGATCCAGTGCGCGCTCGATGGTAAAGTGGTTCAAGGCCCTTTCCCTGGCTTCCTTACCCAGGGATGACCGCATCTCCGGGTCCTCCAGCAGCAGCATCAGTGCCCGGGCGAATTCCTCCGGGCTCCGGGGCCGCACCACCAGTCCGCAGTCGGCCACGGCCTCCCTGACCCCCCCCACATCGGTGGCCACCACCGGCTTGCCGCTCATCATGGCTTCCACCACCGAGTAAGGGAAGGCCTCGGTAACGCTGGACAAGGCGATCACGTCACCGCTGCGGTAGGCCGAGGGGACGTCGTTGGTGTGCCCGGCAAAGATAAAGTTTTGTTCCAGGCCCAGATCCCGGCGCAGGGCCAGACATTCCTCATAGTATTCCGGAACGGAAACCGTGCCGTAGACAATAAACCTTACATCGGGTATCCTTTCCCTGACTATGGCTGCAGCCCTGATCAGGGTCGCCAGGTCCTTCACCGGATCCACCCTGGCCACGGCCACCACCGTGGGGTTGATACTGCGGCTGAAATCCGGAGCCGGGCAAAATATTTTCCGGTCCACCCCGTTGTAAATTACTTCGATGCGGCCCGGCGAAACGCCAAAAACCTTCTCCCACCTGGTATTGTAGTCACACACCGGGGATACCTGGTCGGCCATGGCGTAGTTCAGACCGGCCACCGAGTGGATCATGCGCACCAGGAAGGTATTCAAAAATGTGGAGTAACCCCTGCGGGAAAGCGACAGGTACTGCTCCCTGAGGTATACCCCGTGCTCGGTAAGCAGGAAAGGAGTATTGTTTTCCAGTTTGGCCAGGGCGCAGGGAATGCCGCAAAAGGCCGCCGCCGCCGAGTGACTGACGTCCACCCTGGGCAGGGGGGTATTCAAAATCACCAAAAAGCGGTAAATCCAGCCAAGGCTCTGAATCAGATCGTAAACGCTGGGCATGGCCAGCTTGTTACTGCTGTCCCTGGTTTGCTCCAGCATCAGATCCTTAAATACATTCCAGGCCAGATCTGATTTGAAACTGTTCCGGTAGTCGTATTCCCGCAGGTACTTGTGCAGTTCAAAGAGTATTTGGCCAAACCTGATGGGGTTTTTATCAATCTTAACTATTTCTTCGGTTAACTCCCTGAACAGGGGTATAAACTCCCCTTCGACAATCCTGCTGTCGGTATATCTTTTAGCGGTATAGACTTTTGAAAAAGGGGTGGTCAAATGTTCACTGGGCTCCTCGGTTCCCCAAAGCGGCACCTTAATCAGTCTGGCATTTTGGGGCAGGTTGAATTTCTGGGTGACGAAGGGGTTCATGATGATGCTGTAAATCACATAATCTATATTGGGCAGCCTTTCCACCAACACATTGCACCAGGTGCTGACGCCCCCTTGGTGGAAGGGGTAGGTCCCCTCGGTGGAAAGCATTACCTTTATATTTTCATTTATCTTCAAAGTATTCACCATCTTGCCCAGAATTCCCCAGGATTTGACTAAATTGACTTGCTATACTAACATATTGTATCAGAAATCGTCAAGTAATCAAGGGGACATTTGTCTAACTAATACTACTATTTGAACCCGGGAACAAAACTATAAATAGTAATTGCACCCCTAAATCTTCCCCCAGTAACAAGAGGATACGCAAAAACTGCTGCCTTTGGCGCCACAGTCACGACAAAAATCAAACTGCCTTAACGAATCGTCCCTGAAGCAATCACCGGTACTAATATCGTCATAATCAGGAATTTCTTTCATTACCGAAAAAAATTCTTCAGATGAAAAATTAAAACCGTGTTGCCGGGCCAAGTCCTGAACCTCTTCAAGACTTTTGAGACGGCAAAGGCTTCTCTTCAGGCTCTGATCGCGACTTGCCCTTTGTAAAAAGATTAAAATTTCAGCTATCGCCATGACCTCTCCCCTGATCTACCCCGTCCTTTTTACTTTGTTTTGCGGGGTGTGAATGGGCACGTTATCAGTATATAATGCCAAGTTTAAATGAAGTTAAAATAGCCATAAAAATAAACTAAATTTTTTACCCGGAAGGCAGTTCCGGGTACCGGCCCGGCAGGAATGGCCGTAAAGTCTGTTGAAATCCAACATTAACAAGTTATTATGTAGTCTTTATAAACTAAATATAAGGAAGGTAATGTATGGCCGGTGAAAAAATACTGGTTGTTGACGACGAGCCGGAGATTAGCCGGTTAATCGACCTTTACCTGACCAGAGACGGCTTTCAGGTGCTGGTGGCCGAGAACGGGCTGCGGGCCCTCCAGTTGGCCAAAGGCCACCGGCCGGACCTGGTCATTTTGGATATTGTGCTGCCTGACCTGGACGGACTTGAGGTCTGCCGGAAACTGCGCCGGGAATACAGTATGCCCATTCTGTTCTTAAGCTGCAAGGGAGAGGAGCCGGACAAGATTCTGGGTCTCTCATTGGGGGGGGACGACTACATAACCAAACCTTTCAGTCCCGCTGAGCTGCTGGCCCGGGTCAAGGCCCACCTGCGCCGGAACAGACTGGTCAGCCAAGCTAATAAGGAGACCTCGCTGCTGCAATTCCCCGGCCTGATTATAGACCTGGACAGCCATGTGGTGTTGGCCGAAGGCACACCGGTGATACTTTCAGCCAAGGAATTTCAGCTTTTGGCACTACTGGCCAAAAGCCCCAACCGGGTTTTCAGCACCGACCAGCTTTTCCACTCCATCTGGGACCCCCTGGACCTTGGCGACACCAGGACGGTGATGGTGCACATCAGCAACCTGCGCAAAAAAATAGAGCCCAATCCCTCCAGCCCTGTCTACATCCACACCATCAGGGGGGCCGGGTACAAATTCAGCTATCAGGAGCAGCCCCCCCGGAGGACACATCAATGAAGGCCGGGTCCGCACTAATGGCCCTGTTGATCCTTGTCCCTGTCCTTGTACTGTCAATTATGGCTTTACGCTGCAAAAATATGTCGTTCGTGATTAAAGGACTGCGCCGGGAACTGGGGGAACTAAAGGACCAGAAAGGTACGCTGGAGGAAAAGGTGGGGGAACTAAGCCTGGAACTGCAGAAGTCCGGTGAAAAGCAGGTACAGTTGAACAGCCGGCTCTCCCGGCTGGAAGTTTCCCGGCGCCGCTTTATATCCGGCCTCTCCCACGACCTGCGCACCCCCATGACCTCCATCCAGGGCTACGTTGAGGCCATCCTGGACGGCGTTATCGCCGGGGCTGAAGATCAAATGAAATATTTAAGGCTCATTCACAGCAAGATTCTGGGGGTCAACCGGATGACCCAGGACCTCTTTGACCTGGCCAGGCTGGAGTCAAGGCAGGTCAGCCTCAACCTGGAGACGGTAAAGGCCGGCCGTTTGATAGCCGGAGTCTATGAAAAATACAAGCTGGACGTGGAGGCAGCCGGGATCCTGTTCGGTCTTCAGACGCCTCCTGCCGGCCCTGAAGACCCTGAAGAATCCCCCTGCCCCTGCCTTAGCGTGGACCCCGGACAGCTGGACAGGGTCTTTGCCATCCTCATCTTTAACGCCATCAGACGCACTCCCCAGGGAGGGACTATAGTCATCAGCTGTGCTTTCGGCCCACCCAAAACAGGCGGGGATGGACCGGAGGTTCTCATTGCCCTGAGGGACAGCGGACCAAGCATCTCCCCGGATGACCTCCCCCATCTTTTTGATCACTTTAACCGGCAGACCGGCGCCGGCAAGCCATCCGGCGGCAGTGCCGGCCTGAGTCTGACCATCGCCCGGGAAATAATTGAGCTGCACGGCGGCCGGATTCGGGCTGAGAGTCACCAGGGGCGGGGCAGCACCTTCTTGTTCACCCTTCCCGCGGTGGAAACAGCTTGTCCCTGACATATTTTACTTATTCTGCTTATACCTTCTATGGCATATTTTTTATAAAAAAAAGGAACTATAAGTTCAGTAAGCCAAAAGGAGGTGAAATTCGTTGGCTAAGGCAACAGGTATCGTACGCAGAATAGATGACCTGGGTAGGGTGGTAATTCCGAAGGAATTGCGCAGGACCTTGAAAATCCGCAACGGGGACCCGCTGGAGATATATGTGGACAGAGCAGGCCAGATCATGCTGAAGAAGTACTCCCCCATCAACGAATTGGGACAGTTTGCCCAGGAGTACGCCGAGTCGCTGAATGAGGCCCTTGGCCATGCGGCCATTATTACCGACAAGGACAGCGTGGTGGCGGTGGCCGGGAAAAACCTCAAGGATTTGATTAATCAGACCATCAGCAGCGCCGTGGAAGAGGTAATGGAGAATAAAAAGGCCGAAGTTTTTGCCGCTGCCGTGACCATTACCGAAGACCAAAAATCCAATTTTGAATCAGTGGTCATAGCCCCTATTATCTCTGAAGGCTCCTCTATCGGAACGGTGATTATAGCCTCCCGGGAGAAAGTCCAGATGAGCAACCTGGAGGCCAAGCTGGCCGAAACCGCCGCCGGGTTTCTGGCCAGGCAGATGGAGCAGTAAAAAAGGACCCGACACAGAAAAAAATCCCCTTTACAGGGGATTTATTTTTTGCGTTCTATTCATTGAAAATCTTCAGGTAGTCAGGGTCCACCAGGCTCACCCCTATTTCAGCGCTTAACGGGGAACCGTAGGCCAGCCGGTACAGGTCGGCCAGCTCGGCAATCAGGGGACTCCTGGGGTTGGTGCCGGTGACCTGGTCGTCAAAGGCCTCTTCGGCCATATAGGGCGCCGTTCCGGCATACTTCTCAGCGTTCAGGCCCAGACCGGACAGATTGAGGGGCAGGTCCAGTTCCACCGTCAACCTCCTCACCGCCCTGATCAATGAAACAACCCCCTGCCTGGCCCCGGAAGCTTCCAAACCCAGGTACGCCGCTACCTCACGGTATTTTTCCGGTGCCCGGAAATATTCATACTGCGGGAATGAGGCAAATTTCACCGGGGGGCTGGCATTAAAGGCGATGACATAGGGCAGCAGCACCGCATTGGCCCGGCCGTGGGAGATGCCGAACTCCCCGCCCAGCTTGTGAGCCAGACTGTGATTGATGCCTAAAAAAGCATTGGTAAAGGCCATCCCGGCGATACAGGAGGCGTTGTGCATTTTTTCCCGGGCCTCCCGGTCTCCAGGGTTGCGGCAGGAGCGGGGCAGGTACCTGAAGACCATCTCCACGGCCTTTAGCGCCAGGGCGTCGGTATAATCCGAGGCCATCACCGAGACATAGGCCTCCAGGGCGTGGGTCAGCACATCCATGCCGGTGTCGGCGGCCACCTTGGCAGGCATGCTCATGGCCAGGTCAGGATCGATTATGGCCACGTCCGGGGTCAGCTCGTAATCGGCCAGGGGGTACTTGATATGCCGGCCCTTGTCACTGATCACGGCGAAGGCCGTAACCTCGGAGCCGGTTCCGCTGGTGGTGGGGATGGCCACAAAAAGAGTTTTGCGCCCCAGCTTGGGAAACTTATAGGTCCTCTTGCGAATGTCCAAAAATTTCAGCCTTAAAAACTCAAACTCCACCTCAGGGTGCTCGTAAAACAGCCACATGGCCTTGGCGGCGTCAATGGGGGAACCCCCGCCCAGAGCAATGATGGCGTCGGGCTTAAATTGCTTCATGGCCTCACAGCCCCTGCGCACAGTCTCCAGGGAAGGGTCCGGCTCCACCTGGCTGAAGACCTCGGTGGTCACCGGCCGGCTTCTTTTCTTTAAGTGATAAATGACCTTATCCACCATGCCCAGATTTAAGATCACCGGGTCGGTGACGATGAACACCCTCTCAATCCCCGGCAGCTTGCTCAGGTAGCTGATGGACCCGTGTTCGAAATAAATCCTTTCCGGAACCCTGAACCACTGCAACTTTTCCCGCCTCCTGGCCACCCTCTTGATATTAATCAGATTGTCCACGCTGACGTTGGAGGTGGTGCTGTTGCTGCCCATGGAGCCGCAGCCCAGGGTAAAGGAGGGCACGTTGACATTGTACAGGTCCCCTATGGCCCCGTGGGTGGCCGGGGAATTGACCATGATCCGTCCGGTCCTGATGCGCCGGGAGAACTCTCCGACCACCTGCTGATCCTCGGAATGAATCACCGCCGAGTGGCCCAGTCCTCCGAATTCCACGATCCTCTCACACAGCGAGATGCCCTCGGAGGTGGACCCGGCTGTGTAAAAGGCCAGCACCGGGCTGAGCTTTTCAAAGGAGAGGGGATAATCAGGCCCCACCCCGGCCAGGGGGACTACCAGCATCTTAGTGCCCGGGGGCACGGTAAACCCAGCCATGGCCGCTATGTCCCGGGCAGTCTGCCCCACCACGTCGGGATTTAGGGAGCAGGCGCTGCCGTCTTTGACATAGAGCCTTTCCAGCCTTTTGGCTTCCTCCGGGCCGGTGAAATGACAGCCCAGCTCCTTCATTAGATCAGTCACCCGGGAGGACACCTCCCGGTCCACCACCAGGGACTGCTCCGAGGCGCAGATCATGCCGTTGTCAAAGGTCTTGCTCAGGATCAGGTCGGTCACCGCCCTCCTGATCCGGGCGGTTTTTTCAATGTAGCAGGGCACATTGCCGGGGCCCACCCCCAGAGCCGGTTTGCCGGCGCTGTAAGCCGCCCTGACCATGCCGGATCCCCCGGTGGCCACGATCAGCGACACCCCCGGATGCCTCATCAAATAATTGGTGGCCTCAATGGAGGGCTTTTCAACCCAGGAAATGCAGCCCCGGGGAGCACCGGCGGCGACAGCGGCCTCCAGCATCGTGCGGGCCGCCTGGCTGCTGCAGCCGGCCGCCCCGGGATGGAAGCTGAAGATCACCGGATTCCTGGTTTTTATACAGATCAGTGATTTGAACATGGTGGTGGAGGTGGGGTTGGTCACCGGCACCACAGCCGCCACCACCCCCACCGGCTCGGCCACCTCCATGTAGTCCTCCTCCTCATCCTCACTGATCACACCCACGGTTTTCTTGTACTTAATGTTGTGGTACACCGATTCGGTGGCGAAAATATTTTTGATAATCTTGTCTTCATAAACCCCCCGGCCGGTTTCCTCCACCGCCAGCCTGGCCAGGGGCATGTGTCTGTCCAGCCCGGCCAGGGCCATGGCGTGAACGATCCGGTCAATACTTTCCTGGTCATAGTTCAGCAACTCCCCCGCCGCTTCCAGGGCGGCCTCAACCAGGCCGTCCAGTTCGGGAAAGCCGCCTTCTTTTCCTTGCCGGTCCGAACGATCCTGCAACCAGCCCACCTCCCGTCAATCTGCTAAGACTAATTATGCCGCAGACCTTAATGGCTTATGCCGAAGTTGCATACCGGGAAGCGCCGGGAGGCAAGCTATGACTGCCCAAACCCCAAAATGGAGGTGCCGGCATGCACACCATCTGCCCGGCCTGCAGCGGACTGATCAGAAAAGGACCACGCTGCACCTGCGGTGAGGAAATGATCGACTCCGGCCCGGTCACAGACTACCTGGGCCCTTACAGTCCCTATGACAACTGCTGCTTTGAGTCCCCAGGCTGCACCCACCTTTTCACCTGCCCGGCCTGCGGCAACGATCTCAGGCTGGCGGTGCGCCAGGAACAAATATGAAGATAAATATTTAAGGCGGCGATTATTTTATTCAGTTGACTAATTAATTCTGTTAAAATATTGTTGCATTAACAATATCGGAGGTTGGCATGTACCAGGAAATAATCACCAAGGTTCTGACCAGGGTGCCTATCTTTGCGGACATCTCCAAGGAGGCCGTTGCCAGGCTGGCCTCCATCGCCAGATTCAACCAGCATGCTGAAGGAACCACCATTTTCAGCCAGGGTGATCCGGGGGACTGCCTTTATATTGTGGCCTCGGGCAAGGTGGAGATCTTCGTCAAAAAGGGGGAAGGCAATCCGGTCAAGATTAAAGACCTTGGCGCCGCCGAGGTTTTCGGGGAAATGGCCCTGCTTGACGGGCTGCCCCGGTCGGCCACCGTGAAAGTGGCTGAAAAGTCCATACTGTTCTACATCAACAGGATTGATTTCAATTTCTTCCTGATGCAAAACCCGGAAGTAGCCCTCAAGATTATCGAAACCATCAGCCGGCGGCTTCGGGACACCAACAAAATGCTGATGGAGTTGACCAGTGACAACCAGGGCCTGCGGGTCATGCTGCGGGAGGCTTACGGGCTGACCGCCGGGGGCGAGGCCCTGGAAACCCCCGGCAGCCGGACGGAGTAATCGAGGCCCGGGTGACAGGCTTGTAAAAGCTTACCGCTTACCGCTAATAGCTTACAGCTTTTTTTGGAGGTGGCCGGATTGAATTTTTGGAGGATTGTGGTCTTTTCGCTGCTTATCGCCATGCTTTTGGCCACCGTGCACATGGAGTACAAAAATTACCATCATCAGGTCAACGACCCCAGACACTACGATACCATCGGCAACTGATAAAAAAACATAAATCCGCCACAGTTTTGCAACACTTTGATCCTATGATCAGCTTAAAACAACAAAGGAGTGATCCCATGGCAGCCGAAAAGGTGGCGGATAATTCTGGTCTGAAGCAAAAAAACCGCCTCCGGCAGGTTCGGATGGCGGTGCTTATTTTAGTGCTGACAGTATCCACGGTGTTGGGCCTCATGCACCAGTTCGTCCCGTCCGGGGGCCCGGTGGGGGTTGACGCCCTGTGCCCCTTCGGTGGGCTGGAGTCGGCCTTTACCCTTATTTTTACCGGAGCAATGATTAAAAGGGTGGCCCTAAGCAGCTTTATCCTGCTTATTGTAACCATCGTACTGGCCCTGGTCTTCCGCCGCTCCTTCTGCGGGGTGATTTGCCCCCTGGGCACCATCCAGGAGCTGGCCGCCAACCTGGGCAAAAAGTTATTCAAAAGGCAGGTTTTAATGCCGGCCGCCATTGACCGCCCGGCCAGACTGCTCAAGTACCTCGCCCTTGTGCTGGTGGTTTTCTTTTCGGCCAAGGCGGGGGAACTGGTGATCCGGCCCTATGACCCCTGGGTGGCTTACCACCACCTAACCTCCAGCGAGGTTTTCACGGATTTTCTGGTCGGTCTGATCGTGCTGGCGATCACCCTGGTGGGGTCATTTTTCTACAACCGGGTGTTCTGCAAGTACCTCTGCCCCATGGGCGCCTTTCTGGCCCCCTTATCCAAAGCCGGCTGGTTCACCATCAGCCGGGACCCCGCCGCCTGTATCAGGTGCGGGGCGTGCAACCAGGCCTGCCCGGTGCAGTTGGAGGTTATGGACAGTAGCCGTATTGACTCGGCGGAGTGCATCAGCTGCTATGAGTGCCTCAACGTCTGTCCGGGCAAGGGAGCGCTGTCCCTGTCCGGCCGGCTGACCGGCGCCATACCGGTGAAAAAGGCCCTGGGGGCGGTGGTTTTAATTTTCGTTATGCTTACTGCAGCAACCACGGCCACCGGTGACTTCCTGTGGCAAACCGAGACCCTGGCCAGTCAGGTGGAGGCCGCCGGCACCTTCGACTCCGGGCTGATTAAGGGCAGCATGTCCCTGGCGGAGGTTGTGGACGGCTTCGGCATCCCCACGGAAGTCCTGCAAGACAAATACAAGGTGACCGATGAGGACTTGAAGCTGCCCATGAAGAATATAAAAGAAAAGTATGCCTTCGAGACCGAGGACGTAAGGGCCTTTGTCGCGGAATACCTGCAAAACTCAAAGACCGGGGGTAAATAAAAATTATAAGCCGGCCCCCGGTCATTGAAACCTCGTAGTAAAGGGGAAAACCATAGACAATGAAGAGGATTGGCATAGACATTGACGGCGTCATCGCCGACTCCCAAACGGTGATTATCCGCAAGCTCAATCAACACTTTGGAAAGAATTATAACCTGGCGGACTTTGTTAATTTGAGGCCGGTAAAAATGTTTGGGCTTAACCGGAAGCAGCTGGACAAATTCATCATGACCAAAGAACTGGAGATCATCCAGGAGACTGTTCCCATACCCGGGGCCGTCGAAACGCTGATCCGGTTGATCGAAAACCATGAGCTGCACCTGGTTACGGCCCGCTCACCGCTGTACAGCGGCCAGACCGAGGCCTGGCTGAAAAAATACGGCATACCTTACAGCCGGATCAGACTCCTTGGCCAGCACGACAAACGCGGCGCCTGCCTGGAGCTGGGGGTTGATCTTTTTATCGAGGACAACAAAAAGAACGCCCTGCAGATAATCTCCTGCGGCATCCCGGTGCTCCTGATGAACGCCACCTACAACCAGGGCACCCTGCCCGGGATGGTGACCAGGGTCTTCAATTGGGACGAGATCAAGCAGTATATTGAGTCAAGGGGGACAGTCCCCCTTGACTCGCCTGGCCAGCCCCCTATTTTATGAACTCCCGTTTTTCCTCCCAGGGCAGAATCACCGTCTTGATCTCATCAAGGCCGTCAATCCGGCTCAGCTTCACCGCCCGATCCGAAACGGTGTAAAACACCTCGTTGATAAAGGCCGACCTTTTTACCGGGTCAACGGCTTCATAGCCCGTTTCCCGCTGCACCGGGTGACTGATCCGGCCCTTCAGCCTGATACCCTCTTCAGCTGAGACATTAAAAACGTACATTCCCTGCCAGTGCCGGGGGCGGGGCGGCGGGCCGCCCTCCCTGTAAATAATGGGCTGGCCTTCGGTGTATGAGACCGGCAGAGCCATCAGATTTTTCTCCCGGCTAAAGAGAAAAGCCCTGTGATTCCTGGAAACCTCGCTGTCCGAGTGGATCTGATCCAGCACATATTTGGATATCTCCAGCGGCCTGGCGGGGTCACTGACGTCGAAGAGGGCGACCTTGACCCCCTGGGTCCTGGCCGGCAGGGGCGGCATAATCATTTCCGGCCGGGGCGCCGCCTGATCTATCCGCAGCGGCAGCAGGTCCGGCGGAGGCGCCACCTCCTGGCCCACCCCGATCAGGTGGTTCTCGTCGTAGGGGTGCAGGTAGTCGGAATAACCCGGGATTTTCAGCTCCCCCAGCACCCTGGGCTTCCCCGGATCTTTGAGGTCGATGACAAACAAAGGGTCCACCCTTCTAAAGGTAACCAGGTACACCCGGCCGCCCATGAACCTGGCCGAGTAGATGCGCTCGGTGGGCGCCAGCCCCTCCAGCCGGCCCGCCACCTTCAGTTCCCCGTCCAGAACGTAAATGTTGTTCCTGGGGGCCTCCCCGTCCAGTAAGAACCCCTGAGAGGTGGTGGCCACCCTAAAATAGCCTCCCTCCTCGTCCATGGAAAACTGGTTTAATAGCCTCCCGCTCACCTCGCCGGTGCAACTGTACCGGACACTATCTTCCTGCAGGGAAATTTTGTGGATAAGAGTCTTGGGTGCCAGGGCACCCAGGTCCGGCGCCTTGGCCCCCGCCAGGTAAATATTTTCGGAAGAAGCGTAAATGGTCTGGGAGGCCCCGGTGAGAAAGGTGCGGGTTGTGGCCTGCCGGCTGTTTTCGGCGGTGTTCAAGGCCACCATCATGGTGTAGCGGTAGGAGTAGTCCGGGTAGTCAAAGTAGTAAATCTCCTCCGGGGCCACGTTGATTACCCGTTCATTTTCGGTCAGCCGGGGCAGCTTGAGATCGCCGTTTTCGATAGCCGCCGGCAGGCTGGCCGCCAGATAAAGATAGCTGCCGATCATCCTGGACCCGGTTAGGCTTCCTTCCCAGGCCAGTGTTTTAATCGCGACAGGTTTCAGGGGATCGCCGACATCATATACCTCCACCGTCATCCCCGGGACCGGCCGGCTGCGGCTGATCACCACCAGCCGGTCACCGCTCAGATACAGCCCGGAGGGGCGGCCGGTGCACTTGATGGTGGACACCAGCCTTGCTTTTTCGGGCGGGTATGCCTCCACTATATGCACCTGGCTGCCGGATACCGTGTATATATACCTGCCGTTGTTTTTAATCAGATCGTCTTCATCCACCCCCTCCACCTGGACGTTGGTGGCGGAGTATCCCGAAGCGGCCGCAGGCGCCTGGGCGGCGGACTCTTTGCGAAGGACCGACTTGCTGATATCCGGCGCAGCCCCACCCTGCAGGGCGGCTTCCCCCAGCCGGCCATAGCCGTTCCGGGCCAGCAAACTGTTTGTATTTATATATTCAATCAGGTGCTCCTTGCTGGTAAACCTGCCCGGCTCCCCGGCCACCGACTGGCCGGGACTGAAGTACAGCCCCATCAGCAGGGCGGCCGTAATTACAAACAGGATGGTCATCACCCTCGGCCTGGACATTGTAAACTCCCCTTTCCTTAGAGGTTTTTCCTTTTGCTACCTACTGACGATCACCGGCCTCTCACGGTTCCCAGGGATAGACCTTTTTCAAAAACGACCTTGTGAAACCGTAGCCTTGCCGACCAGCAGCCAAAACACTTGTGAAACGGTAGACACCCACAGCCTGCTTTTGGGCGGAAAAATATTTATTTATGGTTATTGCGCTTATATGATAATAAAAACAAAACTATCCCGGAGGTGTTACCGATGATGGTCAAGCTAAAGCACTGGATGGAAAAATTTCTGCAGGATCCCTTTTACCAGGCCGAGCTGATGCGAGCCGAGATACTCACAGATGATAACGACCTGCTAACCTCGCTGGTAGGATCGCTGAACCACAACTACCATACACTCAAAACCTGGTCCGAATAAAAGTTCCCACAAACCTACTGTGGGAACTTTTATTTTGATCACCTGAAGCACTGGTTGCAAAGCAGGAACACACCCGTTCAAATAGTTAACAGTTCTGGAAAACCAGTAAAATCAAGGATACACAAAAAACACCCCGGGCCAAATCTTCCCCCCCAAAATACCTGCCTTTTAAGGTCAGAAAACCACCTTTCATTTACAATAAATTGTTTTTTACCGATCCGGGCTACTCATGGCATGCCTTGTGCTATATATTTAATTTGAGTTATCTGACTTTTTGCAACTTTTATTTTTTTCTTAATTGCAGAAACCCTGTCCCTTAAAGGTTAAAACACGTACGGGGAGGTGTTGACGCCGCTGGACCAAATAATCCATTTTGCCTATAAACATTAAAGAGGGGAGTGACCATTTTTTAAATGAAGCGTTTTTTAGGTATCCTGCTGATTCTGTCCCTGGGCGTGCTGCTGCTGGCTGCCGGGTGCGGGTCTAAAAAAGAAGAAAAGCCTGCCGCCACCGGGTCGGGCGGAGAAAAACCCAAAGAGGTAGTTATCGGCTACACCGGCCCCCTGAGCGGACCGGCTGCTGAGTATGGCCAGGACTGTCTCAACGGTATAGACATGGCAATTAATGAAATCAATGGCGCCGGGGGAATTACCGTTAGCGGCAAAAAATACGTTTTCAAGCTGGAAAAGCTTGACGACATGGCCGACCCCACCAATGCGGTGAACAACGCCCGCAGGTTCCGCAACCAGTTCAAGACACCGGCCATTTTTAATCCCGTTTTCAATACCATCACCCCCATGATGCAGATAAACCAGGAGAAGGGCAACGAGTTTCTGATGATGGGCTATACCAGCACCCCCAAGGTTGTTCAACTGAACAACAAGCTGGTGGTGGCCATTCCGCCGCCCTTCACGGCCTACGTGGAGTCCTTCAGTCAAATTGCCTGGGATCAGGGCTGGCGTAAGGCGGCCATGGTCATCACCCTGGGCGCTTACGGCGACGAGTGGCGGCACGCCTTTAAAGAGCACTGGACCAAAAAGGGCGGTCAGGTCACCGCGGATAAGCCGGCCAACTACTACACCGAAACCGACTTTTCCTCCCAGCTGACCGCAGCCCTGGCCACCAAGCCGGACGTGCTGGTCATCGGCGGCCCCTCGGCGCCCACCGCCCTAGTGATTGAACAGGCCCGGGGTCTGGGCTTCAAAGGCGGCTTTATCCTCATCGATCAGGCCAAGATGGACTACATTGAGAAAAATATACTCAAGAGCACCAAGCTGATGGACGGCGTCATCGGCGTGGCGGCGGTGGCCCAGATTCCCACCCCGGCGGCGCCGGTGCATGACAAGAAATACAGCGAAACCTATAAAAAGATGGCCACCTGGGAGTCGGTGCTGAACTACTGCGCCATGCACGCCCTGGCCAAGGCCATGACAGCCGCGGGCACCGTTGAGGATGCAACGGCCATTCGGGCCTCTTTCCAGAAGGCATTCCCCCTGGCCGGCGATAAATTCCCCAGTGAGTACTTCGACATCTCCGACAAGGGACGTATGCACTGCTTCGCCTCAGTCCAGATGATCAAGGAGGGCAAATACTCCACAGCTTATCTGTACGGCTACTGGCAGAGCGAGGCTGAATTCAACAAGCTCAAGTCCCAGGCTAAAGTCACAGGCGGAGAACTGCGCTACCTCAAGGTTGACGAATAATAATTTATCAATTATAGCCTCCCCCACCCCTACCCCGGGGTGGGGGACACCAGGCAACCTCACTCCCCTTCCGGATTCCGGCAGAATGAGACTAATATTATATACAGAGTAGAGGGGACTGTCTATGGATCTTTTTCTGCAGCAAATTTTTAACGGCATAATGCTGGGCAGCACTTATGCCGTTGTGGCTCTTGGGCTGACCTTGGTATTCGGTATTCTGCACATACCCAACTTTGCCCACGGCCACCTCTACATGCTGGGGGCCTATATCAGCTTTGTGGCCATGACCAAATTCGGCCTCGGGTTTTGGACGGCACTGGTGGCCTCGGTGCTGGTCCTGGCCCTGGTGGGGGTGGTGGTGGAGAGACTGGTCTATCGCCCCTTGCGGGATCAGCCCCACATCAACTCCTTTATCTCGGCCATCGGCGCCCTGATGATCCTGGAAACCGGTGTCATCGTCACCTGGGGCCCCCAGGCCCACCGGATCCCCAACCCTTACCCCGGAACAGTCGAACTGCTTGGCGTGACCATGACCCAGCAGCGCCTGCTGCTAATCATCGCGGCCCTGGTGCTGATACTTTTGCTCCAGCTCTTCATCAAGAAGACCACTCCGGGCACCACCATCGAGGCCGTGGCTCAAAACCGCGAAGGTGCCATGCTGGTTGGAATAAACGTTAACCGTGTTTCATCCCTGACCTTCGCCATCTCCACCGGCACCGCCGCCGCAGCAGCCTGCCTGGTGGCGCCCATATTTATGATTTCGCCGGTTATGGGTGCGCTCCTTGGGATGAAGGCCTTCATTATCGTCATCCTCGGCGGTCTGGGCAGCGTCCCCGGGGCCATTGTGGGGGGATACATTCTGGGGCTGATTGAGTCCCTGGGCGGCGGCTACATCTCGGCGGACTACAAGGATGTTTTCGCCTTCGGCGCGCTGCTGCTGATTCTGGCCTTCAAACCCACCGGGCTGTTCGGAAGGGAGGTCTCCTGATGGCCTTTAAATTTATCAAGGAAAAATGGTTTTATTTAGGACTTTTAATTCTGGCCCTGATCCTCCCGCTGATCATTACAGACCGCTATATATTTCAACTGGTGATCATGAGCATCATTTTCGCCATCGCCACCCTCAGCCTGAACCTGATCCTGGGCTATACCGGCCAGGCTTCACTGGCCCACGCCGGCTTTTTCGGCATAGGGGCATACGGGGTGGGCCTTTTGACCACCAAGCTGGGCCTCTCCTTCTGGCTGGCCCTGCCCCTGGCCTCGCTGATCTCAGCCATTATAGGCTTTTTAATCGGCCTGCCCACCCTGCGCAGCCGGGGTTCATACTTTGCCATCGCCACCCTCTGCTTCGGGGTGATTATAACCATTGTGGCCGGCAACTGGGTGGACCTTACCGGGGGGCATACCGGCCTGTTGGGCATTCCCCGGCCCAACCCGCTAACCCTGCCCTTTGCCGGCAAGATTGAATTTGAAAGCCAGACCTCCCACTATTACCTGGTTCTTTTTTTCCTGCTGCTGACCCTTCTGGTTATGCACCGCCTGGTCTTCTCCCTGCAAGGCCTGAGCTTCATGGCCGTCCGGAACAATGAGCCTCTGGCCGAAGCTGTGGGTGTGAACACCTTTGCCACCAAGATACTCTCCTTTGTGGTGGCCAACTTCTTCGCCGGCATGGCCGGCGGCATCTACGCCAGCCTGATTGGCAGCATCAGCCCCAGCACGGCCTCGGTCAACCTCACCTTCAACTGGCTGACCTTCCTCCTCCTGGGGGGTGTGGCCACCCTGGCCGGACCCATCATAGGCGCTTTTTGTATTCCGATACTGATGGAGTACCTGCAGTTCCTTCAGGAGTACCGGCTGATTATTTTCGGCGCCCTGCTCATTGTGGTGATTATCTACTTCCCAAGGGGGCTGATGGGCGGCATAGACAGCCTGCGACTCTGGATTAAGAATTCTTACACGCGCAGGAAGGCAGGTGGAGATAAAGTTGTTACTCCAAGTGGAAAATCTCACCAAGCGGTTTGAGGGGCTGGTGGCGGTTAACGATGTCTCCTTTGAACTCAGGCAGGGGGAAATACTGGCCATCATCGGCCCCAACGGGGCCGGCAAATCATCCCTCTTCAACCTGATCAGCGGCATCCTCCGCCCCACCACAGGGAAAATACAGATCAGCGGGCAGGACATTACCGGACTGAAGCCGCACAGAATTGCCGAAAAAGGCATCGCCCGAACCTTTCAAACCACCGCCCTCTTTGACCAGCTCAGGGTGGTGGATAATCTGGCCATCGGCCACAAACTCCGTACCACCAGCGGCTTTTGGAGCACCCTGCTGCACACCCCCCGCTGGAGGGCGGACCGGGCCAAAACCATGGCCAGAATAATGGAGGTGCTGGGCTTTATCGGCCTGGAGGCAAAGGCCTTTGATTTTGTCTCCACCCTTTCCCAGGAGGAGCAAAAGCGTCTGGCCATCGGGGTGGCCCTGGCCGGTGACCCTGTAATCATAATGTTGGATGAACCCACCGGCGGCCTGATCCAGGAAGACACCAACGGCATTACCGGCCTGATCAGGAAAATAAAGGCGGCCGGCATCACCGTCTGCCTGATTGAACACAAGATGGGCATGATCATGGACCTGGCCGACCGGATCGTGGTGCTCAACTACGGAACCAAGCTGGCCGAGGGCACCCCCGCGGAGATAAGTCAGGACCCGGCGGTGATTGAGGCTTACCTGGGGAGGGAGTACGTTGCTTAAGCTCAACAATGTAACCACCGTCATCGGCGGCTTCCAGGCCGTGCGCAATGTCTCGCTGGAAATAAACAAAGGTGAGTTCGTAGCCTTGCTGGGCAGCAACGGGGCGGGCAAAAGCACCTTTTTCAGGACCATTGCCGGAGTGCTCAAGCCCTCGATGGGAAGCATAGAATTCAACGGCAGGCAGATCCAGAAGCTGCCGGCCAGCGCCATTGTCAGCCTGGGCCTCTCCCTCTGTCCGGAGGGCCGCCAGCTCTTCCCCCAGCTCCCGGTAGCCAAGAACCTGATGCTGGGAGCCTATACCCGGCGCAGGAACCCAAAATCAGTGTCCCGGACCCTGGAACAGGTTTATGACCTGTTCCCGATCCTGAAAGACCGGGCCAATCAAATGGCAGGCACCCTCAGCGGAGGGGAGCAGCAAATGCTGGCCATAGGCCGGGCACTCATGTCCCAGCCCGAGATGCTGCTGCTGGATGAGCCCTCCATGGGGCTGGCGCCCCTGGTGGTGCAAAGGATTGCCGACGTCATCAGCGCCATTAACCAGGCCGGGACCACGGTCTTCCTGTCTGAGCAAAACGCCAACGTGGCCCTGATGATCACCCGGCGGGGCTACGTGCTGGAAAACGGCAAAGTAGTGCTGGAAGGACCCAGTTCCGACCTGATGACCAACAGCCTGGTCAAAAAAGCCTACCTGGGAGCGTAAGGGCTGGAATTAGGAATTGGGAATTGGCGGAAAAAAATTACCAGCTTGATTATGGGGTCATTAATAAAGCCACAAAGGGCACAAAGGACACAAAGATTTGACTGTCCACCCTCTGCGGGTCACTATTTTAAGCCATAGAGAGATCACAAAGATATTTTCTGCTATTATACATCTCCTTAGTGCTTTTCTTTGTGACCTTTGTGTTCTTTGTGGCTTAAATCAGAACCCCCGGAGGCTATCATGCACCTCTATGCCCTCTGTGGCTATATCCCTCACGCCTGCCCCAGTTTCTTTTTCTCCTCGTCCACCAGAATCCGGCGCAGCAGTTTGCCCACCGCCGACTTGGGAAGTTCCTTTCTGAACTCCACCATCTTGGGCGCCTTGAAGGCCGCCATGCGCTCCCGGCAGAACTCGATAATTTCCTTCTCGCTGGCGGACTCTCCTTCCTTCAGCACCACATAAGCCTTGACGGTTTCTCCCCGGTAGGCGTCCGGCACTCCGGCCACCACCGCCTCCTGGACCTTCGGGTGGGTGAAGATCACCTCTTCCACCTCCCGGGGATAAATATTGAAGCCCCCGGCCAGGATCATATCCTTCTTCCGATCCACGATGCAGAAATAGCCGTCCTGGTCCATCCTGGCCATATCCCCGGTATAAAGCCACCCGTCGCGCAAGGTCCTGGCGGTTTGCTCCGGCATATTCCAGTAGCCCTTCATAACCTGGGGCCCTTTGATCACCAACTCCCCGACCTCTCCTATGGGCATCACCCTGGTCCCTGTCTCGATGTCCATCACGGCGGCGTCGGTGCCCGGGAAGGGGACCCCGATGCTGCCCACCTTGGACTCGCCGAATATGGGGTTGCAGTGGGTGGTGGGGGAGGATTCCGACAGCCCGTAGCCCTCGCTCATCACCGAGTTGGTTCCTTCAAACAGCTTGTTGTAGCTTTCCCAGACCTCCACCGGCAGGGGCGCCGCCCCGGAGTTGTACACCATTACATTGTGCGGGTCCTTGAAGGCCGGGTGATTTCTAATAGCCACGAACATGGTGGGCACCCCGGGAAAGAAAGTGGGTTTATATTCACTGATGATTTGGCAAATCTCCTCGGGAACAAACCTGGGCACCAGGATCAGTGTTTTGCCGGCGGCCAGACCCAGGTTCATGCAGGATGACATGCCATAAACATGAAACAGCGGCAGAACGGTGAGGATTAGCTCCTTCTTCTCATCCCCGATGAAGAAGTAATTGGTCTGAGAAGCGTTGGAGTATAGATTGGCGTGGGTCAGCATGGCGCCCTTGGAGACCCCCGTGGTCCCACCGGTGTACTGCAGCACCGCCAGGTCCTCCAGGGGGTCGATCTCAACCGGGGGCGCGGGGGTACGGTCGGCGGCGTAAAAATCCGGGAACCAGAGTGTGTCGTCGGGAAGACTCCCGGGCTTTCCGGCAAAACCGGTGAGTATTACCTTTTTCAGGGGGGTATTGCCCCGGATATTCTTAACCCTGGGATAAATATCGGCGTAGACCAGAATCATAGTGGATCCGGAGTCGTTTACCTGATGCTCAATCTCCCTCTCCACATACATGGGGTTGGTGTTCACCACAATCCCGCCCAGGCTCAGGATGGCATAGTAGGCAATAACAAAGTCCGGGCAGTTGGGCAACATCACCGAGACCCTGTCCCCTTTTCTCAGCCCCAGATCGTAAAAGACCGAGGCGGCCCTGGCGACGCAGCCTGCCAGTTGGGGGTAGTTAATTTTGTGACCGTAAAAGATCAGGGCCGTCTTGTCCGGGTATTTCCTGGCCGACTCAAACACCAGGGTGTGCAACGGCTTGGGGTCGATTTTAATGTCCCAGTCAACACCGCCTGCTTCGTACACTTTTAGATAAGGTCTGGGGAAATCCATATTTACACCTCCGGAAAAAATGTCTACTTTCTTGACTAGCAACCGCCATGCCACTTTTTGGACAGAAAAAAAGCTGTTCTGAATGGTCCTTCAGCCATGTATTTTTTTCCCAGGATAAAATATTGTTCACTAAATTAACGCCTGTTTCAAAACTTTATAAATATAACTTAATCAACAGCAATTCAGTCAATTAATTTGACACCCGGTGGCCTTCAGCTTACGCCACAGGGTTGTGCGGCTGATTCCCAGAACCCTGGCCAAATCGCCCTTGGAATTGGGGAAAAGAGTTGCCAGCTGCTCAATGATCTGGTTCTCGATCTGATCAAAGGTGCCCAGTTCCACCATAATTTTGTGCTTGCCGTGGCCGTCCCCGCCCTCCTCGCCAAAGAGGCGGCTGATCAGGCTTTGCAGGGTGCTGAAGTTTTCGAAATTGTCCTCACCGATGGCACAGTACCTCTCGGCAAAATTCTCCAGCTCCCTGACGTTGCCCGGCCAGGAATACCTCTTCATCTTCTCAAATAGAGCCTCAGGGACGCTGTCCGGAACATTCTCCCACCCCCGGCGGGCCAGGAAGTGCCGAAAGAGCACCGGTATATCCTCCGGCCTTTTACGGAGGGAAGGCACCTTGAGCGGCAATACATTCAGCCGGTAGAACAGGTCTTCCCTAAAGAGGCCCTTTTGAACGGCCTCGTAAAGGTTGCGGTTGGTGGCGGTAAGCACCCTGACATCCACCTGCACCACCTTCTCCCCACCCACCCGCATGACTTGTTTCTGCTGGATTACCCTGAGCAACCTGGCCTGCAGCTGGGAACCCAACTCCCCGATCTCATCCAAAAAAATAGTCCCGCCGTGGGCCACCTCAAACAGCCCCAGTTTGCCCCCCCGCCTGGCCCCGGTAAAGGCCCCTTCCTCGTACCCGAAGAGTTCGCTCTCCAGCAGTGTCTCGGGAAGGGCTGCGCAGTTTATGGCCACAAAGGGCCCGTCTTTCCGGTGGCTCTCATTGTGCATGCTCTGGGCAAAAAGTTCTTTACCGGTGCCGCTTTCACCGGTGATCAGCACCGTAGACTGGGATTTGGCATATTTTTGCGCCTGACCGATTGTTTCCCGCAAAAGCTGGCTCTCACCGCAGATATCGGCAAAGCTGTACTTTGACACCAGACCCTGGGCGAGCAGTTTTTGCCTTATTTTTTCCTCCATCTGCCTGAAGTTGCCCTCTTTCTTGAGCTCAATCATCCTGACAGATCTTAGCCTTATCCTCCTGGTCATCCCTACGCCCCTTTCTCTAAGTTCCAAGCCGGGCTTTCAACGGGCATGACGGTTCTCCGCACAATTC
>Ga0209347_1002322_pt1 | contig 25631 bp, 15 predicted proteins | sample AutmiccommuBRH23_FD_187382 | JGI IMG/M metagenome (GOLD analysis project Ga0209347, IMG submission 187382) | Deep subsurface microbial communities from Mt. Terri, Switzerland - Autotrophic microbial communities BRH/23 (SPAdes) (version 2) | ecosystem: Environmental > Aquatic > Deep subsurface >...
CGACCGCAAGAAGACCGCCGAGATCCTCGGCATCTCCTACAAGACCCTGTACAACAAGACGAAGAAGTACAAGGAAGAAGCGGAAGACGCGTAGAAGCAAGGCAGAAGGCAGAAGGCAGAAGGCAGAAGTAAAGGCGAAGGCAGAAGGCAGAAGTAGAGACAACGGCAACACCGGACGGTCCCCGGCCCCTCAAGCAGAGTCAGCAGCTTCCTGCTGTTGGGTCTTGTTGTTGCCTTTACTTCTGCCTTCTGCCTTCTGCCTTCTGCCTTCTGCCTTGCTCCTCGGAATCCCCCTCGGGGCGATTCGGTTAACTGATTACCAGCTCGCTATTTACGGCTCCCCTTTCGATGGCCGCCCGCGGCGTCGATGGCCGGATGGCGTATCCTGACGGACCCCGGGCGAGGAATTTGGGTTCCGGGGAGTGAGTTTGCGGGCAATTCGGACGACCCCCTGATCGCCGCCCTGGTGGGCCGCGACCGGCCGGTCTCGAAGCACGACAGGAGTTCAAGGTTGGCCAAACATCTCGTCATCGTCGAGTCGCCTGCCAAGGCGAAAACGATCAACAAGTTCATCGGCAGCGACTACACCGTGAAGGCTTCGGTGGGCCACATCCGCGACCTGCCGAAGAGCGAGCTGGGCGTCGATGAGGAAACGTTCGAGCCGAGCTACCAGGTCCTCGAGGGGAAGGAAAAAGTCGTCGCCGAGCTGAAGGCCGCCGCGAAGAAAGCGGACATGATCTTCATCGCGTCCGACCCTGACCGCGAGGGAGAGGCGATCGGCTGGCACGTGATTTCACTGCTCGGCAAGGACGCCGACAAGGTCAAGCGCATCCTGTTTCACGAGATCACCAAGACCGCGGTCCGTCGCGCGATGGAGCAGCCGATCGAGATCGACATGGACAAGGTCAACGCCCAGCAGGCGCGCCGCGTCCTCGACCGCCTGGTCGGATACAAGCTCTCTCCTCTCCTCTGGGACAAGGTCCGCCGCGGCCTCTCCGCCGGCCGGGTCCAGTCGGTCGCGCTCAAGATGATCGTCGACCGCGAGGAAGAGATCGGCGCCTTCGTTCCGGTCGAGTACTGGAGCCTCGCCGCGAAGCTGGAAGGGAAAAACCCTCCGCCGTTCGTGGCGAAGCTGACGAAGGTCTCCGGAAAGAAAGCCGAAGTTCCGAACGAAGAGGAAGCGCGCCGGCTCGAGAAGATCCTCAAAGAGGGCGAGTACGTCGTCGAGAAGATCGCGCGGAAGGAGCGGAAGCAGAACGCGCCCGCTCCCTTCATCACCTCCAAGCTCCAGCAGGAAGCCTACCGCCGGTTCCGCTATCCGGTCCGCCGGACCATGCAGATCGCGCAGGCGCTTTACGAAGGTAAGGAGATCGGCAGCCAGGGGCAGATCGGTCTGATCACCTATATGCGTACCGATTCGACGCGAGTCTCCGACGACGCGATCGCCGAGGTGCGCGACTACATCGGCACGAAGTATGGGGAGGAGATCCTTCCCGAGAAGCCGAACACCTTCAAGACCAAGAAGGGCGCGCAGGAAGGCCACGAAGCCATCCGCCCAACCTCGGTCGCCCTCGACCCCGAGGCCGTTCGTCCGTTTCTCACCAAGGACGAGCACAACCTCTACAAGATGATCTTCGAGCGCTTCGTCGGATCGCAGATGAAGCCCGCGCTTTTCGATGTCACCGACGTCGACATTCAGAACGGACCGGCCACGCTTCGCGTTTCCGGCGAGGTCCTCAAGTTCCCCGGATTCCTCGCGGTCTTCAAGGATATTGACGAGCCGGAGGAGAACGAAGCGGAAGGCAGGCTTCTGCCTCCGCTGGAGGAGGGCGAGAAGCTCCGGCTGCTCGAGCTCGACACGAAACAGAACTTCACCCAGCCGCCGCCGCGCTACACGGAAGCGACCCTGGTCAAGGCGCTGGAGGAGAACGGCATCGGGCGCCCGTCGACCTACGGCTCGATTCTTCAGACGATCCAGACCCGCGACTACACCTACAAGGACGAGGACAAACGCTTCCGGCCGACTCAGCTCGGCTCGGTCGTCACGCGTCTCCTGCGCGACTCGTTCGCCGACATCATCGACGAAAAGTACACCGCGAAGATGGAGGAGGAGCTGGACGACATCGAGGAGGGGCGCCTCGACTGGAAGAAGTCGATCTCGGCCTTCGCCGTCAAGTTCAACTCCGACCTCGCCAAAGCCCAGAAGGACATGCAGGAGGTCAAGGGGAAGGGCATCGAGACCGAAGAGAAGTGCGAGACCTGCGGTTCCCCGATGGTCATCAAGTTCGGCCGCTTCGGCGAGTTCATGGCGTGCTCGAACTACCCCGAGTGCAAGACCACGAAAGAAATCCCCCAGGCCGGGAACGAGACCGAGGAGCAGATCATCTGCGACAAGTGCCAGAAGCCGATGGCACTCAAGCGCTCGCGCTTCGGTCAGTTCTGGGCCTGCACCGGCTACCCGGAGTGCAAGAACACGAAGGATCCCCGCCTGCTGAAGGCGAACATCCCCACCGATCCGCAGCCTCCCTGTGAGAAGTGCGGCAAGGAGATGGTTCTCAAGAGCGGCCGCTACGGCCCGTTCTACTCCTGCTCCGGCTATCCCGAATGCTCCAACATCCGGAAGATTGCCAAGAGCGGGAAGGTCGCGACGCCGGCCGAGCCGACCGGCGTGACCTGCCCCGAATGCGGGGAAGGCGAGCTCGTCCAGCGGTTCTCACGGCGCGGCGCGTTCTACTCCTGCAACCGTTACCCGAAATGCAAGTTCGCCGTCTCCCACCGGCCGATCAACAAGCCCTGCCCCGAGTGCGGCGGGAAGATCCTGGTCGAGAAGGAAAGCAAGCGCGAGGGGCGCCTCGAGGCCTGCCCGAACAAGGAGTGCAGCTACAAGGCGCCGCTGTCCGAGGGGGACGACACGGGGGCGGCGAAGGCCTGATTCGACGTGGCAGAGGATCTTTTCCTCTGCCTTCCGCTCCGCCAGAAGAGATCGCCCACATTCGAGCAGCTCTCCTATCGAGCCGCTAGATCCTGCCGGCGGAGGATAGGATCCTCCGCCACCTTTTGTCCCAACGTAACAGGCGGATGGCGGGTTCCGGGATTATGCTGGAGCCGTCATCATGTCCACCGAGCTGACCCCCGAGGAGCTTCTCGCTCCCTACCCGTCGACGGTCCGCGCGATCGCTACCGATCTTCGCGCCTCGATCTGGCGAGAGCTTCCCGACGTCGAGGAAGTGGTCGACCCCGGGTCGGGAGTCATCGGTTACCTCGTCCCGTGCGGTGAGACGACTCGCCAGTTTGGATTCCTCGCTCCCTACGAGGACCGGGTCGTTCTCGGTTTCGAGTGGGCGGCGCTCATGGACGACCCGTTCGGCCTTCTCGAGGGGGACGGTAAGAACCGTAAGATCGTCTGCCGCCGGCACCGCGCCGCAGATTGCTCGAAGCTGCGCCCCTACATCCGCCAGGCCACCGAGCTGGCGACCGCGCGCCACTGAGCCCGGCGAAGCTTCACAGCTTTCCGAGAAAATCCCGGACCGGCTTCGTGATCAGATCGAAGTCGATCAGGAACGCGTCATGTCCTGCCGGCGTCGCAATCTCCAGATACGTCGAGTCGATCTTCCGCTCCGCCATCGCCGCCTGCACGCGCGCGACCTCGGGCGGCGGAAAGAGCCAGTCCGTGTCGAACGAGATCAGCAGCGCCTTCCCCTTGAAGGACGCAAAGGCTTCTGAGAGCGATCCGTACTGCTCGTCCAGATCCATCTCGTCCATGGCCGCCTGCACGCGGATGTACGAGTTGGCGTCGTACTGGCGGGCGAACTTCGCCCCCTGATACTCGAAGTACGAATCGATCTCGAACTGCCTCGTGCCGTGCCGCCGGCGGCGTCCGAACTTCCGCTCGAGCGCCGCATTCGAGAGGTAGGTCATGTGTCCGACCATCCGCGCGACCTGAAGCCCGCGGAGAGGATCGTGGTTGTCGTAGTAGTCGCCGCCGTGGAAGCTGGAATCGGCCTCGATGATCTTGCGGCCGATGATGTGCCACGCGATTCCCTGCACCGGAACCGCGGCCGACGCGGCCATCGAGATGATCGATCGCACTCTCTCGGGATAGCGCGCTGCCCACATGAGCACCTGCATCCCACCGAGCGAACCGCCGGCGATGGCATGAAGCGTATCGATCCCGAGGTGGTCGATGATCAGGCGCTGCGTCTCGACCGCATCCTCGATGGTCGGCCAGGGGTAGCGCGAACCCCACTGCTTTCCGGTCGCCGGATCGATCGAGCAGGGGGAGGTCGTTCCGTAGCAGGAGCCGGGGAGGTTCACGCAGACGACGAAGTAGTCATTGAGGTCGAACGCCTTGCCGAAGCCGATCATCCCGTCCCACCAGCCGGGCTTCTCGTCGGCGTCCGAATAGACGCCCGCAGCGTGGGCGTTGGCCGAAAGTGCGTGACAGACCAGGATCGCATTCGAGCGATCGGCGTTCAGCGTCCCGAACGTCTCGTAGCAGATCTCGAACGGCGCGACGGTCTGCCCGTGCTGAAACCGAAAACCCTTCTCGAGCACCAGCTCCTTCGGCGCCTCGCTGATAAACGTATCGCCGATCCGGTCGTAGGGGGGCATCGGGAGGGAGGATAGCAAGGACAAGGCAGAAGTCAGAAGGCAGAAGGCAGAAGAAAAGGCAGAAGGCAGAAGGCAGAAGGCAGAAGTAGAGTCAAAAGCAGGGGCGCCCGGCCACCCGTCATCCTGAGGGAGCGCCGCGCTTGACGGTCATCCTCACGCGAACCGTGCGCGCGACCGAAGGATCTCAAAATGGCAGGATCCCGCCACCGTGCATTCCCCCGCCCCGGTCAACACGATCTCCGCATTTGGAGATCCTTCGCTCGCGCCCACCGTCATCGCGTCGACCCGATCACCGCGGCGCTCACTCAGGATGACGGAGGGCCTTTGCGTTTGACGTTCCTTCTGCCTTCTGCCTTCTGCCTTCTGCCTTGCCTCATCCCTCCTCCCTCGCCATCTGCCCCTCGTAAATCCTTCGCACCTCGTCGATTGTCGACGCCTCCGCGGGGGTTTTGTCGTCGCGGACTCGGGCGATTCGGGGGAAGCGGAGGGCGTAGCCGGATTTGTGGCGCTTCGACTCCTGGATCCGGTCGAAGGCGATCTCGAGGACGATCTGCGGCTCGACGGCGTGGACGGGACCATAGCGCGCCGTCGTGATCGCCTTCAGTCGCGCCGTCATCGACTCGATCTCCGCGTCGGTCAGCCCGGAGTACGCCTTGCCGATATTCAGCAGCCGCCCTTCATCTCCGAGCACGGCGAACGTGTAGTCGGAGAGAACGTCGCGCCGGCGGCCATGGCCGTACTCGGCGGCCGTGACTACGCAGTCGAGCGTTGCCAGCGCCTTCTTGTACTTCAGCCACGCTTTCCCGCGGCGCCCCGGTGTGTAGAGCGATTCCGGGTCCTTCACCACCAGCCCCTCATTTCTCCGTTGGCGCGCCTCGTCAAATGTTTCGTCGATCTCCGGGCCTGAAGTCACGGGCTTCTGGAAGCCGAGGCGGATGGTCGAGTTGGCGCCTTGCTCGAGCGGGTCAGGACTCTGGAGAGTCCGGCCACTTTCGACGAGGCGGACCAGGGCCGCGAGGCGCTCGCGGAGAGGACGCTCGAAGAGTGGCTCCCCCTCCGCGAAGAGGAGGTCGAACGCGAAGAAGACGACCGGTGCCTCCTGCAGCAGTTCCGATGTCAGCTTCCGTCTCCCGATCCGGCTCTGCAGCGTGGCAAAAGGGAGGATGCCGTCGCGGAAAGCGACGATCTCGCCGTCGAGGATGCAGCTGACGGGAAGCGAGGCGGCCGCCGCGGCGATCTCCGGGAACCGGGCGCTCACCTCGTCGAGTGTTCGCGAGTAGATGCGTACCTTTCCGTCCGAGGCGTGGATCTGCGCGCGGATGCCGTCGTACTTGTCGTCCGCGATCGCGCCGGCTCCCAGCTGATCCGAGATCGCCTGGGGATCTTCTTCCGGCTGCGCGAGCATGAAGCCAATCGGATGAAAGAGGGTCATCGAGGCGGAGTCGAGCGTTCCGCTTCGGGCCAGGAGGGCGGTCGCACCGAGGTCGCCGTTGAACATGTGCGCGCGCCGCACTAGAGGGAGTGGCTGGTCGAAAGCCTTTGCGATGGAGGACTCGACGAGTCCCTCCTGGAGCCCGATCCGGAGCTCGCCAACGAGCAGCTTCAGGAGGTAACGCGCCTCCTCGCGGTGGAGACGGCGAAACAGATCCGCGAGAATGGCGCCCTTGGCCCGTGGGCCTGCGGCCGCCGCGAGAGCAGTCAGGGTCTCGCCAACCTCGAGAACGGAAACCTCCTCGGCCGGGGATCCGTGGCGGTCGGGGAAGAAGGGAGCGAGACCGTCGCCGAGATCTCCCGCGCGGCGGGCGGCGATGCCGAGCTCTTCGCGGGTCTTCCCGAGGGCGGCGGCTACCCCGTCGGCCAGGGTCGCCCACCCGACTCCGGTGACCCGTTCCTCCCGCCGGGGAAAGGCTGCTCCCGTGAAAAAGACGGCAGCGCGCTCGAGGGAGGGGTCATCGAGCGAGCGAAGGTAGGCCGCCAGGATCGCCTCCTTCTCGCTCTTGCGGGTGGTGGCGGCGATGGCGGTCGCGGTCTCGGCGAAACGGCTCCACACGTCGGCCGTCACCGTCAAGGAGAGTGCCAGCCACACGCTCAGGCGTGACGCCGACCCCTGTACAAGGGGGGACCGTGCGATAGAATCCGCGCCGACCGTAAGAAAACAGAGGAGTTGGCCATGAAAACGAAAGTAACCGTCGTCGGAGCAGGAAACGTTGGAGCGACCGTCGGGCAGCGCATCGCCGAAAAGCACCTCGCCGACGTCGTGCTCGTCGACATCGTGGAAGGCGTCCCCCAGGGGAAATCGCTCGACATGATGGAGTCCGCGCCTGTCGAGAAGTTTGATGCGAATGTCCTTGGCGTCAACGGATACGACGAGACCGAAGGGTCGGACATCGTCGTCATCACCGCCGGCCTGCCCCGCAAGCCGGGCATGAGCCGCGATGACCTCCTCTGGAAGAACGAGGAGATCGTAGCGGGGGTCACGAAGGAAGTCGTCAAGCGCAGCCCGAACACGATTCTGATCATCGTTTCGAATCCTCTCGACGCGATGTGCGAAGTCGCGCGCCGCGCCTCCGGGTTCCCCCGCGAGCGCATTCTCGGAATGGCCGGAGTGCTCGACTCGGCCCGCATGCGCGCGTTCATCGCCATGGAGCTGAACGTATCGGTCGAGAACACGCACGCGTTCGTTCTCGGCGGACATGGCGACACCATGGTTCCCCTGCCGCGCTACTCGACGGTATCCGGGATTCCGATCACGGAGCTGATCTCGAAGGAACGCATCGACGCGATCGTGGATCGCACCCGCAATGGCGGCGCCGAGATCGTCAAGCTGCTCGGAACCTCCGCCTGGTACGCACCCGCCTCGGCGACCGTCGAGATGGTCGAGGCGATCCTGCGAGACAAGAAGAAGATCCTCCCCTGCGCCGCGCTGCTCAACGGCGAGTACGGCCTGAACGACATCTTCGTCGGAGTGCCGGTCAAGCTCGGCGCCGCCGGCCTCGAGCAGGTCATCGAGATCAAACTCACCGACGAGGAAAAGGCCGGTCTCGACAAGTCGGCGAATGCGGTGCGCGAGTTGGTTGGTAGTCTGAAGATGAAGTAAAAAACCAGGGACTAGGGGCTAGGGGCTAGGGACTAGGAAAAGCAAGATCCCAGGTCGCACACCCTTCGAAAGCCCCGCTCCGGCGGGGCTTTTTCTTTGTTTCCGGGGAACGAAACGCGCCCGCGTCATCCTGAGGCGGCGCGCGAAGAACGAGTCCTCTCCGCAACCATGCGCGCCGACGAAGGATCTCCAAATGCGAGGATCGCGTTGACCAGTGCGGGGGAAACGGCAGGTGGGCGACATCCTGCAATTCTGAGATCCTTCGGTCGCGCACACGTTTCTCGCGGGAGGGACGGTCGTCGCGGCGCTCCCTCAGGATGACGGGGGTCTGCCTTTGCTCTTGCTTTTCCCTAGCCCCTAGCCCCTAGTCCCTAGCCCCTACTCATGCCCCGCTGGATGACTTTCCCCTCCTTCGCGGTTTAACTTGTCAACATGAAACGCCTCGTCATCGACATCGAAACCGTCGGCATTCCCTGGGAAGATCACGATCCCTACGTTCGCGAGTACCTGATCAAGGGGAAGAGCGAGGCGGAAGCCGAGGAAGAGAAGCGCCGCGGGGCGCTTTCTCCCTTTACCGGGCGCATCGTCGCCATCGGCGTGGTCAACGCCGACGACGGCCGTCAGTGCGCGCTCTTCGAAGTGCCGGGGCAGAACGAGATCATCACCCGGCGCGAGGGGAACCGGACCTTCATCAGCGGCAGCGAGGAGCTGATCCTGGCGAAATTCTGGGAGTTCCTCGGAGCGCGGGATCGGTTCATCTCCTTCAACGGACGCCAGTTCGACGGCCCGTTCCTGATGATCCGCTCCGCCATTCACGGCATCACTCCGAAGCGCGACCTGGTTGGCTATCGCTACAGCTTCCATCCGAACTGTGACCTCCGCGAGGCGCTGAACTTCTGGGGGTCGGTGAATTCCCGCCAGTACCGTTTCAACCTCGACCTCGCGTGCAAGACGTTCGGCATCCAGAGCTCGAAGACCGACGGGATGGACGGCCGCGCGGTCGACACGCTCTACCGCGAGGGGAGATACGAGGAGATCGCCACGTACTGCCTCGAGGACGTCCGCGCGACGGCGGAGCTCTACCACAAGCTCGCGTCCACTCTCCTCTGCTTCGAGTCGTCGTTCCGGCAGTCCGAGCCAGCCTCCTCGCGGAAGCAGCAGGGGGATGCGTCCGAGCTCTCCCCATCGTCGGAGCAGTCGTTCATCGACTCGCTCGAGGAAGGTTCGGCGGTGCTCTCGAGCTCCATGGAGCGTCTCGACCTCGCGACCTCCGAGGGGCGCGCCGTATTCGAGCATCACCAGACGCGCGTCCTCGGCAAGCTCCTGGAAGCCGACGATGACGAGCCGATCCCGATGCCTCCCACGAATGAGAAGTAAGAGCGGAACGGCTCGTTCCGCGGCTCCGAGAACTCCGAATCGATGAAATGCTTTCGCGGAAGAATCTTCACGCTCACCGGAAATCCGTTCGACGATCCGGGCGCCTGGACTCTGCTCGAAGACGGCTGCCTCGCAGTCGAGAACGGGCGGATCGTCTCGGCCGGCGCATGGGCGGATAGGCCGGCCGAAGATGAGGTCATCGACCTCGGCGACGGGAAGCTGATCGTTCCCGGATTCGTCGATCTCCATCTTCACGCGCCGCAGCTCGAGATGATCGGATCGTATGGCGGTCACCTTCTCGAGTGGCTCGAGCGATACACCTTTCCCAACGAGGCGAAGTTCGCGAGCGCGCCCCATGCAGAGCGGGTTTCGCGATCGTTCTTCGACGAGCTGTATCGCCATGGCACGCTGACCGCGCTGATTTTCTCGACGATTCATGCCGAGGCGACCGACATCCTTTTTTCGGAAGCGGAGCGGAGAGATTTTCGCGCCGTGCTCGGGAAGACGATGATGGACCGGAACGCTCCCGACGCACTTCTCGAGGATCCGCGGCGCTCGTACGAAGAGAGCCGGGAGCTCGCGCGCAAGTGGATCGGCCGCGGGAAGATCGGCTACGCCATCACGCCGCGGTTCGCGCCGACCTCTTCCCCTCAGCTTCTCGAGCTCGCGGGAGACCTCGCGGCGGAGTTTCCGGCCGCGTGGGTGCACACCCATGTTTCCGAGAATCTGTCGGAGATCGCCTGGGTTCGCGAGCTTTTCCCCGGGATCGGAAGTTACGCCGGTGTCTACGACCGGTTCGGCCTGCTCGGTCCGCGCACCGTCCTCGCGCACGGCGTCCATCTCTCCGACGAGGAGCTCGACCTCCTGGTCGAGCGCGGCGTGCGCCTCGCCCATTGCCCCAATTCGAATCTCTTTCTCGGCAGTGGCCTATTTCCGATGCAGAGAGTGCGCGCGCGAGGCATTCCCTTCGGCCTCGGTACGGACATTGGCGCGGGGACCACCCTCTCGATGTTCACCGTGATGGCCGACGCCTACAAGGTCCAGCAGGTTCTCGGTCACGTCCTCAACCCGATCCAGCTCTGGTACCTGGCAACGCTGGCGGGCGCCGAAGCTCTCGGACTCCAATCCGAGACCGGCAGCCTCGAAGCTGGCAAGGCGGCTGACTTTCTCGTCCTCGACCTGGCCGCAACCCCCCTTCTCGAGAAGCGTGCCTCCGGCGTGACGACGGTCGAAGAGCTCCTCGCCGCGCTGATCTTTCTCGGCGACGACCGGGCGGTCGGGGAATGCTACGTCGGAGGCGAGACGATGTGGGAAAGGCAGAAGGCAGAAGGCAGAAGGCAGAAGTAAAGTCAGAAGGCAGAAGGCAGAAGGCAGAAGGAGGGAAGCGAGAAGCCGTCAGAGAGGCGCGTTGATTTTGCCTTTGCCCTTCCTAGCCCCTAGTCCCTAGCCCCTAGCCCCTAGCCCCTGCCCTTCTGGCGCAACCTTTGCGGCCTCTGGCAGTCGAAGAAACGGAGGAACCCCTATGAATCCCCTGCGCTACCGCGTTTTCCTGAGTCTGCTTGGTGCGATGCTGCTTTCCGTCGGGCTTTACGCCCAGGCGGGCAGCTGGCAATCGCCTAACGACATCGACCTGAATGAAAGGGGAGACCTCACCGGTGAGGTCGTCTCGGTCAGCGTCGACTCGTTCGAAGTGCGCCCCGACACCGGGATCGCAAACGTCATTCGGGTGTTTTCCAGCTCGTCCACCCGCTTTCGGGGATTCGGCAACGATCCGGCCGCGACTCAGGCAGGCAGCGCCGGCCTGGTCAACGTCGGGGTCGGTGATCGCGTCCGCGTGACCGGCGTCGGCGGCACCGCCCGGACTGTCCGCGCCGAGTTCGTCCAGCTCCTCGGCCGCGCGGTCACTCCCGCCCCGGCGGCAACGACTCCTTCCAGCACCATCCTGGTCGTCGAAGGAGTCATCGAGGACATACTCCTCTCCGACCAGAGCTTCGTCCTGCGCGGCGACACCGGGGAGACGTGGAACATCGTCGGCACGCGAGAGACGCCGGTGATCTTCCAGGGAGCAACGTATCAGATGGGCAACCTGGAGCGCGGCGACCGCGTTCGAGTCGATGTCGACAGCCGGCTCGCCAGCGGTGAGCTTCGCGCCGGCAGGATCGAAGTGCTGAAGGACTCGACCCCGGACGACGAGGACACACCGTCGATCCTTTCGAACAACTATCTCACCGGACGAGTGGGACGCATCGAATCGCGAGGCAACCGCTTCGTCTTCCGCAGCGATCGCGCCGGAGAGATCCTCATCGAGGCCGGACGCGCAGTCGACGCCAAGGGGGAACCATTCCGGACGGCGAACATTCAGGTCGGCGATCGACTCCGAATCTGGGGTGAGTACACCACCGGTCAGCGTTTCCGGGCCGACCGCATCGAGGTCGGAACCGCCGCCGACGCCACCGCCGCCGGCACGATCCAGGACCGCGGCCAGGAGCCGTATCTCGGCTTCTCCACCGTCATTCTCTCCGGAGTGGTGGAGAAGAACCCTCCGAACGAGGACAAGCTGACCATTCACAACCGCAATGAGCGACGGGACCTCGAGATCACAGTCGACGAAGAGTTCATCGTTCTACGCCCCGACGAGACCTTTATCCGCGCCTCCCAACTCCGCCAGGGCGACAACGTGGTGATCAAGGCCTTCCGCGACCCGCGCGGCGAATACATCGCGCAGACGATCCGGCTGCAGGCGCGGTAGAGAAGACAAGCCAGAAGCCAGAAGAAAAGGCGAAGCTAGAAGCCAGAAGCCGAAAGAAAAGGCGGCCTCGACGGGAACGTTCCCCTCGAGGCCGCTACTGTTTTTGGGTGATTCCGGGCTCCGCCTTCCCCAGAGCCCTCACTTTCCAACCCAACTTCGCGGTGTAGGCCCAGGCTTCTGACTTTTCTTCTGGCTTCTGGCTTTCGCCTTCTGGCTTCGCCTTTTCTTCTGGCTTCTGACTTCTGGCCTCTGGCTTAGCGCGCCTTCCAGCGCACAGTTGGCAGGAATTATTTGAAGTAAGTTCTCGTCTCTTAGGGCATGTCTGCACGATATGAAGATCTGCTTCCGGGTGTCGAAGGACCGCGGCTCCGCGGGCTCCGTGCCGAGGAGATCCGCCAGGAGCTCCAGAGCGCGCGAACTCGTGCTGCGGTGGAAGACCTGCTCGATTGCGCGGTCCTGATCGTCGTCGACCTGACATTCCTTCTCTGGCCGAATGCACAGATTCCGTTTCTCGGCCGGGATGCGACGCTCTTCGTCCTTCTGGCGGTGAACGCCTTCACGGTCGCGAACTACGTCCGCACCCGTCTCTATCCGGGATGGAAGGCGGCGCGGATCGCCCGCTCGTGGTCGGCGGACGAAAAGAAGCGGATCCAGGCGGCGCGCTCCGCCAAAGCTGCGTAGCCGCGTTTCAGACGGACGACGCGACCTCGGGGGCGCTTCGCCCCTTTCGCAACGCGAACCTCTGCAGCAGCACGGCAACGACTGCAAGAGAGATCGCCAGGCCGACGAAAGAGGCGACGCGATAGAGCCCGCCCAGGCGGCTCAGATCGTGGAGGAATCCCTTGAACACGGTCACCGAAAGAAGCGCGATCGCCGCGATCCGCGCTCCGCGCACATCGAGAAAGATCCCCGCCACCAGAAGCCCGATCGCGAAGATCGCCCATCCGAGCGTGTAAGTCAGCTCCTGCGCCAGGCTCGACCGGAAGAAATCGAACGTCAGCGTCTGTCCCGTCGAGTAGAAGTCGGCGATCTCTATGTTCAGCAGAAGAAAGAGCAGAAGCGTAGCTCCCCCGTTCAGAAGTGGGCGCAGCGCCTTCACAGGGTGTTCGTCCCCCACGTGACGCCAGAGTAGTTTTCCCCCGACGAACATCGCAGCCGCCGCGACGAGATACGTGTAGAGATACCAGTTCAGCACCGGTGATCCGCTGCGCTCGTGATAGTCGAGGACGTTCGGGTTCAGCACGAGCCGGACGAAGACGGCCGCGAAGAGTCCCGCCGACCAGAACGGAAGATTGCGGTGAGGGATCTTCGTGTACAGCCAGGCGAGTGCTGCCGCTTCGAGAGCCCATCCGAGAGTGAGCCACTCGTTGTCGAGCTGCAGCGGGATCGCGACCGTCACGTAAGCGAGGACGGCGCCGGCGAGCAGGGCGCGGGTCGAGAGGTTTCCGGGCTCCCCTTCATCGAGCTTCGGCACGCGGGTGAGAAGCAGAAGCAGAATCGCGGCGATCGCGAGCGGAAGGATCCCGATGATCCCCTCGAGTCCGGAGACCATGAAAGCATCTCTGATGAGAAAGAAGAACGGAACGCTGGCTGCGGCCGCCACGACCTGCGCTCGATGCTCGCGTGCGCTGCGCAGCGCGAAGTAGAAGCCGTAGAGCGTGAACGCCAGGAAATGCAGCGACGCGACGACGAGCACGGCCGGGTGGTTGGCGGACAGCTCACCCGCCGCGCTGAAAATAAACAGGCCGAGCGCGCTGGTGGCAACTGTCAGAAGCGCCGCGGCATGCCACCGCGCCAGAGCGGCGAGCACCGCGAGAACGATTGCCGGGACGGCAAGAAGCGTCGCCAGAGCCGGAACGGAGAGCGTTCGAGGAGCAGCGACGGCCGAGCCGGCCATCAGCATGAGGATCAGCGTCGGGACGAAAGCGATCGCGAGCCATCCGCCCACCTCGACGTCGTCGAACGCATGAGTCTCACCCGCCGGTGCGAGCAGTCGTCGGGCCAGGAGAACCGCTCCAACCGCGAGAACCGTGAGGCCGGCGGTTGCTAGCAGCGGCCCGGCCATCGAGTCCGTCCGGAACCGCGTCATTTCCCAGGCGACGAGCACTGCGAGGGAGGCGACGACGCCCGAGCCATGAAGCGACAGCCGTCGGAAGTGAAATGCCGCGACGGTGAACGCGAGTGTCACGACCGCGAGGGCGGGAAGTACCGCGCGAAGCGGCGAGGGAAGCTCCGGATTGACCACCGCAGCCAGGAGAAAGAGAAACGCCCCGATCGCGAAGTAGGCGTTCTCGATCGTTGCGGGAGCAGCGGAGCCCGCGGTTTTTGTCTCGCGCCATCGGCCGACGGCCGCGGTGGCAAGCGCGCCGATTCCGACCGCCGACGCAAGCGCGATGGTCGATTCGATGAGTCTGTTGGCCGGGGTTTGAATCAGGATCACCGCGAGCAGAAGGAACGCCAGCGCGGTCGCGGCCCGATAGAGAAGCGGAAGACGGGCGCGAATGCTCTCTGCCGCGGCGGCGAAGAGAAGCAGCAGCAGGAGAGTGGCCAGAGCCGGAAAGGCTGCCTCCACCAGCCGGCCGCGCACTAGAAACAGCGCCAGAACGAAAGAGCCGAGAAGGAGCCAGGGGGAATGTGCGGTCGCCTCATCCCGTCCGCTTCGACGCGCGACCGCACCGACCACGAGAACGAGAAGCGCGAAGGCGCCATACAGGGCCGCACCCTGTCCGACGTTCGCGGCGTCGAGATGCTCGGCGCTCCAGAAGGCCTGGGCGACGAGCAACGCCGCCGCGGCAGTCGAAAAGTCGAGCGCTCGGCCGCTAAGGTGAGCCGAGATCGCACAGGCCACGAAGAGAATCCCGAGAACTGTGAACAGCAGGAGTGGCGAGCGCGTGTCCGGCTCCCGCACGATCAGGGCCGCGAACGTGAAGAGCAGCAGCGGCGCGACGATCGTGCTTCGCGCGACCAACTGGCTCGTGCCGAACCTCCGCAGGAGCAGAGGGCCGAACGCGAACAGCGCCACAAACGCCCCGATCCAGATCATCACCGCGGGCCACGCCTCCGGAACCCAGCCGCGCGCGAACCAGACCGCGAAGACGACCAGCGTCGCCACCGCCGGAATGCCGCCGGTCACGCCATCCCGCGTCCCCTTGACCGAGAGAACCGCGAGGCCGCTGACCGCGATCAGCAAGAAGGCGAAAAGAAGATGAAACCGTGCGCCGAAATCGGGAACCGCCGCCGAATAGAGCGCGAACACCAGCGGCACGACGCCAGCGAACGCCAGCACCCTTCCATGAACGGGCGATACGGCGTCGCGGCGCGTGGAGACGAGATGGACCACCGCGAGAAGAGCGGGAAACGCGAGGAAGATCCCGGCCGCCGCCGGAAGTCTCGACGAGTCGAGGAAGTTTGCCGTCCAGGCGATCTGGTAGAGCGTGGTGAACACCATGCTCGCAGCCATCAGGGAGGGCCAGCGGCGGCGGTATGCAGTCCAGGCGAGCCCGCCGTTCAGAATCAGAAGATACGTGAACAACGCCGCTGTCCGGTCTTCACCGGCCGCGAAGAGCACGGGCGTGGCGAAGCCGCCGAGCATGCCGAGAAGCGCGATGAAGAGCGAGTCGCGCCGGATCGACAGGAACACGGCGATCACCGTCACTATCGTCATCGCGATCACCGCCGTCCAGGTTCCGATGAGCGACCAGAGCACCGAGGAGGCCCAGACGGTCGCATAGAGAATCGCCACCGCCGCGCCCTCGAGCGCGTTTGCCGTGACGGGGTAGTCGCGCGAGAAACGCCAGGAGGTGAAGGCGAGAAGGCCGAGCCCCGTCGCGAGACCGATTCCTGCCCGGACGGCGGGCGTCATCCATCCGCTCTCGATCGAGTAGCGGAGGAAGAAGATCGCCGCGAAGACGAGCGCAATGCCCGCGAGCCATGAGAAGAGGCGAACCCCGACAAGGTTCTCGAGATCGAACGGCCGCTTCTCTCTTTTCTCTCGGCGGAACTTTTCCTCAGCCTGTTCGCGCGGGGTGGGTTTGTGGCTGAGGATCTTTTCCTCAGCTTCGTGGCTCGAGCGGAGGAAAGGATCCTCCGCCACTTCGTCTCGCGCCGCGTCGTGGCTGAGGATCTTTTCCTCAGCCTCGTGGCTCGTGGTGCGGAGGAAAGGATCCTCCGCCACTTCGTCTCGTGCCGCGGTGGGAACCTCGGTCTCGAGCTCCGGGTCGCGGCTGAGAACCTCCTCGGCTTCGTGGCTCGGGCGGAGGAAAGGATCCTCCGCCACCTGCGGCTCGGCTGAGTCCGGCTGGCGCCCACTTTCTGGCGTGCCCGCCTGCGCGGCGAGAGTCTTGTCGAGCCAACGGCGCAGCTCGACGTTGTAGTTCTCCAGCGCCCGGATCCGCCCGCTCAGCGTTCCAAGTCGGAGGAAGACGATGACCGCGAGAACGACGACGATGAGCTCGAACATGGGACCGTCCCGAAATCCTACGCTGGTCCGTGCGGAATGGGAAACCTCGGGCTTTCCCCCTCTTTTCCATCAGATGTAAACTGCCCCGGATGCCGCCGATCCGATCCCTCATCGTGGCCACCGGGAGCTGTATCCCGCCTCGCCGCATGCCCAACGACGCATTTCTCGAGAGCGACTTCCGTGCGCCCGACGGAAAGAAAATCGAGAAGACCAACCGGCAGATTCTCGACCAGTTCGAGTCGATCACGGGGATCCGGGAGAGGCGTTACGTCTCCGACGAGCAGCTCAATTCCGACATCGCGGCGGAGGCAGCCAAAGCCGCGCTGGAATCATCCGGAGTGGACCGCGAATCTCTCGACGCGATCATCGTCGCGCACAACTTCGGAGACGTTCCCGCCGGCAGTCACACTCCCGACCTCGTCCCCTCGCTCGCCGCGAGAGTCAAGTTCCGCCTGGGGATTCTCAATCCGGCCAGCGCGGCCTGGGATCTCGTATTCGGATGTCCGGGATGGCTGCAGGGAGTGATCGTCGCCGACTCGATGCTCCGCGCGGGAGCGGCGCGGCGCGTCATGGTGATCGGCTCGGAAACGCTCTCGCGCGTTTCCGATCCGCACGACCGCGACAGCCTGATCTACGCCGACGGCGCCGGCGCGGTGATCCTGGAGGCCGTCGAGACCGAAGAGCCGGTGGGCATTCTCGCCCACGGGGTCCGCTCTGACACGATCGAGCACCTCCAGATGCTGGTCATGGCGCGCACGTATCACCCCGATGCTCTCGGCGACGAGCTCTATCTGAAGATGGAGGGGCGCAAGCTCTACAAGTACGCCCTCCAGACCGTGGCGGGGTCGATCCGGGCCTGTCTCCAAAAGGCGGGCGTCGGGATCGAGGAAGTCGACAAGATCCTGATTCACCAGGCCAACGGAAAAATGGACGAGGCGATCGTGGCGGCGCTCTACCAGTCGTACAACCTCCCCGTCCCGCCCGATGTTCTTCCGATGACCATCGCCAACCTCGGCAACAGCTCGGTCGCCACCGTCCCGACCCTGCTCGACCTCATCCTCCGGGGGGAGGTCGACGGCCACCGCATCGAGCCCGGAAACCTGCTCGTCTTCGCCTCGGTCGGAGCCGGAATGCACATCAACGCGGCGGTGTACCGCTGGACCGAGACGTAAAGATAAGCCAGAAGCCAGAAGCCAGAAGAAGACAAGCCGGAAGCCAGAAGCCAGAAGACAAGCCAGAAGCCAGAAGCCAGAAGAAAAGGCGAAGCAGGAAGTCGAAAGCTAGAAGGCAGAAGAAAAGTCCAAGGCAACACCTTTAACGGTCTATCGCCGGTATGTGCTTCAATCGCTGATGTTTATCGCCTCCGGGGCTTGGAAGGAACGCAGGTGAGAGGCTGCTCCTGGTTTTGACCTTTCTTCTGGCTTCTGGCTTTCAACTTCTGGCTTCGCCTCTTCTTCTGGCTTCTGGCTTCTGGCTTCTGGCTTGGATCTATAACTCCCATCACGAATCCCGCGTAATAACAACCGCAGTTCCATCCCCCAGACGGAGGTTTCATGCGAAGAATTGCCTCATTGCTGATCCTTGCTCTCCTCTCCACACTCCCTCTCACCGGACAATCGACAGACGCGGCGGTACCGAAGATCGAGTTCGAAAAGTACACACTGCCGAACGGACTCGACGTCATTCTTCACGTCGACCGAAAGCTGCCGATCGTCCACGTCAACCAGTGGTACCACGTCGGCTCGAAGAACGAGAAGCTGGGGCGAACTGGTTTCGCGCATCTTTTCGAGCACATGATGTTTCAGGGTTCGAAGAACGCCGCGGGTGAGTACTTCACCTACGTCGAGACTGCCGGCGCAAACCTCCGTGAGGGGGGCGTCAACGGCACCACGAGCAATGACCGGACGAACTACTTCGCCACGGTTCCGCCGGGGAGCCTGGAGTATCTGCTCTGGCTCGAGTCGGACCGCCTCGCGACGCTGACCGAGGCCCTCGACCAGACCAAGCTCGACAACCAGATCGAAGTCGTCCGCAACGAGCGGCGGCAGAGCCTCGAGAATCAGCCGTATGGCCGTTGGTACACCCTCGTTGCCGAAAACCTCCATCCCGCAGGACATCCTTACTCCTGGTCGGTCATCGGAAGCCACGAGGACCTGACGGCCGCCTCGCTCGATGACGTGAAGGAGTTCTTCCTTCGCTACTACACCCCGAACAATCTCACCCTCGTCGTCGCTGGCGACTTTGATGTCGAAGAAGCGAAGAAGCTCGTCGCGAAGTACTTCGGCGGCATCCCCGCCGGACCGGCACTCGACCGCCCGGCGCGCTTCATTCCGAAGCTCGACGGCGAAAAGGTCGTCGAAGTCGCCGACCGCGTCCCTCAGGAACGCACCTACTTCGTCTGGCCGTCCCCCGAGGCTTTCGGTGCGGATGAGGCGGCGCTCGACATCGCTTCAACCGTTCTGACCGACGGTCTTTCCTCGCGTCTCAACAAGACGCTGGTGTACGACCGCCAACTCGCCTCCAACGTTTCGTCTTTCAACTGGGCAAACGAAATCTCGGGTGCGTATATCGTCATCGCGACCGCCCGTCCCGGCGCATCCCTCGAGGAGATCGAGAAGACCGTGACGGCCGAGATCTCGCGACTGGCGAAGGAAGGTCCGACCGCGGCCGAAGTCGACCGCGCGAAGAATAAGTGGGAGTACGGCTTCGTCAGCCAGCTGGAGAGGATCGGCGGCTTCGGAGGAAAGGCCGACCGGCTCGCCCAGTACAACACCTTCCTCGGCGACCCGGGCTACTTCGACGAGGACATGGCTCGCTACCGCGCCGTCACGCCCGCCGCGGTGAAGAACGCCGCTGCAAAGTGGCTCGACACGCAGAACCGGCTGCTCATTCGCTTCCGTCCCGAGACGTCCTCACGCGCTGCCGGCGAGCCGATCGACCGCGCGCAGATTCCCGCACTGGCCACGGATGAGACCTTCCAGGTTCCCACCGTCCAGACGGCGAAGCTCTCCAACGGCATGGATCTTTTCGTGGTCGAGCGCCGGGACCTGCCGAAGGTCGCCGTCCGCCTCGACACGCGCGCGGGCGCGATGGCCGACCCGGCGGGTAAGAGCGGCGTCGCGCACATGACGATCGCGACGATCGACATGGGAACGAAGACCCGCAAGGCGCTCGAGATCGAAGACGCTCTCGGCAATCTCGGGACCGAGCTATCGGGAGGCGCCAGCACCGAGGGCGCGCTCGTCGGGTTCGAAGTGCTGTCGCGCAATCTCGAGCCGGCCATGGGGATCTTTGCCGACGTGGTGAGGAACGCGACGTTCCCCGCCAGCGAGTTCGACCGCGAGAAGAAGCGGCACCTCGACGGCCTCGCGCAGCAGTCCAACAACCCGAACGCGGTCGCCGCGCGCATCCGCCCGATGATCATGTTCGGCCGGAATCATCCCTACGGCATGCCGTCGCAGGGTCTCCCATCAACCGTGGAGGCGATCACGCGCGACGACGTCGCGAAGTTCCACGCTGATTACTGGAAGCCGGCAAGCAGCGCGCTGACCTTCGCCGGTGACATCACTCTCGAGCAGGCGAAGCAGCTCGCGGAGAAGTATTTCGGATCGTGGAGCGGCGGCGCGGCGCCGGCGGTTTCGATCCCGCCCGTGCAGCAGGCCAATCTCGCCGACGTCTACCTGATCGATCGTCAGGATGCGGCGCAGACCGTGGTCATTCAGACCGTTCCGGCGCCTCCGCGAGGGTCGGATGACTACTACACGCTTCGTCTCGTGGACTCGGTCTGGGGCGGAGGCGGCTTCGGCACGCGTCTCAACCTCAATCTCCGCGAGGAGAAGGGATACTCCTACGGCGTATTCTCCAACTTCGCTCCTCTCAGCCAGGCGGGCGCCTGGTGGGCGAGCGGCGGGGTGCAGACCGACAAGACGAAGGAATCGCTCGTCGAGTTCCGCAAAGAGCTCGAAGCGCTGATCGGAAACAAGCCGATCGAAGCGGCCGAGCTGACCACGGCTCGCGAGCGCTGGACCCGCGGCTATTCGCAGCAGTTCGAGTCCCTCGGACGCATCGCCGGACGCGTCGCCGAAGTCTGGCGGATGGGTCTCCCGATGTCGGAGCTCCAGCGGGAAGCCGACGAGCCGACACGCATCTCCCTCGACCAGGTTCGAGCCGCGACGAAGACCTACGTTCGTCCGGGCGAATCGACGCTGATCCTCGTGGGCGATCGCGCCAAGATCGAGGAAGGCGTCCGCTCGCTCAACCTCGGCGACATCGTCATCCTCGACGTCGAAGGAAACCCGGTTCAGCAGTAAGAAGCAGGATTCGGTGGGGCAGAGACGACTCTGCCCCACCGGGAACAAGGCAGAAGGCAGAAGGCAGAAGGCAGAAGTAAGGTCAAGACCAAAACCAAAATCTGGTTTGCTCTACTCCTGCCTTCTGCCTTTTCTCACTCCTCCCAAACCACCTTCCCTCCGACGATCGTCATCACGCTCGAGGTTTGCGGCAGCTGTTCGAGCGGCACGGCGAAGATGTCCTGGGAAAGTACGGCGAGGTCGGCCAGCATGCCCGGAGCGATTGCTCCCTTCATGTTTGCCTGGAACTCGGCATACGCCGAACCGCGCGTGTAGGCGCGCACGGCCTGTTCGACCGACAGAGTCTCGTTGGGATTCCCCGGGTGCATGCCGACGAACATCATGTTGAGGTAGGGATTGAGCGGGCCGTCGGAGCCGAGGGCGAAGGGGATGTGGCCGTCGTAGAAGGTGCGCGCCCGGCCGAACTGCGTGTTTCGCTGCGGGCCGAATCGCGCCGCCATCAGGCCCGGCAGCATGAAGTGAGAGGGATTCTCCACGACCACGACGCCGAGCCGCCTGGCTTCGGGAAGAAGGTCGTTGGCGAGCCCGGTCGCGTGCTCGAGTCGCACACGCCTCGAGGGCCACTTGTCGTCGTCGTACTTTTTCATCGCGGCGAGAACCGCGGCCGCCGCGGCGTCGCCGGCGACGTGGACGAGAAGTTGTCGTCCCCCGGTCGCTGCGTCGCGCACCATCGCGTCGATTTCTTCGAGGGAGTAGTTCATCCTTCCCCGGTGGCCGGGCGCGTCGGCGTAGGGCTGTCGCATCGCCCCGCCTCGCTCGATCGGAGTGCCGTCGAGGATGTACTTCACCGGCAGCGATCCCGTCGGAGACGGATCGTACGGCGCCATGCGAAAGTCGATCACCCGCCAGCGAAGTGTCGAGGGGCGCGATGCGAGGATCTCTTCCACGCGGGTCGCCGCGACCGGCGACATCGTCTGAACACTCGTGATCCCGTAACGCAAAGCCTCGGACTCGAAACTGCGAATCGCGTCTCCGAGCTCGGCGTCGGTCAGGCCGTTCGCGAAGCGATGCAGCGGCATCCAGAGAGCATGCTCATACAGCCAGCCGTTGAGACGCCCCTCCGTCCGTCCATACCATCCGCCGGAAGGATCGACTGCGTTCTCTTCGATTCCGAGGGATCGTAGCGCCGGAGTATTGAAAAGGCTGGCGTGGCTGCCGAGAAGGTCGAGCTGCACAGCGTGTTCAGGCGCGGCCTCGTCGATCTCGGCTCGCGTGATCCCGCTGTCGATCAGCCCGAGCGGAAACGACCCGCTGATCCAGGTACCGGCGGGTTCGTGGGCCGCTGCTTCGCGGATCATCGCGAGCATCTGCCCCGATGTCGCCTGGTCCGGGATCTCCAGACGGGCTGCGGGAAGGGTCGGCCAGGGAGCGTGAACGTGAGCGTCGTTGATCCCGGGAATTACGACCCGCCCTTCGAGCGGCACGATGCGCGTCGATCCACCTACCCAGTAGCGCACTTCTTCCTCGGTGCCGACCGCCAAAATCCGATCGCCCTGGACCGCCACCGCCTCGGCCCACGGATGATTCGGATCCGCGGTGAAGACCCGCCCGCCCATCAGCGCCAGGGTCGCGTTGGAACCGCTGGTGAGGGCGCCAGGATCGGTCGAGGCACAGGAAATCCCCAGAACGAGCGCAAGGAGAGCCGCCGCCTTCTTCATGATCTGCTCCTTCGTGTTGATTCGGGATAGCGTAGCAGAAGAGCAGGGGCCAGGGACTGGGGACTAGGGGTCAGGGAAAGCCAGAAGCCAGAAGCCAGAAGCCAGAAGAAAAGGCGAAGCCAGAAGTTGAAAGCCAGAAGCGAGAAGAAAAGTCGCCGCCCCGCCCCGCGTTGCCCAGAGGGCGTACGAGGATTGTGATGCTGGCGGTGTACCCGCAGCCCTGGACTTTGTCATTGACCTTTCTTCTGACTTCTGACTTCTGGCTTCTGGCTTTCTTGCTAGGATAGTCCGGCCGAAATCCCATGAAAGCCCTCCTCGGCTGTTTTGCTCCTCTCGCGCTCTTTGGTGCGCTTGCCTGGGGAGTCGTCTGGATCGTTGAACGGAGGATCGACGAGAAGGGCGCGGCTGTCGCCGGAAGTGTCATCGCCGCCGGATTTCTTCTGATCGCGGTCTTCGCCTTCATCGAGATCGCCCGCCGCGCGCGCGAGCTGCTGCTCTACCGGCGCGGGCTGAGCGACGAGGAGCCGGCCGACGGGGAGCGTTACGCCGCCATCGGGCCGATCGAGGTCACCGGCCGCCCGCTCATCTCTCCCATCTCCCGAAAGGCTGCAGTTGCGTACAGCTACGAGATCAGCGTCGGCAACCGGCAATGGCAAGGGGTGGCGCTCACCTCCTCACGCGTGCAGGTCGGCATGCAGTCCGTCCGGCTTCTCGCGCTCCCCACGTTCGAGTTCCCCAAGGTCCGGCTCGAGGGGAGAGAGGCGGAGAAGAACGCGGCTGCCTTTTGCGAGGAGGCTGAGTTCAGGGAGCTCGAAGGGGCGACGGTGCGACAGAAGCTGGAGGCCGCCAACGCGGCGTATCGCGATTCCGACGGGGTGGTCCGTCGCGATCTCGGCACCGGCAAGCCGCCCACTCTCAAGGGGGCGGTGATGTTCGAGCAGGTCGTCGAGCCCGGAGAGGAGGTCTGTGCGATCGGCACATGGAGCGCGGCTCACGGCGGCCTGGTGGTTGACCCCCGCGCGTGGCGAAGCTCCATCCGGCTGCGGAAGGGGCGTCCCGAGGGATTTGGGGGGTTCTTCTTCTCGACGGTTGGCAGACTGGTGAAGGCGACGATCGCAACCGGCGTTGTGGCGATCGCGCTTCTGGTTCTCTTTACGTTGATCCCTCTCGATGACGTCGAGGCGCGCCATCCCGATTTCGAACCCTCATGGATGGAGGTCCGTATCGAATCGCTGATCGACCGCGAGCTGCATCCGCGGATCGCCGCCGCCGGAATCGCTCCGCTCCCCAATCGAACGGAAGTGGGAGTCGACGTCGGCCTCGCGACCGGTCGCATCCGCCTCGAGGGCGAAGAGGTGGCCGTCACGCGCGCGGTCGCGACTTCGGCCGAGAACGGCGTTCAGGTCGAGTTGTTTGGCGACGCGCGTCCGGTCGGTTGGGTCCTGGTCTCTTCGACCGGCGAGTTGCTGTCGGGGGAGCTTCTCGGGCTTCCCATCGACGCACAGGCAGCGGCATTCCGATCGCTTCCCACACATCAGGGGAAAATCGCCGGCCGCTTCAATTTCTATCGCCAGGATCTCGCCGCGCGGGTCCGGTTCCACGCCGAGCTCGACCGCTGACGTCAACGCCGGGGCTCCCCGGACGTCTGTTGTCCAGAGAGTCACGCCGGAGCGTATCCGCTGTCACGCCTCGCGGTTCGAAGACGATCCAGCTTCTCGATATGAGTAAACTGCGCCGGTGGCGGAGGATCTTTTCCTCCGCTCTCAACGCTGCTACGAGCGGAGGAATAGATCCTCCGCCACAAACCGGAGCCCGGATGCGAAGCTCAATCATCGTCCTCTTTCTCCTCGCACTCATCGCGGTGGCGGCGGCGGGTCAGTCCGACCCGGTCGCGTCGCTCGGCAAGGAGATCTTCTTCGACCAGCGGCTCTCGATGAATCAGAACCAGTCGTGCAGCTCCTGCCACGATCCGATCGCCGGATGGACCGGGCCCGATTCGAGCGTCAACGCGGGCGTCGCCATCTCCGCCGGATCCGTCGCGGGGCGATTTGGCAATCGCAAGCCCCCGAGCTCCGCCTACGCCACGCCGAGCCCCATCTTCACGCCGGTCAACGCCGCGGCGCATCTCGCCAGGCGGATGCGCAGCGTCGCGAGGGGGACGGACGAAACGATCAAGCGCCGGATCCGCGAGGAAGCGCTGTTCGTCGGAGGGAACTTCTGGGACGGACGTGCCACCGGAGAGCGGCTCGGGAGCCCCGCCGCCGAACAGGCGCAGGGTCCGTTTCTGAATCCTCTCGAGCACGCGCTCGGCACGCCGGCCGATGTCGTCGCCGCCGTCTGCAGCGGCCCGTATCGAGCTCGTTTCCTCGAAGCCTGGGGAAATGAGATCTGCGACGCCGAACGGACGGCCCATGCGTACGACTCGATCGCGCGCTCGATCGCAGCGTTCGAGGCCTCGCCCGAGTCGAACGCCTTCACGTCGAAGTTCGACTACTTCCTCAAGGGCCAGGCCGGTTTGACGATGATGGAGATGCAGGGGTTCAACTTCTTCATCGGCCCCGGCCAGTGCGCGCGTTGTCACTCGCTCGATCCCGCCGAAGGGATGCCTCCCACGCTGACCGACTACACGTACGACAACATCGGGATCCCGAAGAATCGCGAGAATCCGTTCTACGCCCAGATGGACGTCAACCCGCTCGGCACCGCGTGGGTCGACCGCGGGCTCGCCGGCTTCCTCGAGACTCGCCCCCGCTGGGCCCACCTCGCGCCGCTCCACGAGGGGATGCATCGCGTGCCGACGCTCCGCAACGTCGACAAACGCCCCTACCCCGGATTCGTGAAATCGTACGGCCACAACGGCTATTTCAAGACGCTGGAGGCGATCGTCCACTTCTACAACACGCGCGACGTGAAGCGGCGCTGCGCCGACCCGCTCGCCTCCGAGGCCGAGGCCCTCGCGCAGAACTGCTGGCCCGCCCCGGAAGTCGAAGCCAACGTGAACAGCGCGCACATGGGAAACCTCGCGCTCATGCCGATGCAGGAGCAGGCGATCGTCGCGTTTCTGAGAGCGCTGACGGATGGGTATCAGTGAAGCAGGGGCCAGGGACTAGGGACTAGGGACTAGGGGCTAGGACGAGCAACCCCAAAAGCGACACTGCGTCATCCTGAGTAAGGGAACCGCGCCGACAGCTCGGATGTCGATTCAATGACCCGAGGGTTAGGCGAGCTTGGCGAAAAGAAACAAGGGGGTAGGAGGCAGGGGGCGGGGGATAGGCCCGTGCTGCCCACGTCCCCGCCTCCTGCCCCCTAT
>Ga0209347_1002324_pt1 | contig 25624 bp, 26 predicted proteins | sample AutmiccommuBRH23_FD_187382 | JGI IMG/M metagenome (GOLD analysis project Ga0209347, IMG submission 187382) | Deep subsurface microbial communities from Mt. Terri, Switzerland - Autotrophic microbial communities BRH/23 (SPAdes) (version 2) | ecosystem: Environmental > Aquatic > Deep subsurface >...
AAGCGCAGCGAAGCCTAGTTGGGGACATTCCTGTCCCAAAAGACCAGCCCGGGCTTCAGCAGGTGTGTCCCCATTCCTTAATCGGGAAGACGATGGAACCGTCCCCGTGGCGTAGCTTCTGAGGTGTTTTGATCCTCTGATGGTGCTGTTTTGTGGCATGGGAAACTACCTGAATTTGCGTGGTGAAAGCGCTTGGAATACAGAGAATTGGGACGGACCGGGATCAGGGTGTCCCGGCTTTGTTTCGGGGCACTGACCATCGGTCCCCTGCAGGCCAACCTTACCGTCAGGGAGGGGGCCGGGGTTATCCGCTGCGCCCTTGAGGCCGGAGTAAACTTTATCGACACTGCAGACCTCTATAACAACTACCGGTATATCAGGGAGGGCGCCGCCGGGTGGACCGGTGAGGTGGTGCTGGCCACCAAGTCTTACGACTACACCCGGGAGGGCATGCGGGTCAGCCTGGAGAGGGCTCTGCGGGAGACCGGCCGGGACTGGGTGGACATATTCCTGCTCCACGAGCAGGAGTCCGATCTGACCATCAAGGGGCACTGGGAGGCCGTGGAGGAGCTTCTGGCGGCCAAAGCCAAGGGCCTGGTCAGGGCCGTGGGCATATCCACCCACTCGGTGAGGGGGGTGCTGGCCGCCGCCAGGGTGCCTCAGTTTGACGTCATCCATCCCCTGATTAACCTGAGGGGGATAGGCATCCGGGATGGATCGCTGGAGGAGATGAGGGAGGCCATAGCCGTGGCCCACCGCTCCGGCAAGGCACTTTACGGCATGAAGGCCCTGGGGGGAGGGTCGCTGATCAACCAAAAAAGGGAGGCCCTGGCCTTCGCCCTGTCACTGCCGGAACTGGCCTCGGTGGCGGTAGGCATGCAGAGCCCGGAGGAGGTTAGCTACAATGTGGCGCTGTTTGAGGGCCGGCCGGTGGACCCGGCAACCGAGCTGGCGGTTTCGAGCCGCAACCGGCGGCTGCATATTGAAGACTGGTGCAGCGGCTGCGGCAGCTGTGCTGAAAGGTGCGGCCAGGGGGCGATCTCGGTGGTTGACGGCCGGGCCTCGGCCGATCCGTCACGGTGCCGGCTATGCGGCTACTGCGCCGCCGCCTGCCCGGAGTTTTGCATAAAAATTATTTAAGAATGGGGATTTTTAATGCGTATAATGGGGCTGGACCTTGGAGATAAGACCATCGGGGTGGCCGTCAGCGACCCCCTGGGCTGGACCGCCCAGACCGTGGAGGTAATCCGCCGGGGGGATAGCACCGCCGGGGAAATAAAAAGACTTAGGGAACTGATCGATCATTACGGGGTGGAGATGATCCTGCTGGGGCTGCCCAAAAATATGGACGGCACAGTGGGTGAGCGGGGACAGAAATCCATCGAGTATTCCGATCTGATGGTCAGAGAACTGGGGCTGCCGGTGGAGTTGTGGGACGAGAGGCTTAGCACGGTGGCGGCCGAGAGGGTACTGCTGGAGGCCGACATGAGCAGGGCCAAACGGAAAAAAAATATTGACAAGATGGCGGCGGCGATCATCCTGCAGGGGTACTTGGACGCCAAGGGCAGTAAGCTGCCCGGATAGCTGCAGCCGGCTATTTACAGTGTCTCCCGGCGGATAGCCGCCTTCCTTGACAATTGCCCGGTAAAAGGATAAAATATCCTCAACTTGTGTATCAGAGGTGATCGAGATGACGCATGACGGCCATGACAACGGATGCGACTGCGGAGAAGGCGATGAGGTTATCACCCTTATCGACGATAACGGAGAGGAAAAGGACTTTACCGTTATAGATATTCTTGAAATGGACGGCTCCGAGTACGCCATACTGCTTCCCGTGGATGAGGAAGAGTCCGAAGAGGCCATTATCCTCAAGTTTGCCCAGGATGAAGAGGGCAATGAGATCCTGGTGGACATAGAGGACGACGAGGAATGGGAAAAAGTGGCGGACACCTGGGAAGAAATGATGGCCAAGGAAGAGTCCTGAAATAGCAATATTTTCTGGATCTGCCAGCACAAAAGCCGGCAAGGAAAAAATGGTTTTTTCCTTGCCGGCTTTTGTGTTTTTGTTGACTTCTCAGCGGGCATTATATATTTCAGGAGGAGGTGGCCCTTGAGAATTGCCATTAATTATAAAATAGCAGTGCTGGTTGCCTTTCTTACCTGTCTGGGCGTCCTGGCCTTTCTCGGGGTGGCCCTGGCCGTTGAGCCGGAAATCACCTCCGGGGTCTCGGTATTGGACAGCGACCTGTCCGGACTGACCAGGGAAAAGGCCGCGGAAAAGCTTTTGGATTTGGAGCGGGAAGTAGTACAGTCCACCCCGCTGGTATTAAGGCACGGGCACAGGGTCTGGCAGATTCAGCCCGCCAGGGCCGGGGTGATTATCGACCAGGAAAAGATCCTGGACGAGGCCTTGCAAGTAGCCCAACAGGGGCCGCTTCTGCAGCGCCTGAAGCAGTGGCGGCAGGCCCGCACCCAAGGTGTCCGCATCCCGGTGTACGTGAAGGTTGACCGGGTCTGTCTGGAACAGGAATTAGAAAAAGTGGCGGCGGAGATTGAGGTTCCTCCCGTTGACGCCCAACTGAAGATAAACCCCGATGAGAGCGTGGAAATAATTCCCTCCCGGGACGGCATGGCCGTGGATCTGGACAGGGTTCAGCGGGAGATCGGCAATGTCTTCCAGCATTACGACACCCCCCCGGTAATAGAACTTCCACTGATCAAGTCCGAACCCGAAATAACCACCGGGGACCTGACCGAAATGGGCATAAACGGCCTGCTGGCCTCCTACAGTACCACCTTCAACGGGGCCGACTCCGACCGTGCTTATAATATCAAGGTGGCTGCCTCGGCCCTGGACGGTATCTTCATCCCTGCCGGAGAGGTCTTTTCTTTCAACGAGATGGTGGGTCCGCGCAGCTCCGAGGCGGGCTACAAGAATGCCAAGGTCATTGTGGACAACCGGTTTGTGGAGGGACTCGGCGGAGGTGTCTGCCAGGTCAGCTCCACCCTGTACAATGCGGTGCTGCTGGCCGGCCTGGAGGTGTTGGACCGCCGCAACCACACCCTGCCTGTGCACTATGTCCCGCCGGGCCGGGACGCCACGGTGACCTTTGATCACATTGATTTTTTATTCAAAAACTCAACTGAAAAGGCCCTGCATCTAAAAGCACTGGCCGGCCCGGGCCGGATCACCGTCAAAATATACGGCCACAGCGACTACCGGAGGCAGGTCACCATCCGGACCAGGGTGGAGGAAACCGTACCTTTTAAGCAGGTCTATCTGCGTGACTACAGCCTGGGGCGGGGGGAGGTAAAAGTAAAAAGGGTGGGGATTCCCGGGATGCGGGTAAGCGCCGAGAGGGTGGTCAGGGATCAGCAAGGTGAGCGGGTGGAAGCCTTGCCGCCCAGTTATTACAACCCGGTGGACCAGATCATCCTGGCCGGCCCCGGCATCAAACCCACTGAGGCTCTGCCGCCGGCCGATGAAACTGAAATAATCACTGATCCGGGCGCCGGGCCGCCGGATGACAGCCCCGCCGCTTCCGGCGCGGATCCCTAGGCCGGGCGCCGGGCCTGCCTGCGGCTTGTCCGGGCAGGCAAATAAAGGTATAATGGAATCAAAAACAGGCAGTGAAAAAATGCAGACAAGGGTTAAAAAACCGTTTTTTTTATTTTTTACCTTATTTATTTTAATCTTATTTTCATACCTGGCCGTACTGTACTGGAAGGCCCTTCTTTCCCCGGTGGCAACGCTAAAGCAGGCCAGGGAGGTCAGCGTATATATACCGGATCAGGCCAGCTGCACACGGATCGGCCAAATAATGTACCAGAGCGGCCTGGCCAGGTCCCCGGACCTGGTTTCGGCCTATGCCCGGCTGCAAGGGGTGGATCAAAAGCTCAAGCCCGGGCGGTATTTATTCAGGACCGATCAGACCCTGCCGGAGATGGTCCAATCGCTGGTGTCAGGCCCCAGTGACGTGGTGGTGTTCACCATGCCCGAGGGTTACAGCCTGGACCAACTGACCGAATTATTGGACCAGAAAGGGCTGGTGGAGAGGGAAAAGTTCCGGGCCTCCCTGGCCCGGCCGGAGCATTTCAGGCACTCTTTTCTGAAAAAAATCCCCCCGGGCCGGGGTCTCGAGGGCTATCTGTTCCCCGACACCTACCACGCCGGCTACCGCACCGGTGAAGACCAGATAATAGGGCTGATGCTGGACAGGTTCGAGGCCGAGCTAAAGGGCCTGGACTTTGAAAGTAAGGCCGCAGAATTGAATCTGACCCTGCACCAGGCGCTGACCATTGCCTCCATGATCGAGGGAGAGGCCGCCGTTGATCAAGAGCGGCCGGTGATCGCCGGCGTTATCTATAACCGGCTGAGATTGAACATGCCCCTGCAGATTGACGCCACAGTCAAGTACGCCCTGGGTGGCCAGAAGAAAAAGATTTATTACAAGGACCTGGAAGTGGACTCTCCCTACAACACTTACCGGGTGGCCGGGCTGCCGCCGGGGCCAATCAATGCACCGGGGAGGGCCTCACTGCTGGCGGCGGTGCACCCCGCCAGCACCGATTACCTGTACTACGTGGCCAGGCCCGACGGCACCCACGCCTTTGCCTCCACACTGGAGGATCATAACAGCAATAAGCAGAAATATCAGCAGTGAACCGGGGTGATCCCTTGAAGAAGCCCGAGTTGCTGGCGCCGGCCGGCAGCCTGGAAAAGCTTAGGGCGGCGGTGCTTTACGGGGCTGACGCCGTCTACCTGGGCGGCCCTGGGTATGGGCTGCGCATGGGGGCCGAGAACTTCAGCCTGGAGGATCTGCCCCGGGCCGTTGAGTACGCGCGCCGGCACGGGGTCCGGGCCTACGTGACGGTAAATATATTCGCCCACAACCGCGATCTGGAGGGATTGGAAGAATACCTGACCTCGTTGCGGGAGTCCGGGGCTGACGGAATTATTGTGGCTGACCCGGGCATTTTAAAACTGGCCCGGTCCAGGGTTCCCGGCCTGCCGGTGCACCTGAGCACCCAGGCCAACACCACCAACGCCCAGGCGGCCTCCTTCTGGGAGGGCCAGGGGGTGGCCCGGATAGTCCTGGCCCGGGAACTTTCCCTGGACGAGATCAGGGAGATCAGGGCCGGGGTTAGTGTCCAGCTGGAGGTGTTTGTGCACGGCGCCATGTGCATCTCCTATTCGGGCCGCTGCCTTTTGAGCCAGTACCTGACCGGCCGGGACGCCAACCAGGGGGACTGCGCCCAGTCTTGCCGGTGGCGCTACGCCCTGCAGGAGGAAAAAAGGCCGGGCCAGTACTTCCCGGTGTTGGAGGACGGCCGGGGCACCTATATCCTCAGCAGCCGGGACCTCTGCCTTTTGTCCCGGCTGCCCGATTTGACCGCCGCCGGGGTGGACAGCTTTAAAATAGAGGGCCGGGTTAAAAGTGTGCACTACGTGGCAACGGTGGTCAAGGTCTACCGGGAGGCCATCGACCGGCTGTGGCAAAATCCCGGCGGATTCAAGTCCGACCCCAGCTGGTGGGACGAGCTGGGCAAGGTCAGCAACCGGGACTACACCACCGGCTTTTTAGATGGCGACCCAGCCCTGGCCGGGCACGGCGACGTGGAGGGCATCTACCGGAGGAACTGCTCCTTCGTGGGACTGGTCAGGGGCTACCACCCAGACCGGGGACTGCTGGAGGTGGAGCAGCGCAACCGCTTTTTCCGGGGTGAGACCCTGGAGGTGCTGACCCCCAAAGGGCCCAACCGCAGCCTGAAGGTAGAGTCAATGTTGGACGGCGAGGGCCGCGCCATCGAAGCCGCCCCCCACCCCCGGCAGACTGTTTTTGTCCCGGCAAAGACTTCCTTGCCGGAGTTCAGCCTGCTAAGAAGGCTGGAATGAATGTTGGTAAATTTTTTGAGCCACAAAGGGCACAAAGAGCACAAAGATAAAAAACTTGAATGTGGCTATTTTAATTGCCCAATTTCTCTCCGGTTTACTCTTGGGCTTTCCTGGCTAAGCTGTTAATAAGCAAATTAGGGGAAGGCTGGGATGGATGGATAAATTTAAAGGAAGGCTGGTAGGCACCCTGTTCATACTGGTCTTTCTTTTTGCTTTGGCGGCCGCCCGCACCGGCTATATCCAGGTGGTCAGGGGGGAGCACTACGCCAGGCAGGCCATGGCCGGGGAGACCGAAGGGGTGGCCCTGGAGGACTATGCCCGGGGGGGGATCCTGGACCGCCAGGGCAGGCCGCTCACCGGGAGCTACCGCGCCAACCGGGTGGTGGTTTTTCCGCAGCTGCTTGAGGAGCCATTGGCCTTGATCGGGGAACTGTATGCCGCCGCCGGGGTTGACTGCCCTGAGGTGGTAAAAAAAATGATCAAAGACGGCAAGCCGGTGGTGCTCCCCTTTGCCGTTGCGGAGCGCCAGCTGGAATTAATCAGGGCGGCGGGACGGGAGGGCCTGGTGGTGGCGCCTTACAGCTTTCGCTATGGTCCCAGGCCCCTGGCCTCCCACGTGCTGGGACACCTGGGCAGGGTCAGGGATGCCCGGGAACTGGCAGGGCTAAACCAGACCGTGAATAAGCCCTACCGCCTCAGCGACTGGGTGGGCCGGCAGGGGCTGGAGCTATACTATGAAAAGGAACTGAAGGGGATCTACCCCGCCTCGCTGGCCGGACTGTACACCGATGCCCTGGGCCAGCCCCTGGCCGGGCTGCCGGTGGTGGTGGAGACCGGATTGGGGGACTTCACCCGCAGCGACCTGGTCACCACCATTGACGCGGATATACAGGAGGTGGTGGAGAGGGTCATGGACAGGCAGATCAAAAAGGGGGCGGTGGTGGTCATGGAAAGGTCCAGCGGTGACATACTGGCTATGGCCTCCAGGCCTTCCTACAATCCCGGCCCCGGGGCCGGGGAACTGACGGCCCCGGGGGATGAGGAGCGCTTTGTGAACCAGGCGGTCTCACTTTTTCAGCCCGGGTCCATCTTCAAGGTGGTGGTGGCCGCCGCCGCCCTTTCCGAGGGCCTGGCCGGCCCAGGCAGCCGCTTTTACTGCCGGGGGGGCAGTGACAGCCCCATCCGCTGCTGGAATGAGGAGGGCCATGGTTCTATCACCCTCGCCGAGGCCTTCGCCCAGTCCTGCAATCCGGTCTTTGCCGGACTGGGCCGGGAACTGGGTCCGGAAAGGCTGATTAGATATGCCCGGGCACTGGGTCTGGACAGCCAGGAGATTTTAGGCTACCCGGCGCAGGTAGACCGGCGGCAGGACCTTGGTCTTATCGCCGGCCGCTACAACCTGGTCAACAGCAGCGTGGGGCAGGGCCCGGTGCTGGCCACCCCGGTGCAAATCACCGCTATGATCAATGCCGTGGCCAATGGAGGCGCTTACCTGCCGCCCAGGCTGGTGCGGGAGGTGCGCCCGGCCAGGGGGGAACCCCGGAAAATAAGCCCGGGTCAACCGGTAGCGGCGCTGTCACCGGAGGTTGCCCGGCAGGTGAGTGAAATGATGGTCATGGTGACCAGGCAGGGGGTGGGCCTGAAGGCCTGGCTGGCCCGGGGCGGGTCGGCGGGCAAAACAGGATCGGCCCAACTGGGCCAGGGGGTGGAGGCGGTCAACGCCTGGTTTTCCGGCTACGCCCCCCTGGACAGCCCGGCCTATACCATTACGGTCTTGGTCAGGGAGGGCCTCAGCGGCGGCGATACTGCAGCTCCGGTGTTCCGGGAGATAGCTGAAAAGCTTCCAGATCTGGAAAAACAAAAAACTCGCCCATAAAAGGGTGAGTTTTTTATAATTTCGCTGATAATTGAGATCCGGGGCCACTTTGATTGACTGACCGGCAAAATTATAGTAGGATAGGGAGTATAATTTTAGTTTTCTCGGGAGTGTAAGCCATGAATGTTAAGGGTGATCAGATCAGGGCCCTGCGTGAGGAGCGCGGTTACACGCTGCAGGACCTGGCCGGGCGGGCGAACCTCTCCCTCTCTTACCTCAGCGAAATTGAAAGGGGATCGAAGCGTCCCTCACTAAAGTCGATTGATAAACTGGCTACCGCCCTTAACGTATCAAAAGCACAGCTCATCGAGGGGGACCTGACCGATACCGGGCTGTCCCTGGGCGATAAGATCCGCCTGATGCGCGGCGAAAAAAATCAGTCCCTGCAGGACCTGGCCAACAAGGCGGGGATTTCCCTTTCTTACCTCAGTGAAATAGAGCGGGGGACTGTCTATCCGGCCCTGAACACCTTGAAAAGGGTGGCCGAGGGGCTCGGAGTGTCACCCTCGGCGCTGATGGGACAGGAGGGCTCCCTGGGTCACAAGCTCAAGGCGCTGCGGGAGGAGTACGGGCTTACCCAGGCCCAGCTGGCCAACCTGGCCGGCGTTACAGCCGGGCTTATCGGCCAGATCGAACAGGGCAAGGTGCAGCCCTCCCTGAAGACCCTGGAAAAGCTGGCCGAGGTCATGGGGGTATCCCCCTGCTATTTCATCATGGAGCCCGGCGCCGTTGACCAGATGCTCAGCCTGATGAACCCGGAGCTGCGGGAGCTGCTCATGCACCCCCATGTGCAGTCGGTGCTGAACATGATCTGCAACCTCAATGAAAAGGAACTGCAGTTTGTGCTAAATTTTATTCAAATGTTTAAACGGTCCGACCTGACCTGATTGCCATTGACAATAGTCCCAGCGTAATTATATTATAGAATCATAGGAAGCAACTTTACTTGGGAGAATAATAATGGCCACTATTGTCAAGTCTTTGTGTCAGGGTTGCGCCATCTGCACCCAGGTCTGCCCCAGGGGAGCGATTAAGGTGGTGGCCAACGCGGCGGTTATTGACAGCGAATTGTGCGACGACTGTGAAGAGTGTGTTTTTGCCTGCCCCAACGGGGCAATCAGTGGATAAGCGAGGTGATCGAGGAGATGCCCATCTATGATTTTCGCTGCCGTAAGTGCGGTCACAAATTTACCGTGCTTACCGGGATGGCCGACCGCCACAAGGTGACCTGCCCGGAGTGCAAGACCGGTGAGGTGGAACAGCTGATTACCGGCTGCGCGGTTAAAACCGGGTCCGGGTCTGGCTGCGGCCATAATCATAGTGCCGGTGGCGCCGGATTCAGGGGCGGCTGAGGGATCTGACCCGGATAAAGGCCGTGGGCCTTTATTATCAGAAGCGATGGTCCGAAAGGTCCATCCCAATTTAAAATGCGTCCTTTGTATCAGTGGTTTTGAGGACCCGGGTCATTTAGGTTAGGATCGGTTCATAAATTAATTTTGGCGTACTTTATGGGTATCTTCGAGTTTTGTAGAAAGGGGATATTGGAGTGGCTGTAGAGATTAATGAAAGCTCTTTTGAGCAGGAGGTTGTCAAATCCGATCAGCCTGTATTGGTGGATTTCTGGGCGCCCTGGTGCGGGCCGTGCAGAATCCTGGCGCCGGTGCTGGAGGAAATCGAGGGGGAAATGGCCGGCCGGATCAAGGTGGGCAAGGTCAATGTGGACAATAACCAGAACCTTGCCAAGCAGTACGGGGTAATGAGCATTCCCTCCCTGCTGCTGTTCAAAAACGGCCAGGTAGCGGGGCAGATGGTGGGCGCAATGCCCAAAAGCGTGCTGGTCAAAAAACTGGAGGCATTGCTTTAGTACACGGTCATTCAGTAACCGGCCCTCCTACCCGGAGGGCTTATTATTTTAATTAAGAGCGGGTGATTGACTTGTACCAGATATTGTTTTATATCGGGCCTTTTCCGGTACGTTCCTACGGGCTGATGATGGCCCTGGGCATGCTTGGCGGCCTGGCCCTGGCCTGGTACTTGGCCGGCAGGAAGGGAAAATACCAGGAGGATGTGCTGAACGTGGGCATTTATGCCCTCCTGGGGGGGCTCTTGGGGGCCAGGGTCTGGGAGGTGGTATTTGACTGGGGCTACTACGGCAGCCACTTAGCCCAGATACCGGCCCTCTGGCAAGGGGGCCTCTCGGTCCAGGGGGGCGTGGCCGGTGGCCTGCTGGCGGTCATTATTTACACCCGCAAATACCGTGTCAATTTCTGGGAGTTTGGGGACATACTGGTCCCCGGGGTGGTTTTGGGCCAGGCCCTGGGCAGGGTGGGCTGCTTTTTAAACGGCTGCTGCTACGGGGTGCCGGCGGAGCCGGGCTGCGGCGTGGTTTATCCCTCCGGCACCGACGCCTACCTGGCTTACGGCTCCACCCCCCTGGTGCCTACTGTTTTATATGAAGCCGCCTGGGACCTGGCGGTGATGTTCCTGCTGATTATTTGGCTGTTCAGAAAGCCTTTCCACGGCTTTGTGGCCACGCTTTATTTCGCCCTCTACGCCGCCGGCCGGATACTGCTGGAGTTCTACCGGGCCGACAGCCTCACCCTGGGCGGGCTTAAGGCGGCCCAGGCCACCTCCCTGGCCACCCTCCTGATCGCCCTGGCTTTTATGTTTTACCTGTGGCGGAAGGACAAGCTGCGGCCGGCAGCAACAAAACCTGCCGCTGCAAGCAAGAAACCACCGGCCGGAAAAAAGAAAAGGTAAGCAACAATAATTAAAAAAGCAGGGAATTGAGAGTTAGGACAGGCGCACCAATTCCTGATTCCCAATTCCCAATTCCCGCCTTTCAGTGCAGCAATTTCTCCAGTTCCGTGGGGTTGAACCCCACCACCACCTCATTGCCCACCCTTACGGTGGGGACCGCCAGCCGGCCGGTCTTCTGCACCATCTCGTCCCGGGCCTGCTGATCCCTGGCCACGTCCAACTCGTTGTATTTAACCCCTTTGCGCGAAAGAAACTCCTTCACTGTGCGGCAGTGGGGTCAGGTGGGGGTGGTGTAAACGGTGACTTCTTTATCCATCCTGGGCACCTCCTTAGAAAATTTGCACGCTAACTTATTTTTGCTCCAGGGCTTGGTTTTATGCACCAGTAAACACCAGGGAGAAGTATTAGCGTATCTGAACCATTGTTAAATAAAAAAAGATTAAGTAAATTATGATATTAATACTAAATTTAATCTTTATACGGTTTGCTGAGGTTTAATTGACAAATATTCAGTCAACTGATATCATAAAAGTGATAATATTCACAATGGTAATGGGTTGATTTAGCACCTTATGTATTTTGACAAAAAGCGGATAGTGCGGAGTGGGGTTTGATGCGGATCTGGAAAAACTGGATATGGCATCCAACCCCTTTTTTATTTGACCTTATGCCATACAGACGATCAGTTTGGAGGTGGTTCGGAAAAGAGCCGTTGAAGTCGGCAAAGACGGGAATTTGGGTCGAGGGTAAGCATAAAGTTCAGAGAAAGAGAAAGGGAGGTTTAAGCAATGGAAAGCCAGGGTTGTGCCTGCTCGGCGGTGAATGAGGAAGAACTCTATCCAAAGATCGAAGAGTTTATCAACCGGCACCGGGACAACAGGAATGCCTTGATCCAGGTGTTACACAGGGCCCAGAGCCTTTTTGGCTACCTGCCCAGGAAGGTGCAGGAGATGGTTTCGGAAGGGCTGGGTGTTCCGCTCAGTGAGGTTTACGGTGTGGCTTCGTTTTATGCCTTTTTTTCCATGGTGCCCAGAGGGCGGCACGAGATTAAGATCTGTCTGGGGACGGCCTGCTATGTGCGGGGCGGCCAGAAGCTAGTGGAGTACCTGGAGAAGGGTCTTGGCATCCGGGTGGGTGATACCACCAAAGACCGGCGCTTCTCCCTGAATGAGGTGCGCTGCGTGGGGGCCTGCAGTCTGGCCCCGGCGGTTTTGATAAATGACGATGTTTACGCCCAGGTGGATCCCGCCAAGGTCGATGAAATTATAGTCAAATACGAGTAAGGGAGGGATAACTGTGAGTGCATGGCGTGCTCAAGTCCTGGTTTGTGCCGGCGCCGGCTGCGTTTCCTGTGGCTGCCGCAAGATCAAGGAGGCCATTGTCTCCAAGCTGGAAAAGTACGGGCTGCAGCAGGAAATTAAGGTTATTGAAACCGGCTGCATAGGGTCCTGTAACCTTGGCCCCCTGGTGCTGATCAACCCCGAAGGGGTGTTATACCAGAAGCTGACCCCTGAGGACGCAGAGGATATTGTGGCTTTGCACCTGGCCCACGGACGGCAGGTGGAAAGGCTGATGTACAAAGACCCGGCCACGGGAAAGCCGGTGCCCAGGATGGAGGACATAGACTTTTTCAGGTACCAGCAGAAAATTGTGCTCAGGAACTGCGGCCTGATCGACCCTATGAATATCGACGAGTACATCGCCCGGGAGGGCTACCAGGCCTTGCACAAGGTGTTGACCTCGATGACTCCGGAGGCCGTGGTGGAGGCGGTAATCAACTCGGGGCTGCGCGGCCGTGGCGGGGCCGGTTTTTCCACCGGGCTCAAGTGGAAGTTTGCCAGGCAGGCGGCGGGGGAAACCAAATACGTGGTCTGCAACGCCGATGAGGGCGACCCCGGGGCTTTCATGGACCGCAGCGTGCTGGAGGGAGACCCGCACAGTGTGATTGAGGCCATGACCATTGCCGGCTACACCATAGGCGCCAGCCAGGGCTACATCTACATCAGGGCCGAATACCCACTGGCCATCGACCGGCTGGAGTGGGCCATCGGCCAGGCCAGGAATCACGGCTACCTGGGTCAAAATATATTCGGCAGCGGCTACAACTTTGACCTGGAGATCAGGATCGGGGCCGGGGCCTTTGTCTGCGGCGAGGAGACGGCGCTGCTCACCTCCATCGAGGGCAAGCGTGGCGAGCCCAGGCCCAGGCCCCCGTTCCCGGCGGTCAAAGGACTGTTTGGCTGCCCAACCCTGATCAACAACGTGGAGACTTATGCCAATATTACCGCCATTATACTCAAGGGGGCCGACTGGTTTGCCTCCTTCGGCACCGACAAGAGCAAGGGCACCAAGGTCTTTGCCCTGGCCGGCAGCGTCAACAACACCGGCCTTGTTGAGGTGCCCATGGGCACTCCCCTGCGGGACCTGGTTTTCAAGATCGGCGGCGGCATCCGGGACGGCAAAGAGTTCAAGGCGGCCCAGACCGGCGGCCCCTCGGGCGGCTGCATCCCGCCGGAACACCTGGACATCCCCATCGATTACGAGTCTTTGACCAGGATTGGGGCCATTGTAGGTTCCGGGGGCTTAATCATTACTGATGAAAACACCTGCATCGTGGACTTTGCCAGGTTCTTCATGGACTTTACCCAGAGCGAGTCCTGCGGCAAGTGCCCCCCCTGCCGGGTGGGCACCAAGAGGATACTGGAAATACTGATCCGCATCACCCAGGGCCGGGGCCGGGAGGACGACCTGGACCGGCTGCAGGAACTCTGCGGCAACATCAAGGACACGGCCCTGTGCGGGCTGGGGCAGACCTCCCCCAACCCGGTGCTGACCACCATCAAGTACTTCCGGGAGGAGTACCTGGAGCACATCAACGACAAACACTGCCGGGCCGGGGTCTGCAAGCGGCTGAAGAAGCAGGCGGCGGTAAAAATTAGTTGAAAGGAAAGGGTGAAGTGGAAATGGTAACCTTGACCATAGACGGACAGAAGGTGCAGGTGGCGGAAGGAACCACCATCCTGGAGGCGGCCAGAAAGGTCAATGTGCGCATCCCGACCCTGTGCTACCTGCCGGAGGTCCAGGCCATCGGGGCCTGCCGGGTGTGCCTGGTGGAGATTGAGGGCAATCGCAACCTTCAGCCGGCCTGCGTTTTTCCGGTTAGCGAGGGGCTGGTGGTGCAGACCAATAACCTGAGGGTCAGAAAGGCCAGAAAATTTGCGGTGGAGATGATTGTTTCGGACCACCCCATGGACGACTGCCTGACCTGTCCCCGGAATCAGAAGTGTGAGCTGCAGAAGTTGGCCGAGGAACTTGGCATCCGGGAGGTCAAATTCACCGGGGAGAAAAGCGGGGGCAGCATCGATGACCTTTCACCCTCCATTGTCAGGAACCAGGAGAAATGCATCCTCTGCTGCCGCTGCGTCACCGTTTGCAAGGAGATCCAGGGCATCTCGGCCATCTTCACCCAGGGCCGGGGCTTCAAGTCCAGGGTGGAGCCGGCCTTTGGCCAGAGCCTGAACGACGTGGCCTGCGCCATGTGCGGCCAGTGCATACTGGTCTGCCCGGTGGGGGCGATCACCGAGAAGGAGGATATTGAAGAGGTCTGGCAGGCGCTGTTTGACCCCTCCAAGTTCGTGGTGATTCAGGACGCACCGGCGGTGAGGGCGGCCCTGGGCGAAGAATTCGGCTTCCCCCCGGGCACCCTGGTCACCGGCAAAATGCTGGCCGCCGCCAGGAGGCTTGGCTTTAACCGGGTCTTTGACACAAACTTCACCGCCGACCTGACCATTATTGAGGAGGGCAATGAACTCTTAAAGAGGGTTAAAGAGGGCGGTGTGCTGCCCATGATCACCAGCTGCAGCCCTGGCTGGATCAAATTTATCGAACACTTTTACCCGGAGCTGCTGCCGCACCTCTCCACCTGCAAGTCGCCCCACCAGATGCTGGGGACCTTGGTCAAGACCTACTACGCCCAGAAGGAGGGCATCGACCCCAAAGACATCGTGGTGGTCTCGGTGATGCCCTGCACGGCCAAGAAGTTTGAGTGCAGCCGCCCGGAAATGACCGACAGCGGCTACAAAGATGTGGACTACGTGTTAACCACCAGGGAGTTGGCCAAGATGATCAAGCAGGCCGGCATCGAATTCGCCAGCCTGGAGGACGGCTATTACGACGACCCCCTGGGCCAGTATTCAGGGGCGGCCACAATCTTCGGGGCCACCGGCGGCGTGATGGAGGCGGCCTTAAGGACGGCCTACGAGGTGGCCACCGGTAAGACCCTGGAAAATCTGGACTTCACCGGGGTCAGGGGGCTGGAGGGGATCAAGGAGGCCGCCGTCCCGGTGGAGGGCCTTGGTGAGGTCAGGGTGGCTGTGGCCCACGGGCTGGGCAATGCCCGCCGGCTGATGGAGAGAATCAAGTCCGGCGACGCCGATTATCACTTTATTGAGGTCATGTGCTGCCCCGGCGGCTGCGTCAGCGGCGGCGGCCAGCCCATACCGGTGAATAACCAAATCAGGCGGCTCAGGGCCCAGGCGCTGTACCAAGAGGACCAGAATTTAAAGATCCGCAAGTCCCACGAAAACCCTTCGATTAAAAAGATTTACGAGGAGTTTTTAGGTCAGCCCCTGGGCGAGAAATCACACCACCTCCTGCACACCAAATACACCGCCCGGAGCAAGTTCTAGCGCGCCAAAATGGATAAAGGGGGGTAAAAGAAGTGTTTAAGAAGATTCTGGTGCCCGTTGACGGATCCGAGGCCTCGGTGAAGGCGCTGCAGACCGCGGCCAGAATGGCCGAGAGCTTCGGGGCCGAGGTCATGCTCTTCCACGTCATGCAGCTTCCGGCGCCCATGGAGGTATTTGAGTCATACAGCGGCAAGATGGGTGAGATTTATTACCAGATCAAGCAGCGGGTGGAAAAATACGGTGAGCGGGTCTTGCAGGACGCGGCGAAGCAGTGCTCGGCCTTCAAGGTCAATTTCAAAGAAAAGGCGTCCTGGGGGGAGCCGGCCAGTGAGGTGCTGCAGGAGGTGGCCATAGGCAAGTACGACCTGGTGGTCATCGGCAGCCGGGGGCTGGACGATGTGGAGGACTGGCTTTTGGGCAGCATCAGCCAGAGAGTGGTCCGGCGCTGCAAGTCCCCGGTGCTGGTGATCAGATAAAGGGAGTGTCGTCATGGGACTCATAACCACCAATGAGGCCAGGTGCCGCGACTGCTACCGCTGCCTGAGGGGCTGCGCGGTGAAGGCCATCCGCTTCAGCGCCGGGGACCAGCAGGGCGCGCTGCACGCCAGGGTGATTGACGAATTATGCGTGCACGACGCCCGCTGCGTGCTGTCCTGCCCCCAGAGGGCCAAGAAAGTGGCCTCAAACCTGGAGCAGGTCAGGCATATGCTGAAGCAGGGCAAAACTCTGATTGCCGGGGTGGCTCCGTCCTTTGTGGCCGGCATGCCCCTGGAGGATCCGGGGAAAATGCCGGCCCTGCTGAGAAGGCTGGGCTTCGCCAGGGTCCAGGAAACCTCCCTGGGCGCCGGGCTGGTGGCCGGGGAGTACCGGCGTCTGGGCTTTAACCGGCCCTTTATCGACAGCTCCTGCCCAGTGGTGGTCAATCTGGTTGAGATATATTTTCCCGATCTTTTACCTTTGCTGGCCCCGGTGGTGTCGCCCATGATCGCCCACGGCCGTTATTTGAAAAAGGCCTATCCCGGCTGTCTGACGGTCTTCATCGGCCCCTGTGTGGCCAAGAAGGCCGAGGCCAGGACCGGGGGCATCAACGACGCCATCAACTATGTGCTTGGCTTCGACGAGGTTTGGGAATGGGCCCGGGAGGAGGGTATTGACCCGGACAGCCTGTCCTCCGTGGGTTTTGACGGACCCCGGCCGGGGCTGGCCAGGCTTTTCCCCGTCGAGGGGGGGATCATCAAGTCTCTGCAGGCCGAGGAGGTCCGGGACCAGGTGAGCCTTTCCGGCCTGCAGAACTGTATCACCTTCCTGACCCAGATGTCCCGCAACAGGATTGACCTGCCGCCGTTGATTATGGAGCTGCAGGCCTGCCGGGGGGGCTGCATCGACGGGCCGCTGTCACTTTGCCGGGAACAGGATATATTCACCCGCCGGCGCAAGGTAATGGACTTTTTCAGGGCCGGGGCGCCCTGGCGGGATGAGGCTGATCCGGCCCCGGAACTGCCGCCGGAGCTGATGCGCAGGGAATACCGGGACCGCCGGGTGGATTTGCCCACCCCCGACGAGAACACCATCAGGCAGATACTGGCCCAGACCGGCAAGTATGACCCCGGGGATGAGTTGAACTGCGGGGCCTGCGGCTACGACTCCTGCCGGGATAAGGCGGTGGCGGTCCACCAGGGCAACGCCGAGGTGCAGATGTGCATACCCTACATGCGCCAGCGGGCCGAGTCCACCTCCAACCTGGTGCTGGCAGCCATGCCCAACGCCGTGATCATGGTGGACCACGGACTGATCATCAAAGAGGTCAACCCGGCGGCGGGAAGGCTTTTAAAATGTCAGCCCCGGCGGATGGTGGGGCGGCGTCTGGATGAACTGATCAACCCGGAGAATTTTTTGAAGGTGATTGAAAGCGGCGAAATGCTCAACCGCCTGCACACCTACCACGAGCTGGACGCCATCATCAGGGAGATTATCTTTCCCCTGGAGAGGGAGAAGGTGGTGGTGGGGATACTGGTGGACATTACCTCGGAAAAAAGACAGCGGGAGCAGTTGGAGCTGATCAAGGGGCAGACCATCGCCAGGGCTCAGGAGGTGCTTACCAAGCAAATGACGGTGGCCCAGGAGATTGCCGGACTGCTGGGCGAGACCACCGCCGAGACCAAGGTCCTTTTAAGCAAACTGATTGACCTGATGGGCAAGGAATCCTTGTAAGCCTGAAAGGAGTCCCGGGCCGATGAAAATAACTGTGGATATCGGCACCGCCCAGTTGAAGAAGGACGGGGAGGAGCTGTGCGGGGACAGTATTGAGCTGGCGGTTAACGACACCGGCCATATACTGGTGGTGGCCGACGGCCTTGGCAGCGGGGTGAAAGCCAATATACTCTCCCGGCTGACCGCCAAAACCGCCGGCACCATGTTGAAGATGGGCGGGCGGATCGACGACGTCATTGAGACCCTGGCCCAGACCCTGCCCATTTGCAAGGTGAGGATGCTGGCCTACAGCACCTTCACCATCCTTCAAATCACCCGGGACGGCTATGTCTACCTGGTGGAGTACGAGAACCCCCCGGCCTATATCGGCCGGGGCAAGGGGCTGCAAAAAGTGGCCAGGGCCGAGAGGGTTATCGGCGGCAAGCTGATCCGGGAGTGCTATTTCAAGGCCGCGGAAAACGACTGGCTGGTGGTGGTCACCGACGGGGTGATCCACGCCGGCTCCGGCAGGACCATGAATATGGCCTGGGACGGTGAGCGGGTGGGCATGTACCTGGCCGGAACGTACTCCCAGGCGCACAGCGCCGCCGACTGGGCCAGGGAGATTGCCCGGCTTTGCAGCCACATCTACGGCGAAAAACCGGCCGACGACGCCAGCGTGGCGGTGGTCAAACTGCGCCGGCCCCAGCATGTGGTGGTGCTGATTGGACCTCCCCGGGACCAGGAGGACGACCTGGAGGTGGTGGATAAGCTGATGCGCAGCGAGGGCATCAAGGTGGTCTGCGGCGGCACCACCGCCGGTATCGTCTCCAGGGTGCTGGGCCGGGAACTGCGGGTGGACCACGGGTCCGGCAATCAGAGGGTGCCCCCCACCAGCACCATTTCCGGCATTGACCTGGTCACCGAGGGGGCCGTCACCCTGGTGGACGCCATGGACCACCTGAAAAATAAAACCGGGCCGAAAGAGCTCCGGGGCAGGGACGGCGCCAGCCGGCTGGCCGCCATACTGACGGCCGCCGACAGCGTGCATTTCATCGTGGGCACCGCGGCCAACCCGGCCCAGCAGGGACCCGAGGTGCCGGCCATCTACATCTACAAGCAGTACATCATCCAGGACCTGATCCGCATACTGCAGGAAATGGGTAAAAATGTGAGCGAGGAAATTCACTAGGCACCGATTCCCCTGATTTTCTTATACCGGTATAATTAACCTGTTACATCACCGTTTTGGCGGAGGCAGTAAATCTATGTATAACCTGGAACATAATCAAAAACTGATCGAAGCAGCAGGGGAAATCAGCGGATCGCCCCTTTTTGAGCCCAGCAACCTGGACTGGGAGGAATACCTAAACCTGGGCGCCAAGCGCTGTTACCCCCGGGGAAGCGTAATCATTCACGCCAACCACCCGGTGGACTGTATCTACTACCTGAAACACGGGGTGGTTAAACAGTCCCTGGTCAGTGCCGACGGCGTGGAGAAAATTGTGGGGTTGATCAAGGCCGGCAATATTTTTGGCGAGGCCATCTTTTTTCACGGCTACCCCGCCCAATGCAGCAATGTGGCGGTGGAGGACGCACTGATTTACCTTTTTTACCGGGAAGCCATCGACCGGATGATCAGACTTAACCCGGCTGTGATGACCCACTTTGTGCGTTCAATGAGCCTTAAAATAAGAATGCTGACTACTCAAATCGACATGCTCTATTCCCTGGACGCCAAAACCAAGATCTGCAAACTACTGCACCTTCTGGCCCAGCAATCCCGGCAAAAGAAAATCCGCCTCACCCATAAGGAGATAGCCCAACTGGCGGGGGTGCACCGGGTGACGGTCTCAAATACCCTGGCGCTTTTACGGGGGTGGGAAGTGATTGAACACCAAAGTGGAGGCCTGGAGGTGATTAATCTCCCGGCCTTAGCCGATCTGGCCGAAGGCCGGGGGATGCCGGCGGGGGAGTGAACAACCATTCTGCTGCAGGCAGGCGCCGCAACCTATTTAGGTTGAACGGCGCCGATTTTTTTGTTTTTTTGTTCAAAATTGTAGTGGCCGCTACTGCACCACCCACTCCAGTTAGTTATTATTTTCTCAAGCTGTGATTTGGGAAGAGGTGATTAAGGCCGGAATAATCCCAGTAAAAATATGGAGGTGTTTTAATCGTGGCTCTCTTGGAAAGCCTGGGCACTGTGCTCGAGGCTGATGTGCTGGTGGTGGGCGGTGGTCTGGCCGGCGCCAATGCGGCCATTGCCGCAGCCGAAAGAGGCGCTAGGGTAGTGGTCATGGACAAGGGAAAGATTGAGCGCAGCGGTGACATCGGGGGCGGTGTGGACCATTTCCTAGCCTTTTTAAACACAGATGACACCTGGGATACCAGGGATCACTTCCTGCGTTATTTATGGAAAATAGGCCGGGGCACGGCTGACCCCAAGGTTGTCGAAAAGGTGTACTGCGATGAATTGCCCGAGGCCATCAAAAGAATGGAGCGCATCGGCTGCCCCCTTACTCAGCCCGACGGCACCTTTTACCGAACCAGGTCCATGGGCCAGCCCGGGCCATACTGGATCAATTTTGTCGGCAAAAGGCTTAAACCCTGCCTGGCCGCAGAGGTCAGACGGCTGGGCTGTACCGTGCTGGACAAGGTTACCGCCACCGAATTGCTGTTAAAGGACGGACAGGTGGTGGGCGCCACCGGAATGCATATTCGCACCGGAGAATTCTATATTGTCTGCGCCAAGGCCACCATCGTCTCTACGGGGAGCACCCAGCGGCTGTATGAAAGCCCCCGGGTGAACCCCTTCAATACCTGGCTTTCCCCCTTTGATACCGGAGACGGGCAGGCCATGGCCTTCAGGGCCGGGGCCACCCTGACCAACATGGAGTACATGCGCATGACCATGATGCCAAAGGGGTTCGCGGCCCCGGGGTTTAACGCCTTCACCGGCATGGGGGGACGTTTCATGAACTCCCTGGGCGAGTACTACATGGAAAAAAATCACCCCATGGGCAACAAGGCCCCCAGGTACGATGTGGTTTATTACTCCCTCCAGGAGCTGAAGGCCGGCCGGGGACCGCTGTTCATCGACTGCCGGCACTTGAAGGACGAGGACCTGGATCACCTGTACAACACCCTCGGCTACGACAAGGACACCCTCCCCGACTACATGAAGCAGCGGGGCGAGGACCTGAAAAGCAAGCCGGTGGAGATAATGGTTTCTGAGGGCATGCAGTGCGGCCCCACCGAGGTTACCGGCAGCGGGGTCAAGATAGACCAAAACTGTGCCTCTACGGTGCCGGGGCTGTATGCCTGCGGTGACGCCACCGACGCCCAGCGCTGTGTCCATGGTTGTATTACCGGGGGTTACGCCGCTGGAAAAGGGGCGGCGGCCTATGCGGCCGGGGTTAAACTGCAAAAGCCTGACTCCGGCCAGGTTATGGCAATCAAAGAGCGGGTTTACGAGCCTATGAGCAGGGAGGAAGGCATCAGCTACACCGATGCGGAGAACATTATCCGCAAGATTATGACCGAGAACGCCGGGGCCGAGCGCTCCGAGGGCAGTCTCAGGGTGGCCGGGGATAAACTGAAAAAGGCCCGCGGTTACCTTTCGCTGATCAAGGCCGGGGACTACCATGAGTTGATGCGGGCCAATGAGTCCCGAAGCATCCTGGAGGTGGCTGAAATGATGGTCCAGGCGGCGCTGTTCCGGAAGGAAAGCAGGAACAAGCCCTATCATCACCGGTTGGACTACCCTGAGACCGACAATGAAAACTGGTGCGGGCAGGTTCTGGTAAGGAAAGAGGGCGACGGGGCGGAACTGGAATTTTTGCCCATTGCCTTTGATGATGGGGGTGAAAATAATGCCGCCCGTGTTTGATTTGACTAAATGTTCCGGGTGTGGGACCTGCGAGGATCTGTGCATGGCCGACGCCATTTTCATGAAAGAAAATAAGCAGGGTGAACTGGTGCCCTACGTTAAATATCCCGATGAGTGCTGGCACTGCGGGTCCTGCCGGCAGGACTGCCCCCAGGGGGCCATCAAGATTGTCTTTCCGCCACTGATGCTGACCATCTGACCGGCCGATGTCGTCGAAAAAAGCCCGCCAGAAAGGCCATTTGCATCTTTTTAATCCTTGTACGGAGGTGGGAAGTGAGATCTTACTCATTTCCCGCCCCGGAATACCAGCCGGAGCTTTCTGGATATTTCCCAATTAATGCTCTATCAAACGGAAAATCAATCAGGAAAGGGTGACGCGGCATGACCGATCATGGCAATGGCGACACCAAACGGAAGTTAATAGGGCTCCTTCTTGGTCCGCTGATGTGCTTGTTAATTATATCACTACCTCAGCCGGCGGGACTCAGTCCAGCTGGGATGAGGGCCATTGGCGGCGCTGTCTGGATGATTGTCTGGTGGATGTTTGAGCCTTTTCACCTTTCGATAACCTCTTTGTGGGCTGTGATTATTTTCCCGCTGCTGGGTGTGGTCAAGCCTGCGGCGGCTTTTGCCCAACTGGGCAGCAGCACCATCATGCTCTTCCTGGGGGCCACCATCATCCTGGGGGCCTGGCATGAAAGCGGACTTATCCAACGTTATGCCTATTGGGCGTTGAATCTTCCCGTGGTCAGGGGAAAACCGGCCAGGCTGGCGGCGGTTTTCGGCATTACCTGCGGCGTAATGACAATGGTGGTGCCCAATATTCCCTGCGCCATTCTCTTTGTGGCCATTGCCGTGGCCATCTCCAAGGCTGCCGGACTGAAGCCCGGTGAGAGCAACCTGTCCCGGCGGATGGTGATCATGTCCGGGGTGGGATCCAGCGTAGGGGGGTGCGGAACCCCCATCGGGGGGGCGCCCAACCTCATCGTCATAGGCATGGTGGCCGCTACCCTGAAGTACAATATGGAGTTCTGGCAGTGGACGGCTATTGGATTTCCCCTGGCCCTGGGCATGATTATACTGATGCTGGTCTTTGCCCGGGTTTTCTTTCCGCTAAAACCCGAGGAACAGGACCTGCCGGTGGCCGCCGACTTCCTGGTGGAGAAACTGCGCTCCCTGGGACCGGTGTCCCGCTATGAAAAGGTGGCCATGACCGCCATGCTGGCCGCGCTGCTGCTTTGGATCTTCGCCAAGCCGGTTACCGATTCCATTCCGGCCCTGGCGCCGCTGGGCAAACTGTTGACCACACCTTATATTGCAATACTGGTGGGCTGTCTGTTGTTTGCCATCCCGCTTAAAACCAAAGGTCCCATTTACGCCATGAACTGGGACCAGGGGCTTAAGGCCATAAACTGGAGCATCATCATGTTTTTGATGGGAGCCTTTATTTTCGGCGACGCCATGACCTCAACCGGGGTGGATAAGTGGCTGGCCGGGGTGATTCGAGGCATACTGGGAGACATCTCCGGCATCTGGGTGCTGCTATTCCTGATCGTGGTGGGCGGGCTGATATCCCAGGTGATTACCAACCTGGCGGTAATCGCACTGCTGGTGCCCATCACCGCCAAGCTGGCAGTTCTCTACGGCCTCAACCCGGTGGTAGCCTGCCTGACCGTGGGTATTCTCTCCAACAACGGGATCATGTTTCCTTTTTCCTCGGCCGCCGTGGCCGCTTCCATGATGGGCAGCGAGGGTTTCGCCAAGCCAAGGGACTACATAATGTACGGACTGGCCGTGGTGTTGGGCGGCGCACTAATCGCCTTCATACTGGCGCTCACCCTGGGGCCTCTGGTATTTGGCGATGTAAAGGTGTAACCAGAATTAATTTGATCTTGGTTTTCCAGACTGCGACGAAGGGGGTGAAAGCCCCCTTTGTTTGTTTGAGTGACCATTTTATGTTAAGTAATTCGGGGAATAACGGTCTTACACCGGCGGAATTCCTTGGCAGGATTGTTGAGTAGAGAAACTGCGCATGTTAACATATAAATTGAAATAGATGGGGTTAAACCAGGGAGGGAAAGCGGTGGCTGAATCAAAGATACCCTACGGTCCCACTTACCGGGAGATGCTGGACCCGGTCGAAATGCCAAAAAATGTGCGGGAAAGGGCTTTGCAGGCGGCCGGGGGGAATGAGCTGGACCCGGTCAATCTTTTTAATATCACCTGGAAAGACCAGGCAGGACAGGTGCGCAGCCTGGTCCTGCCCCCGGAAATAACCGGGGTTGACGCCAACATAGTGGTGCTCCTGGGCGTCGGCTTCCCCTCGGGGTCACACAAGGTGGGGCCGGCCTACGCCATCCTTATGGAGGGCTGCGTGGACGGTGAGATCATCCCCGGCCGGCACACCATCATGGCCCCATCCACCGGCAATTTCGGCATCGGGCTGGCCTACGTCGGTGCCCTGACAGGCTGCCGGACGGTGGTGATCATGCCCGAAGGCGCCAGCCGGGAAAGGCATCAGAGGATCAAAAAATATGGCGCTGAACTTGAGCTTTTAAGCGGGGAGCAGGCCAACCTGTTCTACGCCCTGCAGCGCACCCGGGATCTCAAAAAAGACCCGGTCAACAGGCCCCTGTCGCAGTTTGAGCTCTTCGCCAACTACCGCTTTCACCGTTACGTCACCGGCAACTCGGCCATTGAGGCCGTGCGGGGGACCGGCAACGGGCGCATCGCCTGCTTTGTCTCGGCCCCGGGGTCCGGAGGCACCATCGCCGCCGGGGATGAAGTCAAAAAGGCCTTCCCCGAGGCCAGGGTGGCCGCCGTGGAGCCCTACGAGTGCCCCACACTGGCCGTGGGAGGGCGTGGACTGCACCGGGTGGAGGGGATCGGGGATGAGATCGTCACCCTGGTGCACAATCTGATTAACACAGACTTTGTGGTCCTGGTCTGCGACGAAGATTGTGTCCGGGGGCTCAAGGTGTTCCGGGACGGTGCCGCAGTGCTGGAAAAAAGGGGTGTTGCGGCCGAAACCGCCGGCAGGATGAGGGATGCCTTTGGGGTGTCCGGCGTCTGCAACCTGCTGGGGGCGATCAAAATGGCCAAATACTTGCGCCTGGGCCCCGGCGACAACGTGGTCACCGTGGCCACCGACGGCATCGATCGCTATCACTCGGTAATAGGGGAGTTGGAGAAGCGCTGCCTGGAGATAAATCACAGCGTCATGGATCGCTGGCTCAACGATATCTTCAGCAGGGCCGGTGAAGACCACATTTACGACTTCAGGCGGCCCGGGGCCAAGCAAACTCTTTTTGAACAAAAAGAAAAGGACTGGCTGCCCTTCGGCTACACCAGGGAGTACCTGGAGGAAATGAAAAGCCAGGAGTTCTGGGACCACGAGTACAGCCTGGTGACTGACTACGACCAAAAAATAAAAACCATGCGGGGCTGAATTACAAAAGCCTTCCCTTTTGACCGGGAAGGCTTTTTATTAGCCGGAGGGCTGAGAGCTCCCGGGATGTTTATTGACAGTTCTTACTTCGCGGCATACATTTATATTATCGATATAACAATAGTGGAGGAGGTTGTGAAGGTGTCTGAGGTGGTGGTGTCCAGTAAGTACCAAATAGTAATTCCCGCTGAGGTCCGCAAGTCACTTAGTATCAAGAAAGGCCAAAAGCTGCACCTGATCGTGGAAAATGGGGCCATCCGGCTCATTCCAAGCATGCCTTTTTCTGAAATGCGGGGCCTATTACACGGCATGGATACTAAAACGGTGCGGGATGAGGAGGATCGATTTTGATTGTCATGGACTCCTGCGGCTGGTTCGAGTATCTTGCCGACAGCCCGCTGGCGGAAAAGTACGCTCCCTATTTTGTCAAGCCGGAAGAGATCATCACACCTTCTGTGGTGGTCTATGAAGTAACCAAAAAAATCTGGCGGGAACAGGGCAGGGAAAAGGCTGTGCTGATTGCAGCCCAGATGCAGCAAACAAGAGTTGTTTCTTTTGACAGCCAGCTGGCCGTGACTGCTGCCGGTGCTTCCTTGCGCCACGGCCTACCCATGGCCGACGCCATAGTATATGCCACCGGCATGGAGTGTGGCTGTACGGTGGTTACTGGTGACCGCCATTTCAAAGATTTGCCCGGCGTAGTATTTATTGATGCATAAAAATAAACCCCGGATTTTGCCGGGGGTTTTTCTTTTAGTGCCGGAGGCTGCCGGACAGAAGATTAATTCTCGTCCTGATGGGACATTTCCCGGATGATCTTGATTAGCGCCCGCTTTTCAATTCTGGATACATAAGACCTGGAAATGCCCAGGTT
>Ga0209347_1002325_pt1 | contig 25622 bp, 20 predicted proteins | sample AutmiccommuBRH23_FD_187382 | JGI IMG/M metagenome (GOLD analysis project Ga0209347, IMG submission 187382) | Deep subsurface microbial communities from Mt. Terri, Switzerland - Autotrophic microbial communities BRH/23 (SPAdes) (version 2) | ecosystem: Environmental > Aquatic > Deep subsurface >...
TGGGCTACCGCGTCACCGTCGAACCCGCCGCCTGACCCCCCAAAAACGACCCGAGACACCCGGCTCCGCAAGCTCCGCCGGGTCGCTTCGCCTGCCCACTCACCCTGGGCAATTTTCCGGTCAGCAGGCGCTCACTCGGAGTTCCGCCGCCGGAATGCGATTTCGGCGATAGGCCCTCAGGGGTGCGGGGTGGTCGACGGCGGCATCGCGGCCACCAGTGGGGTGTCGGCCCCGACCCGTCCCAGCTTGAGCGCGCCGCCCGGGTCGCCCAGCGGTGCGTCCCGGCCGGGCAACGTCATGGTGAAGAACACGGCGTTGTCGTCGAGGAACTGGGCCTGCTCATCGGGCAGGTCGGTCTCGTAGTAGATGGCGTCGACCCGGCACGCGATGCGGCAGGCGCCGCAGTCCACGCACTCGTTGGGGTTGATGTACATGGCCCGGTCGCCCTCGTAGATGCAGTCGGCCGGGCATTCCTGCATGCAGGACTTGTCGACGATGTCCACGCACGCGCTTCCGATCACGTAGGTCATGGCTACGACGGTAGGTAGTTTCCCCGCCGCCGTCGCGGGCCGAAAGTCCCTACTTTGGTCACGGCCTGATGACAGCCGAAGTGGCATTCCAGCAGAGAAACCGCGAGTGAGGCCCTGCTGGAATGCCGTTTCGGCGGAGGATTACGTGCCGAGTTGGACGTCGCCCTCGGGAGTGATCCGTGTCGCATACACCGGCAGCGACACCTCCGGGTCGTCGAGGCAGGTGCCGTCGTCGAGGGCGAAAGCCTGCTTCTTCAGGGGCGACTGGACGGTGGGGCGGCCACCCCGGTCACCGACGATGCCACGCGACATCACCGCCGCGCCGGAGAACGGGTCGATGTTGCCGACCGCGTGCAGCGTGCCGTCGTCGAGCCGGAACAGCGCGGCCTGGGCGCCGTCGGGCAGCAGCACCCCCACTCCGCGGCACGGCTGGAGGAAGTCGTAGGCGCACGCCGTCGTCCAGACGCGGATGTCGGCCTCGATGTTGTTGACCACGGTCATCGTCGGGCTACCTTCCTACCTTCGGCATGCCGATCGGCACCTTGCGGCCCGACCGCTCGGTGAACTCGACCGTGGGATCCGGAACGTCCGGGGCGTTGACGAACGAGACGAACCTCGACAGCTTGTCGGGATCGGTGAGCACGCCCTTCCATTCGCACGCGTAGTTCTCGACATGCCGGCCGATCGCCGCCTCGAATTCGTCTGCCAGTCCCAGCGAGTCGTCGCAGACGACCTCGCGGAGGTGCTCCAGCCCCATCTCCTCCACCCACGGTGCGGTGCGCTGCAGGCGATCCGCGGTGCGGATGTAGAACATCAGGAACCGGTCGATGTAGCGCACCAGGGTGTCGTCGTCGAGGTCGCTCGCCAGCAGTTCGGCGTGCCGCGGCGTCGCTCCGCCGTTACCGCCCACATACAGGTTCCACCCGGTTTCGGTGGCGATGACGCCGACGTCCTTGCCGCGGGCCTCCGCGCACTCGCGGGCACACCCCGACACGCCCATCTTGATCTTGTGGGGCGCGCGCAGTCCGCGGTAGCGCAGTTCGAGGTTGATCGCCATCTGCACCGAATCCTGTTGGCCGTAACGGCACCAGTCGCTGCCCACACAGCTCTTGACGGTGCGCAACGCCTTGCCGTAGGCGTGACCGGACTCCATGCCGCCGTCGACGAGGCGGCGCCAGATCTCGGGCAGCTGATCCACCCTGGCGCCGAACATGTCGATGCGCTGCCCGCCGGTGATCTTGGTGTACAGCCCGAAATCGCGGGCGATCTCGCCGATCAGGATGAGGTGCTCGGGGGTGATGTCGCCGCCGGGCACGCGGGGCACCACCGAGTAGCTGCCGTTGCGCTGGATGTTGGCCAGGAAGTGGTCGTTGGAGTCCTGCAGCGAGGCCTGCTCACCGTCGAGGATGTGGCCGGAACTGGTCGAGGCGAGGATCGACGCCACGACGGGTTTGCAGATGTCGCAACCCTTTCCGGTGCCGAACCGCTCGATCAGGCCCGTGAAGGTCCGGATGTCGGTGGCGCTGACGATCTCGAACAGTTCGGCCCGCGACTGGCTGAAGTGCTCGCACAGCGCCTTGGACTGTTCGACACCCTCGGCCTCGAGCAGTTGCTTGAGCAGCGGCACGCAGGAGCCACACGACGTGCCCGCCAAGGTGCACTTCTTCAGTTCGGCGACGTCGCAGCAACCCGACCCGATGGCGGCGGTCAGATCACCCTTGGTGACGTTGTTGCACGAGCAGATCTGCGCCGCCGCCGGCAGCGCGCCGACGCCGAGACCGGCTGAGCCTTCCGATCCGGCGGGTGCGATGAGGGCCAGCGGATCCCCCGGCAACTGTTCGCCGACCATCGGGCGCAGGATCCCGTAGGCCGACGCGTCGCCGACCAGGATGCCGCCGAGCAGTGTCTTGGCGTCGTCGGAGAGCACCAGCTTCGCGTAGGTCTGGTTGACGGCGTCGTTGACCACGACCGACAGGCAGTCCGGCGTGGCGCCCATCGCGTCGCCGAAGCTGGCCACGTCGACACCGAGCAACTTCAGCTTGGTCGACATGTCGGCCTCGGGGAACTCCGCGGCGCCGCCCAGCAGCCGGTCGGCCACCACCTCGGCGCTGGTGTACCCGGGACCCACCAGCCCGTAGCAGCGGCCCTCGATCGCCGCGACCTCGCCGATGGCGTAGATGTTGGCATCACTTGTGGCACAGGAGATGTCGGTGAGAACCCCGCCTCGCTCGGCGATCCGGAGCCCCGCCTCGCGGGCCAGCTCGTCACGCGGACGCACCCCCGCCGCGAAGACGACGACACCGGCGTCGATGAACGTCCCGTCGCTCAGCGTCACCCGCATCGAGTCGTCCTCGGCCGAGCGCCGCAGCGGCCGGTTGCGTTGCGCAGGCTTGATCGACTCGGTGCCGACGTCGGTGTGCACGACGATGCCCAACTCGCTGATCATCCTGTTGAGCAGGGCTCCGCCCGCCTCGTCGAGTTGCTGCGCCATCAACCGCGGGGAGCGCTCGACGACATGCGCGCTCAGCCCGAACCCGCGCAGCGCGTTGGCCGCCTCCAGGCCCAGCAGACCGCCGCCGATCACGACACCGACGGGCGAGCGGCTGCTCTCGCAGGCCCGCGCAGCATCGGCGCGGATCGCATCGAGGTCGTCGAGGGTGCGGTAGACGTGACACGACGGCAGGTCCCGGCCCGGCACGGGCGGGACGAACGCGTACGACCCCGTCGCCAGCACCAGCGCGTCGTAGCCGATCCGCACGCCGTCGGCGGTCGTCACCACCTTCGCCGCGCGGTCGACCGCGGTGACCCGGCTTCCGAGCCGGACCTCGACGAGCGGGTCACCGAGGTAGTCGTTGCCCGGCAGTGCCAGCCGGGTGCGGTCCCAGTGTTCGGTGTAGCCGGTGAGCCCGACCCGGTCGTAGGCGGCGTCGACTTCCTCGGCGAGGACGGTCACCCGCCAGATGCAGCCGGTGTCGCGAGCCCGCAGTGCTTCGACGAACCTGTGTCCGACCATGCCGTGGCCGACGACCACGACGTGCGATGTTGGCGCCATGGCAGACAGGCTAGGGAGCTGATATTGCCGCCGTGTCGCCTCATGTGAAGCGCCCATCACGGTGTTCTCACCACCGCCGGCCGACCGTTGTGAGTCCGTTCTCTCACGGCGAACGCGCACCCGGAACATGAGCGTAGTCCGCTCAAGTTCTTCTTGGCAGACGTACCGGCACGGAGCCGGTCGACCGACACCAGGAGATGAACATGAGCACTGTGACCCCGGCCCTGTCGCTGTGGGGCCGTCCCGCATGGGATACCGACCGCTGGGTGCGTGACTTCTTCGGCCCGGTCACCGCCAACGAGTGGGCCACCGGCACCAAGGCCGGCATCAACCCCGCCGTCGAGGTCGCCAAAGACGGCGACGACGCGGTGATCCGGGTGGACCTGCCCGGCGTGGACGTGGACAAGGACGTCAACGTCGAGGTGGACAAGGGCAGGCTCGTCATCCGCGGTGAACGCCGTGACGAGCGCACCGAGGAGCGCGCCGAAGACGGCGGGGTCCGCAGGCTCAGCGAGGTGCGGTACGGCTCGTTCCACCGCTCGTTCGCACTGCCCTCCCACGTCACCGGCGACGCCGTCTCGGCAGGTTACGAGGCGGGGGTGCTGACGGTGCGCGTGGCCGGAGCCCACAAGGGTGCCGAAGCGCGGCGCATCGCGATCGAGAGCAAGTAACCCGCGATCCCTCCTGCCGAAATGGCATTCCAGCTGCAATCCTGCGAGTGAGGACCTGCTGGAATGCCGTTTCGGCGGTGTCGGGGTCAGGCCCAGCGGCCCAGGATCTCCTTGCCGCGGGCCGCCAGCGCGGCCTGCAGGAACGGGCCGAAGCTGATCCGGCCCACACCGAGGGGGCCGAACGACGCCGGGTCGTCCTGGTCCGGCAGCGCAATCGCGTTGATCGGCAGCGGAAGCTCACCGGCGAGCAGTCGTGTCGTCCCGGCGTCGTGCCGACCCACCGGGTACAGGACGTCGGCGCCCGCGTCGGCCGCCTTCTTCAGCCGGGCGATGGCCCGGTCGACCCGGTCGGCCTCGTCGCCGTCCTTGCGCAGGAACAGGTCGGTGCGCGCATTGACCACGACATGCACCCCGGAGGCGTCGGCCGCCGCGCGCAGGCCGCCGACCAACTCGGCATGCTCGTCGGCGGACCGTAGCCGGCCGCCCTCGCTGTGCACGGTGTCCTCGATGTTGAGCCCGACCGCGCCGACCGACAACAGACCCTCGATGAGCCGGGCCGGGGCCTCCCCGTACCCGGACTCGATGTCGACCGAGATCGGCACGTCGACCGCGGCGGTGATCTGCGCGACCCGGGTGAGCAGGTCGTCGAACGTCATGCCCTCGTTGTCGGGTTTGCCGACCGAGTCGGCCACCGGATGGCTGCCGACCGTGAGCGCAGCGAACCCGGCGTCCACCGCCAACCGCGCCGACCACGCATCCCAGACCGTCGGCAGGATCACCGGATCCCCCGGCTTGTGCAGTGCCAGCAGCGTCTCCGCGCGACCCTTCAAGACGTCATCAGACATGGGGCTGGCCATGGGTTCCTCCACTCATCAACGTGATCTGTCTCACCATCACTTTGGTGTTGTGACTAGCATCGATTGCGTACCGTGATCCATGACACCCTTCAGCCCAAGGAGGTCACTTGTCCAACACCACCGAACTCGCCGAGCTTCACGATCTCATCGGAAACCTCCGGCGTTGCGTGACGTCGCTTGCGTCGCGATACGGGAACAGCCCAGCTACCCGTCGCATCGTCAACGACGCCGAACGCATCCTCAACGATATCGACCGACTCGACATCGACGCAGAAGAACTGGAACTCGCCCGTGGCGTCAGCGGACACCACCATGTCGGCGAGCGAATCGCGATACCCGATACTCAGTACGACACAGACTTCTGGCGCGGCGTCGACGACGAAGGTCTCGGCGGGACGCATTGAGCGCCGCGTGCCGTGAACCACGGGACGTGTTCGGGGGTTACAACCGCATAGAAAGGCAACCGTGAGCGCACCCACCGCCGATCGCAAAGCGACCGGCGTCTTCTCGCCTGGCCGCGCGCAGATTTCGCAACGCACCCTGCGCACCGACAACTGGCTGAAGTCGCCCATCATCATCGACCTGGGGTTCGCGGCGTTCATCGTCTACGCGACGGTGCGGGCGTTCATGCAGAACAACTACTACGTCGCCGACTACCACTACCTGACGCCGTTCTATTCGCCGTGCGTGGTCAAGTGGAACGAGGCCACCCAGTCCGGCTGCATCCCGGAGGCCAGCCACTTCGGCCAGTTCCTTCCCGACGTCTGGTGGCTACCGTACGCGGCGCTGTCACTGCCGTTCCTGCTGCTGTTCCGGCTGACCTGTTACTACTACCGCGGGGCCTATTACCGCACGGTGTGGCAGGCGCCGACCGCGTGCGCGGTGGCCGAACCGCACGCGAAGTACACCGGGGAGACGCGGTTACCGCTGATCATCCAGAACACCCACCGGTACTTCTTCTACATCGCGGCGATCATCTCGGTGATCAACACCTACGACGCGATCAAGGCGTTCCACTCGCCCACCGGTTTCGGCTTCGGCCTCGGCAACGTGATCCTCCTCGTGAACGTGATCATGCTGTGGGTCTACACGATCTCGTGCCACTCCTGCAGGCACGTCGCCGGCGGCCGCCTCAAGCACTTCTCCAAACATCCCGTCCGGTACTGGATGTGGACTCAGATCAGCAGGCTCAACGTCCGGCACAAGCAGTACGCGTGGATCACGCTGGGCACCCTGATGCTGACCGACTTCTACATCATGCTGGTGGCGAGCGGCACCATCTCCGACCTGAGATTCATTGGTTAGCAAGACAATTCACAATTTGGTTTTTGATAGGACGAGTGAGGTTTGATGGCTTCGGATGAAGCTCAGCAGGATGCTCTTCGCGCAAGCGGCTCATCGGCACTAGAACGGCACCAATACGACGTCGTCGTGATCGGTGCCGGCGGCGCGGGTCTGCGTGCGGTGATCGAGGCACGCGAGCGCGGCCTGCGCGTCGCCGTGGTGACCAAGTCCTTGTTCGGCAAGGCACACACCGTGATGGCCGAAGGCGGCTGCGCGGCGGCGATGAAGAACGCGAACCCGAAGGACACCTGGCAGATCCACTTCGCCGACACCATGCGCGGCGGCAAGTTCCTCAACAACTGGCGGATGGCCGAGCTGCACGCGCAGGAGGCCCCCGACCGGGTGTGGGAGCTCGAGACCTACGGCGCGCTGTTCGACCGCACCAAGGATGGCCGGATCAGCCAGCGCAACTTCGGTGGCCACACCTATCCGCGCCTGGCCCACGTCGGCGACCGCACCGGCTTGGAGATCATCCGCACCCTGCAGCAGAAGATCGTCTCGCTGCAGCAGGAGGACAAGGCCGAGTTCGGCGACTACGAGGCGCGGATCCGGGTCTTCCACGAGTGTTCGATCACCGACCTCATCCTGGACAAGGGCCCGAGCGAGAACCCCGGCGCCGCGCACGAGGCGACCGGCGCCCAGGGACGCAACCAGGGCCGCATCGCCGGCGCGTTCGGCTACTACCGCGAGACCGGCAAATTCGTGCTCTTCGAGGCGCCCGCCGTGGTACTCGCCACCGGCGGGATCGGCAAGTCGTTCAAGGTGTCGTCGAACTCGTGGGAGTACACCGGCGACGGCCACGCGCTGGCTCTTCGGGCGGGCTCGAGCCTGATCAACATGGAGTTCATCCAGTTCCACCCCACCGGCATGGTGTGGCCGCTGTCGGTGAAGGGAATCCTCGTCACCGAGGGGGTGCGCGGCGACGGCGGGGTGCTGAAGAACTCCGAGGGCAAGCGGTTCATGTTCGACTACATCCCCGAAGTGTTCAAAGGCCAGTACGCCGAGTCGGAGGAAGAGGCCGACCAGTGGCTCAAGGACAACGACTCCGCGCGCCGCACCCCCGACCTGCTCCCCCGCGACGAGGTGGCCCGCGCCATCAACTCCGAGGTGAAGGCCGGTCGCGGCTCACCCCACGGCGGCGTCTTCCTCGACATCGCATCGCGCATGCCGACCGAGGAGATCAGGCGCCGGCTACCGTCGATGTACCACCAGTTCATCGAGTTGGCCGAGGTCGACATCACCAAGGACGAGATGGAAGTCGGCCCGACCTGCCACTACGTCATGGGCGGCATCGAGGTCGACCCGGACACCGGCGGAGCCGCCACGCCCGGACTGTTCGCCGCGGGTGAATGCTCCGGGGGCATGCACGGCAGCAACCGCCTCGGCGGAAACTCGCTGAGCGACCTGCTGGTGTTCGGCCGCCGCGCCGGCCTCGGCGCAGCCGACTACGTGCGGGGGCTGCCCGAGCGCCCGACCGTGTCGCAGGAGTCCGTCGACGAGGCGACCAAGATGGCGTTGGCGCCGTTCGACACGCACCCCAGCCCCGAGAACCCGTACACCCTGCACGCCGAACTGCAGGAGTCGATGAACGACCTCGTCGGCATCATCCGCAAGGAGGACGAGATCCAGGCGGCGCTGGCCAAGCTCGACGAGCTGAGGGCCCGGGTGCAGAACGTCACCGTCGAAGGCGGACGGGTGTTCAACCCCGGCTGGCACCTGGCCATCGACATGCGCAACATGCTGCTGGTCAGCGAATGCGTGGCCAAGGCCGCGCTGCAGCGCACCGAGAGCCGCGGCGGACACACCCGCGACGACTACCCGGAGATGGACTCCAAGTGGCGAAACACGCTGCTGGTGTGCCGGACCGACGACGTCGCGACCGTCGACGCGATGGTCCCCGGCGTCACGGTCGAAGCCGAGGAGCAGGTGCCGATGCGTCCGGACCTGCTGGAGTGTTTCGAATTCTCCGAACTCGCGAAGTACTACACCGACGGCGAACTCGCCGCGCACCCAGGACGGAAGGGCTGATCATGGCTGCCTACAACGCGAACCTCCGGGTCTGGCGCGGCGACGTCAGCGGCGGCGAGTTGCGGGACTTCACCGTCGAGGTCAACGAGGGCGAGGTGGTGCTCGACATCATCCATCGCCTGCAGGCCACCCAGACACCGGATCTGGCGGTGCGCTGGAACTGCAAGGCGGGCAAGTGCGGGTCCTGCTCGGCCGAGATCAACGGCAGGCCGCGGCTGATGTGCATGACCCGGATGTCGACGTTCGGTGAGGACGAGACGGTGACCGTGACGCCGTTGCGGACCTTCCCCGTGATGCGCGACCTGGTCACCGACGTGTCCTTCAACTATGAGAAGGCCAGGGAGATCCCGTCGTTCACACCGCCGAAGGACCTGCAGCCCGGCGAGTACCGCATGCAGCAGGAGGACGTCAACCGGTCGCAGGAGTTCCGCAAGTGCATCGAGTGCTTCCTGTGCCAGAACGTCTGCCACGTGGTGCGTGACCACGAGGAGAACAAGACGGCGTTCTCCGGCCCCCGGTACCTGATGCGTCAGGCCGAGCTGGACATGCATCCGCTGGACACCCTGGAGCGTCGTCCCGAGCAGGCCCAGGACGAGAACGGCCTCGGCTTCTGCAACATCACCAAGTGCTGCACCGAGGTCTGCCCCGAGCACATCAAGATCACCGACAACGCGCTGATCCCGATGAAGGAACGTGCGGCCGATCGCAAGTACGACCCGGTGGTCTGGCTGGGCAGCAAGATCTTCCGCCGGAAGTAGGCGGGTGACCGCGGACCCGGCCCAGGGCGGCACGACCGTCCGGTCGGCCGCGACGGAGAACAGCTACGCCGTCGCCGGGTCGATCGCGACATCGGACAGCGCCGTCGTCGCCGGTTCGATCGTCACACGGGGCAGCGCGGTCGTCGCGGGGTCGATCGCCACGGCCGGCAGTGCCGGGGTGGCCGGGTCGATCGCCACCGCTGGAAGCGCGGCCGTGGTGCGGTCGATCGCGACGTCCGGCAGTGCGGCGGTCGCCGGTTCGATCGCCACCGCGGGCAGCGCCGCGATCGCCGGCTGCATCCTCACGGTGTTCTGCATCGTCTGCCGGGGGTGCCTGGCGTGCCTGGGCTGTATCGAGTGCACGAAGTGCCGGGCCTGCGTGGGCTGCATCAGCTGCGAGGACTGCATCGGCTGCGTCGGCTGCGTGAACTGCTCGGGCCTGCGCAATGCCGTCGGCCGGCGCGACGTGCACGCCTGAGTCAGGCCGACAGCAGCCGTCGGCCCGTGAGCGGGCTCGAGTAGACGACGTTGGTCGTGATCGTCCCCAGCGTCGCGATCCTGCCGGTGATCCGCTCCAGGTCGGACATCGATCGCGCGAGCACCTTCATGATGAAGCAGTCATTGCCCGTCACGTGGTGGGCCTCGATGACCTCGGGGGTGACGTCCAGCAGGTCGTGCAGCGGCTTGTAGTTGCCCGACGGGTAGGCCAACCGGACGAACGCCGTGATCGGGTAGCCCAGCGCGGGGGCGGCGACGGTGGCGACGCACCCGGTGATCACCCCGGCGTCGACGAGGCGCCGCACCCGATCGGCCGTCGCACTCGGCGACAGCGACACGGTGCGTGCCAGGTCAGCGGTGCTCATCCGGCCGTCGGTCTGCAACGCCTGCAGGATCGCCTCGTCGGTGCGGTCCAGTGCAACCCGTGGAACATCCGGCATACCGCCGATGATCCCATCGCCACGACCTAGATTCGACGCCAGAGGCGCACCGATGAAAGGCCACATCATGGCGAGTTCCGACGGGCTGTTGCTCAACCCCAACACCTTCGACCCTCCACAGCTCGACCCCGAATCGCGGCGGCAACTGCGCGCCCTGATCGAGTGGTTCGAGGAGCGCGGAAAGGTGCGGCTGCTGCGCGACGATCTGGAGGCGACATGGGTGGCCGACTTCCTGGACTTCGTCAAGCGGGAGCGGCTGTTCGCGACCTTCCTCACCCCGTCGGAGTTCGCCGACGGGGACGCGAACAAGCGCTGGGACACCTCGCGCAACGCCGTGCTGAGCGAGATCCTCGGGTTCTACGGGCTGGCCTACTGGTACGCCGAGCAGGTCACGATCCTCGGGCTGGGACCGATCTGGCAGAGCGACAACGTCAAGGCCAAGGAGAATGCGGCCGCCCAACTCGAGGCCGGCGGCGTGATGGCGTTCGGGTTGTCCGAACGCGAGCACGGCGCCGACATCTACAACACCGACATGCTGCTGACGCCGGCCACGTCCGAGGAAGGCAGCGGGGCACCGGAAGGGCCGGTGTTCCGGGCGTCGGGCGAGAAGTACTACATCGGCAACGGCAACGTCGCAGGGATGGTGTCGGTGTTCTCCCGCCGCACCGATGTCGACGGCGCCGACGGTTACATCTGGTTCGTCGCCGACAGCGGCCACGAGAACTACGAGCTGATCGACAACGTGGTCCACGGCCAGATGTTCGTCAGCAACTTCCGGCTCGACGACTACCCGGTGTACGAGGAGGACATCCTGTGCACCGGCCCCGAGGCGTTCTCGGCGGCCCTGAACACCGTCAACGTCGGCAAGTTCAACCTGTGCAGCGGCTCGATCGGAATGTGCGAGCACGCGTTCTACGAAGCGATCACCCACGCCAACAACCGCATCCTGTACCGCAACCCGGTGACGGACTTCCCACACGTGCGCGCGAGCTTCGTCGACGCCTACACCCGGCTGATCGCGATGAAGCTGTTCAGCGACCGGGCGATCGACTACTTCCGCAGCGCCAGCCTCGAGGACCGCCGATACCTGCTGTTCAACCCGGTGACCAAGTCCAAGGTGACCTCCGAAGGCGAGAAGGTCATCACCCTGCTGTGGGATGTGCTGGCCGCCAAGGGTTTCGAGAAGAGCACCTATTTCAGCGAGGCGGCCCGCCTGATCGGGGCGCTGCCGCGCCTGGAGGGCACGGTGCACGTCAACGTCGCGCAGATCCTCAAGTTCATGCCGAACTACATGTTCAATCCGACCGGGTACCCCCCGATCGGCACCAGGGACGACCCGGCGGACGACGTGTTCTTCTGGTCGCAGGGCCCGGCCCGCGGCGCCTCGAAGGTGCAGTTCGCGGACTGGGCGCCGGTCTACGAGAGGCACGCCGACATTCCCAACGTCGCCCGCTTCTACGAGCAGGCCCAAGCTCTGAAGGAACTGCTGAGCACCGCGGCGCCCGACGCCGATCAACAGGCCGACCTCGACTTCGTCCTGGTCGTCGGCCACCTGTTCACCCTCGTCGTGTTCGGCCAGTTGATCCTCGAGCAGGCCGAGCTGACCGGGCTCGACCGCGATCTGGTCGACCAGGTCTTCGACGTGCAGATCCGCGACTTCTCCGCGTATGCCGTCGCGCTGCACGGCAAGCCGAGCTCCACACCCGCGCAACAGGCGTGGGCGTTGTCGGCGGTGCGCAAGCCGGTGGCGGACCCGGCCCGGTTCGACCGGGTCTGGGAGCAGGTCCGTGGCTACGACGGCGCCTACGAGATGCGGCGCTAGCGGCGTGGATCGTCCGGCGTATCGCCGAAGATCCCGTCGATGCCACGGGCGGCGCCCTGACTGCCGCGATGTATCCGTTCACAGGGCGGCTTCGCCGCTGTTCGATGTCCTCATGACCGATACCACCTGCGACCCCGCGCCGGCTGCCCGCGCGTTCTTCGCCGCCAAGCTCGCCCACGAGATCGACACCGCGGACCTGGCCGCCGCGCGCGCGGCCGGGAACGCGCCGATCGTCGTCGACACCCGGTCGGCGGCCGCCTGGCACCAGGGCCACATCCCGGGCGCCCTGCACATCCCCGGCCGGGAGCTGCGGCAACGCGCCGACGACGAACTGCCGGACCGCTGCGCCGACATCGTCGTCTACTGCTGGGGACCGGGATGCAACGGCGCGACCCGGGCCGCGTTCACGCTGAGCGACATGGGGTACCGGCGCGTTCGCGAGCTCATCGGCGGCTTCGAGTACTGGACCAGGGAGGGGTTCTCCATCGTCGGCCGACGGGGACGGGCCCGGCGACCGGTGGACGACCTGACCGCGGTGCCGCCGCGCGGCGAACCCGTCATCAAACCAAGCGGTCACGCACAGGTGTAGACGGGTGGGGCGGGGGTACGCTCCAGGAAGCAGCCAATCACCGAAGAAAGGCAGCCACATGTCGCTTCGAGAGCCCCAAAGCGTCAACGACATTCGCACCGCGATCCGTGAACTCAGCACCCGCGCCGACCTGGCTCGCAGGGAGGGGCGCAGCGCCGATGCCGCCGAACTGGATCAGCGCATCAAGAACTACCGCGACGAGCTCGGCGCCCGCCCCTAAGCCTCGCCGAGCCTGCGGAACGTGCTGCGGTGGAACACGATTGGCGGCACGTCCGGGTGCACGGTGATATCGCTGACCCGTAGCACGACGATGGTGTGATCCCCCGCCGGGATCAACTGCTCGATGGCGCTCTCCAGCCACACGCTGGTGCCGCGGACGAACACCGCACCGCGCTCACTCGATGAGGTGTCCAGGCCCGCGAACCGGTCGCCGGTCTTGGCCGCCAGTGTCCGCGCGGCCGCGTCATGGGCCTCCCCCAGCACGCTGATCCCGAGGTAGGGGACGTCCTTGAGCCGGGGCCACGTCGTGGACGTGTTCTGCACGCAGAACGACACCAGCGGGGGGTCGAGGGACACCGGCACGAACGTGCTGGCCGCAAGGCCCACGCGGGCGCCGTCGACCTCCGCCGCGATCGCGATGACCCCGGAGGGGAAGTGGCCGAACGCCTCCCGCAGAGACGACGGACTGAGGTGGGTCCCCGAATCGCTCGTTGTACCGCTCATCATCACCACCATCATCACACGTGGCCGACATCAGGCGAGCCGAAGACGATTTCGGGGACGGTAACGTGACGCCATCATGTGGATCACGCTCCTGGCGATGGCCGTCGCGGTCAGCCTCGAGCCGTTCCGGATCGGCATGACGGTCCTGATGATCACCAGGCCCCGGCCGGGTCTGCAACTGCTCGCCTTCCTCGCGGGCGGTTTCGCGATGGGCACCACGGTCGGGGTGATCGTGCTGTTCGTCCTGCGCCCGGCTCTGGGGTCGGCGCACTTCACCCTGCCCAGGGTGCAGATCGTCGTCGGCGCGGTGGTCCTGGTCAACGCTGCATTGCTGGCCACCGGCGTGTTCGGGGCGGTGCGACGCAACCGGGGCGACGGATCAGCCGGTCGCGCGCGCCGAATGCTCACGCCGGTCGCGACCCGTACCCGGCAACTGCTCAACGGCCGCTCGCTGTGGGCGGCGGGCGTCGCCGGCCTGGGCATCGCGCTGCCGTCCGTCGACTATCTCGCTGCACTGGCACTCATCGTCGCCTCCGGCGCCGCGGCGGCCACCCAGTTCGGCGCCTTGATGCTGTTCAACACGGTGGCCTTCGGGCTGGTGGAGATCCCGCTGGTGTCCTACCTGGTCGCCCCGGAACGCACCCGCGCAACGCTGTCGGCCCTCTATGACCGGATGCGCTCGAGGGGACGCCACGGGGTCGCGGTTCTGCTCGCCGTGGTCGGTTGCGCGCTTCTCGTCGTCGGGTACTCCGGGCTGTAGCCGTTCGCGCTACGGCGGGTTGTTCAGCACGTACTGCAGGCCCGAGAGCAGCTGCGACACCGGATCGGCGGCGCCGCCGAACGCGGCCTGAGTGGCCGGCGCGGTGACGGCCGCCGGGTCGTAGCCGTTCACCGGATCCACGGTGATCGGCGCGGTCAGCGGATTGTCGTTGCGCGAGTATCCGGCGTCCACGTACGGCTTGAGGACCGCGTCGAGCTCGATCAGCGTCTCTTTCGGAACGCCGAGGTACTTGAACGGCAGGACCAGAGGAAGGTGCTCCTCGGGAATCATGAACGTCGTCGTCTTCGCGCCCCTCGAGTTGACGGTCGTCCTGATGTTCTGCGGCGGCACCATGCTCGGCGCGGTGAACGCGACAGCGGTGTGACCGGTGGCGAGGCCGACGATCGCGTTGGCGACGGACAACCAGTTGTCCGGCCGGTCCGGCCAGTCGGCGATGCTGTCGTAGGCGGACACGAACTGGTAGGTGTCGTACTGGCTCTCGACCGGCGGCGGGATCCGGTAGTCGAGTGAGGGCACGACGCTGCCGACGGGGAAGTTCTGCGTCAGGAAGCTCTCGCCGAACGCGTGCCGTGCCACCGGGTCGCCGTAGGTGGCGAAGCTCAGCTGATCGGGCGGCGGAGCGGCCGGATCGTAGGCGAGCCGCGCCTGCACGTCGTTGAGCACCATCGCGCCCTCCGAGAGGCCGATCGCGGTGCCGGGGCCACCCTCGCGGATCGCGCCGATGGTGTCGGGCGCTCCGATGTCCACGGATTCGCCGACGCTGGGCCCGTCGATACCCAGACCGGGGAAGGAGTCGTCGAGGCGACCGATGCCGGGGAACGACCGTTCCAGGGTGTGGCCCTGAACCTGCCCTGCCGGGTAGTCGACGATCTGGCGGTCGAGACCGGGGAACCAATCCGCACCCGTGCGCATGATGTATTCGTCGTAGGGGATGCCGAGAACGTGGGCGCCCCCCAGGGCGTACGCCCTGCCCGGTGTCCCCAGCGGGGGCGGCCCGTCGGCGGGGGTGGCGGGGCCCGGCGGCACGATCGGTGGCTCTTCGGCGGTCGCGATCCCGAGGCCGAAGCCTCCTGCCGAACCGACGGTGATCAGCACAGTGACCGACGCGAACAGTCGTCTCATGTATTCCTCACCCACCCCACCCCGCTCGACTGCACTGCACCGAACCTTACCGGGGGCGGCGAACCGATTCAGGCATCCAACCGGATGAACTGGTCCCGCCGGTAGTGCTCGGCACAGGCGGCGCGCCGGACCTTGCCGCTCGTCGTCGTCGGGATCGAGCCGGGAGGCACCAGAACGAGATCCTCGACGTTCAGACCGTGCGCGTTGGATATCGCGGAGGTGACATCGCTTCTGACCTCGCTGAGCCAGCGCTTCGCGTCGTTGTCGATGTCCGCCCGCTTCTTGAGTTCGATGACGGTGACGAGCTTCTCGGTGCTGTTGACCGGAACCGCGATGGCCGCGACCCGGCCCCTGGTGATCTCCTGGACGGTCGCCTCGATGTCCTCGGGATAGTGATTGCTGCCGCGGATGATCAGCAGATCCTTGATGCGGCCGACGATGAACAGGTCGCCCCGGTGGAGGAAACCGAGGTCGCCGGTGCGCAGCCACGGCCCGCGAGGCGTACCTGGCGACGGATCGACGATCGCCGCGCCGAAGCACTGCTGCTCGTCGGCGGGCCTGCTCCAGTAACCGGCTGCGACGTTGTCGCCGTGCACCCAGATCTCACCGACGACGTCCCGCGCGCATTCGGCATTCGAGTCGACGTCGACGATCCGGACCACCGGTGACTGCGGCACCGTGTACCTCACCAACGCGGTGCCGGCTCCGGGTCCACACCGCCGGACACGGCCCGCGGACAATTCGTCGGCGTCGAAGTTGACGACTTCCGACGACTCGCGCCACGTGCCCGATGCCACGAACACGGTCGCCTCGGCCAGACCGTACGACGGACGCAGCATGTCGTCCCGAAAATCGAAGTGCGCGAAGCGATCCGCGAAGCGTTCCAGGGTTGCCGGATCAACCCGTTCTGCGCCGTTGATGATGCCCAGCACCTTCCCGAGGCCGAGCCCGTCGAGGTCCCTGTCGGCGGTCTTGCGGGCAGCCAGCCCGAACGCGAAGTTGGGCGCCGCCGAGAACGCGTGGTCGTTGCGCGCCAGCGCCCGTATCCACCGTGCCGGCTTCTCCAGGAACGCCACCGGGCTCATCAGCTCGGCGGGAAAACCGCCGAGGATCGGGGCGCAGACACCGAGAACCAGACCCATGTCGTGGTAGAAGGGCAACCACGACACGATCCTCATGCCGGCGGTCGATCTGGCGTGTGCACCCGCGAACAGGCTGCGCATCAGCTGCTCAAAATTCACCTGCAGGTTGCGGTGCGAGATCATCACCCCGGTGGGCAGTCGCGTCGAACCCGAGCTGTACTGCAGGTACGCGGTGTCCGGCAGCTCCTCCGAGTGCGGGTGCGCTCCACCGTCGGCGTCGAAATCCAACGAATCGATCTCCACCAGCTTCGGCGCCACGTCCATGGGTGACTGGTCGATGTAGTCGCCGACATCGTCGGCCACCGCGGACGTCGTGAGAACCACCGCGGGCCTCGTGTCGGTGAACACCGCGCTCACCCGCTCGTGACTCGAGCCGCGATGCGGCAACGGCAGCGGGACCGCGATGAGACCCGCCTGCATCGAACCGAGGAACGCCAGGATGTATTCGAGGCCCTGCGGCGCGAGGATCACCGCCCTGTCACCGACGCCGCGGTGGGCCTGGATCTCCCGCGCCACGATCATCGTTCGCCGGGACATTTGCGACCACGTCAGGCTCTCGTCGACGCCCGCCGGGTCGGCGTCGTAGTCGGTGAACGTGAACGCGACCTCATCGGGGCGCAGACTGGCACGTCCATGCAGCATCGAGAGGATCGATGACTGGGCCGCAGACGTCACGACGCGTTCATCCTTACCCCCGACTGCTCCGGTCCGTTTCGTAGTTTCACATACATCATGGGTGCACGCTGCCTCCGGCCACCGCTAGACGCGCTCCGCCGGCGCACGCGCCACCGACCGTTGCGCGCCCACTCGTGACGGCCACCAGTTGGCCCGCCCGAGCAGTGCGGCGATGGCGGGCACCGTGATGGTGCGCACCACGAAGGTGTCCAGCAGAATCCCGATGCCGATCACGAAGCCGCCCTGGATCACGATGCCGATGCTGGAGAACAGCAGACCGGCCATCGACGCGGCGAAGATCAGGCCCGCCGCGGTGATCACCCCGCCCGTCGATCCCAGCGTCCGGATGATGCCGAACCGGATGCTGTGCGGAGACTCGTCGCGCATCCGCGACACGAAGAGCATGTTGTAGTCGGCGCCCACCGCGACCAGGACCACGAACGCCAGCGGAGGCACGCTCCAGTGCAGTTGCTGGCCGAGGATGCCCTGGAACGTCAGCACGCCGATGCCGATGGCCGCGAAGTAGGAGAGCACCACGGTGCCGACGAGATAGACGGGTGCCACGATCGACCGCAGCAGGACGGTCAAGGTCAACAGCACGACGATGAGGGTCGCCATGATGATGAACCGGATATCGCGCTCGTAGTAGTCGCGGGTGTCCCGCAGCGCGGCGGGGAACCCGCCCATCGATATCGACGCGTCGGAGAGTGTCGTGTTGGGCTGGGCGCCGCGGGCGATGTCACTGATCGTGTTGACCTGATCCATCGCCTCGGAGCTGAACGGGTTGAGCTTGGTCTGCACCAGATAGCGCACCGAGTGGCCGTCCGGCGAGATGTACGCCTCGGCGGCCTTCTGGAACTCGGCGGCATTCAGGACCTCGGCCGGAATGCTGAACCCTGCCATGTTCGAGCTCGATGCGTCGTGACGCATGGTCAACAGAAAAGCCGCAGCCTGGTCCAGCCCGGCAGCCATTACCTTGATCTGCTCGACGAGTTGGTCGACGCCGCCTGCCACCTGCCGGCTCCCATCGGCCAGGCGGTCGGCGCCGTCCTGCAGGTCGTTCAGGCCGGCCCGGGCGCCGCCAGGTGTGTCCAGCCCCATCGCGGATATCGCCTTCGTGAGTCTGGCGAACGCGCCGTTGAGTTCGTTCACGGTCGTGGTGAGGCTCTGGCGGTCGTCGACGCCCTGCAGTTGGCCTGCCAGCTGGTTGATCTCGTCCACGCGTCCGTCGTTGCGCGCAGCGATCAACTTCTCGAACTGCATGCGGGTGTCGACGCACGACGGGTTCGCATCGCACACCCGGTTGCCCTGCAGTGCCGTCAGGACCGGCTCTATCCACGCGAACATGTCCCTGACGGCGCGGAAGTTCACTCCCATGGACAGCCCCAGCTTGTTCACGCTGTCGACGAGCTTGGCGGCGGTCGCGACGTCGCGCACCAGTTTGTCGCCGCCGTATTCGGTGCGCACCGACGAGAACGTGTCGATCAGACTCCGGAGGGTGGGCGCGATCTCGTTCACCTGGGCGCGCACATCGCCGAGGCTGTCGGCCAGCGTGCCTGCCCCGTCGGTCAAAGTGTTCAGGTCGCCGGTGCGTTCGCCGATCTGGGCGGAACCGGCTGCCAGCCGGTCACCGACGATGCCCGCCTGGAACGTCGCCCGGAACTCCGCGGGGACCTCGCCCAGCGGCCTGGTGATGCCGCTGACCAGCGAGACATCCGGCAACTGGGCGATGCGCGACGCCATCTGCTCCAGGTCCGCCAGGGCCCGCGGGTTGCGCAGGTCCCGCGGTGACTGGACGAGGAGGTACTGAGGAATGGACTGGCTGATCGGGAAGTGGCGTTCCAGCGCGGCGTAACCGACCGAGCTTGGCGCCGAGGCCGACACCGCCTTGCGGTCGTCGTAGTTGAACCGCGCGAAGCCCGCCGCGCCGGCCAGCAGGATCAGCACGAGCACGCTGGCGACCAGATGCGGCACCGGCCTGCGCACGATGCGGATGCCGGAGCGTCTCCAGAACCGGGCGGTCAGCTCGCGCCGCGGCTTGATCCAGCCGCGCGGGCCTGCGAGCACGATGATCGCCGGCAGCAGTGTCACACCGGCCAGATAGGCGACGCCGATGCCGATCGCCGCCGACACCCCGACCGTGCTGAAGACACCCATCTCGGCGAAGCTCATGACGAGGAACGTGATGCCCACGGCGAGCGCCGACGCGGTGATCACTTTCCCGATCGAGATCATCGCCGCCTTGACCGCGTCGTCGTAGCCGGCGCCCGAGCGCAGATAGTCGTGATAGCGGCTGATGAGGAAGACCGCGTAATCCGTTCCCGCGCCCGCCAGGATCGCACTCAGGAAGACGATGGACTGGTTGGAGACGCCCGAGCCGGTCAGGTGGGAGTACGCGGCCACCAACCCCTGCGCGATGACCACCGACGATCCGATCGTCACCAGCGGCAGCAGCATCGTGACCAGGCTGCGGTACACCACCAACAGCACGGCGAGCACCAGGACGGCGATCGCGATCTCGATGGGCAGGCGATCCTGCTCCCCGGCGACGGTGAGGTCGGCGACGGTGGCCGCCGGACCGGTCAGGTACACGTCCAATGGTCCGTCGGCGCCGGCTTGCCCGGCTCCGCTTTGCCCGGCTCCGCTTTGCCCGGCTCCGCTTTGCCCGGCGACACTGTGTTCGACGACGTCGGTCACCCGGTTGAAGGAGTCGAAGGCCCGCGGTGTTCCGAGCTCACCCTCGAGGCTGACCGGCAGGACCCAGGTGGTCTTGTCCTCGCTGGTGAGGAACGGCCGCAGTTGTGGTGTGCTGACGAAGTCCTGCACCGACACGACATCGGTGACGTCGTCGCGCAGCGCGTCCACGAGTTTGCGGTAGGTGACCTCGTCCTCGCGCTGCAGGCCGTTCTCGTTGATCAGCGCGATCAGCAGGAGGTCGTCATTGCCCGATTCCTGGAACGCCTCGGCCATCTTGCGCGCCGAGACACTCGACGGGGCATCGTCGGGCAGGATGACCAGCGGGTGCTTCTCGGCCATCTCGCCGAGGGAGGGGAACGTCAGCGGCAGGGCGATGGCCAGCGCGACCCAGATCCCGATCACCGCAAGGGGCCACCGCACCACCAGATCGGCTAGCCGTCGCAATTCGCCCTCACCCCCACCCGCATGCTCCGCGGCAGCCCAAACGCGGCGGGCTGGTCCGCGCGTTGTTCGTAGCCAGTGGTTCGCCCCACGCTACGCGACGCGTCCCCAGTGCCCGCTGTCCGCGACCGGCACGCACACGGACTTCATCACCTGCATATATCGGGCCACCGACTTCTTCGCGACCGGATTGTCGGGATGCATGATCGCCATCACCGTGCCCTCGCCATATCGGAATATGTAGATGGTGAGCTGATAGGAGAATCGGCCGTCGGGGTAGATGCCGATGTTGTTCGCGAGGCCCATTTCGGCTGCCGCCAGGATGGCGTTGAGCGGAGCGGCACCGCCATGGAAGAAATTCGACACCGGAAAGTTCGGCTGCGGCCATTTCAACCACGGCGCCAACTCAAGCACGCGGTAATACGGGACTTTGGCCATTTTCAGACCCGAATCGAAGGAAACCTGCGCCGCTCCCGCCGCCTCGACGAAAGGGGCCGCGCCAATCGGGACGGTGATCGGGATCAGGCCGGTGAACCAGCCCTGCGTCATGAAATTGTCCGTGCCGGTGCGTGAATCGCGCGGGGTGAGGCCGTAATACGTCAGCGCACCGGTCAATTCATGCTCGACCTGGGCGAGGCAGGCGAACAGGCCGCCGACGAAACGCGCGCCCGCCGCCGTGCACGCCGAGTCGAAGCGCTCCGTCTGCGCCGGGTCCATCAGGACTTCAGAGGTCATCGTGCTGGTGGTCGCGTCCAGGGGATTGCCCAGCGGCAACGGGAACTCGGGGAAGCTGCCGCTGTTCTCTTCGGCGAAGTCGATCCACGCCTGGGCTTCGGGCGAATCCACGGTCAACGCGTGGGTGTACTCGCGCTCCCGGACACAGAAATCGTCGAAGCTACCGGCATCGGGAAGTACGAGCGCATCACCGCCGGCGCTCAATGCCGAATACATGCCGTTGGCTTCCATCATCGTGGTGCCGATCAATGTCGCGTCGCCGTGGACGTGATCCATGGCGGCAAAGAATGCGAAGTGGTTTTCGCTCTGAACTACCCCGAAAGTGAAGCAACCCCATTCCAGCGGATTCGGTATGGCGACGACGTGAGCGTGTATCTCGTCGACCGTCATGGTGCCGTGATCGACCGGCACGAATTCGATGTCTTCCGGATCCTCGATCGCACGCCGGACGAACTCTCCGTCGCCGGTCTTTTCGAACCAACTACGGAACGTGTCGTGCCGGCGGAGATATGCGTTCACGGCGTGGTCCATGGCCGCGATATCGCACTGTCCGGCTACTTCACAGCTGGCGATGATCTGCCGGGAGAAGGTCCGCGCCTCAGCCGACCGTTGCGTGTAGTTGCGAAGGTGTTGACCCTGCATATAGCTGATCGGCACCGAGCTGATCGGCGCTTGGCGAGCCTTTTCCCGAGCCGCGGGCGTCGGATGCCAGGACGTGACCGAACCCGGACTCAGCGACCATTCTTCAAGCGCGCCAACCGTGATCTTCCCGATCCGCAATGCTGTTGCCTTCCCCGGTTCTGCCCGGTGTGCCGGCTCCGTCCCGGCATCACCCCTGGCGGGATCAACATACTCTCGGTCGGACCGCCGTCATCCCTCGCGCGGGCTCAACCATGGACGGCGACGCCGCGCATCCGCGATGACAAACGTGCAATAGTGGCCGACGAGTCTTGATCCTGGCCTGGGGGGAGTACAGCAAACATGGAATCCGTCGCTGGTCTGAGCGAGCCGGCCCCTCGCTTCGCCATCGTCGGTTACGCGGCACGTTTCCCGGGTGCCTCAGATGCCGATGAGTTCTGGGATCTGCTGCGCGAGGGGCGCGACGCGATCTCAGAGGTGCCCGCCGACCGCTGGGACGTCGACGAGTTCTTCGACCCGGAACCAGGCACACCCGGCAAGGTCGTGACCCGTCGCGCAGGGTTCGTCGATGACGTGACGGGGTTCGACGCACCGTTCTTCGGGATGTCGACCCGCGGGGTCAGGATGATGGATCCGCAGCATCGGCTGCTGCTCGAGACGGCCTGGCGCGCGGTGGAGCATTCAGGCACCGCACCGTCGGCACTGGCGGGCACCAACACGGGTGTGTTCGTGGGTCTGGCCACCCACGATTACCTGGGGATGGCCTCCGACGAGCTCACCTACCCCGAGATCGAGGCCTACATGGCCATCGGGACGTCCAACGCCGCGGCGGCAGGACGGATCAGCTTCCGGCTGGGGCTGCAGGGTCCGGCCGTCGCCGTCGACACGGCGTGCAGTTCGTCGCTGGTGGCCATCCATCAGGCGTGCCAGGCGCTGCAGTTGGGCGAATGCGACCTGGCGCTGGCCGGCGGGGCGAACGTCCTGCTGACACCGGCGACCATGATCACGTTCTCCAACGCGCAGATGCTCGCGCCCGACGGCCGGTGCAAGACCTTCGACGCGGCCGCGGACGGTTACGTGCGCGGTGAGGGATGCGGCGTCATCGTCGTCAAGCGTCTCGAGGACGCGATCCGCGACGGTGACCGGATCCGGGCGGTGATCCGCGGAAGCGCGATCAACCAGGACGGCGCATCGGGCGGTCTGACGGTGCCCAACGGTGTTGCCCAGCAACGGGTCATCGCCGACGCGCTGCGCCGTGCCGGCCTGACACCCGGCGATGTCGGCTACCTGGAGGCGCACGGCACCGGGACGTCGCTGGGCGATCCGATCGAGGCTCAGGCCGCGGGTGCGGCGTACGGCCCCGGTCGCGAACCCAGCCGACCGCTGCTGATCGGCTCGGCGAAGACGAACATCGGACATCTGGAAGCGGCCGCGGGGATCGCGGGAGTCATCAAGGTCGTCCTGTCGCTCGAGCACGGGGCACTGCCCAAGCACCTGCACTTCGAGAACCCGTCGCCCCACATCCCCTGGGACCGCCTTCCGGTGGAGGTGGTGAAGGAGACCACCCCGTGGGAGCGCACCGATCGGCCCCGCATCGCGGGAGTCAGCTCCTTCGGCTTCGCAGGCACCAACGCCCACGTCATCGTCGAAGAAGCGCCCGACGCGGCACCGGTTCCGGACGTCGCCGCCGGGGCGGACGGGCGCTTCAGTGTCCTCCCCCTGTCCGCACGGACGCCCGCCGCGTTGGTGCATCTGGCAGACCAGTATCGCGGCTGGTTGACCGCGCACCCGGAGGCCACGCTGGCCGACGTGTGCTTCACCGCCGGGGTGGGGCGGTCACACCTGGAACAGCGGGCCGCGCTGGTGGTCGATTCCCGGGAATCCGCCGTCGAGCTTCTCGGCGCGATCGCCGACGACCGCCCGGCTCCGGGTCTGGTCCGCGGCGAATCCCATGACACCCCGAAGACGGCGTGGTTGTTCACCGGTCAGGGCAGCCAGTACCCCGGCATGGCCAGGGAGCTGTACGACACCGAGCCGGTGTTCGCCGCCACGGTGGACCGGTGCGCGGACGTGGTCGCCGACATCCTCAAAAAGCCGTTGCTGGACGTGATTTTCGAGACCGGCGAGGAAGACACGCTGCGGCAGACCTCCTACGCGCAGCCCGCCCTGTTCGCGGTGGAGATGGGCCTTGCGCGGCTCTGGCAGTCGTGGGGATTCGAGCCCGACGTGGTGCTCGGCCACAGCGTGGGCCAGTACTCGGCCGCGTGTGTGGCGGGAGTTTTCAGCCTGGAGGACGGCGCGCTGCTGATGGCCGAACGCGGGCGCCTGTTCGGCAGCCTGCCTACCGGCGGCCGGATGGTCGCGGTGTTCACCGACGCGGAGCGTGTCGAAGGACTTACCGACGAGTTCCCGAGCATCTCGGTCGCGGCCTACAACGGCGCCAACACCGTATTATCGGGCCCTGCAGAGGATCTGGAACAGGCCATCGCCGGGCTGACGGCCGACGGCATCCGGTGCGACTGGCTCGACACCAGCCACGCGTTCCACTCGGGTTTGCTCGACCCGATCCTCGACGAGTTCGAGACATATGCGAACCGGTTCACATTCGGCGCACCACAACGGATTCTGATCGACAACCGCACCGGTGACGCGCTCGGCAGGAGCGTGCAGCTCGACGGCGCCTACTGGCGCAGGCACGCGCGCCAGCCGGTGGAGTTCGCCAAGAGCGTGCGGACCTTGGCCGACATGAACTGCAAGATACTGCTCGAGATCGGCCCGCAACCCGTGCTCACCGCGGCGGCCCTGCGGGCCTGGCCCGACCCGGCGACGGCACCACGGGCCATCGCGTCGCTGCGCCGCACCACCGCCGACCACCGTCAGATCATCGAGGCCGTTGCCGACGCCTACGTGTTGGGCCACGTGCCGCAATTCGCCGCGTTCCGTCAGGCGCACGCGCGCAAGATCGATCTCCCCACCTACCCGTTCGAGCATCGCCAGTACTGGTTCAACGACAGCCGCACCACTAAGGAGCACAAGCAGGCGCCAGGGCCTCGGACCGAGGCCGTGCGTCTCCTCGAGGACGGCCGGATCGAAGAGTTGGCGACCCTTCTCGACGGCGTGAACGGCGATCGCCAGACCCTGGACGTCCTCAGTAGGCTTGCCGCGCAACACAACCGGCAACGGGCGACCGAGTCCATCGCCGACGACCGCTATGAGTTCCACTGGGCCGAGTCCGGCGCGCCGATCTCCGGCGCCGAAGCCGGCGAGGGCTGCACCTGGATCCTCATCGACGATGACCCCGATCCGGTCCAGCCGCTGATCGACGTGCTGGCCGCCCGTGGCCACCGGCACCGGATCATCGGGCTACCCGTCTGCGACGCGGACGAAGAACAGCTCGCCGACGCGTTACGCACCGCCGCCGCGGACGATCCGCAGCTGCGCATCGTGAATGTCGCCGCGCTCGAATCCGACGCGACACCGTCGATGCGGTCGCTGCTGCGGATGCAACACCGCGTCCTGGGTGGGACGCGGCGGCTCTTCCGGGCCGCGACCGCCGCCGGACTGCGCAGGCCCATTTGGATGGTGACCCAGGGCGCGCAGCGAGTCACCGACACCGACACCGTGTCACCCGACCAGAGCTGTCTGTGGGGTTTCGGTCGCGCCGCAGCGCTCGAGCTTCCGCAGCTGTGGGGCGGACTGGCCGACCTGTCGGGAGGTACTTCCGAAGCAGCCGAGTGGTCGCGGTTCGTCGACCGGATCACGACGCCCGACGGCTCGGCCATCCGGGAAGACCAGATCGCACTGCGCGGTCAGGCGATCTACGTGCCCCGGCTGGTCCGTCGGGCCACGCAGCCGAGCGGCACACCGCTGCAACTGCGCGGGGATGCCACGTATCTGGTGACCGGCGGACTGGGGTCGATCGGATTGGAGATCGCCGGGTATCTGGCGTCGTACGGTGCCAGGCATGTCGTGCTGACCAGCCGCCGCACGCCGAGCGAGGCTGTGCAGCAGCGCATCGACGCGCTGGGCGCGCAGCACAACTGCGAGATCCGAGTGTTCACTGCCGACGTCGCCGACG
>Ga0209347_1002326_pt1 | contig 25608 bp, 29 predicted proteins | sample AutmiccommuBRH23_FD_187382 | JGI IMG/M metagenome (GOLD analysis project Ga0209347, IMG submission 187382) | Deep subsurface microbial communities from Mt. Terri, Switzerland - Autotrophic microbial communities BRH/23 (SPAdes) (version 2) | ecosystem: Environmental > Aquatic > Deep subsurface >...
AACCCAAGCCTTCACCCGATGATCCGGACAGGGCAATAGCGTGTGCCTTGCATCTTACAATTGCACTAGAGGAATGGCGGAATCAGCACACAAGGAGGGAAGGTGCGACCGCGTTCCGCTCGGCCATCGGACTGCACTATGGCTCTATTGTCGGCGGCGTGCTCGAGAGCGGATTTCACGACGAGTTCACGGTAATCGGCGATACAGTCAATGTGGCGCAACGCTTGGAAGGGCTGGCAAAGCAATTGAACGCAGCGCTGGTTGTTTCACAGAGTCTGCTCGATACAGTTTCTGCCAATAGAGCTGACGACGGTTGGGAGCGAATGAGCGACGTGGTGCTTCCAGGCCGCCGCGGACCTATCGATATCGCCTACGTACCGCGCTTCGTTCCATCGGACGAATCTCCTGTGATCACCAGTCCCCGACCGAAAGAGCCTACCAATCTGTTGGCGTTCAACAGGACTGGATCTATCGCTGCGAGGCCAGAACTGGGACCTACAAACTACAACCAATGACAGATCGAAAGCACAACTGCTTGGGTTCCGCCTCTTTTGCCAGCGCACCTTGCTTGAGGGGCAGGAAGTTCAGCCATCTTTTCGATGGTGGATTTATGAGACAGGTACGCCGCAGACAGCCTTCCACAAGTCGGCCTTCCACTTATCGGCATCGTCGGCCGAGTCGCTCAGCTTGATTTGATATCGGACGCCTCCGACGAGAATGATCGCCGGATGCGAGCAGCGTACACGGGCACGATGAGCCGTTTTGTCGCTATAGTGGAGCGAGCCGTTGGCTGTGGTCTCGGCCAGACCAATTAAGACATCAAAGTCGTACCCCCTATCCGAGGACTGCCTGTTGCTCAACAGACTGAGGTCTACGCTCGCAGAGTCTGCAAAATAGGATGTGTGGAAAACGAGCAGGTCCGATGCGCTCGCAGGCGTCGATATCAACGCAATTGCAACGAGGAAACGACCGTTCATGTCAGCCTCCCAAGTTTGGCACGTTAAGATAACACGGATGACCCAATTCACCGAGTCATGCGTGCTTGTGTAGCGATGTACGTCGTCCACGACGGAACATTTTTCGTTTAGCGCTGTTTTCCGCACGGGTCTGTTATGTTCGCACATCGGCGGTAGAACTGTCTGATAGATACCTCGCAATGAAGTGTGGATACCCCTAGATCATCGGGTGATTTTCATCCCATTGCCTAATGTGCGCTTGAAACTGAACGTAGATTGCTCGGATAAATGGCCAAATCTAGAAAGCAGGCAACTCTCTACCGAATGGTCACGCCAGAACATACTTGCCCGTTCGGCCTCAAGTCGCGCGCACTCCTTCGAAGCCAAGGTTATGAAGTTGACGACCGCTGGCTGAAGTCTCGAGACGAGACTGACGCATTCATGCAGGAGTACGGTGTAGACACCACGCCGCAGACCTTTATCGACGGTGAGCGCATTGGCGGCCATGACGACCTCCGCCGCCATTTCGGCAAGACGGTCCGAGATCCAAACGAAGTAACCTATCAACCGGTGATTGCGGTATTCGCCATGACGGCCTTGATGGCGCTTGCGACGAGTTGGGCGGCGTTCGGAGACCCGTTGACCTTCCGCGCGGCCGAATGGTTCATCGCTATGTCAATGTGCGTGCTGGCTATTCTGAAGCTCCAGAACGTCGACAGCTTCTCCAATATGTTTCTCGGATACGACCTGCTGGCCCAGCGCTGGGTACGCTACGCCTATCTCTACCCGTTCGGAGAAGCGCTGGCAGGAATACTCATGATCGCTGGCGCGCTGATCTGGATCGCGATCCCGGTAGCGCTCTTCATCGGCACCATTGGGGCAGTTTCGGTGTTCAAGGCGGTTTACATCGACAGGCGCGAGCTGAAATGCGCCTGTGTCGGCGGCGATAGCAACGTGCCGCTCGGCTTCATCTCGCTGACCGAGAACTTGATGATGGTCGCCATGGCGATCTGGATGCTTTTCACATAGCCGAAGGAGAAAATAGATGACGTATGGACGCTTCGCGGCAATGATTGCCACTTCGACCGTGGTCATGTTCGGTCTAATGTACCTCAACACCTACGCCCTCGATCATGCAACCTTCAGCCAGACGCGCGCTTGGATGGCCTTGCTGATGGGTGCCGTAATGGCGGTGATCATGCTGGGCTTCATGTGGTCGATGTATAAGAATAACTCGGTCAATGCAGCGATCATAGGCGCGAGCGTTGTCGTGTTCGCAGCTTCGCTTTGGCTAGTGCGCAGTCAGGAGACCGTCTACGACGTCAGCTATATGAAGGCTATGATCCCTCACCACTCCATTGCCATCATGACCAGCGAACGCGCGCACATTCGCGACCCCAGAGTCCGCAAGCTGGCTGATGACATCATCAAGGCGCAGGTGCGCGAGATTGCAGAGATGAAGAGTCTGATTGCGGACCTGGAAGCAAACCCGGTGCCGGACGGCTCGCCTGACCTATTGCCGCAGCAATAGCGTGTAGGCAGAACAGTATAACCGCCTCACGTGTGTATCACCTCTCCCTCGACCCTTCCGTCGACGATCTTGTCCTTGGAGCTTGCGATCACGCAAAGGTGGCTATGTTTGTGATCGCCAGTGTGTCACCTAGTCATTTGATGAAACGGTTTCGATCTGTGCCCGGCATGTTTGCGATTCTGGCCTTTATCGGCCTGATTTTCGCACCGGTCGCGCCTGCTTTTGCCGTTTCGGCTGCGGCAATGCAGTCGGCCGTTTCGATGCCAAACGACATGACTTGCTGCCCGGACGAGAATGGCTTCGCACCGGAATGCTCGACCGCATGTCCATTCGCATTAGCGTGCGCCGCCCTCTTCGTTAGCATCCATAACCCCGAAGTCGATGCTTCCTTCATAAGATTTGCTTCGGAAACTGAAATCTTCGTCAATCGCGATACTGTGCTGTCGTCGCTTGTGCGAGGACCGCCATCGAGACCCCCCCAAGCCTGATCTGTCGACGGCGCTTGCGCCGCGGTCGTCTGGTCATTTCCGGACGAATAATCACATGGCACTCGTCATGTGTTTTTGCTGCGCTTGCGCGTGGCTGATCGACAGTCGGGATTAGACACTATGACCCCTGAACTCACATTCGGCGCGGCGGTCTTCACGCTGGCGCTCCTCGCCGCCACCCCCTTGGCGATGGCTGACGCCGCTGACTTCGAATTTCGACTTCTGGAGCCATCTGTCCAACAGGGTGACGACGTTTCCGTCGCAGTCCGTTTGATTGACAGGCGGAGTGGAAGTCCGGTGGCAGATGCAGTCATTTTCGCGACCAGAATGGACATGGCGCCGGACGAAATGGAGTCAATGACCACGCCACTCGTGGCTGTCCTATCAACGGTGCCCGGCATCTACAATTTCAGAACCAACCTGGTCATGGAGGGCAGCTGGCGCTTGTCGATCGCGGCCAAGATCCAGGGTGAAGTGGGAACCGTCGAAAACCGGCTCATCCTAAAGGTCGTCCCATGACCAGACGAGCATCGATCACAGCGGTAATCGTTGTTGCCGGCGCGACAGCTGCTGGTGGCTATTGGATCGGTCGCAGTGGCATGACCGGCGGTATCGTCATGCCAGAGATCGGTGCCTTGGTGGCGCGGGTTTTCGGAAATGATCCGATCGCTATGGCGGCTGACGTACCACCGTCTGGCCCGATCATCTACTACCGCCACCCTGATGGCCAGCCACTATACGCAGCATCACCGACAAAGACCGATGACGGCCGTGACTTCGTAGGCGTCAGGCAAAGTGAGGATGTGAGTTTCGACACTGACAAGGCGTCAGCCGATACCGACATCGCCCAACACAGCGAAGCAACCGAGTCCGGCGGGCGCAAGATCCTCTACTATCGCAATCCGATGGGCCTGCCGGACACGTCGCCGGTTCCCAAGCTGGACTCGATGGGGATGGACTACCTGCCCGTTTACGAGGGCGAGGACGATTACGGTTCGACGGTAAAAGTGTCTGGTGGCAAGCTCCAGCGCACCGGCGTGAAGACAGTTCTTGCAACCCGAAGTCCCATCATCAGGCCGGTCAATGTGCCAGGGACCGTCGTGCTCGACGAACGTCGAATCAGCGTGGTGTCGATCCGAGCCGAGGCATTCATCGAGGAAGTCTCCGACATAACCTCTGGGTCCGTGGTCACTCGAGGTCAGCCGCTGGTGCGTTTCTACGCCAAGGAGATTGCGGCTGCAGGCGCGCTCTATGCATCCGATGTCAAGACGGGCGGCAAGGCGGGCGCACGCGGAAGTCTCCAGCGCCTCGAAAACCTTGGTGTGCCGAAGGAGGCGATTGCCGAGATCGAGACGACCGGCAGGGTCCCGATCTCGGTCACCCTGACGGCACCGCGCGGCGGGGTCGTACTCGAGCGAATGGCTGTAGAAGGCATGATGAGCGCGGTCGGTGAGACATTGTTCAAGATTGCCGACGTTTCCACGGTCTGGGTCGAGGCGAATGTCCCGGAATACGAACTGAGTTCAATCCGCGTGGGTGCGACGGCAACAATTCGTGTCCGAAGCCTCCCAGGCAGGGAGTTCAGCGGCAAGGTTGAGCTGATCTTTCCAGCAGTTCAGGAACAGACTCGCACGGCGAAGGTCCGGATAGAACTCGACAATCCAGACGGCGTCCTCTTCGCCAACATGTATGCCGACGTCGAGATTGAAGCTGGTGGAACTGAGCCGGTTGTAGTGGTGCCAGACAGTGCGGTCATCGATACCGGCGATCGTCAGGTGGTGATCGTCGACAAAGGTGGGGGGTCATTCGAGCCCCGCGACGTCAAGATCGGGATGCGGGGTGGGGGCATGACCGAGATCATGGATGGCGTAGCAGCAGGCGACCGGATTGTTGTGTCCGCCAACTTCTTGATTGACGCCGAAAGCAATCTGAAAGCGGCACTAGGCGCGCTGGCGCCAGCAGAAGCGCAGCCATGATTGCAAAACTCATAGCCTGGTCGGCGCGTAATCTCATCCTCGTTTTCTTCGCAGCGGCATTTGCCGTCGCCGCAGGCGTCTACGCGGTCAAAACCTTGCCGCTCGATGCCATTCCCGACCTGTCGGATGTACAGGTTATCGTCTTTACGGACTATCCGGGCCAGGCACCGCAGGTTGTCGAGGACCAGGTGACGTATCCCCTCACGACTGCGATGTTGACCGTCCCGCGTTCGAAGGTTGTGCGTGGCTTCTCGTTCTTTGGTGTGTCCTTCGTATATGTGATCTTCGAAGATGGCGTGGACCCTTACTGGGCACGCAGCCGCGTGCTCGAGTACTTAAATGCCGTAGCCAGCCGCCTCCCGGACGGAGTTTCGCCAGCTCTAGGACCCGATGCCACCGGCGTCGGTTGGGTTTATCAGTACGCCATCGTCGCCAAGGAACTGTCGCTCGCTGAACTCAGGTCGCTTCAGGACTGGGTTGTACGCTTTGCTGTTTCCAAGGCCGAAGGCGTCTCTGAAGTTGCCAGCGTCGGCGGTTTCGTCAAACAGTATTCGATCGTCGTCGATCCAGCGCGATTGCGCGCGCAAGGGGTATCGTTGACGCAAATTGGTGAAGCCGTTCGCTCCAGCAACATGGATACTGGCGGACGTACGATAGAGATTTCTGAGTTCGAGTTCATGGTCCGCGGACGTGGCTACCTGAAAAGCGTCGCCGACATTGAGAGCATCGCACTAAAAACTGTGGGCGGTGTGCCTCTGCGGCTCGGAGATTTGGCAAAGGTCGAGATCGTGCCCGACGAGCGACGCGGCATCGCCGAACTCAACGGCGAGGGCGAGGTCGCGAGCGGTATCGTGCTGCAACGGGTCGGCTCGAACGCCCTGACCGTGATTGACAACGCCAAGACGCAACTCGCCGATATTGAGAAGAGCCTGCCGGACGGCACAGAGATCGTACCGGTATACGACCGTTCGAGGCTGATCGAAGCGGCGATCGGGACGCTGAAATCAACGCTGCTGGAAGAGAGCATCGTCGTAGCGCTGGTGACCATCGTCTTTCTGTTGCACGTCCGGAGCGCGCTGGTCGCCATCATTATGTTGCCGGTAGGAATCCTGATGGCGTTCGCCGCGATGAAACTGCTGGGCCTAGGCTCCAACATCATGAGCCTGGGCGGCATCGCCATCGCCATCGGCGCCATGATCGACGCAGCCATTGTCATGATCGAGAATGCTCACAAGCATCTGGAGCGGGCGCCGCCGGACAAGCCCCGCATCGACGTGCTGATCGAGGCCGCGAGCGAAGTTGGCCCGGCCCTGTTCTTCAGCCTGCTCATCATCACCGTTTCATTCCTGCCGATCTTCACGCTGGAAAGCCAGGAAGGCCGCCTGTTCGGCCCGCTCGCTTTCACCAAGACCTTTGCGATGGCGGCAGCCGCATTGCTGTCCGTGACCCTCGTGCCGGCGCTGATGGTTGTGCTGGTGCGCGGCCGCATCGTGCCCGAGCACAAGAACCCGCTCAACCGGCTGCTGATTGCGCTTTATCGTCCGATCATCGCTGGTGTGCTGAGAGCGAAGAGCTTCACCATTCTCGTCGCCATCCTGGTCCTCGTGGCGACGGTCTGGCCGGCGCGCCAACTCGGCAGCGAGTTCATGCCGGCTCTCGACGAGGGCACGCTGATGTACATGCCGACGACCTTGCCGGGTCTATCCATTACCAAGGCCGCCGAACTGATGCAGATGCAGGACCGCATCATCAAATCCTTTCCCGAAGTCGAAAGCGTTTTTGGCAAGGCAGGTCGCGCGCAAACCGCGACCGATCCGGCGCCAACCGAAATGTTCGAGACGATCATCAATCTGAAACCCAAATCGGAATGGCGTGCGGGAGTAACATCCGAAAGCCTCAAAACAGAGATGGACGCGGCGCTGCAGTTTCCTGGCGTATCGAACGCCTGGACAATGCCGATCCGTGCACGCATCGATATGCTTTCGACAGGAATCCGAACACCGGTTGGGGTCAAAGTGTACGGCACCGATCTCGGCGAAATTGAGAAAGTCGCACGCCAGGTAGAAGCAGTGCTTCGCAATGTGTCTGGCACCTCAAGCGCCTATGCCGAGCGCGTCATCGGCGGCTATTTTCTCGATATCACGCCCGACCGTTCGGCACTGGGGCGTTATGGGCTTTCGGTCGGCGACGTGCAGGAGGTCATCTCGATGGCGCTCGGCGCGGAAGTGATAACGACTACGGTAGAAGGCCGCGAGCGGTATGGCGTTGCCATTCGCTACCCCCGCGCGCTCAGAAGCGATCCCCAAGCGATTGCTCGCGAGGTGCATGTGGCGCTGCCCGGCGGTGGTTCGGTACCACTTGGCGAGGTGGCAAAAATTGAGCTGACACGTGGTGCTACCTCGATCCGCACCGAGAATGGTCAGCTTGCAGTCTACATCTTCGTTGACATTACCGGGCGCGATCTTGGCGGCTATGTCGCCGACGCTCAGGCGGCCGTCGCCGACGGGGTGCAACTCCCTACTGGCTATTCCCTCGGTTGGAGCGGCCAATTCGAGTACCTGGAGCGGGCCGAAGCACGATTGAAGATCGTAGTTCCGCTGACGCTGGCGCTCATCTTCTTGCTATTATTCCTCAATTTCCGACGACTGACCGAGACACTGATCGTCATGTTGTCGCTGCCGTTCGCGCTCGTCGGCGGCATCTGGTTGATGTGGTGGTTGGGCTTCAACTCCTCTGTTGCGGTTGCAGTGGGCTTTATCGCGCTCGCAGGCGTGGCAGCAGAGACCGGAGTCATCATGCTAATCTATCTCGATCATGCGCTGATCGAAGGCAAGGCCAGGAGCGTCACTCAAGGACGCCGGTTTACGAAGGATGATCTTCATGTTGCGATCATGGTTGGTGCCGTCGACCGTGTGCGCCCGAAGATGATGACTGTCATTGCCATCATGGCTGGTCTGCTGCCAATCCTATGGAGCACCGGGGCTGGCTCGGAGGTCATGCAACGCATAGCTGTTCCGATGATTGGCGGCATGGTTTCCTCGACCATTCTCACGCTGGTGGTAATTCCAGCCGTCTATGGAATTGTGAAAGGTTGGAGCTTGCCTCGGAACACAACGGATGCGGCCGACATTGTGACAGATGCAAGCGATCGGCTTGCAGCAGCCCAGTAGACATGAAGAGAATATCCAATCATTCGTTGTCGAATGGAATGAACTGGGACATGAGATCGGGTCGTTGGCGTTCTGGTGCTATTCGCACTCCGGATTGCCACGCTGGTAAAATATGATTCTTTCGATAGGAGACCAACCTTGTCAAATATCCTCTTAGCTGTGCGGACCGCAGGCTTTGCCATAGCCATGCTTGGTTCCGGAATTGCTACCGCCGGTGAAACATTAGAAGTTCTGAAGTCAGCCTCATGCGGTTGCTGCATTGCCTGGGGTGACCACATGCGTGGAAACGGATTTGAAGTGACGGAGCGAAATGTATCGCAGGCCGACTTGACGTCTGCCAAGACCAGGGCAGGCCTGAAGGACGGCCAGACCTCGTGTCACACCGCTTATGTTGATGGCTACGTTGTGGAAGGTCACGTGCCGGCACGCGAGGTGATCCGTCTGATGTCGGAGAGGCCTGACGCGATCGGCCTCAGTGTCCCGGACATGCCATACGGGTCACCAGGTATGGGCGAGCCCGGGCCAGACGCAGAACCATATGACGTGCTGCTCGTAAGGCGTGACGGCTCGACTGCAATCTACGCCAGCTACCCCTAGGCAGACGCGATGATCGTAAGAATATTCTTCGCCGACCTCGGGCTTGAAGCGTGTCCGGCATCGGCGCGTCCATGGTTTTGTGATCGATGAGCAATTCAAACCCTACATCCTTGGATCCAGTTCAAACCCGCTCAGAACGACTCAACCAGAATTGTTTCTGTGTCACGCTCGACCGTAGGTCGCTCTGCGAGGCGCTGGATCACGAGGCCGGCGACCCGGAGTTTTGCGAGACATTCATCCGCCCCAAGGCCCACTTGTTCTCGAATGTGCCAGTGTTTATTGCGGCCAGCGAAGTGGCCGAAATGCAGGGCGTGGTTTCAGCTATCGAGGCGACTGCCCGGCTTGACGCGTACAAGGCCGCGGTTCTTTCTTGGGCCCCCGAAATCTCGCGGGAGGATCACGGGCCAGTTGGCGCGTTGATGGGCTACGACTTCCATCTTGGCGTTGACGGTCCCCGGCTAATCGAGATCAATACCAACGCTGGCGGCGCATTCCTCAATGCCCTTCTTGCAAGGGCGCAGCGCGCGTGCTGTGCCGATATGGACATGCAGCTAAAGCCGCACACGTTTCAGGATTTGGCGTTTCGCATGTTCGAGGACGAATGGACGCGTCAACGCAGAACCGGCCCACTACATCGGGTGGCTATTGTCGACGACAACCCGGAGGAGCAGTATCTCTACTCCGAGTTCGTTCTGGTACGGCAAGTTCTGACAGCGCGCGGTTTGGACGCGGTGATCACGGACGCCGGCCAGCTTCGCTATGAGGGTGGCCGGCTCAGCGTAGACGGAAAACCTATCGACCTCGTCTATAACCGGGTCACCGATTTCGCGTTTGAGAAGCCTGAGCACAGGGCGCTACGTGAGGCCTACCGCGATGGCGCTGTGGTCGTAACGCCAAATCCGCACAATCACGCCCTTCTCGCCGACAAGCGCAACCTTTCGCTGCTTTCAGACCCGGTGCAGCTCAAGGCTTGGGGTGTGGACCCGAAGCTTCTGACCCAGCTCGAAGCCGTCCCGCGTACAGTCCTGGTCACGCCCGAAACGGCTGACGAACTGTGGAGGTCGCGTAAGCACCTTTTTTTCAAGCCGACGGGCGGACATGGTGGCAAGGCGGTCTATCGGGGCGATAAGGTGACAAAGGGCGTTTGGGCAGAAATCGAGCGGGGCGGTTATGTTGCTCAGACGTTGGTCCGGCCAAGCGAGCGCATGATCAGGATCGACAACGCCCATCAGGCGCGCAAAATGGACGTCCGGCTTTATACCTATGACAGTCAAGTGCTTCTGGTGGCGGCGCGCCTCTACCAAGGGCAGACCACAAATTTCAGAACTCTTGGCGGCGGGTTTGCTCCGGTCTTCGTGGTCTGATTGGCGATTGTCGGAATGTTTGAGACGAAACGCATAGAGAAGGTTCGAGGTGCCTCTCCGAAGGCCGGCACCCCACTTGGGAGTGAATATCGGGCGCCGGCCCTAGCGTCCTGCTCTCAATCAGGTCCGTCGCGGCCGAAGTCGGTTATGGCGAACTGGTTTGAGACGACCAAACGCTGGGCGCGCGCAATCAAGCGCGATGTTGTCGCGCTGTGGATCGCTGCTCGCGACCAACGAACCCCGATAGCCGCTAAGATCGTCGCGGGAGCGGTCGCTGCCTATGCTCTTTCACCCATAGATTTAATTCCCGATTTCATCCCGGTGCTGGGATATCTCGATGATTTGCTTATCGTGCCGCTCGGCATTGCCTTGGCCGTGCGACTTGTCCCGACGGTTCTCATGAATGAATATCGAGAAGACGCCGCCCGTCGGGAAGACAAGCCAATCAGCCGGGGCGGGTTAATCGCTGTCGTCGGGATCTGGATCATGATTTCGGCTTTGGCGGGATGGTTTTTCTGGCGGCAGCTCGCGCGTTAATATGCCTGACCAAGCTCATATCTAAAACGGAATACTATGATTCTGCTTGAAAATCGCTATGCCGCTTCTGGCATCCGGGATGTGAACGTGGCCTTGGAAACGGTGATGGCCGTGCCAGTCTTACCAGTTGCGATATCCAAACGCGCATCGAGTTGATGGGCCAACGCCTCAACAATCGCTGTCCCCAGTCCGGTATTTGAGCCGTCGCCGATGACTTTTCCGACCGGCTGCTTGGTGGAGACGAACAAGGTCGGGAGTTCAAGGACGAAGACCCGCTGGGCACCTTCGAACCCGAGCGCTCGCATTCCGACCTGTCAGTTCCGATTTTGAAATCATCCACGACAGCACCTTTCGGCGTCAGCGGCTCCGGCTTATGGGTGTTCAAGTTTCAGGGTCGAATGGCGGGTGTCAGAGCTCAAAAGAACAGCGTGCCGCATAGTGCGTTGCATTTCGGTCGGACCCATTGCGATCTATGCCGCGCCTGTTCGCAGATTACTGCGCGCCCAGGTGACGGCCGCATCTCGTTCATTCGTGTCGAACCATTTCAGATCCGCTCCTAACACGAGATCCGCCGTCTTCGTCCACCGTTCGATCCACTTCCGATCGGCTACCATGGCGACCCGCGAAAAGTCATTCGCATGTCGAGCGTCCACTTTCATGTCCGCCCACATCGCTGTGGCACTTTCGTACCCCTCAAACGCGTCCATAAAGATGACCAACGCTGGCTTGTACGTTGCCGCTTCCAACTCGCGATCGAGCCAGGCGTGAATCGTCTCGAAATCCTGTTTACACAGCTTGCCGCTGCACTCGAGACCCAACAAACCTTCGGCGTCTATATCCACTTCCTTCCACATGAAGATCTCCTTTCATCCATGTCCGTAGCGGGAGGCGTCGTTGTGTTTGTTGTTGGCCTTCTCTAACTCCAGAGTCGAGTGATCGATCCCGAACTCCTCCGAGAGGCGGGTCTTGATCGTTTCCTTGATGCTTTCGACGTCGTCCCAGCGATCTGTGGCGATCACGACATGGGTATCGAGCGCCGCGCGATGTTCTTGCATCTGCCAGAAATGCGCATGATGCACTTCCTCGACACCGCCGATTTTCTCGACCGCCGCGATGACTTTGTCTGTGTCTATATCGGGTGGGCTTCCCAGCATCAGGGTGCGGATCGGGCCGCCGATCTCGCTGAAGGCAAGCCAGAGGATATAGGCGGCAATCACGATTGTTATCGCCGGATCGACCCAGCGAATGTCGTATAGAAGTATGAGAGCGCCACCGACGATGACGGCCACGGACGCCAGCGCGTCGCTGAGGTTGTGGAGAAACAACGCGCGGATGTTCACACTTCCCTTCTGCATCGAATAGGTCAACCACGCGGTGAGGGTATCGATGAACAACGCTACACCACCCAGGATGACCACCGTCCAGCCCTCGATTTCGGGCGGATCGACAAAGCGCATCGCGCCTTCGTAGACCAGATATAGCCCTATGATGATTAGCGAGGTGTAGTTGATCAGCGCGGCCACGATCTCGACCCTGCCATACCCGAAAGTCATTTTTGCGTCCGCTGGGCGGCGCGCGATCTTGCGGGCGCCGAATGCGATGACGAGCGACGCCATGTCGGAGAAGTTGTGGATGGCGTCGGCGATCAGCGCGAGGCTACCAGAGAGCATCCCTCCGGCAATCTGGGCAACCGTCAGAAGGCCGTTTGCCCAGATAGCGATTGCTACCCGCCGATCCCCTTTCTTTGGTTCCATATGGGCATGATCATGCGGCATGCTGTCTCCTTCTCATTGCGGGTCTGTTTATCACATCACCTCTTCGAGGGAGAGAAGCAGCAAGAAGCCGACGAAGAACATCGCCGCAACCCATGGCCGGTCGGGGGCTTCATGCGCCTCCGCCAGTAATTCTTCGGTCACGAGGTAGAGCAGCGCGATCAGGCCAAAGCTCAAAACGCCTGTGATATAGTGGGCAGGAAGGCTGGCAACCGGCGTTGCGATAAACGCACCGATGGGCAGAAATATAACGAGGGCCGCGATGGTCAGGACGATCCGCACCCGAGATTTCACCGTCCGCGAGAGTTCAGTGGTGACCGCCAACCCTAGGAAAAGAACCTCGACGCTGAGTGCGATCGTCAGCAGCAGTCCTGCCTTAGCAGCAGCAGCAAAGGCGATCCCGAGCACCAGACCGTCGATCAGAATGTCCACCCCGACGAGCGTCAGCAGCCCGGTCGGACCCTTGATGACACGTTCCAACTGACGGATCGCCAGCATTACTCCGATCCCCGCAAAACCACCGACGATCGTCGCGATTGGCGATCCGCTATGGGCGACTTCCGGCATGATTTCACCCGCCGCCGCCGCAAAGACGACGCCGGCTGCGAAGTGCTGGATAGCGCTGACGAGGGTGGGGCCCGGCCGCAGATTGACAGCAACGACGGCCCCCAGGATTGCAATTGCGGCCGGTATCAGCGTATAAACCCAGGTTGCAGTCATTCCTCATCTCCATGCACCGCTTCATGGTGTTCGTCATGCGCGTCTCGCAGGATGTCAACGGGTCCCCATCCCGTCCTTACGATCTGAGCCGGGCAGGCCGCGTCGTGGCGGTCCGTCTTGTTCGGCATCATCGAAAGGGCGGCGCTTGCATGCCGAGCATCAAGACACACGATCGGAAGTCCACGTTTGGTCAGTTCATTCCAGAGCCAGACCGCGAGTGGTCCCGTCTCCATACCGATCCTCTCCGTCTCTCCAGCCTTTACGGTCAGCCACTCCTTGATGGCGTCGGGATCGGTTGGGACCTTGCCCTCTGCCAACTTCCGACCGTTCACATCGACAACGCATATGGCGGTCTGTTCCATCGAGACATCCAAAGCTGCATACTTCATCATGGCAGTTCTCCTTCCTGCGCTGCGACGCTGACCGATTCATCGACATGGTCAGGTTGGGGAACTGCCACCCAGAATGCGAGAGGCGCCACCCGCGATTACGCTAAGTGGTGTAGCGGGTAGCGCGGTGGTCATCGGCGCTTTCCGGTAGGGTCTGGTTGTCGACACCAACCCCTATCCGAAAGGACCACCGATGACCGACGACATGATGAACCTGCGCGCGCTTGTCGAGAAGACACCCGACGCCGATCTGCTGCGCGAGATGATCGCTTTCGCGGCCGAGAAGCTGATGGAGATGGAGGTAGGCGCCGCCACGGGTGCCGCCTGGGGCGAGAAGAGCCCGCTCAGGACCGCCCAGCGCAACGGCTATCGCGATCGGGACTGGGAGACGCAGGCCGGCGCCGTCGAGCTACGCATCCCCAAGCTCGGGAAGGGTTCCTACTTCCCCGGCTTCCTGGAGCCGCGCCGCATGGCCGAGAAGGCGCTGACCGCCGTCATCCAAGGAGGCCTATGTCCAGGGCATCTCCACGCGCTCGGGCGACGATCTGGTCAAGGCCATGGGCATGAGCGGCATCTCCAAGAGCTAGGTCTCGCGGCTCTGCGAGGAGATCGACGGCAAGGTGAAGGCCTTTCTCGAACGGCCGATCGAAGGCGATTGGCCATACCTTTGGATTGATGCGACCTACCTGAAGGTCCGTCGTGGCGGGCGCATCGTCTCCGTCGCGGTGATCATCGCGGTTGGTGTCAATAACGACGGCCGGCGCGAGGTGCTGGGCATAGAGATCGGCACCTCGGAGGCCGAACCGATCTGGACAGAGTTCCTGCGCAAGCTCACCCGCAGAGGCCTGCGCGGGGTGAAGCTCGTCGTCTCGGATGCTGATGAGGGCCTGAAGGCCGCCGTCACCAAGGTGCTCTCCGCCACCTGGCAGCGCTGCCGCGTCCACTTCATGCGGAACGTGCTGGCGCATGCCGGCAAGAGCGGTCGTCGCGTCGTCTCGGCCTTCATCGCAACCGCCTTTGTGCAGGAGACGCCCGAGGCCGCCAGCACCCAGTGGCGCGCCATCGCCGATCAGAGTCGCCCGAAGTTGCCAAAGCTCGCCGCTATTCTCGACGATGCCGAGCCCGACGTGCTCGCCTACATGACCTTCCCGAAGGAGCATCGGGCGAAGCTCCACAGCACCAATCCGATCGAGCGCCTCAACGGCGAGATCAAGCGGCGCACCGACGTGGTCGGCATCTTCCCCAACGACGACGCCATCGTCCGTCTCGTCGGCGCCTTGCTGCTGGAACAGAACGACGAATGGGCCGTCCAGCGAGCCCGCTACATGACGCTGCAAAGCGTTGGCCAGTTGAGCGATGATCCCCTCATCAGCCTGCCAGCAGTGGCGCGCTGAATCAGCCCGGCCATGCCGGACAGCAGGGCGACAAATGCCGCCAGCTACACCACGCCGCGGGACACCATCTTCGAAGTCGTTTGCGGATATCGAAATGAACTTTATGCCGCCGAATGCAGGGTGAGGTGCAAGCACCGGCGACGCTGACACGATCCGACCTTCCTGCGGAATCGGCAACAAACAAACGGTCCAGAATGGCCAAGCCGAGCATGCCGATCGCGAAGTAGGTCCGCTTCGCGATATCCGCCGAGGTCGCCGCGAGATTGGGTCGTTGATGTCAAGTCGCGAGAAGCGAATCTCGGAGTCCCGTCCGAACGAAAACCTGCCGAAGTTTTTTGCTCATCTTGGTGTCTAGTTCTCTCGTCTAATTCAAGAGGAACCATGACAATGGCAGAATGATCGCGAGCAAAATCGGCTGGTGCATCAGGTAGATCAGAAGGCTATTTTTGCCCATCCATACGAACCATGCTGCAAACCGTCCAGCGCGCGCATCTTCCGGCGGGCGAGCCTTTACAAGCCAGGCGGAGAGCCATTTCGTACCGGCCATTCCAACCAGCGTCAAGCCGAGCCATGGGAAAGCCGGAACAAAGTCGTTACTAGGCGGCGGCTGTGCGGCAAAGCCGATCCAGGCCAGCCACCTTGTGTTGAACGTTGGGGATTCCAGCACAACCGGAAGGGCCACAACGAGCATGCCAAAGGTCAGACAGGCCGATGCTGTCGCGCCAAGAAATAAAGCACCGACGAGGGTCGCAACTGCGATGGCGTGGAGAATCCCAAAATAGACAAAGCTGGTCGGGAATGCGAGGCGGGTGACTACCGTAATCGCGGCCGCAGCCAAGATGATCGTGCCAAGACGCCGGGAAAACGATACCCGACGGACGTGGCCACGGTGCGCCAGGACAAGACTCACTCCCACCAGCACCATGAATGTCCCGGCCAGGCTGCGGCCAAACATCAGCCATGCCGGGTGCCTTGCGACACCGTCGATGAAGCCGGCGAATTCGAGATCCCAGACGACGTGAAACAATACGACACCGCCGATTGCGATGCCTCGGATGATGTCTATCGTGGCAATGCGCTGGAATCGATCCAATCCGACGTCCCTCAACCCAACCGGCAATCTACAAACTCACCCCGCTTGAGGTTCGATCCCCGGGGGCGAAAACAGGTCGGCTCCGTCACAGGAACGCGCAGACTTCAGACCGCGGTCGCGTGGCAGCCGGCCGCCGCATGCCCCACCATGCGACCGGAGCAAGCAGAACGACACTCGCCATGCCGGGAAAATAGCCAAGTGGCGTGGGCGCGAACCATGGGAACACGAAGAAGTGTGCGAGTTCGGGGATTCCCATGGCAGCGAAGAAGGTCCACGCGAGATAGGTTCCGAACCGATATCCGCGCCCCATCGCCCATGGAATGAGTAACCAGGCTCCGACCGAGAGCAGAAGTAGCAGCAAGACCTCGTAGGAGCCAACCTCGGGTTTCTGGACTCCGGTTATCGCTGACAGCCTGTCGAAGAAGCTGGACAGGTATTTTTCGATACGGTGGAGAATGAAGAGCACCAGGGTGAGAAAATAAGGGATCTTGATCGCGCTGAAAGCCACCGTTGCCGGGAAGAGCAGCCAGAGGAGAAAGCCGCCCAAAAAGCCTGAAGTGAAAATCAGCATGGTCCAGAACCCGAAGGCCTCATACCCCAGTGCGAGAACGGCGAGCGTGAACAGAAAGGCGGCGAGCACGGTTGCGGGATGCCTGCTCACAGGATTTCGCCATCCTCTCGCAGTTCCCAATCGGGGCTGTCGCACATGCCGTCCTCCTCGGTCAGCCCCCCTGGCGGGCGAGGTTCACTTCGCTTTCGACGAGGCTGAGCAGTTGCTGCGGACCGAACGACTCCAAGCTCTTGCCGTTGACGAAGAAGGTCGGCGTCTGCTCAACTCCAAGCGTCTTCACATCCTTCGTGTCCTGGTCGAGTGCTGCCGCAATGTCGGTGGACGACAGATCGCGGCGGGCACGCTCCACATCCAGGCCAGCCGAAGCCGCCGCCTGCCAGGCGCGGTCGAGATTGGGACTGCCGTGCAACGCCCATTCGGGCTGGGCCGCCAGCAGGGCTTCCAGCACGGGCTCGAAGAAGTCCTGTTTGCGGGCCGCTTCGAGGATGCCGACCGCCTGGTCCGACCCCTCGTGGAATGCCGCATAGCGCAGCACGAGCCTGACATCCTCGGGGTACTGCGCGAGGATGTTCTTGACGATCGGGTAGAAGGCCCGACAGGCTTCACAGGACGGATCGAAGAACTCGACGATGATGACCGCAGCATCCGCCTGCCCGATCACGGGCGAGTGCGGGCGCACATAGACTTCGCTACTGTCCGGGCCGGCGCCCTCCTGAGCGTTGCGACCACTTCTGTCGTAGTAGAATGCTGACGCTCCGAAAATGGCAACAGCGGCGGCAGCGCCGGAAATGACGATAGTCTGTCGACGGTTCATCGGGAAACTCCAGGACGGCACAGGGTGAGAAGCCCGGCTATGGCCGTAAAGCAGGCAAGCGAAATCAGCGGCAGCGGCAGACCGCCCATGATCGTCATCGCTTCTCCCGAACAGGACGGGCCGTTCCGGGCACAAGGGGATATGGCCTCTTCGATGAGGCCGAAATACAGCAGGGTATGGAACCCGGCGACCGTCATTCCAAAGCCTGCAAGTGGCAGCGCATAGAGTTTGATCGCGGGATCGAGCCTGAACGCCGCAATTCCAAGAATGACGGCAAGCGGGAACATGAAGATGCGCTGGAACCAGCACAGGTTGCAGGGCGCCTGGCCCATGATCTCGCCGATGAACAGCGCGGCAAGCGTGGCCGCGACCGCGATCAGCCACGCCAGGAACAGGCACCAGGAATTGCGATCGTCGACCGCCTGATTCGAGACCTTGTTCAGCATCTGCACAGCATCAGACCTCTCTACGAGCTGACCAGCCGGCGCAGCTTCTGCAGCCTGGTTTCGCGCGGATCATGCATGTCGAGAATGCCGCCGAAGCTTCCGTCGCCTCTGACGAGATAGACGCCGGTGGTATGATCGATCGTGTACTGCACACCCTCGAGGGGGACCTTTTTCGCATAGGCTGAGAATGCCTTCAGCGCCGTCTCCGTCTCTTCGGCCGATCCCCGCAACGCGGTGATGCGGCTGTCGAAAGAAGTCATGTAGCTCGCCAGCAGCGCCTGCGTGTCGCGTTCCGGGTCCACGGTGACGAACAGCATCTCGAACTTGTCTGCCTCCGCGCCCAACTCCGACATCAGGTCGGTCAGCTCGAACAATGTCGTGGGGCAGATTTCGGGACAGTGGGTAAACCCGAAGAACACGAGATAAGGCCGTCCGGCGAGCGACTGATTGTCGATCCGCTCTCCCTCATGCGATGTCAGAGAAAATGGCCCGCCGACCCGCGCCGTTCCGGTTGAGGCTTCGGCGGGAGCTTGCGGTTCTGGCAGCATGGTTGATACGAGCAGGAAGCCGGCAAGTACAACGACCGCGCCCCACACACAGATGAGGAAGAGCCTGACCCGGTTCATGGAGTGTGGCCGCCATGGTCTGTCGCCGTGTCCGGCTTATCCTCTGCGTTCCTTTGAACCACAAACTCGACCCTAACGGAGCCGGTGCGCGCGAACTCCAGCGTCGCCTCGATGCGTTCGCCCTCGGTGAAGGGACGAGCAGGCTTGATGAACATCAGATGCGTGCCACCCGGTGCGAGATCGACAGGCGATCCCGGGGGGATTTCGAGACCATCGGGAAGCGGTCGCATGCGCGCAATGCCATCCTCGATGCTCATTCGATGGATCTCGATCCGTTCGGCCAGGGCGTCGAACCCCCGACCAGAGTGTCCGTCTCCGTTCCGGCGCTGGTCACAGTGAGGTATCCGCCGATGACAGGGGCGGCGCTCGGAGCGATGCGTGACCACGGATGGTCGATCCTGATGTCGCCCGCCGAGAAATCGTGCGCCAACGCGGTCCAGGAAGACAGTATCGTGATCGACGCAAAGCTTAATACGATGGCGACTTTGTTGGAATAGGACAAGCCGTTTCCTCCATATGTTCTGTTTGCTAGTGGATCTTGTGCGTCAAGAACGCCTCCCGGCACAGTCAGCACATCGCCGCACATCTTGTCCGATCAAGTTTCGCGAATGCCCTTCCATGTGAGCAGCCGCATCGCATTTGCCGTGACCAGCACGGTAGCGCCGGTGTCGGCCAAGATCGCCGGCCATAGCCCGGTCACGCCGAGCACCGTGGTGACGAGGAACACCGCCTTGAGCCCAAGAGAGATGGTGATGTTCTGAAAAATGTTGCGCATCGTGGCGCGCGAGAGCGCGACCATATTGGCCACGTCCTTCACACGGCCATGCAGCACGGCCGCGTCCGCTGTTTCCAGCGCCACGTCGGTCCCGCTGCCCATGGCGATCCCGATGTCGGCCGCGGCGAGGGCGGGCGCATCGTTGATGCCGTCGCCGACCTTGGCGACGAATTTGCCGGAGGCCCGCATCTCGCCGACGATGCGCTGCTTGTCCTGCGGCATCAGTTCAGCACGCGCCTCCATCCCGAGCGAGGCGGCGATGGCCTTGGCCGTGCGGGCATTGTCGCCCGTCAGCATCACCGTGTCGGCGCCAAGTTTGGCGAGGGCGGCGATGCCCTCCTTCGCGTCCTCGCGCGGCTCGTCGCGCATGGCGATCAGCCCGGCGATCTCGTCACCCGCAAGCAGCACCGACACGGTCTTGCCGTCGTCGTTGAGGGCGGCGATCCGTACCGAAAGCGTGTCGTCGAGCGTTACCTTCTCCGCCGCAGCGCGCGGCGATGCGAAGAAGAGTTCGATACCGTCGACCGTGCCGACGACACCCTTGCCGCCGACAGCCCCTGCATCGGTGGCGCTCCCCACCGGTACGTTGTCGGTCGCCGCCCTTGCCAGGATGGCGACTGCAAGCGGGTGGCTTGAACCGCCTTCCAGCGCCGCAGCAAGCCGCAGGACCTCTTTCTCGTCACGCGCTACGCCGATTATGTCCGTGACCTTCGGCTTGCCCTCGGTCAGAGTTCCCGTCTTGTCGAAAGCGACGCGGTTCACCTTGCCCAGGTTTTCCAGCACCGCGCCGCCTTTCATCAACAAACCGCGGCGCGCGCCGGCCGACAATGCCGCGGCAATGGCCGCCGGTGTCGAGATGACGAGCGCGCAGGGGCATCCGATCAGCAGAACCGCCAGTCCGCGATAGATCCATGTGTTCCATTCCGCGCCGCCGAGCAGCGGCGGCAGGATCGCGATCAGCGCGGCGACGATCATGACGCCGGGCGTGTAGTACCTGGAGAAGCGGTCGATGAACCGTTCGGTTGGCGCCTTCGACTCCTGTGCCTCTTCAACCAGCGCGATGATGCGGGAAATGGTATTGTCGGCGGCTGCGGCAGTGACACGGACCCGGAGCACGCCTTCCTGGTTCACCGTCCCGGCGAATACCTTGTCTCCGACTTCCTTGCGCTTCGGCACGGACTCGCCCGTCACCGGCGCCTCGTCGACTGCGCTCTCGCCGGATTCGACCACGCCGTCTGCCGGCACGCGGTCACCTGGACGGACAAGCACGAGCGAATCGACCGTTAGGCTGTCCGCCGGAACGGATTGCGTTGTTCCGTCGCGTTCGAGAAGTGCGGTCCGGGGCATCAGCGTCGCCAGCGCGCGGATGCTGGCGCGTGCGCGTCCGGTCGCGATGCCTTCGAGCATTTCGCCAATCAGGAATAGGACGACAACGACGGCCGCTTCCTCGGCTGCGTCGATGATGACGGCGCCAACCGCTGCGACGGTCATCAACGTCTCGATGGAGAACGGGCTGCCGTTCATTGCACCAAACAGCGCGCGCCGCGCGATAGGAATAAGGCCCACCGCCATGGCGACGATGAAGCCCCAAGGCTGCGTCTGCGGATAGAGCTGGCCGATTCCAAAGGCGACCGCCAACGCGACGGCGCAGACGACCGTCAGTCTTGCCTTGGGGGTGTTCCACCAAGGGCCCCCCTGCGGACCGTGATCGTGACCGTGCATGCCTTCCAGCGCGTCAGGTGTCTTCTTCGGCGCTGTTTCGTCTGCACCAGGTTGAGCACCTTTTCCTTGGTCGTGGTCATGTTTGTGGCCAAGTGAGCTATGGTCATGATCGCTATGTTTGGCCTCGACGATCAACGCACCCTTTGCCGCGGCCGGCGCGATCGGCGCTGCCTTGTATCCGAGGCTGCCGACCTTGCGCGCGAGCGCGTCGAGGTCGACCGCGTCGCCATGCTTCACTGTCATCGTACCTGCGACGACGGAAACACTGACATCGGCGATATCGGGAATGCGTCGGACGGCCTTGTCGATTTTGGCGGCGCAACTCGCGCAATCCATGCCTTCCACCTTGAAGCGGGTCTGGCGTTCTGCAACGGTCATCCGTCCTACTCCTGTCTCTCAAGAGCAGACCCATAGGACCTCCAGCAGCTAGAGGGTCAAGGACTATTGTTTGCGAAACCGATCAAAACCATGTGCTAGATTGGCCCATTGGCAAAACAAGGCTTTTCCGGAATAGTCCCGGTCCCGAGGGGCTATTGTCAGAGATAGAAATTGTTTTCTTTTTTGTTTGGCCGTCAGATTTACCGTCCCTGTTTCATTTTTGTCGTCACCGTCCAGCTCGGCTTTTGCCTCGTGCTGCTGATTTCTATGGGGCTTTCCCGTTACGTTTGGGTCGCCGATCTCGCTAATTTCATCAGACCCCACCTCTTGGCGTCTGGCATAACGCTTTTCATGGTCGGCCTGGCACTGCCGCGGCGATCGACGAAGATCGCTGGGGCGATCGCGCTCTTGGTGGCGGCCATCCCCTTTCTATTCCTGCCGCCGCCGGCACCGTCTATTGCGGGTATGCCGGTCAGCATTGTCGCCGCCAACGTCTATGTCGACAATCCAGACCCGACGGACTTCCTGGCGATCCCCGCTGTCGCGAGTGCGGACATCCTCGTGCTTCAGGAAATGACGCCGCGCTGGCAGGATGCGTTGCTGGCCAGCGGTCGGTGGGCCTTCGAGAGCAGTCGCGACCTCGAAGGCAATACCGACATGAAGCTGTTCAGCCGCTTCCCCATCCTGGACGCCCAGACCGTTTCTCCCCAGAGCACGGATACCGGCGGCAGATATGCTGTTCGGTTCGAGCTGCTCGTGGACGGGCGCACTGTCATTGTCTATGCGGTCCATCCGCAGACGCCGAGAAGCACGCGCATGTGGCGGCAACGGGCGGCGTATCTCCGCGACCTGGGACGAGCACTGGGAGCCGAGCCGGCCGATGCGTCGGTCATCGTTGCGGGGGACTGGAACACGCCGCCCTGGTCGCCCTTTTTCAGGGATTTTCTGTCCTCGACCGGATACCGAACGACAGAGTCGCGTTGGTGGCCATCACCAACGCGGTTCAGCATCCGCCTGTGGTCTCTGACCGAGATCGGCACGCCGATCGACCGCATCGTCGTATCGCCGAATGTGGGACTTAGCGATCTGCTCATGGGCCCGACTTTCGGTTCGAACCATCTGCCCGTCATCGCGCGCCTGTCGATTCCGCGCTGAAATTCCGATAGTTTGTCGCCGGCCGAGGTGAAACAAGACTGGCTTCTTTCGGTCCGCATGGAGAGGGAGACGATGAGGCCCAAGAATGCAGCTTATGCTCTTCTCATTGCGCTCGGAATGTCCGCAGCAGATGATGCGGCTGCGAGTTCTCCGACTGGCATTTTCCTGTGGTATCCCGATCAGGCGGGGCCGCCCTCCTCCGAGGACTGCGAAGCTTTGGTCAGGCGCGTGAGACCGTCACGCGAACAGGCCGAAGCATGGCTTTGGGGCCGCATCCCTCAAGGGACCGAGCTGGAGTTCTATCTCTTTCTCTCGGAAGACAGGATGGAACCGACCTTCTCCGCTGAGGGGGACTATGACACCGGCGAGTTGCGGCTGGGCAGCACGGTCGGCGACGAGACCGCCTTCGAGTTGATCCCCGACGATCATCCGTCGGTCACAATAAAAGGGTCGATTATTGCGCCAACGGATAGCACGGTCGTAACCGTGGTCCTGCGCAACGTGCCGTCGATCGATGCGCCGGTCGAAAGGGTAACCTACTACTGCCGGTTCACCGACCAAGAAACCGAGGTGTAAGGCGAGACTGCAGCGCAGCGACTGTGATTCCGGCCCATCAGCGTCGTCTTTCCCTGTTATCGTCGGGCAAAGCCCCAGCTTTTCAGTCGTCTTCGATTCGCCAGAGGCGGCGTCAGATCTTCACGAGCATGGCCGTCAGGTACATGAACCCTACGCCAACGGCGAGCCCTGCCAGCACGGGTGGGGAGCTGATTGCAGCGTTGGCGCCTCCGCGGCTACGCACCAGCAGCGCACCGACCTCGAAGATGACCTGTAGGATCGCACCGGCGCCGATCGCCAGCGCCAGAGCCGACCATTGCGGTGCATAGGCAAGGCTGCCGAGCCAGATTCCCACGACCGCAGGTCCGCCCGCTAGCAGAGCAAGAGCCGCGAACGTCCACAGCGGCAGCCTAACCTTCAGGATCGGAGCCGCGATGCCGATTCCCTCGGTGATGTTATGGATCGTGAAGCCGATCACAAGGAAGGCTCCGAGCCCTGCGGCCCCTGCCGCGAAGGCGGCGCCTATGGCCAGCCCTTCGCCAAGGTTGTGGAGGCCGATACCGAGCGCGATGTAGGTCGCGAGCGCCAGCCCAGTCGGACTGCCTTGCCGCCGCGAGACCGCCATCAGGATGAGGAAGCTCGCAGCCGCCGCCAGCACGACCATGGCTTGGCCCTGGAAGATCGCAGCCGCCTGCGATGCGAACTCAAGTGAATCCTCCAACGTGTCGACGATCAGGAAGCCAAGGAGGCCGACGGTCATGGCGAGCAGGAAGTCCATGGTCGCCGGTCCCGCGCCGCGTAGCGCCGGGTAGAACATCAACCCGACGGCGACAGGCAAGATGCCGACGAATGCGCCGAGAATTGCCTGCGATATGAGGTTGCCCGAGGTAACGGACGGGGTTGCCACGGCTACCGGTATCGGGTGTTCGAAAGTCGCACCGGTGTTGGTGACGAACGTAACGAGATGGGCCTCACCGCTCACCCATGGAAACGGCAGGCTGACCCATGCCGTCTCGCCTCTGGCGATCGGCCCGGACGGCTCCTGCACGAATTCCCAATAGGCCGCGTCGACCTGTACCTGCGCGATCGTCATCGGCTCGGAGCCGCCGGCGCGGACCAGCAGACGCAATCCGTTGTGGTCGAGGATCGTACGCTCGACGGTCAGGGATTCCACCGGCGGCGCGCCATTGTCAAATCGGGCCAGAGGATTCGTGGCAATCAGCCACCAGATTGCGGCAGCCAGCACCGCGAGCGGCAGGATCACCCAGATCGCCGGCAGCCAGCGTGGACTTTTGCGCGGCGTAACCGCTACTGCGTTCCGGTCAGCCTTGAGGTGCTCGTTCATGACACGGCCTCAACGACATCGAACATCCCCATCCACCCGAGTTCGGCAAACTCGGACTGATGGGCGTGGAACATATAGAGACCCGGCTCGTGGTCGGCGAAAGTGAACTCAAGGATGCCGCGCTCTGCCTGGCACTGGGTGATCAGGTCGACCGTCTTTAGCGTCGGCGTCAGCGTCGTCCCCTGGTTGTAATAATCGAAGAAATTGGCGTGCAGGTGGAAAGAGTTGATCGGATCGAACTCGGTAACGTTGGCTAAGTAGATGCGCACCGGGCGGTGCCTTTCTACGCGGATCGGCTTCTTGGCGAAGCAGTGGGCAACAGTGTTGACGGCGTAGAACTCGTTTTCTCCATCGAAGGTGGTGTCGAAGGCGTTCATTACCATCGCCATCTCCTGCCAACGGACGTTCTCCGCCGAGCCAATCAGCCGAGAGCTGGCCACGTCGGCCATGTCCGGGTGCAGTTCCGGATCGGGGTCAATGATGAACAAGCCGTACATGCCCTTGTGGATGTGGCGGGCCAAGGGAAAGGCGTGGCAATGATAGAGATGACAACCAAAGGGCTTCGCGTCGAACTCGTAGACGAACTCCTCACCGGGATTGATCTGGCCGGCGCCAGGCACGCCATCCATACGCGCCGAATGTATGCCGTGGAAATGCATCGTGTGTGGGTGAGAGCCGTAGTTGCGAAAGACGATGCGCAGTCGTTCTCCTTCAACCGCCCTAAGCGCCGGGCCGGGTACGCGGCCATTGTAGGTCCATGCAGGGAACATTACGCCCGGCGCGATCTCGATCTCCTTATCCTCGACAAAAACCTCGAATGTGCGCAGCCGCCGACCATCGGGCAGAGTCGAGATTTCGCCGATGTACCAGTCGGTCAGCATGGCGGTGGGATCGAAACCGTTTCGGGCATCATCGACGTCGCCGACGGTAATCATCGCCCCATGGGCGACCCGATGCGCCGGGACGAGCGGTTCGGTGGTGGCCGATGTTGCCCCGCCGCCATGTCCCGTCGGATGAGAAGCTTGGCCAAGGGCGGCGCGGGCACTCAAGGCCGCGCCTCCCGCAGCGATCAGACCAGCGCCGAGAAATCCTCGACGCCTGAGATCGAACGGCAGCCAGCTTCTCATCGGCATCCCCTTTAGCTATTGCAATCAAGAGAAGCATATCACCTGAAAGATAGCAATGGCTATGTTCGTCGCTTACGTTTATTCGACCGAGCCGGAGCGCTTGGAAT
>Ga0209347_1002327_pt1 | contig 25601 bp, 21 predicted proteins | sample AutmiccommuBRH23_FD_187382 | JGI IMG/M metagenome (GOLD analysis project Ga0209347, IMG submission 187382) | Deep subsurface microbial communities from Mt. Terri, Switzerland - Autotrophic microbial communities BRH/23 (SPAdes) (version 2) | ecosystem: Environmental > Aquatic > Deep subsurface >...
GCGGGTGTGTTGCCGGGTCAGGTCGAGGTCAGCGCCGGGTCAGGTCGAGGAACCGCCGGGGGTGGTCAGTCGGTGCCGAACTCCATGGCCGCGCGGTCGAGGGCGTCGTCGGTCGAGTCGACCTCGGCCGCCGCCGGGTTGGCCGAGATGGCGGCCGCTCCGCCGGGGGCGAGCTCGCCGACCAGCTCGGCGTTGCGGGCGCCCAGCAGACCCTGCGCGGCGTACAGCTCGAGCTTGGCACGGGAGTCGGCGATGTCGAGGTTGCGCATCGTCAGCTGGCCGATCCGGTCGACAGGCCCGAACGCCGCGTCCTCGGTGCGCTCCATCGAGAGCTTCTCGGGGTGGTAGCTGAACGCGGGCCCGCTCGTCCTGATGAGCGACCAGTCGTCGCCGCGCCGCAGCCGCACGGTGACCTCACCGGTGACGGCGGACGCGACCCAGCGCTGGATCGACTCACGGATCATCAGGCTCTGCGGGTCGAGCCAGCGCCCCTCGTAGAGGAGCCGGCCGAGACGGCGGCCCTCGGCGTGGTAGTTCGCGATGGTGTCCTCGTTGTGGATCGCGTTGAGCAGCCGCTCGTAGGTCAGGTGGAGCAGCGCCATCGCGGGGGCCTCGTAGATGCCGCGGGACTTGGCCTCGATGATCCGGTTCTCGATCTGGTCGCTCATGCCGAGACCGTGGCGGCCGCCGATGGTGTTGGCCTCGTCGACGAGGGCCACGGGATCCGGGAACTGCCGGCCGTTGATGGCCACCGGGCGACCCTGCTCCCAGCGGACCGTGACGTCCTCGGTCTCGATGGTGACGGACGGGTCCCAGAACCGGACCCCCATGATCGGCTCGACGACCTCCATGGACTCGTCGAGGAACTCGAGGGTCTTGGCCTCGTGCGTGGCCCCCCAGATGTTGGCGTCGGTGGAGTATGCCTTCTCGGCGCTGGCCCGGTAGGGCAGGTCGCGCTCGGTGAGCCACTCGGACATCTCCTGGCGACCGCCGAGCTCGCTGACGAAGTCGGCGTCGAGCCACGGCTTGTAGATCCGCAGCTCCGGGTTGGCCAGCAGGCCGTAGCGGTAGAACCGCTCGATGTCGTTGCCCTTGAACGTCGAGCCGTCTCCCCAGATGGAGACGCCGTCCTCGTGCATGGCCCGGACCAGCAGCGTGCCGGTGACGACGCGCCCGAGGGGAGTGGTGTTGAAGTAGGTCTTGCCGCCGCTGCGGATGTGGAACGCTCCGCAGGCGAGCGCGGACAGGCCTTCCTCCACGAGGGCGGTCCGGCAGTCGACGAGGCGCGAGATCTCGGCACCGTACTGCCCGGCGCGCCCGGGCACGGAGCCGATGTCCGGCTCGTCGTACTGCCCGAGGTCCGCCGTGTACGTGCAGGGGACGGCGCCCTTCTCACGCATCCAAGCGACAGCCACGGAGGTGTCGAGACCGCCGGAGAAGGCGATCCCGACTCGTTCACCGACAGGGAGCGACGTCAAGACTTTGGACACGGCTGCAAGTATATGCACGATCGCGTATATCTATCCACCCGTGGGCCGGGATCGCCCAGCCCTCCGCCCACCCGCGGATGACGGCGGAACGAGCCCAGCGGCATACGGGAGATTCCGTATGCCGCTGGGCTGGGTTGCGCTCGAAGGCTTGGTCTACGACTCGCCGCCGGCGTTGCCGGACGTACCGGCCGTGACGTCGTCGAGGCGGTAGCGCTCGGCCGCCTGGCGTGGCACGTCGGCCGGGACCTTGCCCTCGTCAGCGAGCAGCTGAAGGGCCCGGACCGCGACCGACGGTCCGTCGATGTGGAAGAAGCGGCGTGCGGCGCGCCGCGTGTCCGAGAACCCGAACCCGTCTGCGCCGAGGGTCGCGTAGGTGCCGGGCACCCACTCACGGATCTGGTCCTGCACAGCGCGCATGTAGTCGGAGACGCCGATGACCGGGCCCTCGGTGTCCTTGAGGCACTGGGTCACCCACGGCACACGACGCTCCTCGTCCGGGTGGAGGAACTGCTCCTCGTCCGCGGCGAGGCCGTCCCGGCGCAGCTCGTTCCACGAGGTCACCGACCACACGTCGGCCGCGACGCCCCAGTCGTCCGCGAGGAGCTGCTGGGCCTCGAGGGCCCACGGCAGACCCACCCCGGAGGCGAGCAGCTGCGCCCGCGCGGGCGTGTGCTGCCAGCCCTCGGTCCGCGCCGGCGCCAGCCGGTACATGCCCTTGAGGAGGCCGTCGACGTCGAGGTTCTCGGGCTCCTGCGGCTGGACGATCGGCTCGTTGTAGACAGTGAGGTAGTAGATGAGGTTCGCGGCGTCTCCGGACTGGCCCTCGCCGTACATGCGACGCAGGCCGTCCTGGACGATGTGCGCGATCTCGTAGCCGTATGCCGGGTCGTAGTGCACGACGGCCGGGTTCGTCGACGCGAGGAGGGGGCTGTGACCGTCGGCGTGCTGGAGCCCCTCACCGGTCAAGGTGGTGCGCCCCGCAGTCGCGCCGATGAGGAACCCGCGCGTCATCTGGTCTGCAGCCGCCCACAGGCCGTCACCGGTGCGCTGGAAGCCGAACATCGAGTAGAAGACGTAGACCGGGATCATCGGCTCGCCGTGCGTCGCATAGGACGAGCCCGCCGCGGTGAAGGCCGCGACCGAGCCGCCCTCGTTGATCCCGAGGTGGAGGATCTGGCCCTGCTCGTTCTCGCGGTAGGCGAGCATCAGCTCGGCGTCGACGGGCGTGTAGTTCTGGCCGTTCGGGTTGTAGATCTTGATCGTCGGGAAGAAGGCGTCCATCCCGAAGGTCCGTGCCTCGTCGGGAATGATCGGCACGATTCGCTTGCCGAACTCCTTGCCCCGCAGCAGGTCCTTGAGCAGCCGGACGAACGCCATCGTGGTGGCGACCTCCTGCTTGCCCGAGCCCTTCTTGACCTGGGCGTACGCCTCGTCACCAGGCAGCTTGATCGGGTCGAAGGCGACCCGGCGCTTCGGCAGGGTCCCGCCGAGCTTGGCCCGGCGTTCGACCGAGTACTTGACCGCAGGGTGATCCGGCCCCGGGTGGTAGTACGGCGGCTGGTAGGGGTTGGCCTCGAGCTGCTCGTCGGTGATCGGGATGCGCAGCGAGTCGCGGAACTGCTTGAGGTCCTCCAGCGTCATCTTCTTCATCTGGTGGGTGGCGTTGCGCCCGGCGAAGTGCGACCCGAGGCCGTAGCCCTTGATCGTCTTGGCGAGGATGACCGTCGGCTGGCCGGTGTGCTCCATCGCCGCCTTGTAGGCCGCGTAGACCTTGCGGTAGTCGTGGCCACCCCGCCGCAGGTTCCACCAGATCTGGTCGTCGGTCCAGCGCTCGACCATCTTGAGGGTGCGCGGGTCCCGTCCGAAGAAGTGGTCGCGGACGTACTTGCCGTCGTTGGCCCGGAAGGTCTGGTAGTCGCCGTCGCTCGTCTGGTTCATGATGTGGACGAGGGCGCCGTCGCGGTCGGCGGCCAGCAGCGGGTCCCAGCCGCGGCCCCAGACAGCCTTGATGACGTTCCAGCCGGCCCCCCGGAAGAACGCCTCGAGCTCCTGGATGATCTTGCCGTTGCCGCGGACCGGTCCGTCGAGCCGCTGCAGGTTGCAGTTGATGACGAAGGTGAGGTTGTCGAGCTCCTCGTTGGCAGCGATCTGCAAGGCGCCGCGCGACTCGGGCTCGTCCATCTCGCCGTCGCCGAGGAACGCCCAGACGTGCTGCTGGCTCGTGTCCTTGATGCCGCGGTTGTGGAGGTACTTGTTGAACTGCGCCTGGTAGACGGCGTTCATCGGGCCGAGGCCCATCGACACGGTCGGGAACTCCCAGTAGTCGGGGAGCAGGCGAGGGTGGGGGTAGGACGGGACGGCCTTGATCGTGCCGTCGACGACGTGGCTCTTCTCCTGGCGGAAGCCGTCGAGATCGGTCTCCGTCAGGTGACCCTCGAGGAACGAGCGCGCGTACATGCCGGGGGAGGCATGGCCCTGGAAGAAGATCTGGTCGCCGCCGCCGGGGTGGTCCTTGCCGCGGAAGAAGTGGTTGAAGCCCACCTCGTAGAGCGTCGCCGCGGAGGCATAGGTCGAGATGTGGCCGCCGACGCCGATGTCGGGACGCTGCGCCCGGTGCACCATGATCGCGGCGTTCCAGCGGACGAAGCGCCGGAACTCCCGCTCGACCTCCTCGTCACCGGGGAACCAGGGTTCGCGCTCCGGCGGGATGGTGTTGATGTAGTCGGTGGCGGTCAACGACGGCACGCCCACCTGCTTGGCGCGGGCGCGCTCGATGAGCTTGAGCATGACGTAGCGCGCCCGGGTGCGGCCCTTCTCATCCAGGACGGCGTCGAGGGACTCCAGCCACTCCTGGGTCTCCTCGGGGTCGGTGTCAGGGAGCTGACTGGGAATTCCGTTGAGGATGGGGCCGGCCTCGGCTGCCACGTTCGTGGGTCCTTTCTCGTCGCCACGCGTCGCGGCCGGTTGACCGCGGCGCCGCTCCTTCCATACTCCCTCAACGGGTGGCGGTCGTCACACCCGGGTCATTCCGCGGGACACGTGCGGTACGGGCCACGCCGGGTCGGGCGAAGACCAGCGTGTGAGACGGGTTGCGCGATAGCGTCGTACCCGGTGCACTTGGTGTCACTGGTTCGCACCCCGACTCTTGCCCTGACGAAAGGAACGGTGACAGTGAGCACGACCGCGGGAGCGGCGTCCCTGGCCAAGCTCGGATTTGCCCCCGGGCAGATCATCCAGGAGTTCGGATACGACGACGACGTCGACGACGACCTGCGGTTCGCGATCGAGGATGTCGTCGGCAGTGAGCTGGAGGACGAGGAGTTCAACGACGGTGCGGACGGCGTCGTCGTCTGGTACCGCGACGGCGACGACGACCTGGTCGACCTGCTGGTCGACGCCCTGACCAAGCTCTTCGACGCCGGCTACGTCGTGCTGTTCACCCCCAAGGCCGGCCGCCCGGGCCACGTCCAGGCGAGCGAGGTGGAGGAAGCGGCCTCCACGGCCGGACTGACCACCGGTGGCCAGGTCAACGTGGCGTCCGAGTGGGCCGGCGCGCGACTGATGCCACCCAAGGGGCCCCGTCGCTGAGTGGCGATTGGCGCAGACTGGCACACTGGCGCGCATGACGACGACTGCTTCCCCGACCCCAGCCGCCGGTGCCCCACCGGTCGGCGAGCTGGCACCTGACTTCACCCTGGTCGACCAGCACGGCGTCGACGTCACGCTCTCGTCAGTCCGGGGGCGGAAGTTCGCGGCGGTCGTCTTCTACCCGTTCGCCTTCTCCGGGATCTGCACCGGGGAGCTGCGCGAGATCAGGGACCGGCTCGAGGACTTCCAGGACGGCGACATCCAGGTCTTCACCATCTCGTGCGACTCGATGTACTCCTTGCGGGCCTGGGCCGACCTCGAGGGCCACTTCTTCCCGCTCCTCAGCGACCACTGGCCGCACGGTGAGGTCGCGACCCGCTACGGCGTGTTCAACGGGGAGCAGGGAGCCCCGCTCCGGGCCACCTTCCTCGTCGACCGGGACGGGCGGGTGGCCTGGCGTGAGATCAACGGCCCGGGCGAGGCGCGCGACTTCGTCGCCTACCGGGCGGCCCTGGCGGAGCTTCGCCACGCCGCGACGGTCCAGTAGCCCGCCGCCCGGGTTCCGGCAGTCGCGTCCCGTCCTCATCCTCGACCGAAGGGTCACCGGGTCGCTTCGACGCCGAGGTAGGCCTCGATGATCTTGGGGTCGGCGAGGAGCTCCTCGGCCGGGCCGGAGTGCACGACCTCCCCGGTCTGCAGGACGTAGCCGTGGTCGGCGGCTCGCAGGGCCCGTCTCGCATTCTGCTCGACGAGCACGATGGTCGTGCCGGTCGTCCGGATCTCGTCGACCACGCGGAACACCTCATCGACGACCTTGGGCGCCAGCCCCATCGACGGCTCGTCCATCAGGAGCACCTTGGGTCGCGCCACCAGCGCCCGGGCGATGGCGAGCATCTGCTGCTCGCCGCCGGAGAGCGAGCCCGCGGGCAGGTGGCGGCGGTCGCCCAGCACGGGGAACCGCTCGTACGTCTCGGTCAGTGCCCCAGCGGAGGCGCCCCCGACGTGCCAGCCGCCGAGGTGGAGGTTCTCCTCGATGGTCAGGGTGCCGAGGATCTGGCGCCCCTCGGGCACCTGCACCAGCCCCTGGCCGACGAGGCGATGTGACGGGGTCCGGGTGATGTCCTGGCCGTCGAAGGTCACCCGGCCCGACTTGGGGCGGATCAGGCCCGAGATCGCGTTGATGATGGACGACTTGCCGGCGCCGTTCGCGCCGACCAGTGTCACCAGCGAGCCGGGGTCGACGGAGAAGGAGACGCCGCGGACCGCCTCGACCCGGCCGTAGGCGACGTGGAGGTCCTCGACGACGAGAACGGGTCCTGACCCCTTGGGGCTCGTCCGGCTCACGGGTGGCTCCCCTCGGTGCGGTCTGTCGGTCGGGTGCCCGCCTCGGCGGACCCGAGGTAGGCCTCGATGACCGTGGCGTCGGCAGCGATCTCGTCCGGTGTCCCAGTGGCGATGACCTTGCCGAAGTTGAGCACGACGATCCGGTCGCAGGTGCTGAGCACCATGCCGACGTTGTGCTCGATGAGCAGGATGGTGAGGCCGTCCGCGGCGAGCGAGCTGATGAGGTCCGAGAGCCGGTTGGCCTCGACGTGGTTCATGCCGGCGGCGGGCTCGTCGAGGATGAGCAGCGTGGGGTCGGAGGCGAGCGCGCGAGCGATCTCGAGTCGTCGCTGGTCGCCGTAGGAGAGCGACGAGGCTCGGCTGCCGGCGAGGTCATACAGGCCGACCCGCTCGAGGCAGCGGGCGGCGTGGTCGAGGGCGGCCAGCTCGTCCCGGCGCGCTGAAGGGAGCCAGAGAAGACGGCGTAGGAACGTCGGTCGGCTGACGAGGTGACCGCCGACGAGGACGTTCTCGAGGGCGGAGAGCCGGTTGAACAGCTTGGAGTGCTGGAAGGTCCGGCTGACGCCGGCCTTGGCGACGCGGTGGACGGGGACCCGTCCGACCTGGGTGCCGAGCACCGTGGCGAGGCCGGATGTCGGGGGGATGAGGCCGCTGAGCATGTTGACCAGCGTCGTCTTGCCAGCACCGTTGGGGCCGATGAGGCCGACGACCTCGCCGCTGCGCAGCTCGAGGTCGACGTTCTCGACTGCGTGGACACCGCCGTACTCCTTGCTCAACCCCTCGAGGGATGCGAGCAGCTCGCCGGGGGCGGGATGGGACCGCGTCTGGAGACCCTGCTCGGGCGTCCCCATCCTCCGTTTCGGCATCCGGATCCGGCGTCGGACGAGGCTGGCGAGACCGCCGGGAAGGAACAGGATGATGATCAGCAGGAGGGCGCTGGCGACGAAGGGGCGGATCCAGCCGGCCTCGACGCCCAGCGCCCGCTGGATCTCGGGGATCAGGGTCTGGAAACCGCTGCCGAGCAGTGGGCCGACGAACATCGTCGATCCGCCGACGACCGCGGTGACCAGACCGTCGATGGCGGCGGTGAAGCCGAAGTCCTCCGGTGCGATGAGGCGGACGTAGTAGGCCCAGAGGACACCGTAGAGACCGGCGACGGCTCCGGCGGTCGTGAAGGCGGCCAGGCGGTGCCGACCGACGTCGATACCCATGGCGCGAGCAGCCAGCTCGTCCTCGCGGATGGCCTCGAGGGCCCGCCCGTAGCGCGATCGACCCATCCTGGCGAACCAGTAGGCGACCACGGCAAGAACCGCCCAGGCGATCCCGGGGGTCAGCACCTTCGGCACGGACATGCCCTGGGCGCCGCCGGTCCACTCCTGGTTGAGGATCAGGATGCGTACGGCCTCGGCGAAGGCGAGGGTGGCGATCGCCAGGAAGACCCCGCGCAGGTGCATGGTCGGCAGCCCGAGGACGACCGCAGCCGCGGAGCCGACCACCATCCCGATGACGATCGCGATGAGCAGTGCCGGGATCTCGCCGACCTCGCTCGGCCTCGGCGTCAGCGAGGCCGCCGTGAAGGCGGCGAGGGACGCGAAACCGGCCTGGCCGAGGCTCAGCTGACCGGCGACCAGCACGGCGTAGAAGGAGTAGGCGAAGATGGCGCCCAGGGCGACGAAGGTCAGGGTGGCATCGGTCAGCATCAGACCTCCCGCACCTTCCGCGCGCCGAAGAGACCCTGCGGTCGGACGAGGAGGATGAGGAAGAGCAGACCGAAGGCGATCAGGTCACGCCAGGAGGACCCGATGTACTGGACGGCGAACACCTCCGCGAGCCCGAGCGCCAGACCACCGATGAGGGCACCGGGCAACGACCCCATGCCACCGACGATGATGACGGCGAGGCCCTTGAGCTCGATGGCTGCCCCCATGCCGAGCTGGGCCGAGTTGACGTTCATCGCGAAGAGCGCCCCCGCCACCCCACCGAGCGCGGACGAGATGGCGAACGTCACCGAGGTGACGCGGTCGACGTTGATGCCGAGGACCTTGGCGGCCGTGGGGTTCTCGGCGATGGCGCGCATGCCGCGTCCGAGCCGCGACCGGGCCACGAGCCAGGTCAAGCCGATCATGAGGACGACCGAGATGAACAGGATCGCCACCTGGAGCACCGTCACCGCAACCCCGCCGAACTCGATCGGGGTCTCCGGGAACGAACCCGCGGGGAAGCGCCGGGTGTCGGGGCCGTAGCGCCACTGGAGCAGGGCGATGAACATTCCCGCGAGGGCGATCGATGAGATCAGGCCCGCGAAGTGCGCATCCGGTCGGTTCTTCAGCGGGCGGAAGGCGACCCGTTCGATGACGAGCCCCAGCACCGCGCCGAGGAAGAGCACGATCGGCAGCGCCACCCAGACCGTCAGCCCTGCGTCGGCGACCAGCTCGATCCCGACGAACGCGGACACGGCGAAGACCGCCGGGTGGGTGAGGTTCAGCCGGTCGAGGATGCCGAAGACCAAGGTGAAGCCGATGGCGAACAACGCGTAGATCGATCCGATGAACACGCCGTTGAGGAGCTGCTGCATGGAGATCCTTCTCGGTGCGGTGGCGCGGTGCGGTCCGGGCCGGGGCGGGTGCTGGCGGCGCCGCCCCGGCTCGGTCACGGGTCACTGGACGACGGTGAACTTTCCGCCCTCGACGATCTGGACCACGGCGGGGTGCTCGGCGTCCCGGTTCGCATTGATGGACACGTCGCCGAGGACGGTGGGCACGTTGCTGATCTTGCTCAGGCCCTCGCGGATGGCGTCCCGTTCGGCGGAGCAAGCGGAGCGGACCGCGTGGTCGATGAGCGTCAGCCCGGCGTGGGCCTGGGCCGCGAACTGGTCGGGGGCCGCGTTGAACTTCGTCTGGAAGTCCTTGATGAACCCCGCGTTGAGCTCGCTCTCGGAGGCGGAGTTCCAGGCGGCGCCCACCACGACGCCCTCGGCGGCCTCACCGGCGTCCGCCATGAGCTTCGGGTTGTTGAAGCCGTTGCCGCCGATGATGGGGATGGTGATGCCGAGCTCGCGCGCCTGGGTGACGAGCGGGATGGCCGCCTCGATCAGACCGGAGACGACGATCGCGTCGGGGTTCTGGCCCTTGGCCTGGGTCAGCAGCGCCCGGAAGTCGGTGTCCGCCTTGGAGAAGGTGATCGTCTCGAGGATCTGCACCCCTTCCGTCTTGAGGGCCGCGTCGAAGACCTTGAAGCCGGACTCGGTGAAGGCGTCGTCGTTGCTGTACATCACGACGACCTTGGCCAGGTTGAACTTCTCCTTGGCCTTCTTGATGGTCTGCGGGATGACCTGGGCCTCGGTGAGCGAGTCGCGGAAGATGTAGTCCTTGTCCGGGGCCGTGATGCCGGTCGCCGTGTTGGAGATGGCCAGAACAGGTGTCTTGCCCTCCTGGGCGACCGGCTGGGCCTGGAACGCGGTGTTGGAGAGGGTCGGGCCGATGATGACGCTCTTGCCGCCGTTGACGAACCCCTCGAAGACGGTGATGCCCTGCCGCGGGTCGGTCTGGTCGTCCTCGATCTCGACGTCGTACTTGACGCCGCCCTTGGCGTTGAGCTGCTCGGTGGCGAGCTGGAGGCCCTTCTGTTGCGACGTGCCGTAGCTGCCGGCTGCGCCGGTGAGGCTGAGCGCGGCACCGACGGGGACGGCCTGCGAGATCGTGCAGGAGTCGCCCGACCCCTCGCCCTTGAGCCCCCCGGATGCCCCGGTCTGTCCGGCGTCGGCGCCGTCGCCGTTGCCGCCGCCGCACGCGGCCAGCGCGAGCGTCGCCGTGGCCGCCACGGCGACGGTGAAGAGCTTGGTACGCATGGTTCCTCCTGAGTGAGAATGTGACGCCGATCGGGGGTGAACGGCGTCCGTCATGGGGTCTGGGCCCGGGCTCGGGGACTCGATCCGGCGATCACCGCGTGCTCGGGCGTCAGCTCGTCGAGCGAGCTCACTCCGAGCAGGCGCATGGTCCGGGTCACCTGGTCGCGAAGGATCGCCAGAGCACGATCGACCCCGGCTTCTCCGCCGGCCATGAGCCCGTAGAGGTAGGCGCGTCCGACGAGGCAACCAGTGGCGCCGTTGGCCACTGCGGCGACGATGTCGGCGCCGTCCGTGATGCCGGTGTCGAGAAGGACCTCGATCCGGCCGGCGACGGCGGCGACGATGTCGGGGAGCACCTCCAGGGGGGTCACGGCCCGGTCGAGCTGTCTCCCGCCGTGGTTGGACACGATGATCCCGTCGATACCGAGGTCGACCATGGCGACGGCGTCGTCAGGGTGCTGGATGCCCTTGACGACGATCCGTCCCGGCCACTGGTCGCGGATCCACGCGAGGTCGGAGATCGAGGCCGATGCGTCGAACATCCGGTCGACGAGGTCGGCGACCGTGCCACCGGAGTCACGCAGCGAGGCGAACTCGAGCGGCTCGGTCGTGAGCAGGTTGACCCACCAGGCCGGGTGGAGCGACATGTCGGCGAGGGTGCGCACCGTCAGGGCGGGTGGGATGGTGAGCCCGTTGCGCACGTCGCGCAGTCGACGGCCCGCGACCGCGGTGTCGACGGTGAGCACGAGGGTGCGGTAGCCGGCGGCTGCGGCCCGCTGGATCAGGTCGAGTGAGGCGGCCCGGTCCTTCCAGAGGTAGAGCTGGAACCACAGCTCGGAGCCCGGCGCGGCAGCCGCGACCTCCTCGACCGAGACCGTGCCCATGGTCGAGAGCGCGTAGGGGATCTGCGCTCGGGCTGCAGCCCGAGCGACGGCCCGCTCGCCCTCGTGGTGCATCATCCGGGTGAACCCGGTCGGAGCAAGGACGAGCGGGAGGCTGGACGGGCTCCCGACGACGACGCGGCTGGAGTCGACCTTGCTCACGTCGCGCAGGACGCGCGGCCGAAACTCGATCCGGGAGAAGGCGTCTCGGGCCCGTCTCAGGCTGATCTCCTGCTCAGCCGCCCCGTCGACGTAGTCGAACACCGAGCGGGGGGTCCGCCGCCTGGCGATCCGCCGGAGGTCGTCGATCGAGGCGGCTGCCTCGAGTCGACGCCGGGTCGACCCCAGGTGGGGTGGCTCGATCCGGACGAGCGGGCGCAGCTCGGACCAACGGGGACGTCGGCGCCGGGTGCTCATGGGCCCACATCATGCCCTCTGGACCGCCTCCGTGGGGAGGCTGCCAGGTCCCACCTCTGCAACGGTTCGGCGCGGACGGCCGAGGGCCCCGAAGTCCTGACACAATGGGCCGCCGAAGGATGGTGCGCCGCCGCGCAGATCGTCCGGGGCCTGTAGCTCAGTTGGTAGAGCACCGCGTTTACACCGCGGGTGTCGTCGGTTCGAGACCGGCCGGGCCCACCTCGACCAGATGGCGCATTCTGTTAGGTAAGGCTAACCTAATGCGTATGCTTGATGTTGCAGATGGACGGGCGCCCATCCCCTCATCCCTGACCGAGCTCGCGCACCTGCTCGTTGCGACGGCGTCAGCCGTCACGCTGCGCGTGGACGGGTGCGACGCGGTCCTGGCCTCGGTGGACCGGCTCGACGACGAAGGCCAGCCGGTCTTCGCCCGGCTCGAGGGGATGGCCACGCCCGCGCTGGCGGGTCGGCAGGCCATCGCCTCGGTGCTCGACGGCCGAGCGGATCCCGTCCAGGTGGCCGTTCACCTGGTCGGGGTCCTCGCGCCCGACGACTTCCTTCCGCGCCAAGCGGCAGACTCCTCGTTCCGGCTCGAGGTCGAGTTCGCGCTGCTGGAGTACACCGAGCCCGGGCTGCCCATCGTGCAGCGGCGGTTGTCCGCGAACGAGTACCTTCAGCCGTGCACCGTGGCTGCCGTGGCGCACCTCGGAGCCGACCGGGCGGCGGCGTGCCCGGACGGCCTCACTGGCGGAGACAGCCGGGGCTGGGCCAGGCGCGGTGGCTGCGCCGGAGCCTGAGTCCCCGATGGGGCCACCAGGCCCGGGGTCTGACTCGACAGGTGTCAGCCGTGGATGATGTGATCGCCCCATGTCCGAGCCCTCCTCGAGCGAGCCGGTCCCACTCGGCCGCGTCGTCGCCCTGCTGGATGAGCTCTACCCGCAAGGCAGTGCCGCGGAATGGGACCGCGTCGGCCTCGTCACCGGCGACCTGGAGCAGCCCGTGCGTCGGGTGCTCTTCGCCCTCGACCCGACGCTCGCGGTCATCGAGGAGGCGCGCGAGTGGGGGGCCGACCTGCTCGTCACGCACCACCCGCTGCTGCTTCGCGGCGTCCACTCCGTCGCGACCACGAGTGCGAAGGGCGCCTCGGTGACCAGCCTCGTCGTCTCCGACATCGCCCTGTACGTGGCGCACACCAACGCCGACGTCGCCGATCCCGGGGTGTCCACCGTCCTCGCCGACGCCCTCGGACTGACCTCCCAGCGACCGCTCACCACGATCGGGCCGTATGCCGCTGGGCGCGTCGGGCGGCTCGCCGCGCCGATGACGTTGGTGGCGTTCGCAGACGCCGTCGCCGCCGCCCTGCCGCCCACCGCGGGCGGCATCCGGGTCAGCGGCGACCCTGCCGGGTCCGTGCGCACGGTCGCCGTGATGGGCGGGTCGGGCGACGACCAGTTCGACGCGGTCCGCGCCAGCGGCGCCGACGTCTACGTCACGGCGGACCTGCGCCATCACCCGGTCCTCGAGGCGCGGGAGGAGGCTCGGGGCGGCACCCCGTATCTCGTCGACGCGGGCCACTGGGCGACCGAGTCCCTGTGGCTGGCGAGTGCGGAGGAGCGTCTGCTCGCTTCGCTGGAGGAGGACCGCGCCGCACCGACTAGTGTCGAGTCGAGAATCTCGTCCATCCGCACCGAGCCGTGGACCTTCGTGGTCGGAGCGAACGCCGCGGCCACCGCCGCGGCCCCATCTGGAGGTGTGTCCTGAAAGCCGATCCGTCCCGCCAATGGCGCCTGCTCGACCTGCAGGCCATCGACACGAGACTCGACCAGATCGCCCACGCCCGCGCCACCCTGCCGCAGGGGGCCGCCATCGTCGCGGCCCGGTCCGAGCTCGCTTCGCTCGAGACCGAGCTGGTCAACGCGCGGACCGCGGTGGGTGACGTGCAGCGCGAGCTCACCAAGTCGGAGCAGGACGTCCAGCTCGTCCGCGACCGGGCGGCCCGCGACCAGTCCCGGCTCGACTCGGGACAGGGCAGTGCCAAGGACCTGACCGCGCTGCAGCACGAGCTGGTCTCGCTGGCTCGCCGCCAGTCCGAGCTCGAGGACATGGAGATCGAGGTCATGGAGCGCGCGGAGTCGCTGTCGCAGCAGGTGACCGAGCTCGAGGCCAGGCGCGCCGAGGTCAGCCAGCGCCTCGAGACGTTGGAGTCGGAGCAGACTGCGGCGATCAGCGACCTGGAGTCCGAGGCGGCGAAGGTCAGCGCCGGTCGGGCCGACATCGTCGCCGGCGTGGGGGAGGACCTCGTGACCCTCTACGAGAAGATCCGCACCCAGAGTGGCGGCCTCGCCGCCGCGGAGCTGCGCCACCGGCGTTGCGGCGGCTGCCGACTCGAGCTGAACACCATCGAGATCGACCGAATTCGCCGGGCCCCGCAGGACGAGGTCCTGCGGTGCGAGGAATGCCGCCGGATCATGATCCGGACCGGCGAGTCGGGGCTGTGAGCCCACGGGCCACAGGGTCCGGTAGAGGGCTGGTCGTCGAGGCCGACGGTGGCTCCCGCGGCAACCCCGGTGTCGCCGGCTACGGCGCCCTCGTCCGTGACGAGACCACCGGCGCGTTGCTCGTCGAGCTCGCCGAGCCGCTCGGACAGGCGAGCAACAACGTCGCCGAGTACTCGGGTCTGCTCGCCGGGCTGAAGGCCGCCGCGGAGATTGACCCCACGGCGAACGTTCTCGTCCGCCTCGACTCCAAGCTCGTCATCGAGCAGATGTCGGGTCGCTGGAAGATCAAGCACGAGGACATGCGCCGCCTCGCCCTCGAGGCGCGCGAGGTCTGCAAGGCGATCGAGGCCGCCGGGGGCAGCGTCCACTTCGAGTGGATCCCGCGGGAGAAGAACAAGGACGCCGACCTCTTGTCGAACGAGGCGATGGACGGGCAGTCGATTCGCCGGACCCCGGGCGCCGAGCCGCAGGATGTGGCGCCGAGGGACGCCGTCGACTCACGGCCCGAGCCGGCCGATGCCCCGGACGATGGTGCTGACCGCAAGGACCTGCGGCTCCTGCTCGTCCAGACTCCGGCCACCGACGCTGCCGTCGAGAGGGTGGCCCGCGCCGTGCGAGCCCTGACCGGGCCGGACAGCCGGGTCATCGTTGCGCCGGACCCGGTGGCGCAGGAGACCGGCCGGGCCGTCGCCGCAGCGATGGGGGTCGAGGTCGAGGTCTCGGCGGACTGGACTGCCGACCCCGGGAGGGCTGGGAGCGAGCCCGCCGACCCAGCCAGCTCAGCGGCATACGGACGGCTGCGGCTGAGCGGCGGCACCGTCGTCGTCGTGACCACCCGACGCGGCATCGTGACTGTCCTCGCGGAGGTGCTCGGGCTCGCCGGAGACCGGTTCTGGAGCCTCGCCACGGCACCCGGCAGCCTCACCGGCGTCGAGGTCTGGGCGGACGGCTCGGCCTCGGTCGCTTTCACCAACCGGACGGAACATCTCGCCTGATGGGCGCTGTGGGATATTCGCGGGCATGAGCTACGCCGGTGACGTGACCCCGACCGAAGCCTGGTCCGCCCTCGAGAAGGACGCTCGAGCCGTCCTCGTCGACGTGCGGACGCACGCCGAGTGGTCGTACGTCGGGCTGCCCGACCTGCGGCCGCTCGGGCGCGAGGTCGTGCGGATCGAGTGGCAGCGCTACCCCGACGGACGCGTCAACGAGCGCTTCGTCGAGGAGCTGGCCGCCGCCGGCATCGAGCCGGACCAGCCCCTCTACTTCCTCTGCCGGTCCGGCGTGCGCTCCATCGCCGCAGCCGAGGCAGCCACGGCCCGCGGGTGGGCGCAGTCCTACAACGTCAGCGAGGGCTTCGAGGGAGGGCACGGCCCCGACCACCACCGCACCGTCTCCGGGTGGAAGGTCGCCGGACTGCCGTGGGTGCAGGGATGAGCGGCGCCGGACGCGAGCGGGCGTGGCGTCCCGACACGGTCGCCGTCCGCGGGGGACTGGCGCGCAGCGGGTTCGAGGAGACCTCCGAGGCGCTCTACCTGACGTCCGGGTTCGTCTACGACTCGGCCGAGGCCGCTGAGGCCGCGTTCACCGGGGACTCCGACCGCTTCGTCTACTCGCGGTACGGCAACCCCACGGTCCGGATGTTCGAGGACCGCATCGCGCAGATCGAGGGGGCGGAGGCCGCCTTCGCGACCGGATCCGGGATGGCCGCCGTCTGGGTCGCGCTCGCGGCCCTCCTCGGCAAGGGCGACCGCGTCGTGTCGTCGCGGTCCCTCTTCGGCTCGTGCTTCGTCATCCTCGACGAGATCCTCCCGCGGTGGGGCGTCGAGACGGTGTTCGTGGACGGACCGGACCTCGACCAGTGGCGCGAGGCGCTGTCGGTGCCGACCGCGGCCGTCTTCTTCGAGACGCCGAGCAATCCGATGCAGGAGCTCGTCGACATCGGCGCAGTGTGCGACCTCGCCCACGCGGCAGGCGCGCAGGTGGTGGTCGACAACGTCTTCGGCACCCCGGTCTTCTCGCGACCGCTCGAGCACGGCGCAGACATCGTCGTCTACTCGGCGACCAAGCACATCGACGGCCAGGGCCGGGTGCTCGGTGGTGCGGTGCTCGGGTCCCGCGAGTTCATCGACGGTCCGGTGCAGAACCTCATGCGCCACACGGGTCCGGCCATGTCACCCTTCAACGCCTGGGTGCTCGTCAAGGGCCTCGAGACGATGTCCCTGCGGGTCGAGCGGATGGCCGCGAGCTGCCTCGAGGTCGCGCGCTTCCTCGAGTCGCACCCACGGGTGCGGCGAGTGGTCCACCCCTTCCTCGAGTCCCACCCGCAGCACGAGCTCGCCCTGCGTCAGATGGGTGCGGGCGGCACCGTCGTGACGTTCGAGATCGACGGCGGCAAGGCGGACGCGTTCGCCGTGATGAACGCGCTCGAGGTCATCGACATCTCGAACAACCTCGGTGACGCGAAGTCGCTCGTCACGCACCCCGCGACGACGACGCATCGTCGACTGTCGCCGGAGGCTCGGGCCGCGGTCGGGATCACGGACGGGGTGCTGCGCGTCTCGGTCGGGCTCGAGGACGTGCGCGACCTCGTCGACGACCTGGGGCAGGCCCTCCGCTAGCCGAGACCCGCCGAGTCCTCGCTCGAGGTGTGGTGCGACTCCTGGGAGTCGCCGATCACCTCGAACCGGCCGGGCGTCAGGGGATTCAGGGGCGTCAGGGGCGTCAGGGGCGTCAGGGGCGAGCGGTGGCGGCGAGCTGCCAGGGACGGCCGGGCCGGTCCGGTTCCGAGAGGCGGACGACGAAGTCCGCCTCGAGCAATGGCACCAGGTCCTCGGGGTGGTGCGGCCGGGCCGCCAGCCGCACGAGGTGTCGCGCCACGAGGCCACGCGTGTGCTTGGCCAGGTGCGATGCTCCCGGAACGGTGATGTGCACCCGTCGCTCGGCAAGCGCGCCCCTCGGGTTCCACATCGCGACATAGGTGCTGGAGCGGCAGTCGACGACCAGTCGCGCAGACCCCGCCTCTCGGTCGAGGACCGGCGTCAGGGCGAGACGCCACGCGTGCGTCAGGTCCCCGACGTCAGGCAGCCGGGCCGACGGGTTGAGCCGGTACGCGGGGATCCGGTCCGTGGGTCGCAGCGCCCCGAAGAGCGCCGAGAAGACGAGGATCCGACGGTTGGCTCGACGCTTCGACGCCGGGTCCAGCGACGGGAGGTCGAGGGCGTCGTACAACACTCCGGTGTACACCTCTCCGGCCGGCGCGGCGGCGGCGGTGCGTAGTCGGGTGTTGCGGGCGACCTCCTCCACGAGGGCGGGACTCACCCCGAGGAGCCGGTGCGCGTCCGGCCGGGCGCTGACCTCCTCGGCGCTCCCGATGACCGCCGACCGCAGGCTGGTGAGCTCGGGGAAGGACAGGGTCGCGAGGTCGAGGGGCCGACCGCGACGACGTGGTGTCTTGCCTTCGGAGGGCGGCAGGAGGATGAGCACGCCGGACAGCCTAAGCCGCGGCGGGACCCCTTCTGCGTAGGGTTGCGCCATGGCCAAACGACACATCGTCTATCGCCGGGCAGAGCCGCCGAGTGGGCCGGGGGCTGCTCTCCTGCAGCGTTTCGAGGCGATCCGGGACGAGTTCGAGGTGCCCGAGGAGTTCCCCGCGGACGTCCTCGCCGAGGCCAGCGGGGCGGCGGCCGCCGCACAGCTGCCCACCCGTGACCTCACTGACATCCCGTTCATCACCATCGACCCGGCGGACTCCCAGGACCTCGACCAGGCGATGCACATCGAGCGACAGGGCGACGGCTACCGCGTCCGCTACGCCATCGCCGACGTCCCCGCCTTCGTCACACCCGGCGGGCCGATCGACGAGGAGTCCAGGCGCCGCGGCCAGACCATCTACTGTCCGGACAAGCGCGTGCAGCTCCATCCGCCCGAGGTCAGTGAGGGCGCCGCCAGCCTGTTGCCGGACCAGGTGCGTCCCGCGTTCGTCTGGGACCTGGTCCTGGCGGCTGACGGCGAGGGCATCGAGGTGACCGTCGAGCGGGCTCTCGTCCGAAGTGTCCGACGCTACGACTACGCAGAGGTGCAGCGCCTCGTCGACGACGGCTCCGCCGAGGCACTGCTGAAGCTGCTCAAGGAGGTCGGCGAGAAGCGGATCGCCTTGGAGCGCAAACGAGGTGGTGCATCTCTGCCGCTGCCGGACCAGGAGGTGGCCGATGACGGCAAAGGCGGCTTCACCGTCAGCTTCCGGCCGCTGCTCGCCTCGGAGGACTGGAACGCCCAGATCTCCCTGCTCACCGGCATGGGGGCGGCCGACCTGATGTTGCGCGGCAAGGTGGGCATCCTGCGCACCATGCCCGACCCCGACCCGCGTGACGTCAAACGGTTCCGGAGGCAGGCTGCGGGCGCCGGGGTCCCCTGGTCGGAGGAGATGAGCTACGGCGAGTTCCTGCGGACCCTCGACCGGGACAACCCGAAGCACCTGGCCCTGGTCCACGAGGCGACGGCCCTGTTTCGGGGCGCCGGCTACACCCCGTTCCAGGGCGCCGTCCCCGACCAGCCAGCCCACTCCGCCGTCGCGAACCCCTATGCCCACGTCACGGCACCGTTGCGACGCCTCGTCGACCGCTTCGGGCTCGTCGTCTGCGAGGCGCTGTCCGCGGGCACCGAGGTCCCCGCCTGGGCACTGTCCGCCCTTCCGACGATCCCGGAGATCATGACGGCCTCCGACCGGCGGGCCAGCGGTGTCGAGCGGGCCTGCACCGATGCGGTGGAGGCGGCCGAGCTGCGGTCCTACGTCGGGTCCAGCCTCGAGGGTGTCGTCGTCGACCAGAACGAGAAGCACGTCATCGTCCAGCTCATCGACCTGGCCGTCGTGGCCCGGGCGACGGGCAGGGCGGAGGAGGGCCAGACGGTCCAGGTGCACGTCGATGCCGCCGACATCGAGAGCGGGCGGATCGAGCTCAGCATCGAGAGCTGACCTGGTTCGACGTGATCGACCGGGTCATGCGCCGACCGATCACATCGAACCGGTGGTCGGGGTGGTGGGGGTGTCACTCGGTGAGGGCTCCTCCGGTGGCGTGGTCACGACCGGTCCGGGAGGTGCGGGAGGTCCGGGAGGGTCGGTGCCGATGCCCGTCGGCGGCGCGCCAGGACCGGTCGTGGTTGCGGGGCTGCTCGGCGTGACCGGCACGTCGGTCGGAGTTCCCGTGGGGGCGGGGTCCGCGGCGGCCGGGACGGCCTGTCGTTCCGGGTCCGGCTGTCGCGGCGGGTCGGCCTGGGCAGCCGCCTGGCGGTCGCCCAGGGAGGTGCCGGTGACATCGGTTCCACTGGCCAGCTGCAGCCCGAGAAGGAACGTCGTCGCCAGTGCGAAGACGGCAGTCGCCCCGGCCAGGACCCGCCGCCCGTGGTGAGGGGGCGCGAACTGCACACTCGAGGAGTGGGGGGTGGTGGGCCCCCCGCGCAGCGGCGCCCTACTTCGTCGAGTGTGCGCTCTCTGCCACTGGAGGGCCGCGCGGGCGCGCATCATCGACGCCCGGTAGAGGCTCGACGCGACGGCGCTGACGACGGACCCCACGGCAGCGCCGGTGATGGTGCCGACGACGCCGAGCCGCGATCCGAGGGCAGCCGCGGTCGCGGCAGCCATCGAACCGGCGATGAGCTGGGTCAGGGAGAGGTCGAGCAACGTCGCTCTGGGGGTGGACGGGACGGGTTCGGTCTTCAGTTGCTCGCTCATGTCCTGGTGCGGGTTGCGTATCGCGGTCTCCCCTGAACGACGAACGAACAGCCGCATCCGTTGACAGGACCAGCTCGATGTGACCGAGGTCACCGTCCCGGGTGCCCGCGGGGAGCGGAGGCGAGCCCAGCGGCATACGGCATCTATCATGGGCAGCGGATGAGTCGGCCAGACGGTCGCGTCAGGAGAGATCCTGCCGAGGAACGTCCGGGCTCCACAGGGCAGGGTGGTGGCCAACAGCCACCCGGGGTGACCCGCGGGACAGTGCCACAGAAAACAAACCGCCGGCTGCTTCGGCAGCCGGTAAGGGTGAAACGGTGGTGTAAGAGACCACCAGCGCGCCAGGTGACTGGAGCGGCTCGGTAAACCCCACCCGGAGCAAGCCCAGACAGCGCACGTTCGAGACCGGCCCGGTCGAGTGCGCGGGTAGGGCGCTGGAGCCGGTCAGCAATGGCCGGCCGAGATGGATGGCCGTCGCCGCGTCACTGGTAACGGAGATGCGGAACAGAACCCGGCGTATCGGCCGACTCATCCACTTCCGTGCCCCTGGCCCGCCGGTGCGGGTGGACGAGCGCGCGCACCCTTGTGATGAAGGCGACAGTCGCCGCGCGTGCGCAGTCCGCTACCATCGCCGCCAATCACTACTCGCGGGTAATGGCCAGCGGTCGGAGCGGTGCCCGGGTGCGACCCGGTCGACTCAGAGGGAGGCGCGGATGCCAACTGGGGCCCAGGCGTTGCTGCGCACACTGGTCGATGCAGGCGTGACGGTGTGCTTCACCAACCCGGGAACCTCCGAGATGCACTTCGTCGCGGCCCTGGACAGTGTCCCGGAGATGCGCGCCGTGCTCGCCCTCTTCGAAGGTGTGGCGACGGGGGCCGCCGACGGGTATGCCCGGATGACGGGTCGACCAGCGGCAACCCTGCTGCACCTCGGCCCAGGCCTCGGCAACGGCCTGGCCAACCTGCACAACGCCCGCCGGGCCCGGGTTCCCGTCGTCAACATCGTCGGCGACCACGCGACCTACCACGTGCAGTACGACGCGCAGCTGCAGTCGGACATCGAGACCGTGGCCCGCAACGTCTCACCTGGCTGGGTGCGTACGTCCACGAGCGCCGAAGCCCTGCCAACCGACCTCGCTGAGGCGGTCGCGGCGGCCAGCGGCCCGCCGGGGCAGGTGGCGACGCTGATCGTGCCTGCCGACCTCTCGTGGGCCGAGGGGGTGCAGCCCGCAGTGCCGGTTGCCCCAGCCCCTCCGCCCCTGGCCGACGGGGCGGCGATCGAAGCGGCTCGATCTGCCCTTCTCGGCAAGAAGTCCGCCCTGCTCCTCGGCGGTTCTGCGCTGCACGGGCCGGCGCTGCGTGCGGCCGGACGGATCGCTGCAGCGACGGGTGCCACCCTGTTCGCGGAGGTCTTCCCGCGCCGGATCGAGCGTGGCGCCGGCGTGCCTGCAGTGGAACGCATCGCCTACTTCGCCGAGCTGGCCTCCGTCCAGCTGGCCGGGCTCAAGCACCTCGTGCTCGTCGACGCGCCGGCACCCGTTTCCTTCTTCGCCTACCCGGGCAAGAAGAGCTACCTCGTGCCTGAGGGATGCGTGATCCACCGCCTCACCACCGACGGCCAGGACGTGGCGGGCACGCTCGAGGCCCTCGCCGAGGTGGTGGTTGTCACACGTGAGACGGCGCGGGCGGCACCGACGTCGAAGCAGCCCCTCAGCATCCCCACACTGCCGAAGGGCCGGCTCACCGCCGAGACCGCCTGCCGGACGGTCGCCGCGCTGCTGCCCGAGGGAGCGATCGTCTCCGACGAGGCGAACAGCTCTGGGGTGAGCTTCGCCGGTGCGAGTGCGGGTGCCCCGCCCCACGACGTCCTGGCCCTGACCGGCGGGGCGATCGGGCAGGGGTTGCCCGTCGCGGTCGGCGCGGCGATCGCCTGTCCGGACCGTCCGGTGGTCGCGCTGGAGGCCGACGGCTCGGCGTTGTACACGATCCAGTCCCTGTGGACGATGGCACGCGAGCGGCTCGATGTCACCGTGGTGATCTTCAACAACCGCTCGTACGGAATCCTGGACGTCGAGCTGCAGCGGGTCGGCGCGCAGGCCTCCGGCCAGAAGGCGCAGGCGCAGCTCGACCTCGCCGACCCACCCGTGGACTTCGTTGCCGTCTCGCGAGGACTCGGAGTCCCCGCAGTGCTCGCCACCACGACCGAGGAGCTGGCCACAGCTCTGCGGAATGCCTTTGCAGAGCCCGGGCCGCACCTCGTCGAGGTGGCCGTCCCCCCGGTGTTCAGCGGGCGCCGCCTCAAGGCACTCCCCATGGTGCTCGGTTCCCTGGAATCACTGCCCGGTCCACTCGCCAAGGCACTGAAGCGACGCATCGCACCCTGACCTGACCCTCGACACGGGAGCACACCCTGACATGGACGTCATCATCGTCGGCGGCGGCATCAGCGCACTGGTCGCAGCCGTGGAACTGGCCCGAGACGGCCGCCGCGTCACCATCTACGAGCTCCAGGGACGGGACTGGCTCGGTGGGCAGTGCCGGGACGCGTTCGGAGGCATCTTCTTCGTGGACAGCCCCGAGCAGCGGCGGCTCGGGATCCGGGACTCGTTCGAGCTGGCCTGGCAGGACTGGCAGGGTTATGCGGACTTCGGCCCGGACAGCGCGCACCAACAGGCCTGGGCCCGCCGGTACATCGAACGATGCGTCCCCGATGTCCGCGACTGGTTGGTCGGGCGTGGGCTGGGCTTCCTCCCAGTCGCCAACTGGGCCGAGCGAGCCCGCGATGGTCGCGGCAACCGGCTTCCCCGGTTCCACCTGCTGTGGGGGTGTGGGCCGGCGCTGGTGACGGCGCTGGTCCGGGAGGCTGAGAACTTTGAGGGGAGAGGCCTGACGATCCACTGCGAGCACCGGGTCGAGGACCTGATCCTGGAGTCCGGTCAGGTCGTGGGCGTGCGCGGGAGCAACGCTCTCGGTGAGTTCGAAGCACGTGCAGAGCACGTCGTGATCGCGGCAGGCGGCCGGACCGGAGACCTGGCCAAGGTCCGGGCCAGCTGGCCACGCGACGAGTGGGGCACGCCACCCGAGGACCTGCTCGGCGGGGTGTGGCCACACATCGACGGACATCTGCAGGACGTCGTCGCCGATGGGGGCGGGTCGGTGGTGAACCTCGAGAACATGTGGGTCTACGCGGCAGGCGTGGCGCACTGGGACGGAGACTTCCCGGAGCACGGGCTGGCGCTGATACCGCCCAAGTCCGGACTGTGGATGCGCGCAGACGGCTCCCGCTTCGACCCACCCCAACTCGCGGGTTACGACACCCGTGACGCGGTGAGCCGGATCATGGCGACCGGGCGCCCCTGGTCGTGGATGGTGCTCAACCGGGAGATTCTCGCCAAGGAAGGCGCCATCCAGGGCGCCCGCTTCAACCCGGCCTTCCGCGAACAGCGCAAGCTCCATGTGGCTCGAGACCTGCTGCGTGGCAACGTCGCCCTCGCGGACGAGCTGATCAGCCGCTGTCCCGACGTCGTGACTGGCCCCGACCTGGCGACACTCGCCGAGCGCATGACCGAGCTCACCCCTGGCACGCCGATCGACGCCGCGGCGCTGATCCGTGACGTGACTGCCTATGACGCCGAGATCGCGCGCGGACGTCGGTTGTTCTCCGACCCGCAGCTCGTTGCGTTGCGCAACGTCCGGGCCTTCCTCGGCGACCGGCTGCGCACGTCGGCCTTTGTGCCGATCGCCGCAGGCGACCACGGCGAGCTCGTCGCGATCCGGCTGCGCCCCGTCGCGCGCAAGACCCTGGGTGGGATCGAGACCGACGAGCGCTGTCGGGTCCTTCGTGCTGATGGGGAGGTGCTACCCGGTCTCTACGCCATCGGCGAGGCTGCTGGCTTCGGGGGCGGGGGTATGCACGGCAAGCGCACCCTGGAAGGCACACTTCTCGGCGGCTGCGTGCTGACCGGGCGGGAGCTGGCGCGAGCGGTCGCCGCACTGGGGTGACCGTCCGGCCCCGCCAGGCAGCCAGCCCGCGGGTCAGCGGGAGCGAGCCCAGCGGCATACGCCACCACTGTCCGTATGCCGCTGGGCTCGCTCCCGACGTCCCCGCCCTCCCAGCCCGATTGGGGGAGTGTCGGGCCGCCGGGTGAGAATGACGTCGTGGTGACGACGACGAGTGCTCCGGCCTGGATCCAGATCCCGAGAGAGATCTGGATCCTCGTCGGTTCGGCCTTCGTCATCGCCCTCGGCTACGGGATCGTCTCGCCGGTCCTCCCGGCGTACGCGCGCTCGTTCGACGTCGGGGTGGCGGCTGCGAGTGTCATCGTGTCCGCGTTCGCGTTCTTCCGCCTCGTGTTCGCGCCGGCGGGCGGCGAGCTCGTGAGCCGCCTGGGGGAGCGGCCCGTCTACCTCACGGGCCTCGTCATCGTCGCCGTCTCGTCGTTCGCGACGGCCTTCGCCCAGTCGTACGTCCAGCTTCTCCTGTTCCGGGGGCTCGGCGGCATCGGGTCGACGATGTTCACCATTTCCGCGATGGCGCTGCTCGTGCGACTCGCCCCGCCGGGTGCCCGCGGGAGAGTGTCCTCCACCTACGCGTCCGCGTTCCTCATCGGCGGGATGATCGGGCCGGTGCTGGGCGGTCTGCTGGGCGGCTTGGGCCTGCACACTCCCTTCATCGTCTACGGGGTCGCACTCCTCGTCGCGGCGCTCGTCGTGGGGGTGGGGCTGGGGGGCGCCCGCCTGCGACCGGCGGACGACGGCGCCGAACGCGACGTGATGACCCTGTCCGAAGCGTGGGGGTCGCCGGTCTACCGGGCGGCGCTCGCATCCGGCGTCGCCAACGGGTGGACGAACTTCGGCGTGCGGATGGCGGTGCTGCCGCTGCTCGCGACCGCGGTTCTCGACCGCCCGTGGGTCGCCGGCGCAACGCTGGCCATCGGAGCCGTCGGGACCGCCGCCACACTGCAGTTCTCCGGGCGCCTGGCCGACCGCGTCGGTCGCCGCCCCCTCGTCATCGTCGGACTGGTCGTCATGGGGGTGGCCATGGCGCTGCTCGGGCTGGCGCAGCACCGGTCCCTGTCGGTCGGCGTCGGCCTCGCACTCCTGTTCGGGCTGTCCACGATCTCCGGGGTGGGCGCGGGACTCGTCAACCCCGCCCAGCAGGCCGCGCTCGCCGACGTGGTCGGCCACGAGCGGAACGGCGGCCGGGTGCTGTCGACCTTCCAGATGGCACAGGACGGGGGCGCCATCGTCGGGCCGATCCTCATCGGCCTCGTCGCGGACATCCTGGGCTTCGGTGTGGCGTTCCTCGTCACCGGGCTCGTGTGCCTCATCGGCCTCGTGCCCTGGCTGACGGCCCCCGAACCGCTGCATCACGCCCCCTCCGCCCCGACCGAGCCGATGTCCTAGGTTGGTGACATGCGAGTCACTCATCTGGGGCACGCCTGCCTTCTCGTCGAGATGGCCGACCGGCGGATCCTCATCGACCCGGGCAACTTCTCCGCTGGCTTCGAGGACCTCACCGACCTCGATGCCATCCTCGTCACGCACCACCACCCCGACCACTTCGATCCCGAGCCGGCAGCCCGGGTCATCAGGGCCAACCCCCGGGCGAGCGTCCACACGGACCCATTGACAGCGGGCAAGCTGGCCGAGGAGGGGCTCCGAGCCAGGCCCTCCGCGCGCGGCGAGCAGTTCGAGCTCGGCGACGTGACGGTGACGCCGGTCGGTGAGCTGCATGCGTTCAACCACGACAAGATGCCGGTCATCCCCAACGTCGGCCTCGTGCTCCGCGCCGAGGGCGAGCCGAGC
>Ga0209347_1002329_pt1 | contig 25581 bp, 26 predicted proteins | sample AutmiccommuBRH23_FD_187382 | JGI IMG/M metagenome (GOLD analysis project Ga0209347, IMG submission 187382) | Deep subsurface microbial communities from Mt. Terri, Switzerland - Autotrophic microbial communities BRH/23 (SPAdes) (version 2) | ecosystem: Environmental > Aquatic > Deep subsurface >...
TGGTAAACTCCGTTCTCACATCGCTGTCTTGCTTGTCTTGCCATGTGTCATCACGCTTTCAGATTTTCTTCCATTATACCAGACGACAGCAAAGGAAGCAAAAAGAACGTCCCCCTGCTTCCCCCCCTGCTTCCCCACATACAAAAAAGGACCGTGGGATAATTCCCTCAGTCCTTAAAAATAAAGCTTTTTGGTGTCGGAGGCGGGACTTGAACCCGCACGGTTACCCACACGCCCCTCAAACGTGCGCGTCTGCCTATTCCGCCACTCCGACAGGTTGTTTAATCACTGTAAAGGGTATTATATCAAAGAGATCTTCCTTAAGCAAGCGTTATTGCAGGCCAAAAGATGAAAATTATCCTTCCTGTGGTATGGAACCGGTATCCCGCATATTCTGTGGAAGAGTTGAATCCCTCATGGGAAGAGGGTGCTGCTCAAAGGCAGAAGGACTCGGGGTACTTTAAACTACCAACTGATGGCGCTTATCGCCGCTAAAAGCGCCGCCGGCCTTAAGCTTTTTACTTCAGGTGGGTTAGAATCTCCACCTGAAGCTCCGATGTTTAGCGTAGGCTAAACGAGTTCACTGACAGGGCTGTTTGCCCAACAGCTGCCGCTTTAGATCGAGCAGCTTTTTGACGTGGGCGTTCTCTTCCTCAATCAGAAAGTCGATAATCTTTTTCCCGTCGTCGAACAGGATCTTCTTCAGGGCGATAAAAAACAGCAGCGTGTCTTTTTCAAACCCCAAAGCCATCTCAATTGCGTCGAGGGGCGTTTTGACTTTCTCCACATAATCGCCGGGGTCGGCCTTACCGGTAAGCACGTGATTGTCGGCCAGGGACCAGACATAAGCCACGATATCGTCCATGTAGTATTCGGGAGGCGCGTAAGAGATCAGCTCCTGAAGCATCTTGTCGAAGGTCTTGTAGTGCTTCTCTTCTTCATCGGCCAGGAACGTAAAAAGCTTCCGCACTTCCGGATCAGTCACCTTTTCGGCCATCGCCTGGTAAAATTTAAAACCGTTGACTTCGATCTCCATCCCAAAATTGATAATCTCATCCGGTTTGATTATCATGGAAAAATACCTCCTTGTTTTTCGGCTGGGAAGATTTTTAATGGGTTTACTTTAATAAAAAGAAATTAAACGCCAATTAAGAAATTGTTACTATTTCATTAAACTTAAGCATCGATATTTTCGTTTTCCTCTTTTTGGAGGAGCCTCTTGACCACTTTCTCCTCCTTCTCTATATGTACTTCTAAAAGTTTGATAATCGTCTTGCCATAGCTGACGATATTTTCCCGGTCAAACTTGGCCACGGCATCGTTGAAACCGTCAAAGGCGACATAAAGGGTTTTGTGCTCCGCGTTCATTTCATCGATGAATTTGCTAATCTCTTCGCTCATCCCCGCCGCCTCGACGTAGGACCCTTTTTCTTCAAGTTCAAAGTGGGGGCGCACAACGTTTTTAATCAAATCAGAGAACTCCTTGAGTTCCCATCTGACGTCCCGGCCGGCCAGCCCGAATTCCAGGTCTTTTAAATTACCCTCGAACTTCGGTAAATATTGAATTAAAAACATGTGGTCATCGTGAAAACGCTTCATCCAGGACATGAAAACACCCCCTGCGTTTATAAATAGATCTCTCAAGCATATCTAAAGAAAGATTCTTTATTGAGTCAATCAATTCCTTTTCTGTCCGCTATATTTTTTGTTAAGACTAAAATTTAAATGCCTGGATTTCTATTATTTTTACGCTAACAGGCAATAATAAGGCTAAAAACATTGTATCGGCATACCTAAATATGCTAGACTAGTCATGATGTCAGTTAAATTTTCCTTCGAGGGGTAAATAAGGATTTGGCAAACAACAAGACCAAACAAGTAAAAGAAGGGCTGCTGTCCCTTCTGAAAGACAGCATGACGGTTCCTCTGGATGTCATCTCTTCCCGCTATGGCGGCGATTTCGACGCTCTTGCCGGCGCGCTGTCTTCATTAGTCGAAAAAGAGCAGGTCCAAATCGGACGATTGAAAACCAGGCGCGGCTGGCTCCTGGCGGAGAGCGGCGAGCCGGCGGACGGCCAGGTGACCTGGCAGAAAGAGCGCGGCCCGATGCGCAGCGCCCTCTCGAAAATCTTCAAGGAATTGAGAAAAACCACTCCTCCGGATGACAGCGGCGAGGCCGATCCGGAGCTTTTCGGGCGTTTGGAAGGGCTGCTCGGTGACGGCCGCCCGCGCTCACTGGCCGAAATTTTGGTTGAAACAGGACTGGCCAACATTCCCCGTGGAGTGCTCCAGCGGTTTCCCCAATTGCCGGACAACCGTTATACCCTCCCTGACAGCCCGGGCGCGTGGGACTACCTGCAAATGATCCTCACTGAAAAACCGCGCCGCCTGCCTGACTTGCTGCGCCGTTTTCAGTTGCACAAAGAAATTACGGACGCCCTTACCGCTGAAGGAGACGAATCCCCCTTTATCCGGCTGCCTCGCGCCATGGTCACCACTCGGGACAGCCGGGAGGGGCGGGCGGAGCTCCTGTCCCGCTCGATGCTGAAACAATGGGACGACACTTTAAAGAACCTGGCCGGGCCGTTTTTTCAGCCGGAGCAGATCGGCCTTGACCTCAATGCCTTCCGGGATATCGCCGACCGCTATGCTCTCCTCGTCGAATTTCAAGGCGAAAAGTACTGGTGCCTGCGCCGGGAGTTCGCCGGCGATGTTCTGGTCGATCAGATCGGCGAGATTTCAGGCCGTTACTTTGCCCCTCCCTACCGGGCCAGCGCCCCTGCATTTTTAAAGGACAGCTCCGTCGGGGAAAAAGACGCCGGTGTCATCCTCGGCATTGACCAGGAAATTTTAGAATCTTTGCTGCGGTCAAAAAGCTTTGACTATTTTATCCTCGACGGCCGGGCCCGCGTCTGGCGCTCTGAAATCGAAGAGTTGAAAGACAGCAAAAAACTGCGGGAGTTGGTCAAACCCTACGCAAAGATAAACATTCCTGAAGCAGCGGCGGCCCTTGGTCTGCCGATCGAGAAGATCAGGCGCCTGATCGACGACGGCATTATCGCGCCGGCGAAAAAAGACATTAAAACCGGCGCCGGCTACCTGCTTTACAGCAATCAGGTGGAAGAGCTGCGAGTGAGGCTGCCGGAGATCCTGGCCGGCTGGAGACAGGAACAAAGGCGGGATGAAGCCATCGAGGAGTCCGGACAGGCCCGCAGCAGCCCTAAAAAGCGCCCGCCCCGCCGGGAAGAGCTGCAGCCGTTAGTCCGCGAAGAAGTGGTGCTGGACCAATTTCAGATCGTGTCCATCGAGGCCTTACGGCAGGGCCGTTCGGTGCTGGTGGCGGCGCCGACGGGCAACGGCAAAACCCTCGTCGCCGAGATGCTGGCCGGGGATTTAATGAACGCCGGCCGGGGACTGATCTACACCTCGCCCCTGAAAGCCCTTTCCAACCAGAAATACCGTGACTTCCGGGAAATGTTCGGTGAGGAGAAGGTCGGACTGGTCACCGGAGATATCAGCATCAACCCGGAAGCGCCGCTTTTGGTGATGACCACTGAAATCTTCCGCAACTGGTGTCTGAGCGACCCGGAACAGCTGGAAAAAACGGCCTACGTGATCTTCGACGAGATCCATTATCTTGATGACGCCGAAAGGGGTACGACCTGGGAGGAAAGCATTTTGTTTGCCCCCACCCACATCAGAATCCTCGGGCTCTCGGCCACGGTGCCGAACGTAGAGGAAATGGCCGACTGGATCGGCGCGGTGCGGGGGGAAGAGATCGTCATCGTCAAGGAAAGCAGGCGGCACGTTCCCCTCACCATCCGGTGGGTCCTGCCCAACGGCCGGATTGTCCGCGAGGGTGAGGCCCGGCGCGAGGTAAGCGAACTGGTAGAATACGCAAAAGCACTGCGCAATAAACGGCGCTGGGTTGAGGAGTGAGCACATTGGATCTGCCGGAAGTATCCTGTAGTCAAATCATCGAGAGCATCCAGGACAAACTGCCCGCCTTGTTCTTCGTTTTCAGCCGGGGGCGCACCGAGCTGCTGGCGCAGGACCTGGCGCGGGAGTGGGACTTCCTGGACGCCAGGGAAAAAAGGGGGGTGGGCGAAGCCCTGCGGGAGGCCGAAGCGGAGCAGCCGGGCACTTTTTCCGGCATTGGGTGGCGCAACCTGCGCCGGCTCCTGTACCAGGGCATCGCCTTTCACCACGCCGGTCTTTTACCACCGGTCAAATACCTGGTGGAAAACCTTTATTCTAAGCGCCTGCTGTGGGTGGTCTTTTGTACCGAGACCTTCGCCGCAGGGGTCAATTTTCCCGCTGCCAGCGCGGTGTTCGACTCCACCCGCAAGTGGGACGGCCATGATTTCCGGATTCTGCACAACCGGGAGTTTTTCCAAATGGCCGGGCGGGCGGGACGGCGCGGTTACGACCGGATCGGCCATGCTTTCGTTCGGGTGGACAGCCGCTTTCCGGAACAAACCGGATTTTTCTCAGAGGAAGATGTGGAACCGGTCCTGGGCCGCCTGATCATTTCGCCCAATACGGTCCTGAGCCTTTTAAAATATAAGACCGATGCCGAAATCGATAAGTACATGAACGGAAACTTTAAGATGCACCAGTTTAAAAAGCGGAAAACTGAGCTCGAAGAGCAAATCGGGTTGATGGCCCGGCAGGTGCATGAAGTCGCCGCCGCAATGTGCCTGGAGCACGGCACCATGGCCTGCCCGGTGGAGCGGGTGCGGGCGCGCCGGCAGCTAAAACGGCTGCGCCGGCGCGGCAAGACCGGCGAAAAGGAGCTATTGCAGAAGAAGCTCCTTTCTGCAACGGCCAGGAAGTGCCACGACACGGAAAACTGCAGCCTCGCCGCAGACCACCTGCTTGAGATGGAAAAGCGCCTGCTCGCATTAGAGGAGGAATATGACGTGGTCTGCCGGCAGAACGTCTCTGTTTTTGAAGAGTTCCGCGAAGTGCGCGAACTGCTGGAAAAACTGGGCTATGTCAAAGGCCGGGAATTTTTCCCGCGGGGCAATTTCGCCCTGGAACTGCATGTTCAGGAAATCCTGATCACGGAACTGGCTTTTTCCGGGCTTCTCGAGGACGCAGACCCGGCTGAGGTGGCAGCCGTGCTGGCCGGTGTGGAGTTTGTACCCGGTAAAAACACCCAGGTCATCCGGCAGGAGTTTCCCGCCACGCGCGACGTTTTTGCAATCCGGCGGGAACTGACCAAAATGGGCGCGCCCGAGCAGTTTTGCATCTGGTCCAGCCTGCCGGGCGCCCTGGCCCACGCCTGGTACAACGGGGCAAGCTTCAACGACCTCCTGGCGATGTCCTCCCTGCAGCCCGGAGATGTTTTTTCCATATTCCGGAGGGAAATCGACCTCCTGCGGCAGATCGAGCGGGCCAGCAGCGAAAACCCCTCCCTGGCCGGGCGGGTACGGGCCATCCGCGCCCGGCTGGACCGCGAGGAAGTGGCCCTGACCTTTTAACTCACCTGCCGCTAGAGAAGTTTATCTGCAGGCCGGTTTTACCCGGTGCGCGGCGGAGCACTGAAACGCGTTTCATCACGCGCGCAGATATGATTGAGAAAAAACAGCAGGAAAGGGATCTGCCTTGAGCAACTCAATTTGGATTTACCGGCTCTACGACGTTGCCGAAGAAATCAAGCTGGATGCCGTCGAGAAAATATTATCCCACAACCGCCAGACTTCGCGGATGCGCCTCTCGCGGATCCGGCCGAAGTCGATCCAGTTTAAAAACCCCCCGGTGGCTGTGGAACTGGGCGAGCACCCGGTGTCGGCCGGCGCCCGGCAGTTCCAGGCCTCATTTACAGCCAGGGTCTATGACCTCGGCGTGATCAGCATCATCATGCGCATCCCCCTGGCCGGCTGCGCCGGTTATGATGAGATCCGGCGCCTGGCCGTGGAGCTTTACAACTCGGACGAAATCGAGCCCTACTGCCTGCAGCGGTTGGATGAAATCAGAAAAGCGCTGGCCGGCGCCTTGATCAAGGAAGACTACAGCGGCTTTGTGGAGGATTTTATCATTTACTACTTCCGTGACTGGCAGAAAGACTGGGACCCGGTCCCGCTCCTGCTGGCGGAAGAAGAACCGGTCAGCCCGGAGGTGCGCCGCGAAACCCTGCGCAATTCATTTTCCTACGGCCCCGGCGACCTGGCGATCATCACCTGGGACTCGGCCCTCGTTTACGACACAGCCGGCAGCGCCGACATCCCGGACCTGCTGGAGTTCGCTAACTCGCAGCTTCTGGAGCTGCGCTATTACGACAACCTGCTCAGCGGCGAAATGGAAAAGATGTACGACGCCATTGAAAAGGCGGAACTCGCCGGCAGCTTCAGGCAGTTAAACCAGTACCGGCGGATCATGAACCAGCTGATGGAGCTGATCGTCGACATCACTGAAATCACCGAGCGGATCGACAACTCCCTGAAAGTAACTGAGGATGTCTTCTATGCCCGCATCTACGGCACGGCCCTCGCCATCTTCCGCACCCGGGCCTGGGCCGAAAGCATCGACCGGAAGATATCCATCATCAACCAGAGCTATACCATGCTGAGCAACCGGCTGATCAACAGGCGCTCGGAGCTGCTTGAGCTGTCTATTATTTTCCTGATTCTCCTCGAACTGATCCTCGGGATCATCACCTTCCTCGAATAGGCAGGCCTGCCTACCCGGCGCGGCCGGGAAACCCCGCCAATTCCCGGATCACCCCGGCCAGCCCCGGCACCGCTAATGGGACGGCCGGAGGCAGTGCCCCCTTCCCAAAAAAAGCCCGGAATATTTTTATTCCCAGCCTAATATATAGTACGGGAATAATTTTTTACCAGGTATACGGGAGAAAATAAAATGCTGCCCTTAAATAAATTCATCGCCTCCGTCGAAGCGGTAAAAAACCTGCTGCCGGACAGCTCCCCCGCCCGGGTGGCTGTCCTGGGCTCTTTTAACAGCGGCAAGTCCACCCTGGTGAACGGGCTGTTGGGCGAAGTGATCAGCCCAGCCGGGGTGCTGCCGACCACGGGCGGAACCGTAATTATTCGCTACGGTGACGTCTTTAATGCAAAAATAAGCGTTTTGGGCAAAACGGTAACCGTTTTCGGCAAGAATAACTACCTGAGCAGCGTAGGCGGGACAAAAAAACCATTTGAAAAAATTCAGGTTGAACTGCCGGCTCCCATTTTGCGGAACTGCATCCTGATCGACACGCCGGGGATCGACTCGCCGGAGGAGAAGGCTGCCGGCATCGCCCTTGACGCGGCGGCCGGATCGGATATCCTTGTGTATCTCTTTCACCAGCGCGGAATGGATGAAAACAACAAAGCCTTCCTGTCCAAGCTGGCCGCCATGACCAGGGGGAAAAACAAAAAGAAGATCTCCTTCTGGCTGAACTGCAACCACGGACCCTGCGACGGCACTTCCCTGGAAGCCACCCGCGAGAGCCTGCGCCAGATTTTTTTGTCACCGGTGCCGCTGTATGCCGTCAACCTCACCGCAACCGGCAGCATCCAGGCGCTGCGCCTTTTCCTGGAGGTTGAACTAACTGCGGGGTATGTTGAGCAGGCTGGTAAGAACCTGAAAGCCCTCGACGGTTCCATTCCCCGCAGGCTGGAGGCGGCCGCCCGAATAAAAGACGACCGGCTGTTCCTGTCCGAATTCTGGAGCATCCAGAATATTGCCGGCAAAATCATTTCAGCCTCGCGTCTGCTGAGCAGCCTGCCGCCTGTCAAAAGAGAGCTGGCCGGCATCTTGCCGGCCGGCAGCGGGGATGAAACTGCATCTCTTGTGCAAGAACCGGAAGGCGGAGACCGCCGCCTGCGCTTTACAAGCCCGGGAGATGTAAAAGTACTCTTTTATTCTTTTCTCGAAAGGCTGGGCCGCGACCAGCGGCTCAAAGGGAGCGTCGATCCGGGGACCCTGGCTGAATTAACCGGGCGCCTGGACCGCGAGCGCTTTACCATTTTGGCCACAGGCGGCTTCTCCACCGGTAAATCGACCTTTTTTAACGCATTGATGGCAGAAGAGCTCCTTCCGGCAGCCAACGGCCCGACCACTTCCGCCATCACCCGGATCGAGCACGGACCGGCCCGGACGGCGGCCGTGCACCGCGCCCTGCAGGTGACCCTGCCCTTATATGAATCCGAGGGGAGCCGGGCCGTTTTTTGCCGCGATGAGGTGCTGGTCCTGGAAAAATGGCTGGAACATAAGGATGGCGAAATCGCCTTTATCGAAGCCGAGGTGGAAGGGCGTTTTCAACGGATCGGGAACAAAGAGCTGACCGAGTCCCTGAGCCGGATCAAAAAAATATTCGCTGCCGGCAAAATTACCGGCGCGACCCGGTCCGGATCCCCTCCCCTTCTCTTCCGGCTGCTGCCCGTCAAAGTTTTACCCACTGCCGGCCTGGCCCGCAAAGTGAGGGTAACCTTTAAAAATGACGCGGCGCGGCGCCTGGACCTGTCTGCTCCGGAGGCCTACTGCGAGTTCTGCCGGCTTACCGGACCGGAAAACGCTTTCCGGCTCGATGCGGTAGAAATAACCAGTCCGGCTGAGTATTTGAAACTGGCCACGTTCATCGACGCGCCCGGTCTTGATTCGATTCAAAAGCACCACCGGGAAAAGGTGTACCGGCTCCTGCAGGAAACCGACGCCATTCTGCTCTTTTTAAACGGCAGGCAGGTGCTTACCGGCCTGGAAAGAAAAATCACCAGCGGCCGTGACCGGAACCTTGCGGCTTCGACTCCGGGCACTTCCGCCGCTGAGAAAACCTTCCTTCTGGTCAACTTTACCGATACCCTTACCGCAGCCCAGCGGGAAACTGTGTTTAATTACCTGCTTCAGAATCTTTCCGCTGCGGGAAACAGCTTCAGCACGGGGCCGCCGCGGATTCATTTCATCTCGGCCCGGGATGCCTTGCGGGGGAGCGGCGGCGGGCTGGTCCCTCTTTTGAAAGACATCGAGATGTTCGTGATGCAGCAGCGCAGGAAGCGTTTTTACGGACCGCTAACGGAAACGCTCCGAACCATTCTGGACGGTTCCATCGAAAGGGCGGGCGCCATGCTGAACCAATCAACCTCCTTCGCGGCAAAAAAAGAGGCGCGGGAGACGATGGACTGTCTGAGACTGTACAGGAGGGAGCTGAAAAACATCAGGAATACCATATTTTAATCCGGGGGGGGTAAACGTGGAAAACGCCAGGCAAATAGACGAAAGGCTGCGCCGGATCATCGGTGAGGTGAGCGACCGCACCGGAGTGGAAATAAAGAAAAGCCTCCTGCCTGAATACGAGGCCACAATGGCTGCCCTGATCGAGAAGCAGTCCAGGCAAGAGATGGTCCGGTTTTTAAAGCTTCTGAAAGAAGCGGTCAGCAGGCTGTAGATTTTGGATTTTAATTAAAAGGAGGTCTTTTATTTTGGAACTCAATGTGGGAACTCCGTCTCACGAAAAAACCGGTGACGACCAGGCCCCGCAGGTGCTGCAGGAGATTCTCCTCGGTTTAAAAGCCAGGATGGTGCAGCCGGTCATTGAAGAAAGCCGGAAGATCTCCGTTCAACTGGCGGAAATCAAAGGGGATGGGGAAATCCGGGCGGACGAGATGAAAGGCCGTCTGGCCGAACTCATGGAGCGGCTGAACGCGCTTGAGAGCAGGCTGCAGGAGGTGCCGGTGGTCGTGCTGGCCGCCCTCCGGGATGCTATTAACCAGGCCGGCCGGGAGGGCTGAGCGGATGGCGCCGGGAAGTGAAGCGAATGGCCGGCCCGAAGTGATCCGCTCGCTGGCCAGGGCTTTTCAAGATAGGCTAATCAGTCCCCCCGCCCTGAAACTAGCGGAGCAGGAAGCCAGGGTAAACCTGCTGCAGGAGCGTCTGGACGGACTGGAGGATGCAGCCAGCCACCTGCGCCTGCGGCAGAAAAAAACTGAAACGAAGGTGCTGATTGTCCAGGGAATGCTGGCAGCGGCGACAGCCGCCTTAATCTACCTGCTTGCTCATTTTTTTTAACTTATCTTCCAGCCACAAATGCATTAATTCTGCTTCCAGCATATTGACAGCAGCAATCTCGGCGATGAACTGATTTCTTTTTTCGTCATCCTGCTCCAGATACATCCCCAGGTGACCGTGTTCAAGGGTCAGAATTTTGTTGAGCTCTTTGATTAATGCTTGATCATCCACCTCACTTTCTCCTCCTCACGTCCGTGTTAAAACAATTATCCCCGGCCTTGCTTTCCAATATCCGCACGACGAGCTTTAGTTCAGGGTTAAAATAACCCTGACAACTAGCTTCACCCGAAGCCGCCGGAAAAAACAACGGCGGCCAGGCCTAAAAACATCAAGACCCACGACCAGGGGCTGGATAGCCCGCCAAAAGCTCCACCCGCGATCAGGCCAAAGCCAATGAGCCGCATCATCGTTTTGGCAGTTTTACTCACAACCGACACTCCCTTCTTCGCTGCAATCGTACGATGCCGTTGAAAAAATTAGAAACTGAAACAGGTCCGCCGCAGCATCTTTTAGTGAATCACCCCTCGCTTCGTGAGCAAGGAAGGGACGGGAACTTCCCGGCAAGTGAGTTAAAGGGTTTTTTCACCCACGGCCGGCAAATCGTCGTGCCACATGATAATGGCGTCCTCGCCGGTGTCCGTGTAGTAGCGCCGGCGCAGGCCCCGCTCGCAGAAACCGAGGGACTCGTAAAGAGAACGGGCGGCCGTGTTGGAGGGGCGGACTTCCAGCGTCATCCTGGAGGCGCCGGAATAAATAGCGACCCGCATCATTTCCAGCATCAGCGCGCGGCCCAGTCCCTCCCGGCGAAAGTCCGGGTGAACAGCCACATTGGTGATGTGCGCCTCCTCCAAGATGATCCAGACGCCGGTGTAGCCGACAACCTTTTCCCCGCGCAGGGCCACAACATACCGGGCAAGGCTGTTGTGCAGCACTTCGTAAGTAAAGGCCCGCCTTGACCACGGTGCGGGGAAGACAGCTTCTTCAATTTTCACCACCTGGTCGATGTGCTCCAGGCCCATGTTCCCAAACATAATTTTCATCGGTCAGACCCCTCCGGCGCGGTTACCCGGCCCGCACCGCCCTTGCAGCAGCCTGGCTTCGGCCTCGGACAACCGGAGATAATCCGGGCGCAGCTCATGATAGTCAACCGCGCGCCCCTCCCGCAGGGTAATAAACCCGATTTCCGCCACCGCCGCACCTCTCGGAAAGGCGGCCGCCGCCGGGGCGAAAAAGGCACGCTCACCCAGCCCGGCGCGCAGTTCCCCGGCATATACCGGCACGCCGTCGCCCAGAAAGGTAACCGGCCGGTTAAAACGCTCAAGCCGTTCGACCAGGTCGCCGGTGCTCACGGCCGCGGCCCGGAGCAGATAATCTGGTTTTGGCCCGGAATAATCAATGATGGCGGCGTAGACCTCGTTTTTCCGGGCATTTAAGATGGGGCAGAGCAGGCGCCCGTGCCCGGCCAGCGGGTGGGCCAGCGCATCCAGGGTCGATACGCCGGCAAGCGGCAGCATCAGCGCCTGCGCCAGGGCCCTGGCCGTGCTGATGCCGATGCGCAGCCCCGTAAAAGAACCGGGACCGCTGGAGACGGCGATGCCGGTTAATTCCCTTTTTTCAATTTCGGCGTCTTCCAGAACGGCTTTGATCATCGGGATAAGATTTACCGAGTGGGTACGGCCATTGGCCACCATCCGCTCGGCCAGAACCCCCCTGTCGCCGGCCACCGCCACCGCCGCCACCGGCGTGGCCGCTTCAATCCCCAGAACATACAACTGCCATCAGCTCCTCCACCAGCCGCCGGTACCGGTCCCCGAGCGGGACCAGGGTGATCTCCCGCCGGTCGCTGTCGCCCGCCCCTCTGCCAAACTGAATTTCCAGCCTTTCGCGGGGCAGCGCTTCCGGCACTTTCTCGGCCCACTCAATCAAAGTGGCACCGTCGCCGTAAAAATATTCCTCGCAACCGAGGTCCTCCATCTCGCCGCTCCCCTCCAGGCGGTAGACGTCCATGTGGTAAAAGGGCAGCCTGCCCTGGTATTCATTGATTAGAGTAAAAGTGGGGCTGGTCACGTGGCCCGCCACTCCAAGCCCCCGGGCAACACCCCGGGCAAAGGCGGTCTTTCCAGCGCCGAGGTCCCCGTTTAAACAGATTACATCCCCCGGGTCCAACAGCGGCGCCAGGGCCTCGCCCAACCGGGCCGTTTCCGCCTGGGAAAGGGTTGTCAGCAGCGGCACCGGGGCTCACCTCACATCTGTTTCGCAATTTCCGGCAGGTTTTAAAAAACGTGCTTCGTTCAAGATTCACCACTTCAATTGGCTCAAACCGTAAGATTTATTTATCCCAAAATGCTGTTGCCGGTAAACGTTTTTATAAAAATTTGTTCCTGAAAACCTGCGGGCTTGCCTTGCAGGATGAAAGGTCTCGCTTTAAAAATCACATGATTCCATGGTAGCGGTCTTCTTTTTCTTTAAAATAAACTCCGCCCCGTAGTCGGGGTCGGTCCAGAAATCGGTGAGCCGGAATCCTTTGGCGATGAACTTGCGGCAACTCGCGACGGCTTCTTCAAGATGAGTGAGAAATTGTTCTCCGGTCTTGTCGCCGATATCGGGTATGTTGGAAACAGAAATTTTCTCAATAAAATAATCCTTTTCAGCGACACACGGGTCAATCTTTGTTTCAGTCATGATCTTGCTCCCCTTTCATCCTTAAATATCCTGGCGGCGGGCGCCAAAAAAGTCATTGCCGGAATTCACATGATCAACCGCCTCCTCCAGGTAAAAGATTTTATCAAATAATTATAAACTATTTTTTCTCCAAATATATATTGCTTTATTAAAAAATTAACCATCTTATAAAAAAAATTTTAATATTCAGCAGGCTGCACCTTTTAATCTCCTTTGGCGCGGTGTTCAATCACATGAAAAACCCTGGCAATAGAACTCCCGACGGAGGCATATTTCTTTTTTTGCCAGGGTATCGTAATCAAATGAACCTGGAATAGATCTTATTTTTCAGGCGTTTAGAGGAAATTTTTTCTTTGCGTTGAATAAAATTCGATAAGGCCGTAGAATTCAAGTAAACGAAGATGCTTGGCCGCACCGCCAAACATCTTTACAAAGAGGAGGTGACCGTACAATTATGACCCCCGCTTTGCTCAGTTGGCTGGCCTTTCTTGCTTTTTTGCTGGGGGCTTTCGCTTTTGTCCTGGAGATCTTTATTTTCCCGGGTTTCGGCGTGGCCGGAATCACCGGAATCATCCTGGTCGGCTGGGGAATCCTGCTGGTGTCGGTGGATATCACCCAGGCGACGGCGTCACTTTCCCTGGCCCTTTTGGCAACCGTCGTCATATTTGTGGTCAGCCTGCGGTTAATGTCCCGCTACAACATGTGGTTTAAATTGACCTTAAAGAACAGGCAGAATAAAAACGAGGGCTACGTCGCCTCCCCGCCGGAACTGAGCATTTACGTGGGCAAAGAAGGGGTTGCCCTTACCCCGCTCCGGCCGGCAGGCGCCGCCGAAATTGAAGGTCACCGCCTGGATGTGATTACAGAGGGGGAATTTATCTCTCCCGGCACACGGGTTAAGGTGTTCAGAGTGGAAGGAACGCGGATGCTGGTGAAGGGGATTTGACCGGATGATAAGAATTGGCGTATTGGGAATATAATGTTAACAGAAAAGTAAAGGAGTGGTGAAATGGACGCTGGATTAGTTGCAATCCTGTTACTGGCTTTTTTGATCCTGATCGGCGTGTCGGTCATTTTCAGTTTCATCCCCGTGGGGCTCTGGATATCCGCCATGGCGGCCGGGGTAAAAGTAGGGATCATCACCTTAATCGGTATGCGCCTCCGCCGAGTCCCGCCGACCGGGATTGTTAATCCATTGATTAAATCCGTCAAAGCCGGCCTTGACATGACCGTGGACCAGTTGGAAGCTCATTTTCTGGCCGGCGGCAATGTGGACAGGGTGGTCAACGCCTTAATCGCCGCCGAGCGAGCCAACATACCCCTGCCTTTTGAGCGGGCGGCGGCCATTGACCTGGCCGGCCGGGATGTCTTTCTGGCGGTGCAGATGAGCGTCAACCCCAAGGTGCTTGAGACCCCTCTGGTCTCGGCCGTGGCCAAGGACGGAATCGAAGTCAAGGTTATCGCCAGAGTCACTGTGCGGGCCAACATCGACCGCCTGGTGGGCGGCGCCGGAGAGGAAACCATTCTGGCCCGGGTGGGTGAAGGGGTGGTCACCACTGTGGGCAGCGCGGAAAGCCATAAGCACGTCCTGGAAAACCCCGATTTAATTTCCCGGACCGTGTTGAGCAAAGGACTGGACGCCGGAACAGCTTTTGAAATCCTGTCCATTGATATTGCCGATGTGGACGTCGGGCGCAACATCGGGGCCCAGCTTCAGACCGACCAGGCCGAGGCGGACAAGCGGATTGCCCAGGCCAAGGCCGAGGAGCGGCGGGCCATGGCGGTGGCCAGGGAGCAGGAGATGAGGGCCTCGGTCGAAGAAATGCGCGCCAAGGTCGTCGAGGCGGAGGCCGAGGTGCCTCTGGCCCTGTCCGAAGCGCTCCGCCAGGGCAATTTTGGCGCGATGGATTACTATAACCTGCAAAACCTCCTGGCCGACACCCAGATGCGGGACTCACTGGCCAGGATGGGACCGAAGCAGGAAGGCGGCGGGCCGGCGATACCGGCAAAATAAGACTGGCGGACAAGGGCGTGCTCCAATGAAATACATCTGGCTCATATTCATGGTGTTTGTGATCGGCAGGACCGTGTGGCGCCTGTGGGCGCGTGCCAGGGGCCGGGGCGGGCCGGAAGGGACAGGCGGGTATCCTTACCCCTGTCCCACCCCGGAAGATCTCCCCGCCGGCAATGAACCCGGCGCCGAACCAGAGCAGCCGCATCGAAAATTAAATATACCGGAGTACCTGACCAGAAGAAGCGACGACGTGGCTGCCGTCACCCCGGTTCCGCCGCGGGAGAAACCAGCCGCAGGCGTAGAAGGCGGCCTGGATGCGGCCGCGCAGCCCGGACGCGACGTCCAGCCGCTGCAACCGGCGCCGCGGGAATACTCTTCAAGCGAGCCGGCGGCAGTGCCCGGGTCGACCCGGGCGGCAGGCGCCGCACATGTCCGACGGGAACCACGCAGGCGTTGCGACCAGGCGGAGACGGCGAACGACCTCATTTGCCCCGGAGAGTACCTGAAAGGGATGGCCTGGTCTCAAATCCTGGGGCCTCGCGGCGGTCTCCGGACCCGGAAAAGATAAAGCCAAAACAACTCGTTCCATGTTTTTCTCTTTCCAGGCATATCAGCTCGGGGTTTGCCCGCAGCAGGAGCCCGGCGCGCACTCCTTCTTTTCGGAAGAAGAGCTGCCGCAGCACCGGATATCGTCGTTGGCCGGCTTTCCAACGGAGCTTGGCAGGAAAGGGGCTGAAATCATCTTCTGCAAGTTGCGGCTGCCGCAGCCCGAACATTTTAGCTCGTTATTTTGCCCGTGGAGCTGGAGAATTTCAAATTCTTTCCGGCAGTCGTTGCACTTGTATTCAAATATCGGCATAAAAGAACCCCCATGTAGAAAATTTTTTTGCGGGACTAAAATACATTCGACATTTATTTGAGTTTTCCTTCCCTGATGAATCACACAAAAACCGCACGGCTTATTCCCGTGCGGTTTTTGTGTGATTCATCAGGCATCTTGTTTTATGCAATTATGAAAACTCATTTAAAAGCAGCACTTCCAACCAGGCCCTCCGGCAAACTAACGTAGGTGGTCGGGACAATCCCGACAATGATGCTTTCGGCCAGCGGAACCTGAGTTGCCACAAGGGCGTCGCCGCTTTTTGCGGGAATGACAATGCGGACGTTTGTATCAAAGCTCAGGTGGATGCTGTGACGGGTCTGGTTTATTCCGGCGCTCTCGAAATTGCCGATTATTTTTGCCCTCACCGTGCCCACCGGGTAAACATTTACTTTGATCCGGGGGCCGTAATTAGCAAAAAAAGGGGTCTGCAAAACGAGCCCCAAAGGAAGTTCAAAAGACTGAACTTCCATATCCTCCAGGGCTTTTTGAACGGACAGCGTCGTTTCGGCGGCCACCTGATTCACTTTTACCGTGTTGGCCTGAATAAGAGTCACGTGGCCCTGCCCGTCTTTCTCAATCGCCACAAAATCTGTGTACTGCAGTTTTTCACCCGACACTTCCTGCTGAATAGTCCTGTTTACCGCTTCCGTGGCCAGTTGGACGGCCCTGACCTGGGCAATATCGAAAAACGGTCCGATCAAAACGCGCTCGGCAATGATGGCTAAGCACCAGAGCAAAATCAAGCAAATAGAAAAAAGTACCGGCCTTAAAAAGGAGTTTCTCCTTTTGAACAAATCTTTCACCTCACACCATGCCGGGAACCAGCTCGCGCGCTGAGAACTTGACCTTTTTGTTCACAGTCCCGGCTTAAAAATTAATCCGGATAAACTTCCTTTTCCCGACCTGAATGAGCATACCGGAAACCGGCTCGATCTGTAGATTCGGATCGCCTGTCTTTTCTCCGTCCAGCTTGACCCCGCCCTGTTGAATCAGCCGTCTGGCCTCACTGGTGCTTCCGGCCATACCTGACGAAACGAGCAGCTTGGGCAGCCATACCCGTCCGTTTTCCAGCAGCTCGGCATCCAGTTGCAAGGTGGGTATCTCGTCGGGGAGCTCTCGCTGCTGGAAGATCCGCTTAAATTCCTCTTCCGCTGAAAAGGCCTCTTCCTGCCCGTGGTACTGGGAGACAATCTCTCTGGCCAGCCGCATCTTAACGTCACGGGGATGCGTGCTTCCACTCTTGATCCCCGCCTCGATTTCATGGAGTTCTTCCAGGGGCACGGCCGTGACAAGCTCAAAATAGCGGAGCATCAGATCGTCGGCGATGGACATGGTTTTTCCGTACATCTCTCTGGGCGGCTCGTCGATGCCGATATAGTTGCCCAGGCTCTTGCTCATTTTATGGACGCCGTCAAGACCTTCCAGAATCGGCATCATCAGAGCCACCTGGGGCTCCTGACCGTACTCCTTTTGCAAAGTGCGCCCCATCAGCAAGTTGAACTTTTGATCAGTGCCCCCGAGCTCCACGTCCGCGCGCAGAGCAACGGAATCGTAACCCTGCATCAGAGGGTAGAAAAACTCATGGATGCCGATGGGCAGGTTTTCTTTAAAGCGCCTGGCAAAATCGTCCCGCTCCAGCATGCGTGCCACTGTATACCTGGCGGCCAGTTCAATCACGTCGGCAAAGGTCAGGGGAGAGAGCCACTCGCTGTTAAAAACCACTTTGGTGCGCCCGGGGTCGAGGATTTTGAAAATCTGGCGCTCATAAGTGCTGGCGTTGGCCAGCACCTCTTTTTCCGTCAACTGCTTCCGGGTCTCTGTTTTGCCGGTTGGATCGCCGATCCGCGCCGTATAGTCACCCAGGATGAGGATTGCGTTATGTCCGAGGTCTTGAAACTGCCTGAGCTTTTGCAGCACTACCGTATGACCGAGGTGAATGTCGGGAGCCGTCGGGTCCATACCCAATTTAACAGTGAGGGGCTTGTTGGTCTCGATCGAACGCTTGAGCTTGTCCGCCAGCTCATTTTCCGGCAGGATCTCCACGGCGCCTCTCCTGATTATCTCCATTTGTTTTTTCAGATCGAGCACAATTACTTCCCCTTTCAAAAATATGCGAAGGAACCTTGAAATCTTATCCATTATACCAACATTGTCTTTAATAAATCAACTCTCTCAATAGATGCCAGAGATTTCTTTTACCCAGTTGACGAAGAGAGAAATAGCCCTGAGTAATTCCGGCCATTTGCCGACGCAGGTGATCTCCCTGCCGCCGGAACGCAGAACGCCGGGGACCAGGGACATGGCATCGGCGTAAGCGGGCCAGGTGAATTCCATGGTCAGGGTTGCCGGTTCGGTCAGCCTGTATGGTGTAAAGGAACCTCCCAGCGCTCTTCTAACGGCGTCTTCCGCCGCTCTTTTGATCCTGGTCCGGGATCTGGCCGGATTCAGACATAAAGCCGCGCCGCTGCCGATTGCTTCTTTCACGGGCACTCTTTCAACCGCGGACAGAAACTCGCCGGCTTCTTCCACGGCCGCCCGGTCTCCGCTAACCATTCCCACGGGGACGCCAAAAAAGCCGGCGATCACCGCGCTTAAAAAAATTTCACCGGCCTCTTTGCCGTTGATTGTCATTCTCGTGATCCGCGTATCCAATGTATGGGGCAGTGTGGCATTCATTTTCCCGGCCCGGGCGTGGAAGCCGATGAGAAAAACCAGCTGCGATTTTTCAACCCCGTCCATCCATAAAAGATTCCTCCCGGAGCCCCGGATTAAGCTGGCGCTGGGATTCAGCCGGTCCGGCAGGATATTTTGCTTCGTCCAGTGGATATCCGAAACAACGATTTCTTGCGCGCCTCCAGCCAGAGCCCCCTCCACGGCGGCGTTAACTTCAGCCGTCATTTGCTCCCGGTGCCAGGCGTCTTCCGGCGGCTGCTCCGGCCAGCGCACATAGCCGCTGGTGCCCTCGATATCAGCGGCGATAAATATATTGTGCATTGTGAACACCCCTTTTGTAGAGAGACACGGCTGTTTTTAACAGTGTATCGGATCAAACGGGTTACTATTCCTTAACCCAGAAACCCGCCGGCCACCGGCCTGCGGGTTTCATTCCTTACGTATCTGTTCACTTAAACATCAACCGGATTTTCTGAGGCCGCCGGATTCCAGCTTGAGTCCGGCCGACGCCATTTTGCGGCGCACAAAGGCAAGCTGGGTCTGCAGGGGGACCTCGATCGGACAGTTGTCGTCGCAGGCCATCAGCCCCACGCAACCAAAGGCGCCGTCCTCATTGCCGACCACTTCGAAATAATCGGCGTCGGAGCGCTCGTCACGGGGGTCAATCATAAAGCGGGCGACCCGGTTGATGCCGGTCGCACCCAGGAAGTCCTCCCGGATGTTGGCCGTCACGCAGCTGGCCACGCAGCAGCCGCACTCGATGCAGCGCTCGGGCTCGTAGATTTGAACGGCCAGTTCGTTGTCCATTCTCTCTTCCAGGGCTTTGGGATCGAACTTTTTGCTGGTGTGCACCCACGATTCGGTCCTGACTTGCAGATCCCTGAACCAGGTTCCCGTGTCCACCGAGAGATCGCCGATCAGCTTGAACACCGGCAGCGGCATCAGGGTGATTTGGCTCGGCAGGTCTTTGGTCAGGGTTTTGCAGGCCAAGCTCGGCCTGCCGTTGATCATCATGGCGCATGAGCCGCAGATGGCCGCGCGGCACACGAAGTCAAACATCAGGGTGGGGTCTATTTCCTCACGGATTTTCGTGAGGGCCACAAACAGGCTCATCCCTTTTTGTTCTTCCAGTTTATATTCCTGCATCCTGGGCTTGTCGCCCGGCAAGTTCGGATTGAAGCGAAAGATTGAAAATGTTAGCTGGCGATTGCTCATAGTGCCCTCCTTGTGCCCGGTTATTTCTTGCCCGCCGCAGCCGCCTGGCCGGAAGACTCACCGTATCCGCGGTCGCCCGGGGGCAATTCATTACACACGATCGGTTCATAATCAAGCGCAGGCAGGTCGGCGCCTTCTTTCCAGTAGGCCAGAGTCCGCTTGAGCCAGTTGGTGTCATCCCGCTTCGGATAGTCTTCCCGGGCGTGACTGCCGCGGCTCTCCGTGCGCTGCAGCGCGCCGTAGGAGATGGTCAGCGCCAGGCGCAGCATGCCGGGCATCCGTAAGGCCGCGGCCATTTCGGGGTTGGCGCCCTTGCCGCTGGAGCGGAGGCCGATCTTCAGGGAACGCCGGTACAGCTCCTGCAGCTTGGCCACGCCCTGTTCCAGGCTGGGGCCGGTGCGGAAGATGCCCACGTGTTCCATCAGGGTTTCTTCCATGGCTTTCTTGAGTTCATATATGTTTTCCTTGCCGTTTTGGCCGGAGACAAGGTTTTTGATTCGCTCCTCGTCTTTTTTAACGGCGTCGTCCACCAGTTTCATATTGAAGTTCTGGGTCGCGCCCAGGGTGTACCTGGCGATCTGCTCGCCGACGATCATTCCCGCCGTGATGGTCTCCGCGAGGGAGTTGCCGCCGAGGCGGTTGAAGCCGTGCAGGTCCCAGCAGGCGGCTTCGCCGAGGGCAAATAAACCCTTCAAGCCGTAGCCGTAACCATTCTTGTCGGTGCGGACGCCGCCCATGCTGTAGTGCTGGGTCGGGCGGACAGGAACGAGGTCTTTGGCCGGATCGATGCCGTTGAAGTTCATGGCGATATTGGCAATTTCGCGCAGGTTGCTCCACACGTGCTTACGCCCCAGATGCCGGACATCCAGCCACAGGTGCGGGCCATACTCACTGTCCACGCCCAATCCTTTGCGCATATGTTGAACCATCCGGCGGGAGACAACGTCCCGGGAGGCCAGTTCTTTCTTCTTCGGTTCGTAATCGGGCATAAAGCGGTATAAGTTCTTGTCCAGCAGGTAGCCGCCGTCACCCCGGGCGCCTTCCGTCATCAGGATCCAGACCGGGACCATGCCCGTCGGGTGAAACTGCACCGCTTCCATGTTCCCCAGGGGAACCACCCCGGTATCCTGGCAGATGGACATCCCGCTGCCCTCGCAGATAATGGCGTTGGTGGACGCGCCGTAAAGGCGGCCGTACCCGCCGGTGGCAATGACGGTGGACTTGGCCAGGTAGACGTTCAGCTCGCCGGTGCGCATACACCGGGCCACCACACCGAGACAATTTTCACCGTCGTGAATGACCGTGATGGCCTCCATCCGGTCGTGAACGGTGATCCCCATCTTGACGACGACGGTGTCCATCGTGTACTGCAGGGTGTGGCCGGTGCCGTCCGAAGTATAACAGGTGCGCCACTTTGCCGTGCCGCCAAAGTCACGGGCGGTAATCAGGCCTTCCCTGTCTTTGGTGTCTTCCAGTTCCATTCCGTTCGGGTGCTTATATTTGCCGGCCTTGACCCGGTTCCAGGGGACTCCCCAGTGAGCCATCTGCCGGACAGCGATGGGTACGGTTTCCACAAACATGCGGGCGACTTCCTGGTCGTTGCCCCAGTCCGAACCTTTCACGGTATCGCCGAAGTGGACATCGGGGCTGTCCCCTTTACCCATCGCGCAGTTGCCGAGTGAAGCCTGCATCCCGCCCTGGGCGGCGGTGCTGTGTGAGCGCCTGGGTGGAATCAAGCTCAAGATGACGACATTTAAGCCGGCCGCCGCCGCTTCAACGGCGGCGCGCTCACCGGCCAGGCCGGCGCCGACGATAAGAACGTCCGTTACATGGGTGTGCTTCGCGCTCATTGTACACCTCCGATTTGCTTAAAGATATACAGGGCTCCAAATCCAAGGACGATAATCACGAGGGTGATGGCCTTCAGCACATAACCCGTCGTATGGCGATTAAACCAGCCCCACTTGACGAAGATGCGATACAGGCCAAAACCGGCGTGGTATTCACCGACGATCAGGAGGACAACGTAAAACCAGAGGTAAAAAGAATCGACGCGCGCGGCGCTGGTAATGGCGCGTATGGGCCAGTTGGCCAGAATAACCCAAACGTGAATACTGGCCAGGATCCCAACCATGAGAGCGGTGATGACCTGTCCGACCCAAATCCAGGTGTCGTAGTGGCCGATCATTTTGGCGTGGCGCCAGGTGATCCGCAGGTCGCGCAGGCGCAACGGAGCCCTGCGGCCGGCCATGAAAATGTGCAGCAAAATGACGGCAATCACGAAGGGGATGCCGACATAGGAGAGGTAGTAAGTGTCCAAGGCCTCCGACAACGTGTTGAAAAGGTTCTGGCCGACCATAATCGTGGCCACGAAAAGCATGTGTGTCCATAAAAACCCCACCAGAATAATGCCCGTGATCGATTCGGCCAGATCGACATAGAGGTCGGTCTTGGGATTGGTCTTAATTAACGTTTTTTGTAAAGTCTTTGCCAGTTCCATCTTGTTCTCCTTTCCCAAAGAACATGTCGCGGTTTAAACAAACTCTAGAATAATTGCATCCTCACATCAAAGCGGTCTACTTCGGACTCTTTGCCGATTATCCATCCCGGCAGGATAAAACATCTCTTCTATAATCTACCCCTCCTTTGCTTGAAAAGAATCATAAAACATTTCAAAAAACTTCTCGCAATTTAAGTACCACACAAACCGAACAGTATAAGAAAAACGCGGAAGAATCCCAGATGCCTTGCGCCGCCGCTAGAATCTGTTTTCATTTCCCATATCTGTGATTAAACTGAATTCAATAATCTTGCGGCTGTGATATCCGGAATTACAGCGTAATTACAGAATTATTCGCCATTATTTTTTTATTTCCTTCCTGGCGGGAGAGTTTAAACTTGAAAAATTTGATTTTTTTATTCAACTTTCGTTCTGCGAAAGTTGAATAAATTACATAGGCGACATGGAGCGGAGTCGCTCCACAATCGGCGGCAGCGCCGTCAGAAAATACTCGACATCCGCCTCCGTATTGTCCTGGCCCAACGTCAGGCGAAGAGACCCGTGCGCGATTGCGTGGGGAATGCCCATCGCCGTCAGCACGTGGGAAGGAGAAAGCGAACCGGAGGCGCAGGCCGAACCGCTCGACGCGGCGATTCCCTGCATGTCCAGGCTCAAGAGAAGAGACTCCCCCTCGATCAATTCAAAGGATAAATTCACATGGTTGGGCAGGCGCAGGGTTGGATGACCGTTTAAGCGCACGCGCGGTATTTTATCCAGCACGCCCCGCAGCAGCCGGTCGCGCAGTTTTGCCAGCCGGAACCTTGCCTCGTCCAGATCCGCCACAGCCAGTTCCAGCGCTTTACCCAGGCCGACAATGCCGGCCACGTTCTCCGTACCGGGCCTGCGTTTTCTTTCCTGGCCGCCGCCGAAGTCAATCGGCTGCCAGCGCGCGCCCCCGCGGATGTAAAGGGCGCCGACTCCCTTGGGCCCGTAAATTTTATGACCGGATAAAGACAGGAAATCAACTTGCAGGTCTGCCACGCGCACCGGTATTTTGCCGATGCTTTGCACCGCGTCGGTGTGCATGAGCACGCCCCGCTCCCGCGCCAGGCGGCCGATCTCCCCAACCGGCTCAACGGTACCGACCTCATTGTTGGCGTGCATAATGGAAATCAGGATGGTCTGGTCGCCAATCGCTCCGGCCACCTCCTCCACCCGCACCAGGCCATGCTCGTCCACCGGCAGGACCGTCAGCCTGAAACCATCTTTTTCGAGGGCCTTGCAGGTATCCAGAACAGCGTGATGTTCGACGGCGCTGGTGATAATATGATTGCCCCGCTCCCGGTTCGCGCGGGCCACCCCCCGGATCGCCATATTGTCGGATTCCGTACCGCCGGCCGTAAAGACAATCTCTTCCGTCCGCGCGCCGATCCCCCGCGCCACCTTCTCCCGCGCCGCCTCAACCGCTTTGCGGGCTTCCCGCCCAAACGAATGAACGCTGGAGGGATTGCCAAAGTTACCGGTTATGTACTGCATCATTTCTTCCGCGACAGCGGGATGGACCGGCGTCGTAGCGCTGTGATCAAAATAAACCTTTCTCAAAAAGCTCACCTCGGCATTTTCTTTTGCGCGATTTAATCCTAGTATTACAGTCGGGTATGCGCTGATTTTAGCATATGGCGTATTTTTTGTCAAATAGGGACCAGCACAAGAAACCTTTCCCTCAGCTTGAGCTTTAACTATTTTAAAAAGCGCTGTAATCACCTGTTCTATTTCCTTCTCTTGACGGCCTATAGATTTTAAATAACAAAACCCAAACGTCCCCTGGAAAATTGCATTATATATTTACAAATGGCATTTGTAAATATATAATGAATTAAAAATTTGTCACTTAGGAGTGATGGGATGTCGATCTGGGATGACGATCAGCCGATGTTTAATATAGGCGTTGTGGCCAACCTGCTTCAGGTCCACCCGGAAACCCTGCGGATCTGGGAAAAAAACACCCTGATCGGGCCGACCCGCAAAAACAGGCAGCGCCTCTATTCGAACAACGACCTCAAACGCCTGAAATTTATCCACCAGCTGATCAACGAAAAAGGTCTGAATATCGCAGGCGTTCAACAAGTTATATCCATGTACCCCTGCTGGAAAATCAGGAAATGCCCCGGCCGGCAGTTGCGGAATAATGAAGATTCAGTGAATCGCTCCAAGCCCTGCTGGCAGGAGTCAGGCTCCTTCTGCCTGGTGGTGCAGGATCAGGCCGACCTCTGCAGCACCTGTAAATTATTCCAAAATGGGTGCGAATAGGTGCAAAATTAACGTTTATTCTCTTGAAGAGAGGCTCCCGACAGAAATGTCGGGAGCCTCTCTTCAATATTTACCTTCCGGACAATCCTCCTTTTATCATGTTGATTGGAACATGTTGGTATCAGCGGAATATTATATTACCAGAAAGGAGGTAATAAAAAGTTTTAGAATACCTGGAAAAAGACGGGAAAGACACCCGTGCCGCTGAGGCGGCGCCATCAGAGGATGAAAATTTTATTTTCAGAAAGACTAACAAAACCGTTGACTCAAACATATGTTCTATTGTAAAATTGTTACAGGCGGCGGCTTGTGGCCGCTGCCTGTAAATAAAGTGAAAGGAAGAAGGATCCTCCGCATGATCAAGCTTGTTTTAGACCCTGGACATGGTGGCAAAGATCCGGGCAGTGCCGGCAACGGCTTGTTGGAAAAAAACGTCAATCTTGACCTGTGCGGCCGGGTGGCCGCCCGGCTGCGTGATTACGAAGCGGAAGTCGTGCTGACCCGGTCCGGCGACGTCGACGTAAGCCTCGACGCGCGCAGCGACATGGCCAACACACTTGCGGCTGATTTTTTCTGCTCCCTCCACAGCAACGCCGGCGGGGGCACTGGCTTTGAAAGCTATATTCACACCACCGCCGGCGAAAGAACGGAAGTGCTGCGCGCAGCTGTCCACGATGCCGTCGCCGCTTATCTTGCCACTATTCCTCTGCGCGACCGGGGAAAGATGAAGGCGAATTTCGCGGTCTTGCGTGAAACCGTGATGCCGGCCGTATTGCTTGAGAACCTCTTTATCGACAACCCCGCCGACGCCGCCAGGCTTAAAGACAGCGCCTTTTTAGAGGGCCTCGCCGGTGCTATTGCCGGCGGCCTGGTCAGCGCTTTGGCCATCCCATTAAAACCACGGCCTGAGCCCGCCCAAACACCCGTAAAAGTCGAAGCGGCGGCTGAGCCGGCGCAGGCGCGGCTCCGCCTGGCGGCCGTTAACCCCAAGGCGCCGGATTATGTGAATATCTATGCAGCCCTGGAGAAGAAATACGGCATCCGCTGGGACGCCGTTTTTGCCCAGTCCTGCAAGGAAACGGCTTACTGGAAATTTGGCGGCGCCGTAAAACCGGAACAAAACAACTTTGCCGGCCTGGCGGCCTTTGGCGGGAGCCCCGGGGCTTCATTTCCCACTCCCGAAGAGGGAATCGAAGCGCAATTTCAGCACTGGCACGCTTACTATTACGGAGGCGATTTGCCGCCCGGGACGAAGGTATTAGACCCGCGCCGCGATGCCGTCATTCACAGCGGCTC
>Ga0209347_1002332_pt1 | contig 25570 bp, 23 predicted proteins | sample AutmiccommuBRH23_FD_187382 | JGI IMG/M metagenome (GOLD analysis project Ga0209347, IMG submission 187382) | Deep subsurface microbial communities from Mt. Terri, Switzerland - Autotrophic microbial communities BRH/23 (SPAdes) (version 2) | ecosystem: Environmental > Aquatic > Deep subsurface >...
GGGACCGGCTGCGCCGGTCCGTCGCGAAGCGACGTGGGGGGCGGCCGAGATGGTCGGCGATTCCCGCGTGGCGCGCCGAAGGCGTGTCCCGCTGCGCGGGACCGGACCGCCGCAGGCGGTCCCTACGCGGGTTCGATGTCGGGACCGGCTGCGCCGGTCCGGTCGCGAAGCGACGTTGGGGGGCGGGCGAGGAACGTGGCCGGGGGCGATCAGGCGAGAGCGAGGACGAGGCCTTCGATGTCGCTCGTCACGATCTCGGGAGTGGTCTCGGTCGCTTTCTGCACCTCGCCGCGGCGATTGATCCACGCTGAGCGAATCCCCAGCTCGCAGGCGGGAACGATGTCGTGATACCAGCTTTGAGCCGCATGGATCCACGGGCGGTCGCCGACCCGGCGCTTCGCCTCGAGAAAGTGCGCCGGGGCCGGCTTGTAGGACTTCAAAGTTCCCGCAGTGATCACGAAGTCAAAATCCGTGGTGAAGTGCTCGCGCGTCGCGGCGAAGAGGTCTTCGTCGATGTTCGAGAGGATGCCGAGGAGCACTCCATTCTCTCGCAGCGCTTCGAGGGAGGGATTCACATCCCTGAATGGGAGCCAGGTCGAAAGGGATTCGGAGAGAAAGGAACCGTCGCCCACCGACAGATCGAGCCGCTCGCCGACCTTGCGCGCCGTTTCCGCCAGAACCTCCCGATAGGGCCTCCATTCGCCTTTCTCGATCCTCGCTTCCTCCTCGGCATACGTCTCCAGCAGCCGCGCCCGGTCGGGAGCAATGCTCGAGATGTCGCGAAAAGCCTGGAAGATCCCGCTCTCCCAATCGATGAGGGTTCCGTAGCAGTCGAAGGTGACGATGCGGGCTTTCATCCTTCGTCACACCAGATCGAGGATCGTGCCAAGAATAGCGAGCGGATCCTCACCCGGTTTTCACCAGCCGCTTGACGAGTTGGATCTGCCCCGCATGGTAGAGGTCGTGCGCGGCGATCCCGGAGACGGTCTGCCCAATCGTCCAGATGCCTCCACCGTGCGGCTTGCGGTCGAGGTCGGAGTCGCTGAGCCCCGCCACGACCTCCCGAAGCGCCTCGTGCTGCTCGGTGAGGAGCCGGACCGCGCCCTTCCACTGATCGGCTGTGTATCCCGCCTTCACCGGAAACCAGTTGCTTCCTGCGATCGGAAAGCTTCCCCGTTTCTCGCGTGAAAGGCGGCGCCTCACCGCGTATTTCCAGTAGGCGGTGTGCAGCACGAGCTCGGCAACGTTGTGCCTTCCCGCGGCCGGCCTCCGCAGCGCTTCCTCCAGGCTCACGCCACGTACCGATCCACGCAGGGTCGTTCCGTGCCACGCCTTTTTTCCCCACGCCTCTTCCAGAATCCGAAGAAGAACAGACACTCCGGGAGTCGCTGGCGCTCTGTTCACAAATCCTCCCTCGACTCGCCTTCGCGGGCGCGCTCTCAGAGAGTCGGATGCTGATCAGTGACGGCTCTGCCTGCCCCGCTCACGCCACCCCACCACAGGCCGGCGCCTCCAGGGGAGTCGCCGCCCGGGACGCTTCTTCTCGAAGAAGCGCACTCCGGGTTCTTCGCACGTCACGACGATCAGATGCATCTGCTCCTCCTCGTATGAACCCGCATTGTTCTCGAAGCGTTCGGCACGACCCGGAAACGCGTGAACGGCAGCATCCGCTCCGAAGAGCGGACGGTGAATGCGAAGGGAGAAAAGATTCGGATCGGGAAGGGAAGGACAAAAGAGGCGAGTCATCTCTCAGGATCCCGCCTCGTGCGGGAACGACCACCCGTTTCCCCGAGAACTCACTGAGAGTATCGATGGATCAAGAATACACCCGATCACTCACCGGCCAAAGCCGTGTGCACGGTGACGAGGACCGTGGCGGTCGCGAGCCCGAGAAAAACCGTGAATGAGGCGGAGGAGATGGAGACGCCGCCGAGAATCCCCGCGAGGGCCGACTCCAGCGAGATGTTCGTCAGGACCTCCCACTTCCACGCGATCAGGGCCGCCCAGCAGAGCGCGACCACCGCGAAGGCGACGCGCTGCAGCAACCGGATCGGCTGAAGAACGCTTTGCGCGGCTTGGGTGGTGCCGAACAACTCCGCCTTGAGCCGCAGAATACGCGGATCGGGAACCGAGTCGGGTCGCGGCGTGGCAGCGGCCAGATGATTCATCCAGACGTTCACCTTCGCCGCCTCCGAGCAGTCCCCGCAACTCTGCGCGTGCTCTTTGAGCTCGCGATCGATCCGGCCGGTCCGGAGTGACTGCAGGACCTGGCTTTCCAGATCGCATCCGTCGTTTCGCTTCATGGCAATACCTCCGGTCCGAGGCCCAGTTTCGTGAGGATCGCAGCCAGCCGCTTCCGGGCCCTGAAGAGCAAAACCCGGACGCTCGCCGGCTCGAGCCCGAGGATCGCAGCGATCTCCCGGTGGTCGAACCCCTCAACGTGTGCCAGCCAAAGCATGGACCGCTCCTTTGGTTTGAGCTCCAGAAACGCGCGACCCAGATCGTGCGGAAGGTCGGATGGCTCGCGCCGGCGGGGCATCGAGAAGAAAGCCAGCAGACCGTCCCTCTCGCGACGGCTCCTTCGAATCTCGTCGATCGCCAGGTTGGTCGCCGTCCGATAGATGAGGCCCCGCAGGCGCGCGTCGTCGTCGCTGTCGAGCGGAGTCCGCAGAAATTGCAGCCAGGCCCGCTGCGAGAGATCGTCCGCAGCCGCCGGATCGCCGGTCATGCGCTGGAGGTATCCCCACAACGGCTTCGCGGTCTTCCGGTAGAAAGCCTCGAGCCTGGCCTCGGAGAGGACCAGCGGCCCGTGAGCCGCCGGTGCTCCGATGATCGCCTCCGAATGCATGTGCGTTTCCCGCTTCAGCTCAGCCTCGAATCTGGCTCGGTTCGTCGAGAATACTCCACGCCTTCGACAGCCGGTAGGAGATCGCGGCAGATGCGAGGAAGCCAGCGCCGAGGAACAGGCCGAGGATTCCCATGATGAAGGTGTCCTCGCGCGCGTCGCCACCCGCGACCAAACCTGCGGTCATAACGCCGAAGGAGAGCATCACCAGGATCACGCCCGTGCGGACGGACCCTAGAATCTTCTCTTTCTGCGACTTACGGCTGCCCAGAGCGACGGTCTGCAGATATCCCCGCCCCTCCGCGGTCTGCAGGAAAGCCACGAACTCCGTCGAGCTGCCGAAACGGTCGAGCATGCGGGAGTGGGCTTCGAGCCTGTGCTGGGAGCGAGAAACCCCGCCCTTCACGATCACCCAGGCGAGAAACGCGATCATTGAAATGCCGGCAAGCGGAATGAGAACTTCGACGCCCATAATTTGGATCCTCTCTTCGATGACTTCGGCTGCATTACGACGCCGGCCCGGGAATGGTTAACAGGAAGGGAGTAGAAAAGGCAGAAGGCAGAAGGCAGAAGGCAGAAGTAAAGGCAACGGCAACCCCAGGCGTACCTTAGGGGGGAGCGCCGCCAAGACGACGACGTAGCCTCTTCCGCCATCTCGCCCTTGCTTCTGACTTTACTTCTGCCTTCTGCCTTCTGCCTTCTGCCTTCTTTTGGCTTCCCTCCTAGCCCCCGGCCCCTCGACAGCGATATTCTCCGCGCTGATGGCTCGCTATCAGGTTGAAGAGTACGTTCGCTGGGAAGACATCGATGCGGCAGGCATCATCAATTACCAGGCGTATCTCCGTTTTTTCGGCCTGGCTGAGGCCGAGCTGTTCCGATCGGCGGGACTGAGCTATCGCTACCTGTTCGACGTGCTTCATCTCTGGCTCCCACGCGTGCGGGTCGAGTGCGACTTCCGGGTGCCAGTCACGCTCGACGAGCTCCTCGTGGTGGACGCCTTTTTCGGCCGCATCGGCAGCCGCTCGATCCACATTCATTTCGAGGTGCGCCGGAAGCTCGATCCGGAAACGATCGTCGCCACCGGAAAGTACGTGCTGGTCTCGGTGCGTCAGGGTGAGTTCACCTCCGTGCCGGTTCCCGACGAGGTGCGCAATCGCATTGCTCCGTTCGTGGAGCAGATCCCCATGTAACTCGGAATCCCCATGTCCGACGAGATCGACGATTACCGGATTCACCGGCGCTACATCCTCGATGGCCCCCTCAACGGGTCATTCGGCGCGATTGCCGTCGGCATCGTGAATGTCGGATCACGGGGGGTCCAGGTCGTCCACGGAGTTCCGCTCAAGCCCGGCGCCCGCAGCCGTTTTCTGGCCTCGGTCCCCGGCCGGGAAGAGAGGATCGCAATTTCCGGAACGGTGGTCTGGAGCAGACTCTCGAAGGACGTCGCTCCGGGCGGAAAGCTCCTCTACCGAAGCGGAATCCATTTCGACGAGGGTTCCGACTTCCCGCAGCAGGCGCTCGAATCGCTCGAAGCGCGCGGCCTGGCTCGGATCGACGAGGAAGCGCTCCAGCGCAAACGCGAAGCGCTCGCCCGCAAGAAACAGCAGCGGCAGCAGAGTCAGACCGCCATGCCGGTCAGGACCACCCCCGAGATTCCCCCCGAGCAGGTCCTGCTCATCCAGCACGCGCGGGACCAGCTGCGAGGAAACCCGGACGAAGCGCAGAAGTGGTACCGGCGCGCCCGCTTCTCCCCTCCGGTCGTCGACGGAAAGCCGATTCCCTATCGCGAAGACGTCATCGCCATCTGGGAGTACCTGGAGCGCTCGATCGACATCCACGTGGTCGCGAGGGTCTTCGAGGACATGAAGTAGGAGAAGACAAGGCAGAAGGCAGAAGGCAGAAGGCAGAAGTAAGAGCAACAGCAACCCCCCGTCATCCTGAGGGAGCGCCGCCGAAAGGCAATCTCCGCGGAATCCATGAGCGCGACCGAAGGATCTCAAAATTGCAGGATTTACCCCCTGCGCGTTCCCCCCGATCCTGCCATCTCGAGTTCCTTCGCTCGCGCCCGCGGTTCTCGCGGCGAGACCTTTCGCGCGGCGCTCGCTCAGGATGACGGCCTTTACTTCTGCCTTCTGCCTTCGCCTTTACTTCTGCCTTCTGCCTTCTGCCTTCTGCCTTGTCTCTAGAACCCCACGAAATTCGGCTCCGGGCGGATCGCGACGCCGAACCGGTTGGCCACGGTGCGCTGGATCTCGGCGACGAGGGTGAGGACGTCCACGGCCGTGCCGCCTCCGCGGTTCACGATCGCCAGGGCGTGTTTCGTGGAAAGGCCCACCGCCCCCTCGCCGTAGCCCTTGGTGAAGCCTGCCTTCTCGATCAGCCACGCGGCTGAGAGTTTCACTTTTCCATCCCCCGCCGGGAAGGCCGGAATGTCGCTGGCGCTGATGCCGGGGAGGGCCTCCGTCGCCCTCTGGAGAAAGGTCTGAAAGTCTTCGCCATTGACGATCGGATTCATGAAGAACGAGCCGTCGCTTCGTGAGTCAGGGTCGGCCGCATCGATCACCATCCCCTTGCCGCGGCGGATCTCGATGACGCTTTCCCGCACCTGGAGAAGCGTGGGTGACTGGCCGTGGATCTCGCGCACTTTCCGCTCGAGCTCCGGGTAGCGGAGCGCGGGTTTTCCACCGGGCCTCAGCCGATAGCTGACGGCGACGATGATGAACTCGTCCTTTGCTTCCGACTTGAAGAAGCTGTCGCGATACGCGAAATGGCATTCGGCGTTGGTGAAGATGCGCAGCTTTCCGGAGCGCCGCTCCATCGCCTCGACTTCCACGATGGTCTCGGAGACTTCCTGTCCGTAGGCGCCCACGTTCTGAACCGGGGTGGCGCCGACCGAGCCGGGAATCCCGCTCAGGGTCTCGATTCCCGCCCAGTTGCGCTCGACCGCGCGCTCCACGAGCGGATCCCACTCCTGTCCCGCTCCAACCTTCAGCCGGACCGCTCCCGTGTCGTGCGAGGAGTCGATGCCGGTGATGCGGTTGCCGATCACCAGCCCGTCGAAGCCCTCGTCCGCGATGACCACGTTGCTGCCGCCTCCGAGGAGAAAGAGAGGTATCCCATGCCGGACCGCCCACGCGGTCGCCTCCCGCAGCGCATCGACCGAATCGGCCGCAAAGAACCACCGCGCGGGCCCTCCGATGCCGAGCGTGGTCATCGGCGCAAGCGGCACGTTCTCCTGAAAGCCTTTGAGAGGATCGGGCAAAGTCATCGGGTTCCCGGGTGGCGGTCAGTCTGGAGCACATCCGGAACCGTTTCAAGTACGAGGCCACCGGACTCTTCGGCCGCCGGGTTCTTCCGGCGCGGCTTCTCCTTTACCATGCCCGGATGCTCTCATCGCCGGCCGCCGTTCTGACCGTCCTCACGGGCGTCGCCGCCTTCTTCTTCTGGCTCGAGCGGGCCACCAGGTGGAAGTTCTTCAACTTCGTACCGCCGCTCATTTTCATCTATGCCGTTCCGGTGGCCCTCAACAACTTCGGCGTGATTCCGGCCACCTCCCCCGCCTACGACGTCCTCCGCGACTTTGGTCTCCCGGTCTTCATCACCCTGCTCCTCCTCGGCGTGAACGTCGGCGCCGCGGTCCGGGTGATGGGCAAGGGCGTGTTCGTCATGCTTCTCGGAACCGCGGGCATCGTGATCGGAGCGCCGATCGGGTACGCGGTCGCCAGCCCATGGCTCCCGCCGGAGGCGTGGAAGGGGTTCGGCGCGCTCGCCGGGAGTTGGGTCGGAGGAACGGGAAACATGGCCGCGGTCGCGGGCGGTCTGGATACGCCGCCCGAGATGTTCGGGCTCGCCGTGCTGGCGGACAACGTGATCTACGTGATCTGGCTGCCAATCCTGCTCGCGTCGAAAGCTCTCGCCGACCGGTTCAATCGCTGGACCCGGGTCGATGCCGACCGGATGGAAAAGATGGATGCTGCGGCGGAGGCCGAGGCGGCGAACACCGAGGAGGAGCCGCTCAAGACCGCGCATCTGCTCTACCTTGCCGCGATTGCCCTGGCAGCGACCGCCCTCAGCGCCTGGCTGGCGCCCATGCTTCCGGTCGTCGAGCCCATTCTCTCGACCTCGACGTGGCGCGTGCTCCTGGTCACGACGCTCGGGATCATTCTCTCGTTCACCCCCGCCCGGCGCATTCCGAAGTCCCACGAGATCGCGATGGCCATCGTCTTCATCTTCGTCGCCGGAATGGGTGCCCGCGCCTCGCTCGAGGGGCTGGCCGACGCACCAGCCTTCCTTCTCGGCGCCTTCGTCTGGATCCTGATTCACGGCCTGTTCTGCATGGGTGGAGCGTGGATCTTCCGCGTCGACATCCACAGTGCCGCCATCGCATCGGCGGCCAACGTCGGCGGCGCCGCTTCCGCTCCGGTCGTCGCCGCCTATCACCGCGAGAGCCTCGTTCCGGCAGCGATCCTGATGGCCCTGATCGGATACGCCATCGGAAACTACGCCGCGCTTCTGGCGGCAACGCTCTGCAGGATGGTCGAACAGATGTAGGGACCGCCTGCGGCGGTCCGGTCGCCGTGAGGCGACAACCGCGCGCGCCGACCGAACGACATCACCGCGATGGGCGCGATAAGGTTTCGACCGCCCCTTTGACGCCAGCGCGAACCGTCGCCGTTTCCGCGCGGGGGATGGTCGCCTCACGGCGACCCGGACCGGCGCAGCCGGTCCCTACGCGAAAAAAGCCGCCTCCCGGTGGCCGGGAGGCGGCTTCGAATCAAATGACGCCTCCGGCGCGCTACTTGAGCGGGCCGACGAGCTTCTTGATGAACGGCGCGGCCAGGAGGGCGACGACGCCCGAGCCGGCGGAGAAGAGCGCGACGTTCCAGAACAGGGCCGAGGGCTCGAGCGACTCGAGACGGCCGGCAACGAGGCCCGCGAACAGGTTTCCGAGCGCTGCGCCGACGAACCAGATGCCCATCATCTGGCCGACGCGGTCGCGCGGCGCGAGCTTGGTGATCGACGAGAGGCCGACCGGCGAGAGACTCAGCTCGCCGACGGTGTGAAGGAAGTAGGTGACGATCAGCCACGCCGGGGTGACCTTGTTGTCGACGGTCGCGTTGGCGGCGCCCCAGGCCAGAACGAAGAAGCCGGCGCCGAGCCCGAGAAGTCCGAGAGCGAACTTCATCGGGATCGACGGGTTCGCGTTGATCCGCGCGAGATAGGTCCAGAGCCAGCCGAACACCGGGGCCAGGATGATGATGAACATCGGATTGATGTTCTGCAGCCAGCTGGCAGGCATCTCCCATCCGCCGATGTTCCGGTCGGTCAGGTCGAAGGCGAAGATGTTCATCGACGATCCGGCCTGCTCGAAGCCGGACCAGAAGAGCGCTGCGAGAATGAAGAGCCAGAAGATGACCACGAGCTTTTTCTTCTGGTCGGTGTCGTAGCCGGCGAATCCGATCAGGTAAACGAAGTAGAAGATGGCCAGGGCGATGATCGAGTAGCCGAGGCCTTCGGCGAAGCTGGTCAGAGTAATCCCGATGATTCCGGCCCTCGCGAGCAGAACGGCGAGGACGATGATCCCCACCACGCCCGCCAGGATGAGGTAGAAGTTCCGCGCCAGACGCGATCGCGCTTCAGGCGTCTCGTCCGTCTTCAGCTCGCCGGCTCCGCGAAGATACTTTTCGCCGAGCTTGTACTGAATCAGCCCGAGCACCATGCCGAATCCCGCGAGGGAGAAGCCCCAGTGCCAGTTGTATCCTTCACCGATCAATCCGCAGAGCGTCGGCCCGAGGAAGGCGCCGATGTTGATTCCCATATAGAAGATGGAGAATCCCGCATCCCGGCGCGCCCCACCCTCGGGGTAGAGATCGCCGACGATCGTGCTGACGTTCGGCTTGAGCAGCCCGGTCCCGATCACGATCAGGACGAGCCCCAGGTAGAACGTCGACATGAAGGGGATGGCCATGCTGAAGTGGCCCGCGGCGATGATCGATCCTCCGACGAAGACCGCCTTCTTCTGACCCCAGAGCTTGTCGGCCACCCACCCACCGGGTAGTGAGAGCAGATAGACGAGTGAGGTGTAGAGCCCGTAGATCGCGGCCGCTCTCTCGATCGGCATCTCCAGGCCGGGATTCTTTCCGGCGATGGCGGCGGTCATGAAGAGCATCAGCAGCGCCCGCATCCCGTAGTAGCTGAACCTCTCCCACATTTCTGTGAAGAAGAGGGTCGCCAGTCCGCGGGGATGGCCAAACCACTGCTTGCCGGACTGTTCCGGAATCGCGGTCATCGGAAGGCCTCGCTTTCGAGGGAGAGGACGTTCGAGGGGGGTGGAGGCGGGAAGAGCTGGTTCGGGATTCTGCTCATTTCGGCGCGCATCTCCTCTTGCTGGGTTCGTCTCCGGACGGCGCCCGGAGGGGGAAGTATGGCCATACCTCACGCGAGATGCAAAATTGGGCGTAGGGACCGCCTGCGGCGGTCCGGTCGCCGGAGGCGACGCTTTCGCTCTCGATGCGGGCACGACGTCGCGCTGCGCGCGACCGGACCGGCGCAGCCGGTCCCTACGCCTGATTCTCCTTCAGCATCGGCTCGAGCTCGGCGACCGCGCTTCGGACCGAGCCGTGAGCCGAGATGATCTCGGGGCTCTGAAGATAGAGGGCATAGCTGCCCGCGAACTCGTGCGCCGGATCGCCGCTGCCGATCATGTGCTCGAGGTCCTCGAGCAATTGCCGGTAGGGGGCGCGGTCGGTTTCGCTCGCCAGCAGCTCGTCGAGCCGGGCCACCATCCCGCTCAGGGGGCGCAGCCACGCGAAGAACGGATCGCTCACGAGCAGGTTCCACATCTGAAGAGGAGCCTGAGGACCGTTCGTCCTCTCGTACTCCCCCCGAACAGCGTCCAGCAGCTCCTTGTGCAGATCGAGCATCGCCCGCGAAAGCGCCTTCGCCCGCGCGGCGAACACCGGATCGTGTTGCGGTCTCGGCATCTTCTGATACAGCGGCTTCATCGATCTCCCATCGCGCTCGAAAAACAACCTTCGCGGATGAAGATTTCATGCCCGCTGACGTCAAGCCGTCCTAGTCCGCCGCCGCCGGCTTGTAAATCCCGTCGAAGACCGCGCTCCAATCCTCCCCGTCCGGCGCGCTTTCCCACAGCTGACGGACGCAACCCCGGCACTCTTCGTCCGTCAGCGGCGTCCAGGTGATCCGCTGGCGGACGACCTTGCCGCCTGCGCTCCTCCCGCTCGCCTCGAGCCGCATGGACCTCCCTTCCAAACCTCCCTCGAGGACCAGCAGCGTTCCAGTGCCGTCAACCCAGGTCTGATGCCACACGCCCCGCGTGCGATCCCAGATGTTGAAGCTCTCGCCCCCTCCGCCGCCGGCCCCCTTCCACCGTTCGTGAAGGACGCAGCCGTTCATCTCGAGACCGATGCTGTTGGTCCCCAGGAGCTTCCCGTCGGGCGATTCCACGCGCCACTCTCCGACCCAGAAATCGAACTGCCGATGCTCGGGCGCATCGCACTTCGGCGGCGCCTGCTGCGCGTGTGCAGTGGCACAGATGAACGAGAACGCGAGGGTCACGATGAGGATTCGGTGCATGATCGGTGGCCTCCACGCCGAATCATGCGCCGCTCGGAGCCGGCGGGGAGCCCCCGCAGGTGACGGGGCCGTTGCAAGTCGGAAAACTGGGGGAGGCTTCGCCCCCGGGGTGGCGAAGGATAGAATCCGGCTCCCATGAGCGATCTCTCAGAAACTCTCTCCGCCGCCTATGGATTCGACGCTCCCTCCCTCGAGCTCGGGCACGCGATCGACGAGGGAGCTCCCCTCGGCAGCCTGCCGGTCCGGCTCCCCCTGAAGATGCTCAACCGGCACGGCCTGATCGCCGGCGCGACCGGAACGGGGAAGACGAGGACGCTTCAGGTGCTCGCCGAGGAGTGCAGCCGCAACGGGATCCCCGTGTTCGTGTCGGACGTGAAGGGGGATCTGAGCGGGATGGCGATCGCCGCCGAGGCGGGGCCGAAGCTCGTCGAGCGGATGCAGAAAGTCGGGCGTGAGTTCAAGCCGGAGTCCTTCCCGACCGAACTGTTCAGCCTCACGGGGGAGAAGGGGGCGCAGCTGCGGGCCACGGTTTCGTCGTTCGGCCCGATCCTCCTGGGCAAGGTTCTCGACCTGACCGACACCCAGCAGAGCATTCTGTCGCTCGTCTTCAAGTACGCCGACGACAAGGAGCTCCCGCTCCTCGATTTCAAGGACCTGCGGGAAACGCTCAACCATCTCACCTCGGACGAGGGGAAGAAGGAGCTGAAGGCTTCGTACGGGGGGATCTCGCCAGCCAGCGTCGGGGTTCTCTTCCGGAAGATGGTGGAGCTCGAGCAGCAGGGAGCGGACCGCTTCTTCGGCGAGCCGGAGCTCGATCCGGCCGACATGATGCGGCTTGCGCCGGACGGACGGGGAATGATCAATATCCTCACACTGTCCGACGTCCAGGAGAAGCCGCGCCTCTACTCGACCTTCCTGATGTGGATGCTCGGGCGTCTCTATTACGACCTTCCCGAGGTCGGGGATCTCGACAAGCCGAAACTGGTTTTCTTCTTCGACGAGGCGCACCAGCTCTTCGACGACGCATCCTCGGCTCTGGTCGAGTACATCGAGCAGGTCGCCCGGCTGATCCGGTCGAAGGGGATCGGCGTCTTCTTCGTCACGCAGACTCCGAAGGACGTGGACGAGGACGTGCTCGCGCAGCTCGGCAACCGCATTCAGCACGCGGTCCGGGTCCTGACGCCGAAGGAAGCGCGCAACCTCAAGGCCACCGCGTCGACCTTCCCTCCCTCGAGCCACTACGACGTCGCCGAGTCCCTGAAATCGCTCGGCATCGGCGAGGCGCTCGTCAGCCTGCTCACTCCAAAGGGAGCGCCGAACGAGGTCGCCGTGACTCAGATCGTCGCGCCGACCTCCTCGATGGCGCCACTCGACCCGAACGACTACGACCAGCGCGTGGCCTCGTCGGCGATGAGCGCGAAGTACCGCGTTCCGATCGACCGGCACAGCGCGCACGAGATCCTGCAGCAAAAGCTGGCCGACGCAAAAGTGGCCGAGCGGGAGCGGGAGCTGGAGAAACGGGAGCAGGAGCTGCGGGAGCGCGAGGAGCGCGCGAAGAAAAAGCCCGCGGGACGGACGCGCATGAGCACCACCGAGCGCATCACCGGCAACGTGCTCAATCAGGCCGCGCGCTCGGTCACCAGCTACGTGCTGCGCGAGCTGATGGGAGTTTTGGGTGGACGGAGGAGATAAGGCAAGCCAGAAGCCAGAAACCAGAAGGCAGAAGAAGAGGCGAAGTCAGAAGTCGAAAGCCAGAAGCCAGAAGAAAAATCAAGAACAAAGCCGGGCTTTGATCTTTCTTCTGCCTTCTGGCTTCTGGCTTCTGGCTTCTGGCTTTCGAATCTGACTTCTGGCTTCTGGCTTCTGGTTTCTGGCTTGCCTGATGTTCTACCTCGCCCTCGCCACCCTCGCCTTCTTCACCCTCTTCTCGATCGAGTCGGGGATCGGGAACTTTCGTCTGCGCAGTCTTTCCTCGCTGCCGGCTACGGGGGATGAGTGGCCGCGGGTGTCGATCGTCGTGGCGGGACGGAATGAGGAGGCGGCGGTGGAACATGCGGTCGTTTCGCTGCTGGCGCTCGACTATCCCGACCTCGAGCTCATTTCCGTGAACGACCGCTCCGACGATGCAACGGGGGCGATTCTCGACCGGATCGCATCGGGCGACTCGAGGCTCCGGGTCATCCACGTCACCGACCTTCCGGAAGGATGGCTCGGCAAGAACCACGCGCTCCACCTGGGGGCGGCGGGAGCCAGCGGCACGCTCCTACTCTTCACCGATGCCGACGTGATGTTCGAGCCCTCGACGCTTCGACGCGCGGTTCGCTATCTTCTCGACCGGGACCTGGATCACCTCACCGCCAGCCCGAAGATCGTCGTCCGCAGTCCCGTCGTCGGCATGTTCGTCGCCTCGTTCGGCCTCTTCTTCTCGATCTTCGCCAGGCCGTGGAGGGCGACTGGATCGAATCCGAAGCATCACGTCGGGATCGGCGCCTTCAACCTGGTGAAGACCTCGTCCTACCGACAGGCCGGGGGGCACGAACCGATCCGCATGCGCCCTGACGACGACATGAAGCTCGCGAAGCTGCTCAAGAAAACCGGCGGACGTCAGGAGCTCGTCTTCGGCCGCGACCTCATTTCCGTCGAGTGGTATCCGACGATTCGCGAGGTCGTCGTGGGGCTCGAGAAGAATGCCTTCTCCGGCGTCGAGTACAGCACGCCCCGGCTGGCTCTCGCGACCATCTCCGTGCTCACGATCTTCGTCTGGCCGTTCATCGGCATCCTGGCCACCACCGGAACCACGCGCCTCCTGAACCTCGCAATCGCAACCATGATCCTCGGGAGCGTCGCAATCATGGCGGGACGCTCGGGCGCCGGACCCTTTTACTACGCGCTTTTCTTCCCCATCGGCACGCTGCTGTTTCTCTACATCATGGTCCGCGCCGGAGTGAAAACACTGCGCAACGGCGGAATCGAATGGCGCGGAACGCTCTATCCGCTCGAAGAGCTGCGGAAGAACAAGGTGTAGGAGCAAGCCAGAAGCCAGAAGCCAGAAGAAAAGGCGAAGACAGAAGCAAGAAAGCCAGAAGCCAGAAGAAAAGTCAGAGGCAAAGCCGGCCGAGGGCCGACGCGATCATTTTCCAGTCTCCACCCCGGGTTTCAAACTTGCCGTTCGACCGGGGGTTCGCTGTTGTCTTTGACCTTTCTTCTAGCTTCTGGCTTTCGCCTTCTGGCTTCGCCTTTTCTTCTGGCTTCTGGCTTCTGACTTCTGCCTTTTCTCCCGGCTTGTCCTGCTGATTTCGTCCAAAGCGCGAATTCTCCGGCCCCTTTTCGTGGTTATTGCAGCCGAGACGCCCTTCTTGCGGCTTCCTTCCGATCATGACTCCGAAATCAAACCTTCTCAGATCTCTTCCCGCGGCGGCCCTTTTCGCCTCCGCTCTCCTGGTTGGCTGTGGAGGCGCTGACGGTCAGTCTTCCGGCGCCCGCGCCGACCGAGCTCCGGCGGTGGAGGCCGTTCAGGCCCGCGAAGGAGCCCTGCCCCTGAGTGAGCGCGTCAGCGGCACCGTTCGCGCGGAAAACCAGGTCGCCGTCCGCGCCGAGATCTCGGCGCCGGTCGTCGAGGTCTACGTCCGGAGCGGTGAGCAGGTGCAGCGAGGTCAGCCGCTGGTTCGCCTCGATGAGTCCGGCCTTCGCGATCAGCTCCGCCAGGCAGAGGCGAGCGTCAGCGTGGCCGAGGCCTCCGCGGCAGAATCGCGAGCACGCTCCGGCGAGCTCGAGACCCGGGTCGCCCGCGCGCGCAAGCTCGCCTCCGAGCAGCTGATCAGCGAACAGGAGCTCGAGTCCCTCGAAGCCCAGCTCACCGCCGCGAATGCGAGCGCCCGGCAGGCCTCGGCGCGCATCGAGCAGGCGCGCGCCGAAGCGGCCGAACGACGATCCGCTCTCTTGCGCACGCTGATCCGTGCCCCCGTCGCAGGGCGCGTCGGCCAGCGCGCCGCCGAGGTCGGGATGATCGCCCGTCCCGACACCATCCTCTTTCAGCTCGGCGACCTCGATTCCCTGGTCGTTGAGATTCCCCTCACGCAGACGATGCTTCAGCACGTGAGCGAAGGGGACGCCGTCATGATCTCCAGTCCGGCGCTCGCGGCCCCCCTGCGGGGCGAGCTGAAGCGGATCTCTCCTTTTCTCGACAGCGGGAGCTTCTCCACCACGGGGGAGATCGACGTCGACAACACCGACGGCCGGCTCACCCCCGGCATGTTCGTCACGGTTGATGTCCTTTACGGGGAGAGCGGACGTTCGACTCTTCTGCCGATGAGCGCCATCTGGGAAGATCCTCAGACGGGCGCGCCAGGGGTTTACATCGCCACTTCGATGCAGGCGGCCGATACGCCGCCCCGCGAGCCGGGATCGGCGCCTGACGAGCCTGGCGCGGTCGAGCACCGCGCCATTGAAGTGGTGGCCGAAGGTAGTGGATTCGCAGGGGTGAGCGGAGTCCAGCCTGGTGAGTGGGTGGTCGTCTCAGGCCAGCATCTGATCGCCAGGGACAAGGCGTCCGTCGCCCGGATCCGGCCGGTCACCTGGGAACGCATCGTCGAGTTGCAGGGACTTCAGCGGGAGAACCTGCTCCGCGCGTTCCTCGAAAAGCAGCAGGAAGTCGCGCGAGCGCGGGGTGCCGAGCCCCAGACCTCGGAAGAGTTCCTGAGGGCCGGCCCGGCCGGGGCGCGATAGGAGGCGAAGCCGATGAGCATCACCGGAGTATCGATTCGCCGTCCGGTCGCGACGGCGATGTTCTTCCTGATCCTGATCGTGATCGGGATCGTCTCGCTGCGCAGCCTTCCGGTCGACCTTCTTCCGAGCATCGAGTTTTCTCAGCTCACCGTTCGGGTGCAGTACCCCAACGTCGGGCCTGAAGAGATCGAGCGGATCATCACGGACCGCATCGAGAACGCCGTGTCCGGCCTGCCGAACCTCGAGCGGATGCGCTCGCGGTCGCAGGAGGGGATGAGCTGGGTGACGCTCGAGTTCGGGCGGGGAACGAACATCGATGAAGCGGCGAACGACCTTCGGGCCGTCCTCGACCGTCTTCGAGACGAGCTCCCCGTCGAGGCCGGGGCGCCGGAAGTGCTCAAACTCGACCTCGACCGGATCGAGGTCGTCAGCATCGGCGCGACGTCGACGATGCCGCTCGACCAGCTCACCCAGATTCTGGAAGACGACATCGCGCGGCGGTTCGAGCAGATCCCCGGAGTCGGGGCGATCAACGTCAACGGCGGCGTCTACCGCGAGATCAGGGTCGAGCTCGACCGCGACCGCCTCAAGGCGTCCGGACTCACCGCGCTCGACGTCCAGCAGGCCATCTCACAGGAGAACGTCACTCTGCCGGGCGGAAACGTGAAGCGCGGCATGGCCGACCTCTACGTCAGAACCGCCGGCGACTATCAGTCGGTCGACGAGATCGCGCGCACGGTCATCACCACCGTGAACGGACGCCCCGTCCGGCTTCAGGACGTCGCGGTGATTCGCGACAGTCACGAGGATCTTCGCTACCTCGTCGAGATCAACGGGTCCCCCTCGGTCAGCCTCGGCATCCTCAAGCAGAGCGGCGCGAATACCGTCGAGGTCGCGGACCAGGTGCGCGCCGAGATCGAGCGGATCAACGCGAACCGCGACGACATTCATCTGACGGTGTTCGCCGATCAGAGCGACTTCATCCGCCAGTCGATCGACAGCGTCAAGAACTCGGCCCTGTGGGGCTCGCTGCTCGCCGTCCTCGTCCTCTATCTTTTCCTCCGGAACGGCTCGAGCACCGGGATCATCGCGCTCGCCATTCCGATCTCGGTGATCTCCACGTTCGGGCTCCTCTACTTCGGAGGTCTCACCCTGAACCAGATGACCTTCGGAGGCCTCGCTCTCGGCGTCGGCTTGATCGTGGACAACTCCATCGTCGTCCTGGAGAGCATCGTCCGGAAGCGGGAGGAGGAAGATGCCCCGCAGCACCAGGCGGCAGCGTCCGGAACCCGCGACGTGGCCGGCGCGATCATCGCTTCCACGTTGACCACGTGCGTGATCTTCCTTCCGGTGGTCTTCACCCGCAGCGTCTCCGGCGCCATGTTCCAGGCGCTCGCGCTCGTGGTCGTGTTCTCGCTCGCCTGCTCCCTCTTCGTCGCGCTGACGCTGGTGCCGATGCTCGCAGCGCGGTTTCTGAAGCTGCGCTCGGAAGACGGTGAGAAGGCGAAGGGATTCATGGGACGCGTCGAGCGCGGATACGCCGCGAAGCTCCGATTCCTGATCGGCCACCGTCTGCGGGTCTTCGCCATCACGGGCGGCCTGCTGCTTGCTGTCCTGTTCCTCTGGCCGCTCATTCCCATCGAGCTGTCTCCTCAGACCGAAGCGGACGAGATCGACATCGACGTCGATATGGCGCAGGGAACGAACATCGCCGTCGTCCGCGCGTACGTGGAGGAGCTCGAGGCGCGCGTCCGCCAGCTCGTGACCGCGGACGAGGTCGAGCTGGTCTCGACCGAGGTCCGCGGATCCAACGCGGAAGTGGAGCTCAAGCTCTGGCCGCGGGGAAGGCGGGACATCTCGGGAGCGGATCTTGCCGACCGTCTCCGCAAAGAGCTGCAGGGCACGATTCCCGGAGCGGAGATCCGCGTCGATGCCCAGCCGGGCCTCTGGATTCTTCGCCGAATCTTCAGCTCGAGCGGCGGCGAGGACGCGGTGGAGCTGCAACTTCGCGACTGGGATCTCGACCGCGCCGACCGGATCGCCGCCGACATCCGCCAGCGAATGGAAGCCGTCCCCGGTGTTTCGGACGTCCGCATCAGCCGCCGCGAAGGACAGCCCGAGGAGAATCTCGTCATCGATCGCGAGCGTCTCTCCGCCCTCGGCCTCTCCGTGCGGGAGGTGGCCAGGACGCTCCAGGCCAACGTCGGCGGCCTGCGGGCCGGCAACTTCCGCGAAGGAGGAGACGAGTTCCCCATCATGGTGCGGCTCGCTCCCGAGGACCGCCTCACCGCCGACGATCTGAGCAACATCTCACTCCGGGCGCCGAACGGCGAGGTCGTTCCGCTCTCCGCGGTCGTGGAGCGACGACCGGGTCGAGGTCCGATCGCCATCACCCGGGTGGACGGCCAGCGCGTCACCTACATCTCGGCGACGCTCGAGAGCGGAGTCGCGCTCGGAGACGCCGTCGAGGCGATTCGTGCATCGCTCTCCGACATCGAGCTTCCCGCGGACGCGACCATTCTGTTCGGCGGTGAGTACGAAGAGCAGCAGCAGGCACGACGCGATTTCCTCATCGCGATCCTGATGGCGCTCATGCTCGTCTACATGCTGATGGCCGGGCAGTTCGAGCGGTTCCTCGACCCGCTCATCGTCATGCTCGCGGTTCCGATGGCACTTCTCGGCGTGATCCCCACCCTTCTGCTCACGGGGACGTCTCTCAACCTCCAGAGCGTGATGGGGCTGATCATGCTCATCGGGATCGTCGTCAACAACGCGATCGTCCTGGTCGACGCGATCAACCTCCTGCGCCGCGAGCATGGATTGACTCCGGCCGAGGCGGTGATCGAAGCGGGAAGACTCCGCCTGCGACCGATCCTGATGACCACGACCACGACCGTTCTCGCCCTCCTCCCTCTCGCCCTCGGTATCGGACCGGGAGCCGAGATTCAGGCCGCCTTTGCAAGGGTCGTCATCGGAGGTCTGACTGCTTCTACCCTCGTGACGCTCGCCCTCATTCCGGTCGCCTACCTCAGCGCCACCGAAGGAGCGGAGCGACTGCGGGAAAGAGTTCGGACCTGGCGGGCGCGGGAAGAAGAAGCCACGACGTAAGCGGTCGAAGACCTATCCCAGGATGATCGTCCTCAAACTGAGAACGATCACCAGGACCCCGACCACGGCGAGGAGGGGCCTCGCCGGCACGCGGCTGACCGCCCAGCCGGCCAGCGGCGCCGCGATGGCTCCGCCGATGGCCAGCCCGGCGATGGCCGGCCAGAAGGAAAGCCCGATCGTCAGCACGAAGGTGATCGAGGCAGCGAGAGTCACGAAGAACTCCGCCGCATTGACCGAACCGATCGTCTGACGCGGTGCGTTGCCACGCGCCAGCAGAGTTCCGACCACGATCGGCCCCCATCCTCCGCCACCAGCGGCGTCGAAAAACCCTCCCGCCAGACCGAGCGGCACGAGAGCCTGATCCTTGACGTCTCTCGTCTGCTCGCGCCGGCGACCAATCGCCTTCGAGACGATGATCACCCCCATGATCAGGAGGTAGCCCGCGATCCAGGGACGGATGACTTCCGCCGGGAACGAGGTGAGGACGTACGCGCCCGCAACGGCGCCGGCTACGCCGGGAATCAGCAGCCGACGGACGATCGCTCGATCGACGTTGCCGAAGATGTGATGGGAGATCCCCGAGACGCCGGTCGTCACCACTTCAGCAGCATGAACGCTCGCGCTGGCGATGGCCGGCGGCACGCCGAACGAGAGCAGAAACGTGGTCGCGCTCACGCCATAGGCCATTCCCAGAATTCCGTCGATCATCTGCGCGATGAAGCCGACGAGGACGAAAAGAAAGAACTGTTCCATGGAGGGAGAAAGTAGAGCATAGGACGGATAGGACGGATAGGACGGATCGGACCTATAGGAACAGGAGACGGGTAGTCTTGCGGCTAGGGGACGGAGGGCTGAGACCCCGCGCGTTCTACCTATTCGTCCTATCCGTCCTATTTCGTCACTCTCGCCAGATTCTCCCGGAACGCCGCCTCGTTCGGGTCGTTCTGCCCCGAGCTTTTTTCCACGGCGCGCGCGTAGAGCTCTCGCGCGATCTCCAGGTCGCCGCGCCGTTCGTGGGCCTCCCCGAGAGAGTCGTAGACGTTCGGGGACTCCGGGTGGTTCTGGACATTCATCCGGAACGTCGCGATGGCCTCGTCGAATCTTTCTGCGGCCAGATATTGATAGCCGATCTGGTTCACCAATCCCTCCGGAGGAGCGACCGCGTATCCGAGCCTGGCCGAAACGGCGGCGTAGTGATCGACGAGCTGCCGCAGCGAGACCCGCATCTGTCCCTGTTCATCCGTAGGCGGCCGCCAGTCGGCGAAAATATTACGCAGCCCGTCGTAGAGCGTCAGCAGGGTGATCGACCCGTGATCCTCATTGTCGTGATACGTGGTCGAGATCCTGAAATCTTTCGGAGCCTTCCGGCGCGCGAGCGCTTCGAACCGCCGCACGCTCGAAACGAGGTTCTCGGATTCGCGTCCGGCCGTGAGGTGGATGGTGACCGGCAGCGACTTCCGCGCGGCGAACAGGGAGGCCGCCTTTCCGATCACCAGATCCTTGTCCCAATTGAGTGACGGGCTCGCCGCGATCACCCCGCGAAAGAGTTCAGGACGGGTCGCGAGTGCGTTCACGGCAAAGAGGCCGCCGAACGAATGCCCGGCGAAGATGCGGAATGGCCGGGTCCTGTATTTCGAGTCGACCCAGGGAATCAGCTCCTTCTCGAAGAATGCCAGGAAGTTGCCTGCGCCTCCAGCAGTCGGTTGCATCGGGGCGGCGCCGGGCGAAGCGGCGGACGGAGTCAGGTCCCGCGTCCGGTCGGTGTTGTTCACACCGATGACGATCATCTCCGGGATCCTTCCCTGGCGCTCGAGAAAAGCGACGGTCGAAACCGTGTGAAGCATCTGCGCGTCGCCGTCGGTCAGGTAGAGCGTCGGGTAATGCGCCGCCGCGCGTCCGTACGAGGGTGGCAGGCGAAGCCAAAACGATCGCTCTTCTCCGAGAATCTTCGAATCGATGGTGATCCGGGTCGATACGTCGCCGGCGGTCTGGGCGAAGAGGGGAGCTGCGTACAGCAGTACAAAAAGAAGGGACCAGCGCTTCATCGAGTACCTCCGATAGGAGAACTCTATGATGTCGCGCCGGTCCCGATGTTTCCACGCCGTGCCTGCGTTGAAAGGATCGTGAAACGTACAGATGGAGAGTTACGGTCTTCCGGGTCCGCGACGTCCGCCCATCCGGGTGCCGTCGCCCTGGCCTGCGCCGGGGCCTGAGCCGTCGCCGAGGCAGTCGCCGCCGAATCCGGCGCCGTCGCCGAGTCCGAATCCGCCGCGGCGTCCGCGCTGGCGCTCGATCATCTGCTGGAACTTCTCCTGCTGCTCGGGCGTGAGGATCGCCATGATTTTCACATGGGTGTCGTCGCGAAGCGTTTTCGCCTGCAGGCCGAGGTTGTGGTTCGCGATGACCAGCTCACCGATGCGGAACGTGTTCGGGGTCGTCGCCTCCAGCTCGGTGGCGAGCGCGGTCCGGTTGGCCAGGCGCTGCTCGCGGATCGGCTCGAGGCTCGCCTTCATCTCGTCATGAATGACGGTCCACTGGGCCTGCTGCTCCGCGCTCAGGCCGAGAAAGCGCATCATCCGCTCGCCGGGATTGGCCGGCCCTCGCTGCGCGAGCAACCCGCTCGCCGCGAAAACCATCAGAATTGCCGCTAAAAAGATCGTTGATTTCACCTTCATTGTCGTTTCCTCCATGATGAACCTCGCACCATTGGACGCGCGGCCCCGCCGGCCGTTTACGCCGCCGCCTGGAGGGAGACTGCATGAACGAAGATCTCGGAAAAATCGTCTGGCATGACCTGACCGTTCCGGATGCGGAAAAGGTTCGCGAGTTTTACAGCGCCGTGGTCGGCTGGCGGAGCGACCCGGTCGACATGGGCGGCTACTCCGACTACATGATGGTCAGGACCAACGAGGAGCCCGGCGGAGGGATCTGCTGGGCCCGCGGCGAGAACGCCGACCTCCCGCCGCAGTGGCTGCTCTACGTGATGATCGAGAACCTCGATGCAAGCCTCGACAAGTGCCGAGCCCTCGGCGGAACCGTCCTCGCCGGCCCCCGCGGCCTCGGCGAAGGACAGCGCTTCGCCGTCGTCCGCGACCCCGCCGGCGCCGTCATGGCGATAGTGGAAAAGATGTCATCCCGAACGGAGTGAGGGATCAGGGGGGGTGGAATCCGTGAACGCGGGAACCTTGTCGGCGCGGGATGTGAGTTCGGGTGCCGGATTGAGACGAACTTACATCTCCCGCCGACAAGGTTCCCGCGTCACCGAATTCCCCACCCCCCCTGATCCCTCGCTACGCTCGGGATGACAGGGACTTCGACCAGGAGTCCTTGAGGGTCACGATCCGGTTGAAGACCGGGGCGCCGGGGGCGCTGTCGGGATCGACGGCGAAGTAGCCGAGACGCTCGAACTGGTAGCGCGAGCCCGCCGGTGCATCCACGGCGCCCGGCTCGATCCGGCATCCGCGCAGCACCTCGAGCGAGGCCGGATTGAGGTTCGAGAGAAAGTCCTTCCCCTCCTCGACATTCTCGGGATCTTCCACGGAGAAAAGACGGTCGTACAGCCTCACTTCCGCCTCGACGGCGTGCTCGGCGGAGACCCAGTGCAGCGTCCCCTTCGGCTTCCTCCCATCGGGAGAATCGCCACCGCGCGTAGCCGGGTCGTACGTCGCGCGAAGCTCGAGGATCGCGCCGTCCTCCCCCTTCACCACGTCCGTGCAGGTGATGAAGTACGCCGAGCGGAGACGCACTTCCCGTCCCTGCGCGAGACGGAAAAACTTCTTCGGCGGATCTTCCATGAAGTCGTCCTGCTCGATGAAGATCTCGCGCGAGAAAGGCACCTTGCGCATCCCCGCGGCAGGGTCTTCCGGGTTGTTCGGCGTCTCGAACCATTCGGTTTCGCCGAGGGGGTAGTTCTCGATGACCACCTTGAGCGGCCGGAGGACGCCCATCACCCGGTTCGCGTTGCGGTTGAGATCCTCACGGATGGAGTGCTCGAGCAAAGCGACATCGATCACGTTCTCCCGCTTCGCCACGCCCACACGCTCGGAAAAGTTCCGGATCGACGCCGGCGTGTAGCCGCGCCGGCGGAGCCCCGCGATGGTCGGCAGGCGCGGGTCATCCCAGCCGTTGACGTGCCCCTCCTCGACCAACCGGAGGAGCTTCCGCTTCGACATCACCGTGTAGTTGAGGTTGAGCCGCGCGAACTCGTACTGCCGCGGCCGCGAGGGCAGCGGGAGATTCTCGACGAGCCAGTCATAGAGCGGGCGATGGTCCTCGAACTCCAGCGTGCAGAGCGAGTGCGTGACCTTCTCGATCGCGTCCGAGATCGGATGCGCGTAGTCGTACATCGGGTAGATCGGCCAGGCCTCGCCGGTCCGGTGATGCTCTTCCTTCCGGATCCGGTAGAGGACCGGGTCGCGCATGTTCATGTTCGGCGAAGCCATGTCGATCTTCGCGCGGAGGACGTGGGTTCCATCGGGGAACTCGCCGGCGCGCATCCGGCGGAAGAGGTCGAGGTTCTCCTCGACGGACCGCTCGCGGTGCGGCGACGGCTTGCCCGGCTCGGTCAGCGTCCCGCGCAGCTTCCGGATCTCGTCGGCCGGCAGCGAGTCGACGTACGCACGTCCATCCTGGATCAGCTGCCCGGCCAGCTCGTAAAGCGCTTCGAAGTAATCCGAGGCGTGGTAGAGGTGCTCCTGCCAGTCGAAGCCGAGCCACCGGACGTCCTCCATGATGGCGCGGGCGTACTCCGCCTCTTCCTTCTCCGGGTTCGTGTCGTCGAACCGGAGGTTGCAGCGCCCCCCGAACTCGTTGGCGATCCCGAAGTTGAGGCAGATGGACTTGGCGTGGCCGATGTGGAGGTACCCGTTCGGCTCCGGCGGAAAGCGTGTGATCGGAGCCTCATGCTTCCCGCTCTCCAGATCGCGCGCAACGATCTCGCGGATGAAGTCGAGGGAACGGGCCGGCTCGGCGGAGGTGGTCGTCATATGTGGCCCCCTACAACGGAGGGAGAGGGAAAAGTCATCCCGTAGATGAGGGAAACCGCCCAACCCCGTCATCCTGAGGAAGCGCCACGCCGGCGGTGAACCCACGAAAGCCGCGGGCGCGACCGAAGGATCTCAAGGTTGCAGGATTCCGGCTCCGTGGTCCGGTGGGCGGAGGAAAGGATCCTCCGCCACGGCGTGGCATGCCGCTGGAATCGTCGCATGCGCCGCCTCGCCACCCTCCTTCTCCCTCTCCTCGCCGCCTGCGCCTCGATCCAGCCGCCGACGGCCGAGCAATGCGCCGGAGTGGCGCTCGACATCGCGCGGGTCCAGCGGCCCGCCGACCGCTCCTCAATCCGAATCGCCATTCTCGGGGACGCAGGGGATGAGCAATCGGAGGGGTGGCCGGAGGTGGTGAAGCTGGTCGCCGAGGCCGGGCCGGACGCGGTCCTGCTTCTCGGCGACAACTTCTACGAGTGCGGGATCGCCGACGTCGACACCCCCCGCTGGGCGCATTACCGCCCTCTCCTCGACCTCGGCGTTCCCGTCTTTCCCGTCCTCGGCAACCACGACTACGGCTGCAGCTCCGAGCCGGCCGACCCCGATGCGCAGATCGCGGCAACGGCAAAGCTCGAGAACTGGATCTTCCCGGCGCGAAGCTATTCGGTCCGTTTCGGCGACCTCCTCGAGATCGCGATGCTCGACACCCAGCCGCTCGCGAAAAGCTGGCCGAACGCCGCCACGACCGGCTGCGCCCTCCGCGCGATGACCACCAGCACTGCTCCCCGATGGCGGATCGCCGCCGGTCACCACACCATCGTGGCGGGAGGCGGGCACACCTTCATCACGCCGGGAGAGATTCGCGCGATGCGATCGCTCACCCCGATCCTGCGCGAGAGCGGAATCGCGCTTTACGCGGCAGGACACGATCACCATCTCGAGCTGATCCCGGGCGACCCGGCCTGGCTCATCAGCGGATCGGCGGCACGGGTCCGGCCGGTCGTACCCATTTACGATTCGGTCTACCGCGCCGCCCGGTTCGGAATCGCCATCCTCGAGGCAGACCGGGAGTCCATCACGGTCCGCTTCGCGACCGTGGGCGAAGAGCCAACGGAGGCCTTCGCAGTCGACGATTGAGCTCCCTGGCCCGATCCGAGCCCGTCCGGGCGCAGATTGTGAACCCCCGTCACGAAGCGAAAGGAGATGACCTCATGCACCGACTGGCGATCCTGCTCTTTCTGTTCTCGGCCGCCTGCGCAACCGTCCCTCCGGCGACGGCTCCCGATTCCTCCGCCGCGACACTCGAGACGACGCCCCGCCACCACGAATGGGTGACGATTCCTAGCGCCGGGCGGACGCTCCATGCCTACGTCGCCTGGCCCGAGCGGAGCGACGCCGCGCCGGCCGTCCTCGTCATTCACGAGAACCGCGGCCTCAATGACTGGGCGCGCACCGTCGCCGACCAGCTGGCCTCACGCGGCTACCTCGCGATTGCTCCCGACATGCTCTCGGGCACCGGCCCGGGTGGCGGCCGAACGGATTCCTTTCCGAATGAAGATGCGGCGCGCGAGGGAATCTCCAAGCTCGATATGACCCGCGTCGTGGAAGACATGCGCAACGCCGCGCAGTACATCCGAACCCGTCCGGGCGCCAGCGGCACTCTCTTCGCGGCCGGCTTCTGCTGGGGCGGATCGCGCGCCTGGGAAGCGGCCAACACGATCGACAATCTCTCGGGCACATTCGTCTTCTACGGCACCGGCCCGCAGGATGCCGCCGGAGTCGCCGGCATCGACGCGCCGGTCTGGGGCTTCTACGGAGGAGACGACGCCCGCGTCAACGCGACCATCGAGCACACCGCCGAGCACATGCGGGCGGCGGGCAAGATCTTCGAGCCGGTCATCTACCCCGGCGCCGGCCACGCCTTCATGCGCCTCGGAGAAATGCCCGACGCGAAGCCGGCCAACAAGGAAGCACGCGACCAGGCATGGGTAAGGTGGCTGGGGGCGATGTCATCCCGAACGGAGTGAGGGATCAGGGGGGGCGGAATCCGGTGACGCGGGAACCCTGTCGGCGCGGGATGTAGGTTCGTCGTGTCCGTGTGACGACCGAGCGGCCATGTCATCCCGAACGGAGTGAGGGATCAGGGGGGCGGAATCCGGTGACGCGGGAACCCTGTCGGCGCGAGATGTAGGTTCGTCGTGTCCGTGTGACGACCGAGCGGCCATGTCATCCCGAACGGAGTGAGGGATCAGGGGGGGCGGAATCCGGTGACGCGGGAACCCTGTCGGCGCGGGATGTAGGTTCGTCGTGTCCG